>Ga0137412_10003339_pt1 | contig 12814 bp, 13 predicted proteins | sample CZODoug2_1_16fun_FD_122160 | JGI IMG/M metagenome (GOLD analysis project Ga0137412, IMG submission 122160) | Vadose zone soil fungal communities from Angelo Coast Range Reserve, California, USA - CZODoug2_1_16fungal (Hybrid Assembly) | ecosystem: Environmental > Terrestrial > Soil > Vadose zone...
CTTGAAACCGTCATCACCGATTTGATGTCTGGCCAGTACAGCGACCCGGTTCGCGTAGTCGCATTCAACACCGCTGAGTACTGGGCGGAAGATGCATCGGAGGACGTCGCGCTAGAGATTCTGCGGCGCGTTGATGAGCTACCGTCATCGATCGAAGCATTCATTGAGATGCACGCCGGCCCGTCACGCCAGCTGTCGTTACGTCCTGGGAGGTCCGGCGGGGTCCACTGAACTCGGGGAAGCAAAGCTTCCCCGAGTGCATCGGTCAAGAGATCACCCCTCGACGATGTAGACGATCTCATGCGTCTGCGGGCGGACGATCACGTAGCGGCCCTTCACCAGAATGACCTCGAAGCCCCGCCACTCCGGATAGATCTCCACGATCCGCTCAGATATCGGATGGAAGCGCACGTTGGCCGGAACGGTGGCCCCAACGGACACGTTGAAGTTCACGTTGGTGGTTTCCTCGATCCGCTCCTGCTTGATGGCGGAAACGATCTGGGTCCGCTTCTCGGCCGGCGGAGCGGAAGCTGACGTGGTGGCGTTGCCGGTGGTGCTTTGGGACTTGTCCATGCCGCCCTTGGTCTGGGCGTTCATGTTGCTGTCGCGACCTTCGCGCCCTTGCGCCGTTGTGCCCTCCTTCGTGCCTTCCTTGGACATGCCTTGCTTGGACTGCGCGTTCTCGCCGTCTTCCTTGGCGCCTTCGCGGCCCTCGGCCTTCATATCCTTGCCGGCCTTGGAGCGGTCAGTGTCGGTGGCCGTGTTCTGCTGCGACTTCTGGCCCTTCGTGGCATCCTCGGACTGTTGGCTCTTGGCAGCGCCCTGGCCCTTCTGCTCGTTCTGACCGGACTTCATGCCCTTCTGCTCGGACTGGCCGGACTTATCCTCACGTTGCTGCGTTGCCGACGAACCCCCGCCGCGATCCGACGAAGGCCCGCTCTGCTGCGCCGAAGAACCGCCAGCTCCACCCTCGCGGATCTGCGCATTCGCAAAACCGGCTCCGGCAATTACGGCCGCTGCCGCGACCGAAATTAAAAAGCGATTAGTCATCGAGTTTCTCCTCACATGTCTTCATTGCCCGCGTCGACAACAAAGAAGGACAAGCGATTGTTCCAGCCATCTCGCCGAAAGGGCCCCTGGAGGATTGCGCCGGTCAGTCATGAGCCAGGCCAAATTGCGATCCTCTAATTGCCCTTACCAGCATGTCACTGGAACTCCAATCTCCGCAAATCATTTCCATGCTGTCGCACTTGCGCCCTCGGAGGACGGACCAACGAAGAAGCTTCCGACCGCGTGACGCTCCTTACAAACTATCTGGTTACGCGATAGCGCGACTGCTGCTGATGTCGTTTTCGATTCTCGTGACCGAAAGCTTAATCAGAGCTGCAGAGCTATTCACTTGGCGACGCGAATGAGTGCTGGATGCGTAAACGGACTTTGGAAATCCGAACAACAACGATTGACGCTGGCGCAGTTCTCTGTCGGGGAAGTTCCGCTGAGCTCGGCACAAAAATGAAGCACGCCATTGAGATTGTTCAACTTCCAGCTGCGGGCAACTTCGATCCCAAGCTTGAAGGGTTCGGGGCATAATGAAAGGCGAACGTTCACCGCTGGAACGGCAGGTTGCAGACGTATTGCGGCTCCCGATTGGCGCGGACCGCAATGACCTGTGTCAGCTTGCGGTGGGTCTGCTCTGGCTGCATCGGAAAGGCAAAGACACCTCACTCCGCCCATCGGCGTCCATCAGCCACAGCATGGTCTTTCTTAATGCGTATTAGTTTCATGCCATTTCTCAAGGTCGGGCTTCGGCCCGCCCGAGCGCTGTTCCTTTTCCAGATTGCCTTTCCAAGGCTTGTCGGTCTGCTTGTGCGAACCCCAATCCGTCTGTTGTCGCGGATCGTCCAGCGGTGTTTCCTTGCTCATCAAGTTCCTCCTTTGGGGTGGCAAGCGCCGAGCGGTCAAAGAGTTCCTAAATCTAGCACGACCCAATCGACTCTGCCCGTGCCGACCTACGCTACGGACCGACTGCGCCTATAAACCGGCAGGCGACACGCGCCACACCGTATTCCCGACATCATCGGCGATCAGCAAATCACCGGATTTATCGATCGCCAGTCCGACAGGCCGGCCGCGGGATTTTTCATCCGAGTTGAGAAAGCCGGTCACGACGTCCTGCGCCGGACCGTTCGGACGGCCATTGGCAAACGGTACGAACGCGACCTTGTAGCCATTGAGCTGCGGCCGATTCCAACTGCCATGTTCGCCGACGAAGGCCCCTCCCCGATAAGAGGCAGGCAGGCTCGTGCCTGTATAAAACGCCAGGCCGAGGGGAGCGACGTGCGAACTCAGTGCATAGTCCGGCGCGATCGCCTTCGCGACCAGATCCGGACGCGGTGGCTGAACGCGGGGATCAACATTCTGGCCGTAATAGCTGTACGGCCAGCCATAGAATGCGCCATCCTTGACCGAGGCAAGATAGTCCGCCACGAGATTGGGGCCGATCTCATCGCGCTCGTTGATAACCGCCCATAATGCGTGGGTTTGCGGCTCCCAACTCAAATCGTTCGGATTCCGCAGGCCGCTGGCGAATATCCGCCATCGGCCGGTGGCGCGATCGACTTCCCATATCGCGGCCCGGTCCTTTTCAGCTTCGATGCCATTTTCGGTGATGTTGCTGCTGTTGGAGCCGATGCCGACATAAAGCAGCGAGCCGTCTGCGCTCGCCACCAGGCTCTTGGTCCAGTGATGATCGATGGGGCCGCCAGGAAGCGGCGTCAGCGTGGTGCCTGCGGCCGTGATCCTGATGTCGCCCGCGTTGTAGGGGTAGCGCACGATCGCATTGGTGTTGGCCACGTAGAGATCATTTGCGACCAGCGCTACGCCGAACGGGGAACGAAGGTGATCGAGAAATACGCTCTTTACTTCGGGAACACCGTCCCCGTCGGCGTCGCGCAGCAGCGTGATCCGGTTGCTCTCGCCGGTGTCCCCACCCGAGGTCGCCCAGGACTCCACCCACTTCATGATGAAATCCTTGGGCCGCTTGATCGGCTCCGTGCCCGGCGCCTTCGATTCCACGACAAGAATATCGCCGTTCGGAAGCACGTAAAGCGAGCGCGGATGTTGCAATCCGGCAGCCAGGGCCTTGATCTGTAACCCGTCGGCAACGGTGGGCGTTTCGCCCGGCTTCCAACCCACAACGGATGCAACATGCATCGGCGGCAAGAGATATCGTTGCTGTGCAGGCAAGTCCGGCGTTGCACCGATTTGTGTTTTCGGATCGGGAGCGCTCTCATTACATCCTGTCAGACACAGCAGCGCGACAAGACAGCCAATGCCGCGGGCACACCTGCTCGTTAGGTCAAACATCCTGCGCATAATTGTTTACTCCGACACGGTGGCGATAAACCATGGTCCATCCCATCCATCCCGTGAACAGCAGGACCAATACGGTTAGCGCGGAAAGCACCAGTCCGGCCGGAACGACGGAGGTCCAGGCATCGCGGCTGTGAACCAGGGCATTGCAGAACGCGAGAATGAGAACGACGACGTGCCAGCCATGTGGAACCAGACCGCCGCCAGCGCACGGACAAGACGGTTGCTTAGAAAATCAATCAGGCCGGCAATCGCGGCCAGAACTCCCATGACGAGACCGGCGAACAGCAGCCAGGCGGAAAAATCGGCCCACATCATTTCTGCCGTCTGCCAATAGGGGCCAAATCGGTAAACAACGTGCCGACGAAACAGGCGATTGGAAACGGCACCAGCATGGGATGTATGGGGTGGCTGGCGATACGCGCTGTCGAAGCCGGGTTTGCGCGCTACGACCGGAGTGACGTCTCGTATCGGGAGGCCCTCTCAATGTGACCTCAACCGGCTGACGGCACCAAGGTTCCCAAGTGGCGCGAAACCGGGCGACGCCCGGCAGGACAATTTACGTCGCCTTCACGACACCAGGCCGACCATGGCCTGCAGCAAATTCACCGCCAGAGCTTCGGAGCAAATCGCAAGACCCAGATCAGCGAGGTACAGCAGCGCTTCTCGCTGCTCTGCATCAAGCCCGGCCATTGCTTTTTTCACGATCCAACTCCTTTCTGACGGTGGCGGCTGAATTTCCGACCCTGTCGACCAGAGCGTAGTTGCTCCCGGCTCACGTCCAACTCACGGGACCACCATTTCACCTCGGCTGGGTCATGAATGTTGATCTTGTTGCGATCGGGAGTTTCCTTCCTGCCCACAGTGACTATTTCTCCTGTCTGTTCAGGCTCTGCGGCGCCGAGCCTCTCCCTTTCTTTGCCAGCAATTGCTTGAGATAACGCAGCCCGTCAAAGGTGAGCCTGGTTTCGCGGGTTTCGCCCCTTGCCACCTCGGCCTCCAGGAACGTCTCGACGTCGGGAAGCGCGCGATCGAACTTCTCCGCGATGCCCATCATCGCGCAGGTCTCCTTGATACGTTCGATCGATTTTTCCAGGACGTCGATTTGCACCATTCGCATCAAACCCATTCGGCGTGCTTTGTTCCGCTGGTCACCTCGAAGGCCGCGGGATTTGCGAAAATAATTTGGATGATGACATCGATGGCGGCTGGCTAAGATTTAGTGTCATGAGTACGAGAAAGAAGAATGTGCGATCACCAGAGCCGGTTCGGCTCTGGCCGTTGCTCGCGCTGAATTTTTTTATGCGGACATGCAGTCCGGCATCGGCCCGTTCGTCGGGGTGTTTCTGCAAGCGCACGGCTGGGCCAGCGGCTTGATCGGAACCGCCATGACGCTTGGCAATGTCGCAGGCATGCTGATCACGACGCCGATCGGTGGCTTCATCGATGCACTCGTGCTGGCCTCCCTCATTATCCTGGTCTCTCAGATCTGGGCCGTGGCCGCGTCGCAAATCGCGACTTCCATTGCCGGTGTGGCGATCGTTCCCGCCGTCACCGGCATCACGCTCGGCATGGTCAAACTTCAACCGGCAGAACGACCGCAACCAGGCCTTCAATCACGCCGGCAACATGGTCGGTGCGGCGGTGTCCGGCTATCTCGGTTGGCGCTACGGCTATACCGCCGTTTTTCTACTTGCTGCGGTGTTTGGCGCGATCTCCATTGTCTGTGTCTTGATGATTCCCAGGCAGGCCATCGACAACCGTGCGGCGCGTGCCAAGGAAGAAGACCCTGAAAGCCAGCCGAGCGGGTTTACCGTGCTGGTCAAGCACAAGCCGCTCCTCATACTCGCACTTGCGCTTGCCGCCTTCCATCTCGGCAACGCGGCGATCGTTCCCGTCTATGGTTTGGCGGCGACCGTCGACGGCCAGGCGAATGGCCCACTTTTGTTGCGACCACGATCGTCGTCGCTCAGGGTGTCATGATCCTCACATCGATTATTGGCATGCGGGTGGCCGAGAGCCGGAATTACTGGCCCGTTCTACTTGTATTATTCCTTGCTCTACCCATCCGCGGCGTTCTTGCCTTTCTTCTCACGGGATGGTGGGGCGTTATTCCCGTGCAAATCCTTGATGGGATCGGCGTGGGCTTGCAGAGCGTTGCGGTACCGGGAATGGTGGCCAGGTCGCTCAGCGGCACGGGCCGGGTCAATCTTGGCCAAGGCGCCGTGATTACCGTTCAAGGCGTGGGGGCGCCTCCCTCAGCCAGCTGTCGGCGGCTGGATCGCGCAATGGATCGGCTATGAGGCGACCTTTCTGCTGCTGGGGCATTTGGACTGATCTCGGTTGCGCTGTGGATAGCGTTCCGGCTCGATCGTGAAGCGATACTGACGACGTCCAAGCTCGGTTGAGAAGGGGAACCCGAAAGTGCTGTTCGCGCGGATCAAGCTGCGGTGCCAAAGTAAAATTAGTCATGGAACACCTCAAGCAGGTTCCGTCAGGGCCAAGTAGAAGCCGCTTGGCGTTACTTTCGCAATTCGCGATGAAAGGGCTTATGTCTCAATCTGCTCCAGCCGTACCGGCAGCCTGCGGATGCGCTGCCCGGTGGCGTTGAAAATCGCATTGCAGACCGCGGCATTGGTGCCGACATTGCCCAATTCGCCGATACCCTTGACGCCGGCCGGGTTGATCTGATCGTCCTGCTCGGACAGCATGATCACTTCGACGCTCGGCGCGTCAGCATTAACAGGCACCAGATAGTCAGCGAGATTGTCGTTGACGTAGCGTGCATACCTCTCGTCAAGCTCGGTTGCTTCATGCAGCGCCGACGACATTCCCCAGATCAGGCCACCCATCAACTGGCTGCGCGCGGTTCGCGGATTCATAATGTGGCCGGCTGCAAAGACGCCGAGCAGCCGGGGGACGCGGATTTCGTGCGTCCATCGGTTGACCCGCACCTCGACGAATTCGGCGCCGAAGGCATAGGCGATCTTGTCCTTCATCTCGGGGCCGCCGACCATCCGCATCTGGCCGTTATACATGGCACGGAACGAATCCATCGGCGCTCCATCCGGCTTCCACTCCCCGTACTCTTCCACGACGCTGACGCCGAGCGCATCGAAGGCTTTCTCACGATCGAGCGGCTGATCGCTCTTCGCGGCCTCGGTCACCGGCGTCTTCCCGATACCGACCGTTTCCTTGGCCTTGTCGACCAGGCTTTCCCGGGGCATCACGGCCTTGAACAGCCGCTGCCTGATCTGGTCGCAGACCATCATGACGGCCGAGCATGTGCTTGCCGTGGAGTTCGAGCCTCCGGCCACAGGCGCAGGCGGCAGGTCGCTATCGCCGATGAACACCGAGACCTTCTCGACGGGCACGTCGAGTTTTTCAGCGGCAGCCTGCGCTATCACAGTGTAGGCGCCGTTGCCGATCTCGTGGCCAGCGATCTCGACCCGGGTGCGGCCATCATGCTGCAGCCGAACACGCGCCGCAGCCGGCGCCATCTGGGTGGGGTAGCAGGTGGCGGCGCAGCCGTAGCCGATCAGCCAGTCTCCATCCGACATCGATTTCGGTTCGCTTTTGCGATTGGCCCAGCCGAACGCCTTGGCGCCCTCGTCGAAACAGGCCATCAGCGAACGCGACGTAAACGGTTTGCCGCCAATCGGCTCTTTTGTGGCGTCGTTGATCCGACGCAGCTCAATCGGATCCATCTTCAACCGGAACGCCAACTCGTCCATTGCGCTTTCGAGCGCAAACATATAGGGCACCTCCGGCGGCGAGCGCATGAAGCCGGGCGTGTTGCGGTCGGCGCGCACGATCGAGACCAGGCTTTCGACGTTCGGGCAATCATACAGTCTCGTCGTGGTCTTGGTGCCGCCAACGGCATAGGCATCGGCCCGCGACGAGATTTCCCAGCCTTCATGACGCAACGCGATCAACTTGCCGTCATTGTCGGCGCCAAGCTGGACGTGATGGCGCGTTTCGGCGCGGTAGGTGGCGATATTAAAGCCCTGCTCGCGGGTCGCCACCAGTTTGACCGGACGGCGCAATTGTCGCGCAAGGCTGGCGATGATGGCGGTGCGCGGCGTCATCGAGCCCTTCGAGCCGAAGGCGCCACCGACATAGGCGTTGATTACTCTCACTTTGTCAGCGTCGATCCGGAGTTGCGCCGCCACGCCGTTCTTGAGGCCATGCACATACTGGCTCGGCTCATAAATCGTCAGGCTATCGCCGTTCCAGACGCAGCTGGTCGCGAACAATTCCATGGGATTGTGGTGCTGCGGCGGGGTTTCGTACTCGCCGTTGAACCTCACCTGGGCATCGTTATAGGCCTTGGCGAAGTCGCCGACCTTCGGGTCTTCCTTGAACCGCGCAAGCTGACCCTTGGCGGGAGCCGATGTTACGCCCAGCGAATCGAACGTCGTGGTCGGGGTCGCTGCAGTGTAGTTCACCTTCACCAGATGCGAGGCCTCGCGTGCGGCCTCATAATTCTCCGCCAGCACGATGGCTATGATCTGGCCTTCCTCCGCAATTTCATTCGATTTCAGCGGCTGGTTTGTGGTCGAGGCATAACCGCCATTGCTGAACAGCTTCGCGTCGCGGAGCTTTTCCGCATTCTCGTGCGTGACGATGGCGATGACGCCGCGGACCCGTTTGGCGGCGGCGAGATCGAAGCTGTCGATACGGCCTTTGGCGATCGAACTGGTGACGAGATACGCATGAACCGGATTGACCAGCGGCACGTCGGCGGCATAGGCAGCCTTGCCCGTCACCTTGGCGACGGCGTCGTAGCGCGGGATCGGCTGTCCCATATTGGCCTTAGGTTCGGGGGCGGCGGTGGTCATAGTCAGATCTCCATGGTCGCGGCTTGATGCAGCGCGCGGGCGACCACGCGTTTGCCGAGCGCGATCTTGAATTCGTTGTGCCGTCTGGGCGTCGCACTGGCGAAGGCCAGATCGGCGACGCTCTGCACCAGCGCATCGTCGAGTTTCTGCCCTTTGAGCAGCATCTCGGCTTCGCCGGCGCGCCACGGCACGGTTGCCACGCCGCCCATTGCGACGCGTGCGTCACGCACTGTGCCGTCCTGGACATCGAGCGCAATCGCCGCCGACGCCAGTGCAAATTCATAGGACTGACGGTCGCGCGCCTTCAAATAGACCGAACGCGGCCAGCGTCCCCTGATGGTGAAACCGGAGATCAGTTCGCCAGCGGCCAGCGTGGTTTCGATCTGCGGCGTGTCGCCGGGCGCCTTGTGTAACTCGGCAAACGGAACGGTCCGCTTGCCGGATTTACCCACGATATCGACGGTGGCATCCAGCGCGATCAGCGCCTGGGCAAAATCCCCGGGATAGGTGGCGATGCACCGTTCCGACGTGCCGAGCACGGCATGGGTGCGATTGAACCCTTCCATCGCGGCGCATCCGGAGCCGGGATTGCGCTTATTGCAGGCCCCGTAGCTCACATCGCGGAAGTATGTGCATCGCGTACGCTGCAGCACGTTGCCGCCGAGTGTGGCCATGTTACGCAACTGCGGGCTCGCGGCCAGTTTCAATGCGTCCGCGACGACCGGATAGTTCTGCTGGATCTCTGCATTGGCCGCGACGTCGGACATCCGCGCCAGCGCGCCAAGCCGTAGGTCTCCATTCCCAAGACTGACGGTGGCCCATGCCTGGGAAAGCGGATTGATATCGACGACGGTGCGCGGGCGCATCACGTCGAGTTTCATCAAATCGAGCAGCGTGGTCCCGCCGGCGAGCGGCTGAGCGTCGGCTTCGGTCAACGGGTTGTCGTTTGCAGCGGCAGACAGCGCCTGCACCGCGGCCGCGGGGTCAGCGGCTTTCTGATAGGCAAAAGAACGCATCAGCCTAACCTTTCTGTTCGCCCGACAGCATCGCGGGCGCCGCCTGCTTCACCGCAGCGACGATGTTAGGATAGGCGGCGCAACGGCAGATATTCCCGCTCATGTATTCGCGGATGTCCTCGTCGCTATTGGTATGCCCTTCCCTGACGCAGGCCACCGCCGACATGATCTGGCCTGGCGTGCAATAGCCGCACTGGAAGGCGTCCTGATCGATGAAGGCCTGCTGCATCGGATGCAGGCCGGCGCCATCGGAGAGACCTTCGATGGTGGTGATGTCGTGGCCTTGCGCCGAGAGCGCCAGGGTCAGGCACGACAGCACGCGACGGCCCTCGATCAACACCGTACAGGCGCCGCATTGGCCATGGTCGCAGCCCTTTTTGCTGCCGGTCAGACCGACATGTTCGCGCAACGCATCGAGCACCGTGGTGCGGGCGTCGATGTTGAGAGATTTGTCCTCGCCATTGACGCGGAGCGTCACGTCGACGGGCAGCGAGGGGTCCTGCGACGACGGAGTGGCGCTGGTTGCTTGTGTGAGTGCCCGGGCGGTCAGGGGAATCATCGCACCGCCCGCCGCCCCCGCCATGAACGAGCGCCGATTGAAGCCAGAAGGATTTCGCGGGTCTGTGTTGTCATCCATGAACGGCCTCCGCCACGAGAAAATTGCTGCGCACGCCTGCGCCTCGTTGCTTCAACAATAACGATGCAGTGTTGTTCCTGGTGACGAACACACTGGAGCGCTACTAGCGGTGCCCATGCTGCGGTTCGCCTTTTCGTGAACAGTCCGGTTTGCTATTGAGCCCTGGCCGAGCCTCGCTCCCGATCACGGTGAGACGCTACCGGGTTCCGCCCGGAAGGGCGCTCATCACTAAGCCGACTATTTCGGATTGGGATTGACCAAACTCTTGCCGGGGTTCTCGAGCTTGCCGGCGCGAGAAAGCTTGACCGTATTTGCGAGCGCCTTGGCGACGTTTAATGTTTCTTGCCTGAAGGCTGCATCCTCGTCCAATGCTTGATGCGAGGTGGCGTAGGGTTCCATATAACCGACATAGCCATCGGCCTCGCCGAAACGTCCTGACGATATCAGGCACATGTCAGTCAACCAGTCCGATAATGAACGGCGCAGCGTTTCCGCGCCTACGCTATCGCCATGGACGACGATGCCGAAGTACCGGCCGGCCAGATGCCGCGGATACGGCCAGCCCTTCAATTCCAGCGACTTGGCTTCTTCTGCCTTCTTGCCGTGGGTGGAGGATGGATCCGGATTTCCACCATCCGCGCACACCAGGCGATCCATCATCGCTTTGAGCGTTGTCGGCGCATGATACCAATTCACGGGAGATACGATCATGATGCCATGGGCCGCAACCCACAGCGGATAGATTTCATTCATCCAGTCGTCGGTCTGCCCGAGCGAATAGTTTGGATAGCAACTGCACGGCCAGTGACAGAGCGCCATCGAGGTCGAGACACAGGACTTGCAGGGATGAATTTGTTTGCCGAATTCGGAAGCTGGCCTCGAGAGATCGAGGATATCGACCGCAAATCCCATATCGACGAAAATCGGCTCGGCAAGCTTGACCAGGCGCCAGGTCTTCGACATCTCGCCGGGACAGGTATGCTCGCTGCGCGACGAGCCGTTGATGATGAGAATGCGCGGCATTTCATTGGCATCGTCATGCCGCCGTTGTGCCTGCAGCATGGCCTCGCGGGTTGCCAGCCAGTCCACTGCGATCTCGTAGCCGGGATCGGCAAAGCCGGAACCAGCCCGTCGCGTCACCGGCGACTTCCGCGAATGGCTATAGGCGTCCCATGCCGCCGCGATGATCGCCTCCAGTTCGCGTTGTAACGGTTTGAAGGCCGGGTCGGCGAAGCGGCTTCGATAGCGCCGTTCAAATTCCTCGCGGGGCAATTTACGGGCGGCATTCCCTTGCGAATGTCCGGCTTCGTCATTGTTTCCTCATTTCGAAATGTATGCTTCGTTATCAATGCCGCCCTGGAAGCGAAGTTCCTCCATGGCTGCGGCAGACCCTTGCCACAGCGGAAAGAGTCCTCGCCTGTTTACGACGCCATAAAATGCCGCGGGAATCCGGACCGAACCGACGGAATCGGAACCGGTCGCCAACGGCCCCCCGACATAGCGCGCGTGCAGGACCGGCGACTTTTGGCGGCCACCAAAAAAACGGGGCCATCGGGGACGGCCTCTAGTTGTTCGCACCCGCTTGGCCCGCTTTAACACTGACAGAGCGGCTGCGACCAAAAAGGAAACTGCCTTCCAAGCTCCAATACACCGAACAGGTGGAGCAGCTGAGCTTTACGGAGGCAGCGGCGAAGGACTTCTCTATCGGCTTCTACCGCGGCCAGGTTTACATCCTAATCCGCCACTCCGACGGCTCGATCAGCGGCTTTGTCGGCTACATGGATGGTCAGATGAAGCTTCCGCCGAAGTGGCCCCCCGCTACTTCCAACAAGAAGAGTGCGTAAAAAACGCCCCGCGAAAATGCGAGGCTTTCTTTTCACATCTTTTTCTTATGTTTGGTCGCCGACATACCCTTAGTCATGCCAGAGCCGCTCGGATTTTGCGCCCCGCCTGCTCCGCCTGTGCCTGCTCCGGCACTACTGCCAGCCGCGCTACCGCCTGTACCGCCCATTCCGCTAGTCCCAGCTCCTCCTGCCCCAGTTCCTCCTGCCCCAGCTCCAGCTCCTCCTGTGCCGCCCGCGCCTTGGGCGATCGCCAGGGTCGAGCCAAGGGCGAAGAAAGCGGCCAATGCTATAGTTGCGATTTTCATGTTCGTTTCCTTTCGTTCGGTCGGGAGTAATTCGCGAACAAAACCAAGGTTCCCCTCAGCGCGATGAAGCGGCCAAGCCGCTCACATGAGAATCCTCAAAGCACTCGAGTAGACAAGAGGTTGGACCGTGATGCTCAGTTTCAATGATCTTGCACATCGACTGGCGCTTCAAATATCTCAATATAGCAGCCCCACCAGGGGCTGTTTTCGCGTCGTCTCTAATGCCTCGCCCTCCGAGATCGCGGAAGATCTGGGGCGAACCGCTTCCGCGGTGAGGGCGCGCGCTCATGCGAAACGAATTGCCCTTGGGCGCTCGCGATTTATCGCGAAGACGCAGGCAAAATGATTCAGCCACGTCCACGCGCCTACGCTGAAGGCGAAGGAGAAATGACATTCACCGCCCGTGTGTCGGCCGCTCGTGATTGAAGCAGATGCCTTAAGAGACTTAGGAAAGATGTTGATGATCGGCAAAGACGCTCCGCCGGAAGTCAAGATCCGGAGTTATCGGGATTCTCCGATTTGCGACGTCGTGGTCCTTGAAGAGGAAGAATAGTGATTAGTCGCGACACCAAATCGCCAGATTCAACGTCCGATATTGTCAGCGCAGCCGCGCTCGCCGCGCGGGAACTGCTAAAGCTATTCCCTGCCAAGACAGGGCGGCGTTTCCCAAAGACTGACCGCCACCGGGCGGTCTTTGTTTGCTGAATTGGCACATCGCCGACATTCCCGCTCACGACAATTCCCTTGCTGTCAAAAAACCCCGTTGTTCGAAAACGCCGCGAATATAAGGCCCCCAGAT
>Ga0137412_10003340_pt1 | contig 12813 bp, 9 predicted proteins | sample CZODoug2_1_16fun_FD_122160 | JGI IMG/M metagenome (GOLD analysis project Ga0137412, IMG submission 122160) | Vadose zone soil fungal communities from Angelo Coast Range Reserve, California, USA - CZODoug2_1_16fungal (Hybrid Assembly) | ecosystem: Environmental > Terrestrial > Soil > Vadose zone...
CTTCGGTCTGGGAAGCATAGGTGACCGGATCTTCAACGAGTCTTAGTTCCAGCTGACCGCCGGCCTGAATCACGGACTTGGCGCGAGTAGGATCGCCTTCACCGGGGAGCTGTACGAGGATTTCGTTGGCGTTGCGGCCGCCGCGAGGCTGAATGGTGGGTTCCGTCAGGCCGAGGGCGTTGATGCGCCGCTCGATGGTTTCGAGGGACTGCGTCATCGTGGAGTCCTGGATGCGCGCGCTGGCGCTCGTTCGAAGCGTCCAAACGTAGCCATTCAGCTCGCCGGCGGCCGCGGACATGTCCCAATCATTAGTGAATTGAGCGTTATAAATGTCGCGGAATTGGGAGAGCTGGGAAGGATCGACGTTGCGAATGCGAATGTGCGTATCGTCGTCGCGGCGCACTTCGTCATAGTGAACGTTTTTCGAGCGCAGCAGAGTGGTGAGGCGGTCGACGGTGATGTCGGTTTCCTGCGCGATGGCTTCCTGGACCTGCACCTGGAGGATGAGGTGCGTGCCTCCCTGGAGGTCGAGACCAAGCTTGATCTGCTTGGAGAAGTTGTCCTTCACCTGCGCGACGGAGGTGGGGAAAGCCGGATAGCCAAAAAGGAAATAGATACAGAATAGGATGACGGTGAAGATGAACAGCGCTTTCCACTTCAGATTAGGGTTCATGGTCAGAAAGTAAGACGCGTGCTTGGTCGAAGGGTGGGCTTATTTTGCATCTTCCGATGCCTCCACCTGAGCAATCGCCGCACGCGCGATGCGGATTTTAACCTGCGGTTCGCTGGAGATTTTCACAATCACGGAATCCCCATCGATACCGTTGATGGTGCCATAGATGCCGCCACTCGTAACGATCTTATCGCCCGCCTTGAGCTCCGCGAGCATGGCCTGCATTTTTTTCCTCTGGCGCTGCTGGGGCATGATCACCATGAAATACATGATGGCGAACATGAGAAGGAGCGGCATCCACATGGTCCCAAAGATCCCGCTGCCCGAAGCTTGAAAAATCATCGCTGCCATCATCGTGTCTTGAACCGTTCCTTTAATTCTTAATTGTAAGTTCCCGAGCCTTAGCGGCTCGAAGCGCCTTCCAACTCGTGGAAGATAGAAACACCGCGCCGCGGGCAAATCACCCGCGCTCCTGCCCAACTGACTTCCATTCGATTCGCTTTGGTGCCCCGCGGATGGCTCGCGCGCTGTTCAGATTCAAAAACCTCAGGCCTTACCGTTCGACTTCGCTCAGGGCAAGCGGCCTGCGCTACAGGCTGGTTCAGGCCGGTCCTTCAGCATAGCGCGCGTGCATCTCAGATGAGAAATTCGCTAGGTTCCCAAACTCGATAGCCTCGCGGATTTGGCGCATTATGTCAAGGTAAAAGTGGACATTGTGGTGGGTGGCGAGGATGGCGCCGGTGATTTCTCCCGCAGCGAAGAGGTGACGAAGATAGGCGCGCGAGTAGCGGCGGCAGACGGGACAAGTACACCTGGAATCAATGGGCTGCTGATCCTGGGCGTAACGCGCGTTCTTGATGAGCACGCGGCCTTCGCTGGTATAGAGGCAAGCGTGACGCGCGGCGCGAGTGGGGAGCACGCAATCCATCATGTCAATCCCAAGAGCGACGTAGTCGGCGATTTGCTCGGGGCGGCCGACGCCCATGAGATAGCGCAAGCGATCCTTGGGCAGCAGAGTCGTTGCTTCGGCGGTCATTTCACAAGTGATTTCGTGCGGCTCGCCGACAGCGAGTCCCCCAACGGCGTAGCCTGGAAAATCCAGATCGACAAGCTGGCGCGCGCTTTCGCGGCGCAAATCGGCAAAGGTCGCCCCTTGCACGATGCCGAATTGCCATTGGTCGAGATCGCCGTTGCGTCGCGCGCACTCCCGAAAATAGATGCGCGCGCGCCGCGCCCAGTCCGTGGTGCGCTTCAGAGCGGCTTCCGCTTTCTCGCGGGGCGCGGGTGTTTCGATGCACTCGTCGAGAACCATGGCAATGTCCGAACCCAGCGCGAGTTGAATCTCGGCGGCTTTTTCAGGAGTGAGGAGATGCTCGGAGCCGTCGAGATGAGAACGGAAACGCACCCCTTCGTCGGTCATTTTTCGCAATTCGGAAAGGCTGAAGACCTGGTAGCCGCCGGAATCGGTGAGGATGGCGCGCGGCCAGGACATGAATTGGTGCAAGCCGCCAAGTTTGCGGACTAATTCGTGTCCGGGACGAAGATAAAGATGGTAGGTGTTAGCGAGAATGATCTCCGCGCCGAGGTCTTCGAGCGCTTCCTGGGTAAGGGCTTTGACAGAGGCTTGCGTGCCCACGGGCATGAAGAAGGGAGTTGCGACGGTGCCGTGGGGCGTGGTCAGGCGGCCACGGCGCGCGCCGGTATGATCGGTCTTCAATACTTCAAAAAAAAAATTCATCTTCAACTGAACACCCCAAAGTAGGACAGGCAGGAATGCCTGTCCTACTGCAGTGTATCAGGAGAAGATGAACGTCACTCCGACACGCACAGCTTCATACGCCGCCCAAACTAGGAGGGCTATTCCGATGGCCCCTCCCGTTTTGAGCTTCTTGGGATTGAAGGCTGCGAATCCGATACCGATCAGACAAATAATCCAGAAGCTGAAGAGATCGATGGCCGTCCCCAAAGCCATGACGACCTTTGACGTTCCATCCGGCAGAAACGCACCGAGATTCGCGGCCACGGGGTTCTCGATGTCGACAGTGCCGGGCGGCTTCAAGAAGAGAACCAGAATGAAGAGCAAGCTGCTGATAATGCTGACGAAATAGGCATGCGAGACGATTGCTACGGAGACTTTGTAGCTTGCGTTGGCCCCCGCCAGCAAATTGTACGCGCCCAGCATCACTCCGCCGACGACCACGGCAATCAGAATCGGCACTAAAAGTCCAATGCAATACGCAATGGCGGGAGAGATCTTCTCGCTCATGGCGAGTTGCTGCTCTTTCTGATCGGCGCTGAGATTGGAGGCGCGTGGGCTCTGCTCAATTCGCTTGCTCGCGATTTCCCGCCAGTCGACTTTCTTGTTCATGGTAAAGGCCACCAGCCCGCCAAAGATGGTCATCAGCACTACCGGCAAAATCCAGGTAGGCCGCCGGGCAATGCTCTCAAACGTAGCCTTTGGGGAGAAAAATACGCCGATGATTCGCCCCAGGTGATTGATCGGCTCCTGCGGCTCAGGCGCAGCCGCAGCAATAGGAGTTGTCGCCATCGAGGATTCCTCTCCACAAAATTGCGTAATTCCACCTTCTGAGAGGAACTACGTACGAGCACAAGGGAATATTTCAGCGGAGGGATTCTAGCGCGACCGAAGAGAAGTTGACAGTCGAAAATTGAGAGGCCAGCACAAGAAAAGAGAGAGATGAAGAAGAGGCGCTCGCTCAGCCGCGGACAATCCCATCACCGCCAGTGACAACATCGTTTTGCCGCTGCGCGATTCGCCCACAACCCCGAGTGATTCGCCCTTGTTAATGCGCAGAGACACTTCGTTCACCGGCCGCACCTAACCCGCAGGTGTGCGCAGCTCCACCGTCAATCCGCGCACTTCGAGCGATCCGCCCCTGCGGCCATCTTAGACGTCAAATCGGAAACCCGAAATACGAAACTCGAATGGATTTCCAGTATGGGGGTCTGTCGACTAGCGCTGAGCGAGCGGGATTACAAACTTCAATGCGGTGTGCGTTGCAGAAAATCCGACGACTTTCACATCCTTCAAGCCAGTTTTTCGGCCGGCGGCGAGAACATCGTTTTCGGTGATGTGCTTTTGGCCCTTGGGATAGACGATCCAGAGTGCGGCGGCGCCTTTCATTGATTTCGAAATTTTTGCCAAAGCGCCGAGGTCTTCCTTTGAATCAGCGGCGAAAAAGATGCACTCCGTATCTGTTGCAACTTTGCCTTTGCTCACGGACTTCGTGAGCTTGCTTATTTCCGCGAGAAATTCTAAATCGAAGCTGCCGACCAAAGAAACATTCGCTCCAGGCTTCACGCCGAGCTTCTCAATGCGCGACTTGGGATGAAGGATCTTGCCGCACCACTTTGCCGCGGCCGCGCCGAGATGAAAGATTGCAAGTCCATCCACAGTTTGCAAGCGGAGTTCGCCGTCCACTGCTTTCGCCGATTTGATCGTGGAAAAAGGAATCTTCAGACGAAAGCCGCCACGGAAGAGAATCTCGCTTGTTTCGAGCAATGCCTTCCCTTCTGACTGCTGCTTGCCCCACGAGACAGTGCATTTCATTTCGTTTCCCACGGCGGTTGCCTCTCCACTGCCAATTTGTTCCGGAAGCGTGACGCTTCGACGTTGAGTTTCGTCCGTCGATGGCGCTCACGATAGTAAACTAATACGTTCCATGGCAACCGCAATCACAAACACAGTGGACTGGAAGCTAATCTGGGCGCAGCGCGGCTTCCGCTACTTCTTTCTGGCCATGTTTGTGTCGCTCTTTGGCAGCGGGATGAACTTCGCGGGCGTGAGCTGGTACATCCTGACGGCCACGCACTCGACCGTGAAGGTCAGCTGGCAAGTTATCGTCATGACTTTGCCCGGACTGTTCGTTCCGTTCCTCGGCGGCGTGCTGATCGATCGCATTGACCGGCGTTATCTCGGAGTGCTGCTCGATGTGATACGCGGGTTCTTCGTCCTCGCGACCGCTTATATCGCCTGGCGCGGCCATCTGCAGCTCTGGCACCTCTACGCCATGACGCTGATTACCGGCACTGGCTCGGCAATGTACTGGGCCACGGTCAACGCCCTAGTGCAAGAGGTGATTCCGCCGAGCCAGTTCACCGGCGCGAATGCCGCAGTTTTGGTCGGAGTGCAGAGCGGGATGCTCATCGCCGGAGCGTTCGTGGGCTTTCTCTACAACACGGCGGGAATCCAGGGAATTCTGGCCATCGACGGCGCGACCTATTTCGTCTCCGCCTATTGCTTGTATCAAGTGCGCCGCGGATACGTTTCGCCGCGCGAGAGCCAGAAATATCCCCGTGAATATAACGAAGCGACCGAAGCGACCGCCGAAGCGCTGGAAACAGGGGAAAATCCCGAGGTCGCGGAAGCAGGCCTCTCGCTCGCTGTATACGCGGACATGAAAGAGGGGTTCGCGTATCTGAAGCAGCAGCCGCTGGTGCTGGCGCTGGGCATCACCCATTCCATCATGATGGCAGGCGTGGTAAGCGCCAACGTGGTTCTGGTAGCGCTGGCAAACGATATTCTGCGGGCCGGCGCGCGCGGGCTCGGCTTTCTGGAAACGGGCTGGGCCACCGGCGCGATTATTGGAGGACTGATTGCGAGCCAGCTTCCGCAGACGTTGCGCATGCCGCTCTACGTTGCCGCTTGCGCCGGGCTCGCGGCAGGGCACATGGCAACTCCCTTCGTTGCATTTCTGGTTGGGGCAGTAATGATGCAGATTGTGTTTGGATTCTGCCGCGCGCTGGGTGGCGTCGTAGCGCAGTCTTCGTTGATGAGTATTGTACCTAGACATTTCATGGGACGAACGCAATCCGCGATGGCAATCGTAACGACGGTGGTGCAACTTTTCATGAGTTTTGCACTGGGATTGGTAGCGCAACGCGCGGGCCTCGTCGCGGGCTATGCGCTTCTGGCATTGCTCTATACTGGGGCCACCGTCTCTGCCATCCGCGCGCGCCAACTCTTGCGATAAGCTGCGGCTTTCGATTAATCAGAGGAAGACGCCGGCGCGGGAGCAGGAGCCGGTGGCAGATGGAGATTCTTTCCGCCGAGCAGATCCACGGCTGCCTGGTATAGCTTGGCGCGCAATCGGTATCGTTCGTTGGCGCGAGTGACGTAGCGCACGGCGATTTCGACGCCGCCAATCACCGGCTTAACGTTGATCGCCGGAGCGGCAGAAAGGGCGCTCATATCCCGCGAACGCGCCGCGCGCTGCCACTCCTGCTCGGCTTGTTTAGCGCTGTCCGCAGTGGCTTCAGCGACTTTTTTCTGAATCGCGTCGATGATGGGATAGGGATCCTGCCCGGTGGGAAGAACAAGCTGCAATTCATCCCACAGCCACTGGCCCGAAGTCGAAAAATTAAAGTAGTGGCCTTCAATGGCAAAACTGTTCGTGAAGGTCACCCGCCGTCCTGTCGGATGGCCGGAGTCGGTCCAGTTGCCGGTTTCGAGCAGGACGGTATGAAACATACCCAGTTCCACGACTTCGCCGGAAACACCGTTGATCTCCACCCAGTCGCCGAGGCGGATTCCGTTTTTTCCCATCAGCACCAGCCAGCCGATGAACCCCACAATGAAATCCTTCAGTGCCACGGTAAGTCCGGCGCCGGCGAGGCCGAGAAACGTTCCCAGCTGTCCCGGCAGCCCAAGGATCACCAACAGGATAAAAAGGACCGCCGCCACTTGCACGGCGACGCGCGTCACCGTGCGCAACGTTTCCACCTGCCGGCGGTCCAAGGATAATCTTCCGAGCAGTCGTTCAAGCCAACTATCAAAGAAAAGGCCGACGAGCACGATTCCCAAGACAATTAGCACGCCCAATAACGCGCGATGCACGACGTCGCGCTGCCGCGTGGCTACCAAATCGCTCCACTGGGCGTAGACTGTGGCCCGCCGTTTTTCATAGTCGGCGCGCTTGTCAAAATTTGTCAGATCTTTTTGGTCTAGGACAATCTCTTTCATTCTCGCCAGCGCCGCCGCGGATTCTTCGTGACTGCGCTCTTTCCGCGCAGCGGCCGGCGTTCTCGCGCCGGCTTTTTTCGCATGTGCAGCCAGATCCGGCGAGGTTTCCTTTGCCGCGTCGATGCGTTTGTCCAATGCATCGTGCATTGCAGCCAGCCCGGCTGCCGCAATCAGTGCCGTTTGCTTCGCCTGCTCGAGCATTTCCCGCGCTTGCCGCAGCGCTGACCACTGCCCGCAGAGGTGAACCAGCCCAAATTGATCGGGCACCGGAGCAGGATACGAGGGAACAGCAGTATCAATTTCGTGGGAAAGGGTGTCATGCTCCTGACCAATCTGGTCGGCGCGCCCTTTGGCATCGCCGCCGGCCTGGATTAGGTCTTGAGTGGCATCATCCACCTCGTCTTCATCGGATTCCAGTTGCGCTTTGACTTCATCGAGTCTGTCGCCTAGCGTGTCTTTCTTGCTTCCACTGGCCTTGGCTTCCTCCGCCGTCAATTGTGCGGCCAGCGCCTGATCGGCCTTCTGCAATTCCTGCGCCTTCTCCAACCTTGCTTGTATGTTTTTCGCTTCGGGACTCAAAACGGGGGGATGCGCTTCGGCATTTCGCCGCGCGCTCTCGTAAGCAAGGTCCATTTCGTGGTCGGCTAACCGGATGGCCTCCTTGGAGAGCGCTTGTTCGTCTGGGGTGTCCGCGTCGTGCGTGAGTTTCTGGGCAATCCTTACGGGCGACTGGTCTACCAGCGTTGTTTGAAGTCCTGTGGCCCCCTTCGTGGCCGTCTTGCTCGACGGCTGCCCAGTGCGGAAAAATCCGTAAGCAACCGCACCCAGCAGCGCTAGCAACACGATCAAGGCAATCTTTTGCGTCGTCTTCATTCGTCTCCAGCTGGTCGTCACCATTCTAATACGCGTGCCGCTCCGCGAAGCACAGAACTTTGCGCTAACCAACGCGAAGTGGAGATCAGAATAAATTTCATGGCAAATAAAAACGCCTCCAGTATGGTCGGAGGCGTTTTTTACAAAACTCGTTGTGGACTTTCTACAGGTAATCGCGCGACGGGCCTTCGAGGAAGGCTCGCAGCTTGCGCGAACGCGACGGGTGGCGTAGCTTGCGCAGCGCCTTGGCTTCGATCTGGCGGATGCGTTCGCGCGTGACCGCGAACGACTGGCCGACTTCCTCGAGCGTGTGCTCGCTTCCATCGTCCAGGCCAAAGCGCATCTTGATGACTTTTTCCTCGCGCGGCGTCAGCGTCTTTAGCACCGAAGAAGTCTGTTCCTTCAGGTTCAAATTGATGACTGCATCGGACGGCGAAACCACGGCCTTATCCTCGATGAAATCGCCCAGATGCGAATCTTCTTCCTCGCCGATTGGCGTTTCCAGCGAAATCGGCTCCTGAGCGATCTTCAGAATCTTACGCACCTTGGACACCGGAATGTCCATGCGCTTGGCGATTTCCTCGCTGGTCGGCTCGCGGCCAAGTTCCTGCACCAGCTGGCGGCTGGTGCGCACCAGCTTGTTAATGGTTTCGATCATGTGCACCGGGATGCGAATGGTGCGCGCCTGATCAGCGATCGCGCGGGTAATGGCCTGCCGGATCCACCATGTCGCATAGGTCGAAAATTTGTAGCCCCGGCGCCACTCGAACTTGTCCACTGCTTTCATCAAGCCGATGTTGCCTTCCTGAATCAGGTCGAGAAATTGCAGTCCGCGGTTGGTGTATTTCTTGGCGATCGAAACGACCAATCGAAGGTTGGCTTCAATCAATTCTTTTTTGGCCTGTTCGGCTTCCGCTTCGCCACGGTGAATGAACGTCAGCGTGCGTTTCAGTTCCGTCAAGCCAACTTCGCTGGCTTCTTCGATGTCTTTCAGTTCGGTACGGCGCGTGCGCAGTTCCTTGCGCGCTTCCGCCGCCACTTCACCCTTGGCCACGTCGGCTCGACGCTCCAGGCGTCCCGCTTCGCGTTCCAGCGACTGCAAGCGCTCGACGGTGCCGCGCATTTTGTCGATCAATCGCTTTTTTTCAAATGGATTAAAATCGATGTCGCGGATGGCGACGGAAATCTCCACGCGCGTCCGCGCCACATCCCACTTCGCGCGGATGTACGAACGTTTCTTCGACTTCAGCGTTTTATCGAGTTTCTGGGCCTGCTTCAGTGCGGCCTCGTACAGTTTTGCAATCTTATCGATGTACTTGAGGGTCTGCTTGGTCTTGTTGGCGATCTTCTCTTCGGTGAGCTCTTCATCGTCAAACTGGACGATTTCCTTGATGGACCGCACGCCCTTGCGCAAGTCGTCGCCAACCGCAATCAGCTCTTTGATGACGATCGGCGAACGGGTGATGGACTTCATCACTACCAGTTGCCCGCGCTCGATGCGCTTGGCGATAGTGACTTCGCCCTCGCGCGTCAACAGCGGCACGGTGCCCATTTCGCGCAAATACATGCGCACGGGATCGTTTGTCTTTTCCAGCGAACCAGGGGTCAGGTCGAGGTCGCTGCTGCCTTCGTCCGAGTGCGCGTCGTCTTTGACGACGACATCGCGGTCGCCGCCCTCGGTGGAGACTTCCACGGCGCGCGCGGCCTTCGCCGAAGCCTGATCCTCATAAATCTCGATGCCGTTGCGCTCGAAAGTGGTGAGCAAATCGTCGATTTCTTCCGACGAATGCACCTCGGCCGGAAGCGAATCGTTTACTTCGTCATACAGCAGGTAGCCGCGCTCTTTGCCCACGGCAATGAGCTGGCGTACAGCATCGTATTTTTCTTCAAGGCCTACTGCTGCCACAAATTCCTCCAGCTTCTAAACCGCAATCCCAAGAAACTCTCGGGCGTTCAAGGGAACATCGTCATTTGCAGGGACACACGCAGGCTGGCGCATATGCGCAGACCACGGTGATATTGCGCCAGAGAAAATCGCTCGCTTTTTTGATTGAAAACCCTTGCACCGCGCCGCTTTGCCCGCTGTCGGCTCCGTGCGTAAGCCCGTTTTCCGCACCATGGGAGCCCAGCCCCCGCCGCTAAACACACCTATATAGATGCGTTTAACAGCAAAAGCGTTACCCGCTAAACCCTAATACGCTACACGTTTAAGTCTCTCCCCGTCAACGTTTTAATTCGTGGATTTGTGTGGAAAACCGCGCCGGCAAGGAATACCCTCACTCCCAATCTTGAGGAGGGAATCGAGGTGGCGTCAGCATTCTCACATGCGGTGGCAGCTCTCGGAATCGGGGCCTGTTTTTACCGCCCGGGCACGCCAAAGCGAGTCTGGGTCGTAGGGACGTTCTGCTCGGTCATTCCCGATATTGACGTACTTGGGTTCCGATTCGGCATCCATTACGGGAACTTCTGGGGTCACCGTGGCTTTACCCATTCGCTCCTGTTCGCCGCTCTCCTGGCAAGCGCCGTCATGTTGCCAGCGTTTCGTCAGGCGTCGCCCGGCTTGGACCGCCTCCCCATGTGGATTTACTTCTTTCTGGCAACCGCCAGCCATGGTTTCCTGGATGCCATGACCGACGGCGGCCTGGGAGTCGCCTTCTTCTCCCCGTTCGACAATCACCGTTATTTTCTTCCCTGGACCCCCATTCGGGTTTCACCAATCGGGGTAGGGCGGTTTTTCACGGATCGTGGCCTTGCCGTCCTCCAAAGTGAGATTGTTTGGATTTGGCTTCCGGCGGCGCTGCTGGCACTTTTGTTCTGGCTGATGCGCCGGCGAGCCGCGCCTTCCACGTAGCCCGGAATGTCAAGCCCAATCCAGTTCGGACAGAGGGTCGACGTTCAGCGCGCCGCTGCGAGCCGACGCATGAGCTCCTGCTTCTTCTCCAGCAGCCCGCGGAGCTCTGGTGCCGCCGGGTTAGCCTCGATGCTGCGCTGTACATCGGCCAATTCCCGCTCCGCCTGCCGGTTCTGCAGCGCCTGGATGCAACTCATGGCCTCTTCCCAAGTCGGCTCGTTGGCCTCTTCAAACAGAATCTCGAAGAGCAGGCGCCGGTCGCGATCTTCGAGCGCCGCCCCCACTTCAGTGGCTAGCACGGGCTGGCCCGAGAGGCTGGCGATCACCAACGCTGCAAATATTTTCTCTGTTTCCAACCCGTTATAGAGATGCGCATTTTGCAGATGCTTGGCGAGCTCCAGGCGGAAGCCTTCCGCCTCCGCAAGCATGCGAATCAGCCGCCGCTCGACTGGTTTCGCCGCGCGCCCGACGAGTTCTGGCTGGGTCTTCACTTCGCCGCGGCGTTCGGAAGCGGCCTTGCTCAGTGCCGCGCGCAATACAGGTTCATCCAAGCGGAGCTGCTGCGCAATCCTGGTGGCCCACTCCGAACGCAGGATTCGATTGGGGATTCTCTGAACGTACGGCAAAAGAAAATTCACCGCCCGCAGCTTCCCTTCCCCGGTGGTCAAATCCATCTGCCGCGCGCGTGCTATCAAATAGTCCACGTAAGGCGGCGCTTCCTTCAAAAGCTTGAGGTATTCATCTTTCCCTCGCTCGCGAATGAATAGGTCCGGATCGGCTTTCTTGTTACCGATGGGGGGCAGCGCGAGCACGCGCACTTCGAAATCCTGTTCAAGCAAGAGCGAGAGAGAGCGCTCCGTGGCCGTCTGTCCCGCGGTGTCTGGGTCGTAATTCACAACGACGCGCCGCGTGAAACGTCCGAGCAATTTGATCTGTGGCTCCGCCAGGCTTGTGCCGCAACTTGCCACCACGTTGCTGATTCCCGCGCGCGCCACGGCGATCGCATCCATGTAGCCTTCCACCAGGATCGCGAAGTCTTGCCGGCGCAACGCATCCTTGGCGCGGTCCATGTGATAAAGCACGTTGCTCTTGGAATAAATTGGCGTCTCGGGCGAATTGAGATATTTCGGCGTGTCTTCCTTGACCAGCACGCGTCCGCCGAACGCGATCGTACGACCGCGCCGGTCGAGAATCGGGAACATCACGCGGTGGCGGAAGCGGTCGTATTTCGAACCGCGCTCGCCGCTGGTCAACAATCGGACCGTGGAAACGTACGGGGTCAGATCGAGCCCCTCGGCCGCCAGAGTTCCCTGCAGGGTTTGCCGGCCGTCGAACGTGAGCACCCCTTCGGCGGTATTGCCGTCGAGTTCCACATTGACCCCGGAGAGAGCGAGGTTCCCGCCGGCGACGTTGGTCTGCGCCTTGAGCGCGAAACGGCCGAAGCCGCCGCCTGGCGGTCGAGGCTGTTCCGCCCAACGCAGCGTGTCGCGCAGGGAGGCGGCGTCGGCGGCAAGGGTGCCTTCCATCTTGAGCGTCGGCCGATGGCTGATGTAGCCGTCGAATGCAACCTTGAACGGCGTCCCGGCAAGCCGGACCTTGAGGCCGGACCGGTCGCCGTTCAGGGCGGCAACGAAGTCGGTAAAGCTGATGGTGGCGTCGATCGGCTCGTCATGCCAGGCGAAGCGTCCGGTGGCGGCGAAGCTCCGCGAGATCGACGGCCAGGCCAGCGCCATTTCCACGTTCGCCAGCGTCTCGATGATCTTGTACGCCTCGTCGCGCAGGATGACGGTGCCGTCCTCGATCCGGATCTCCGAGAATGACGACGTCCGGCCGGGGCTCGGCTTAAGGTTGCGCGCCAGCGTTTCGATGTGACCCGACCAGTTCGAGGTGCGGTCGGCGTTGAAGACGATGGCGATGGTCGGGCGCACCAGCGAAACGTCGGCGATCTCGATGCGCCCAGTCAGAAAGGGAAAAAAGCGCAGGCGTGCGACCACTTTCTCGGCGGTGAGCGCAGGTGCGCCCGTGCGGTTGTCCTCGAGGCTCACATCCTCGAAGCTCACCGTGCCGGTCGGGAACAGCGAGACCGAGGCCTCGCCCCGGAGCACCGGATCGAGGCCCGTCACGGTGCGGATTTCCGCTTTGACCGCCTCGCGAACGGCGTCGGCGGGCATCAGAAACGGCAAGATCACGAGAGCGCAAACGCCGGCAACGGCCAAGCCAAGGACAACAAATGTAAGACGTTTGATGCCAACGGCCGCGATCACGACGCGTCTTTCTCAAGTGCTCGCCGATCAACCGGCTGACTATACCGAGGGAAGTCGAAGGGGCAAACCTGCAGCTCCGATCGGAAAACCTTGCAGTTACTCTGTGACCCTTTCGTGGCCACGCAAGGAACTGATCCGGCGGCAGTTTCCCTCTTTTAAAGCCCTTTTC
>Ga0137412_10003341_pt1 | contig 12813 bp, 8 predicted proteins | sample CZODoug2_1_16fun_FD_122160 | JGI IMG/M metagenome (GOLD analysis project Ga0137412, IMG submission 122160) | Vadose zone soil fungal communities from Angelo Coast Range Reserve, California, USA - CZODoug2_1_16fungal (Hybrid Assembly) | ecosystem: Environmental > Terrestrial > Soil > Vadose zone...
GCCCCCCGCGTAGATAGCGCCTGGTTCTGAAACGACCCCCCGGACGAAGTGCAAATTATCAATCCCTTGGGGATAGGAACACCGGCGACCCCCTCTTTGCCGAGTATCGTCGCCAACGCGCCTGGACGGCCTGGAAACAGGCCATGCATGAGGCTGGCCTGCAGCTGCCGACCCAAGGGCGAACGGCCGCGCGCGCTGCTTCTGCGACACCGCGATCGATCTGGCGGCCATGGACCAACACGTTCAGGCGAAGCATCTCGTGGGCTCCCGGTACGCATGAACCGGATCGGCCGACGCATGCTGATCTGGATAGGGGTCATCTTGGTGCTGGTCGCGGTCTGGCAGCTTGGGGGCGGCGGGGAGTTGAACCTGCCGCCACAGGCGCGGTAAGGATTGCAACCGAAAGCTGTTCATTTATGCACAAGATCCACAAAGGCATCGAGTTCAGCGTTGTCCAGGCCGCCAATCCTTTCGGATGGGTTTGGACCGTTCGACTCCCCGGAAATCGTGAAAAGACCGGCAGATCGCGGACCCGGCCCTTGGCGGTAGCGCGCGCTCACGCAATGATCGATGATGCGGTCGCCGAGGGACTCCATTTCGTGCGGAGTAGAGATGACCAGCATCCATCCGGCGACGTGAGTTTTGGGAACGAACTTGGCTTCGATGACGCGGATCCACGGCTTCGGTTTCAGAGCGGAATAGTATTCGGCGGCGGCCTGGATTTCCGGGTCGGTAGCTTTGGCTCCGACGGAGACCATGTTGCTGGCAGGCTTGAAATCGGGATCGGAACTTTTGCGGGCACCACTCTTGAAGTCGGCGAGTTGCTGGACGATGTAGGCGGCGGAAAGGCCGGCGAGGCTGGAATTTTCCGGGCGGCCCTGGCCGTTGGGGAGGTGGCAGTAGCCGCAGGCGAAGACGTCGGGCTGTCGGCCGTGGGCGACGATGGTGGGCATAGCGGGGTGATTGCCGGGATGCCAGTCAGGGACGTTGTAGAAGTCGTGGACTTGGGGGAGGGTGAAGGACAGCTTGCTGCCAGGGACATGGAAGAGCGCGGTTTCGTCCGATTTGGCACTGGGGTCGGCTGGTGGAGCGGGTGGGTTGACAGCGAACGCCCAGTAAGGCGGCGGGTCGAGGGGCGCATGAGAAATGGCGGATTGCGTCTGGCTGGAGGCCGCGGTGGCGATCAGAAATGCACCGACAGCAATGGTTGCGGCGGCGAAGGGCAGCCAGGAGCGGCGGCGGGGAAGGGTTGAATGCGCCTGGAATTTAATTGCTGGCCTCATTTCTGGACATGGAAATTTCAGTTGGGAATCATTAAAGCATATTTGGAATTAACGATTGGGCGCGAGTTTTTCGAGTTCAGGGAAGGAGGAGGTTTCGACGACGGTGCGCTCCGGAGGAAGAGATTGTGAGTCGAGAGCACGGGTAAGGAGGCGGAGAGCGATCTCCATGGTAACGGAAGTAATGACAGCTGCGGTGAGGACGTGGGATTCGACGAGAGGCTTCACCTGGTTGGCGACGCCGATGCCGAGGAAGGGCAGATCGAGCCAGCGTTTCTGCTGATCCAAATCGCTTACGGTTTGAAATGCTTTTCTGGCGCCGATGGCGAGCTCGTGGGTCTGGCCGACTACGAGGCTATATTTTTCCGCGCGGGAAGTGGCGAGGCGGAGCCAGGCATCGACGCTTTGTTGGGCGCTCGACTCGCTCCATTTGCTGCGGAGAAGGGTAAGCTGCACGTTGCGGGGCCGGGCGCTTTCCATTCCTTCGAAGCGCTGGGTGGAGACGGAGCTCATGCTGGGGCCGGCCAGGTATAAGGCGGAGCCGCCCTCAGGAAGGAGGGACGCGAGCTGCTTGCCTTGGAGGCGGCCGATTTCGAATTGGCCCTGGGTGACGATGAAGATGGGAACGCGTGAGTTCTTGCGGAGTTGCGCGACGTAGTCGACGTCGCTGTTGCTGATGACCCAGCCAATGTTCTGCGCGACGGCAGCCTCGGCGACGCGGCGAAGGATCCTGAGCTCAAGGCAGTGTTCGCCGACATCCATGCCGGAGAGGCTGATCCGCGTAAGCAGGACGGCGTGGTTACGCCGAATCCGCGCCATCTCCTCGATCATCTCTCGCAGCTTGACCGCGCCGATCGCGTCGTCGGGGTGGCCGTGCGGAGCGAAGATTGTGTAGCGCAGCCCGAACGCGAGCGGACGATCCGGATGGTTGGCGCGTTGATAGAAGCTCTCGTAGTGTCCGCGATGTTGCCCAGGCGTATATGTCGAGCGATTCAACGCCCACCGATCGCCGGTCGTTACGTCCACGTCGCCAGCTTAGAAGCGGTGTGCGATCCATGCGTCTTGATCAATCGATGCGCACGGAACTGTCGAGTACGCGTGCCCATTGCGCAGCGATACGCGAGCGTCTCTTGCTGTCATCGGTGAGCAGGTTCGCCAGGCCCAAACCACGCGCGAGGTCGAGCGTTGCTTGCACCATCTCGCGCACACCGGGAATCGATTCGTCCACATCGAGCAGTTCGACAACGATCCGGTGCATTTCGCGCCCGATGCGCGCCTCGAGCGGCACGATTTGTTCGCGCAGCTGTGGTTCGGCCGCGGCGGCGACCCAGAGTGCGATGGCAGCCCGAAACAGCACACTTGCTGCTGCAAGTCCGCGCACAGACACTCAATGGTACCCTGCGGGAGACATTTCAACGCTGGTGGCCGGCACTCTCACCGGGCTTAGCCCCCGCTTTGTCGTAGTCTCTTCCCGCGGTGAGGCCGTTCGATTAACTGGGTGCTGTGAAACCGCGGCAGACTCCAGCCACTGTATTTCCATCGGGATCGATTTACGGGTGCTCTGCGTTTTTTTGGTCTCTGACGCAGACGATAGCTCCATTCCAGGGATGACCAGCAAACCATCCTCCAACACGACCGTCACCGTCGTTGTTGCGGCTACTGACCGACTTCCCTTCAAATGCCAGAATATGTTCGCCCTCCTTATCCCCTCGTGTGGAGGTCCAAAATCCCAAAAAACGCAGAATTTCTTCGTTGCTCGCCAGTCCGCCGTCGAGCTGCACCCTCGCCGAGTCAGCCGCGAAGTGATAGATTCGCATGAATTCAACCGCGGTCGGTAGGCGCCAATCTGTATATCCCAGTGAGCGCAGCGCGGCACAATAGCCGGTCGCCCGCGTAAAATTCGCGCGAGCATACTCAGCATGACGACTATATTTTGCCCACATGAGGCCCGTTGTAGGGTCTGTCCACGTCAATTTGGCGACAAGATGCTGCCGGTCATCCTCAAACTGCGTTTTCGCAGCGGTCAAGTGACTCCGCGCTGGCACAGCAAATGCTCCGTTTGGATACTGATCCAAGTAAGATTGGAAATCAGCGGCGTTATGGCTATTTTCAATAGACTTCCACAGCACGATTTCGGTTTGGCGCGTCGTACCTGAAGCGCTTGAATTGGCGACCGAGGGATATCCAGATTCGGCAATCAGACACTGTCGACGAAGGTCCCGAAGCGCAGGCTGGTTCGAATCCGGCGCTCGCTCGATCGCTTTGCTCAATGCATCTGCGGAGTCTTCGTAGCGCTTCAGATCCATCAGCGCGCTGCCCGCAAGCGCGTAGCCTTCCCACCGATCCGCTCTAATTTTAATGGCCGCTTCACCTGAAGTGAGGGCTTGATCGGTGCTACCAGCCTGTAGCTGTGCGTTGCCTTGCTGTATGAGGACGTCATAGCCCGGTTCGGACTGCGCACCGGAATGCGAGGCGTTCGCAATCAGCGCAAGACATAGACACAACGAGCGGCAGGATAGAGTCTGCATTTGTGCTTTTCTCGCTTTCAATAATTTGCGTCATTGGGTTCAAGCAGAGTGGGGTTATCGATCCGAATTCCAATGCGCTCAAGATTACACACATCTGGGTGCAAACCAGTAAGCTCATGGTCCTGAAATCGACTACCCACTTGCCAGAAGTAGCGAGAAGACCCAGGAAGGGACATTGTCTGGCGACGTTGCCGGTCGAGCAATTGCATTTCGCCTCACATCAGTCGCAGATTCGAATGTGGCTTTGCTCCCGGCCTGCGCTTGGTTTTCGGTCGTAGGTTGGTTACTCATATCAGCGTTGACCACCTTCCGGAGTAAACGTAAAGCGGATAGGGCGTTGTTGTTCCATTAAACACCCAACCGGTGCTTGTGCCAGACAATGTCGTCCAGGTAGATCGCCATGCTTCCGGCAAGCGATCACGAGCGGCGGACCCTAATCCGACCTGATTGGCCCTCAGCAAGGAAAGCATCTTAGAAGCGAAATTGGCCGCGTTGCCAATCGCGACGTTTGCATTGAAGCGACGAGGTGCGCCGAGTTTAGCGATCGTTATCGTGCCATGCTCGATTGAGGCTCGGAATTCGATTACTGGCACGTTGCTGGCTTGATAAATGGGGCTCAAAAGATGCTGATTGGCTGCGAACATCGTTAGCGCACAGGCAAGGGCTCTTTTGGTCGAATTGTCTTCCACTGCGTATTCTGGGCGTCCTCGAAGTACGCCATTAACCCATCGCCTGTATTCTTTTCAACGGTGCCACCGTAGGCCCGTCGGCAAGATTCGCGTAAAAAGTGCTCATAGCGTACGAAAGGGCCGAAAGGATAGGTTTTTCGACGCATCCCGATGCCAAAATCGTCGTTTCGACGAATGAGCGCAGCCCGACTACGCAAATGGATTGAGTAGCCGCGCGCCAGTCGGCGCATAGTGCGCCGTATTCCGGGTCACCACCGTGAGATCATGAATGAGCGCCGTGGCCGCAATCTGCTTGTCGAGCGGATTCTCAGGATTCGGTACCCGCAGCCGCCCCCAGACGTGTGCCGTTTCCTCGTCGAAGAGTAATATCGACTCGGCATAGGTCATCGTCACCTGTTTGAGCCAGCGTCCGAGACGCTTTGCCTGCGAGTCATCCCCTCGATGTCGGATGCGCTCCACGCCCTGCCGTAGCTCTCCGATCGTGACTACCGACAGATAAAGATCGACTGACTCGCGACTCGTGTCCGCGAAAAAAGCCCGGACGCCGGGGTTAGCCTTGTCGCCTTTACGGATCTCACTGATGACGTCCGTATCAAGCAGGTACATATCAACCCCGTTTGTCGGTCTGCTCGCGTTCGAAATCACTGTCCTCGCCGACGTTGGGAATCGCCGCGAGAACGTCCGCCAAGTGTCGCCTCTTTGGACCCCGTAGTACCGATTGGAGGATTTCGCGATGCTCCTGCTCCGTGCTGTGATTGCGTTTCGCAGCCCGTTGCTTGAGCGCCTTGACCAGATCTTCCGATAGGTCACGTACGATGAGTTGTGCCACCGAAGCCTCCTCCGCCTTCAAATCTGATAATTCTAGCGCTTTGACAGAGCAGATGCTAGCATTGATAGCAGTCAACCGAAAGGACTCCGACGGCCAATGGCGGTCGATGGGCGAGCCGATCAAGGCTTCCCGCGGCCGCGGCGCGCGGTATTGTTGCCAGGCCGGCTGTGGGCATTTTCAGCATAGAGTGCGTCCAGCGCTCCGCGCATGATCCTTCTGAAAATCGGCAGCATTTGGCGTTTCAGCGGCGCCGGCATTGCCAGCGCGAAACGGCCCGTGGTCAGCGCGAACTGAATCAACAACGCGCAAGTTGCCATTAGTTCATCCGAATCGACGCCAGGAAGGAGGGGCCTGCTGATGGCATGCAATCGACGGGCATTTTGCAGCGTGTCCGCAAGATCGATGCGCTGCAATTCGGCATCGGTCTGGACGGCCGACCAAATGCCGTTGAACAGCGGGTCCGATTGATGCAGCGCGTAATATTTTGCGGCGGCCGCTTCGATGCCGGCCACGAAATCGTTGAACGTTTGGACATCGGACACATACCCCCTCAGCATCCGCCCCACCTCTTCGTGGTGGCGCACCAGGAGGGCGCGGTTGATCGCGGATTTATCCGCGAAATATTGGTACAGCGATCCGATAACGACATTTGAGCGCCGCGCAATTTCGGTCATGGTTACGCCGTCCGCGCCTTTCTCGACTATCAGCGAGGCCGCCGAGTCGAGGATTCGCTCCACCATGGCTTTCGATCGCGCTTGAATGGCACGGCGCCTGCCGGACGGTTTACGGGTTGCCATTTGGACTTTACCGCTCTATTGAGTTGCGTCTTCAAACGTGAGTGTTTATCATATTTCTAATTCGCGCAAATTGCGAGCCGGGAGCCAGTCATGACACGAACAGCCATCATCACGGGCGGCGCCGGCGGGATCGCGGGAGAACTTGCCCCCCTGCTGCTGGAGCGCGGTTTCCAGCTGCTGCTCTTGGATAGAGATGAACGTCGTTTGAGCGAACGCGCGCAATCCCTCGGCGGCGCCGTCCGCTGCGTCACCGCCGATTTCACCGATCCACGCGATTTGGAACGTGCCGGGACCCTCATCGCCGACACGCCGGATCTGGATCTGCTGGTGAACAACGCCGGCATCATTGAACCGGGGGATGTCGTCGATTTGCCGTACGCGACCTTGGAACGGCACGTCGCCATTAACTTGCTGGCGCCGATGCGGCTTACCCAAGCGGCAATCGGGCGCATGATCAGCCGCCGCAGCGGCTGTATCTTGTCCATTGTCTCGGCCGCCGGCGTCGTATCCCTGCCGGGCAGCGCGGCGTACAGCGCCTCGAAGTTCGGTTTGCGCGGATTCCTGACGGCCCTGAGCCAAGAGGTAGTCCGCCACGGCGTCAAGGTGCGCAGCGTATTTCCGGGGGCCGTCGACACGCCAATGCTGCGTTATGAGGCCACGCACGGCGGTTCGCCGCTCAATTTTCTCAATAAAGAGGTGTTGTCCGCGGCGCAGGTCGCGGCAGCGTGCATGCGTGCCATGGACGGGAAATCGCTTGAAACCTATTTGCCGTTTTCCGACGGCATCACCGCGCGCATTTTCGGCATGGCGCCGGGGCTGATACCGCTCGTGATGCCGCGTTTGCAGAAGAAGGGCGAAATCGGCATGCAGCGCTACCTCGGTTCACGCGGGCTCAAACCCAGTGGATGACGCTCTGCGCGCCACGGCGCGCCAATTCGATCAGGGCAAAAAGCGGCGCGTACTCTCGACGCAGCGAATCATCTTTTTGGTCGTCGCGGCCGCAGCGCCGCTGGCGGCAATGATCGGCAACCTGCCGATCGCGCTCGCGCGCGGCAATGGCGCGGGAACGCCCGGGGCGTTTCTGTTCGCTGCCGTCACGCTGATTTGCTTCGCCGTGGGCTATGCCGCCATGAGCCGCCGGGTGGTTAACACCGGCGCCTTCTACACCTATGTCACCAAAGGATTGGGTAAACGCGCCGGAGTCGGCGCAGCGTATACGGCCGTGGTCGCCTATGTGTCCTTCACCATCGGACTGGCTGCCTTCTTCGGATATTTTCTCGACCTGGTGCTCAGCGAGCTCAACATCCATTTCTCGTGGCTGCTGTACGCGGCCGTCGGGATGGGGGCGGTCGCTATCCTCGGTTACCGGTCCATCGATTTATCCTCAAAGATCCTGGGCGTGCTCATGGCGGCGGAAGTGGCCATCCTCGCCATTTTCGATATCAGCGTCATCGCGGCCAAAGGCGCTGCGGCGTTTCCGCTCGAGTCGTTCGCCCCCTCCGTGGTAATGGCGCCGGGGCTGGGCGCCGGGTTGATGGTGGCCTTTACATCCTTCATCGGATTCGAATCGGCCGCGCTGTACGGCGAGGAGAGCAAAACACCGACCACCAGCGTACCCATCGCGACGTACACCTCGGTGTTTCTGATCGCGGTTTTTTATCTGCTCACCTCCTGGGTCACCGTCGGTGCGTTGGGCGCCGGGATGGCGGCGAGCGCGGCCGCCGAGCAGAGCGGACTGCTGATGTTCAATCTGGTGGCGAAATTCAGCGGCAAGTCCGTATCCGACCTCATGGGTATTCTCGTTTGCACGTCATTGTTGGCGACTTATCTTGCCATCCATAACGCCGCTTCACGCTATGTGTTCGCGTTGAGCCGCGAAAAACTATTGCCGGTGGCATTGGGTCGGCTAAACCGCTTTGCCCCCTCCAATGCCAGCATTGCCGTGACGATCACGACAATCGTGTGCGTCGCGGCGTTCGGCATCACGGGAGTCGATCCCTACAAATCCGGCGTGCCTGTGCTGATTGGATTCGGCACCCTCGGCATTATTTTTCTGCAGTGTTTTGCGGCGGTCGCCATCGTGTTTTATTTGGGACAGCGGCGTCGGGAAATAAACCCCATAGTGCTTGCGGCCTCGGCATTGGGTGCGATCGGACTTGCGCTGGCCACCGTCTTGGTTGCCGGCAAGTTCCGCTTACTGTCAACCAGCGACTTGCCCGGCCTCGAATGGCTGCCGCTTATCTACATCGCGACCGTCGCGCTCGGCACCGGCTTCGCGTTTTGGCTGCGGCGACATAAGCCGCGTACCTTTTCCGCTTTGGCGGAATCAGACCTGCGCGCCGACAGTGCGCGGCCGCTTCCCAGGATTCACTACGACGGCAAGTATTGCATCGTGGGCGCGGGACCCTGCGGACTGTTGGCAGCCCGAGCATTCAAGCTCGCCGGCATTCCTTACGATCAGTTCGAACGGCATTCCGATGTCGGGGGAATTTGGGATATCGACAATCCCGGCTCCTCCATGTACGAATCGGCTCACTTCATCTCCTCGAAATACACCTCGTCCTTTTTTGGGCTGCCCATGCCCAACGACTACCCGGACTATCCGGACCACCGCCAATTGCTGCGCTACATACGCGATTTTGCCGACGTCTTCGAGCTGCGCGCCGGCATACGCTTCAACACATCGGTAAAACAGGCCGAACCGCTCGGTGAAAACGCCGTCGATGGTTGGCGGGTGACTACAAGCTGCGGCGAAACCGCGGTGTACAAGGGCGTGATTTGCGCGAACGGCGTCACCTGGCACCCCAACTTGCCCTCGTATCCGGGACTGGACGAGTTCAAGGGTGAAGTTCGCCACACGGTCGAGTATCGATCCCCGGACAGTCTCTCAGGCAAGCGCGTCCTGATCGTCGGCGCGGGCAACTCGGGCGTGGATATTGCCTGCGATGCCGCGCGCAGCGCGGCGCGCGCCTTTATCAGCCTGCGCCGAGGCTATCACTTCGTGCCGAAGCACATGTTCGGCGTTCCGACCGACGTGTTTCTATCGGGACAAGTGACGCTTCCCAAAGGCGTGGCGGTGCCGGATGATCCCAGCAAAATGCTGTCGGCGCTGGTCGGCGATTTAACGCGCTATGGGCTGCCGGCCCCCGATCACAAGGCGCTCGAATCGCATCCCATCATGAATACGCAAATCCTGCACTACTTGGCGCACGGCGATCTGCAGGCCAGGGGTGAAATCCAGAATTTCACCGCCACCGGAGTGCGGTTCGTGGACGGGTCGGTCGAAGACATCGATCTGATTTTGTTCGCCACCGGCTACGAGTACCGAATTCCCTATATCGATCCGGCGCTGTTCACGTGGAAGCAGGGACATCCGGAGCTTTACTTGAATATCTTCCATCGGCGCCTGCAGGGACTGTCCGTGGTCGGATTCGTCGAGTTCGCTTCGGCCGGCTACCAGCGGTTCGACGAAATGGCGCAGATGGCAGCCATGGATGCCTACATTCGGCAGTCGGGCGTCAGCGCGGAGGAATGGTCGGCGCTGAAAGCCCGCGATCGACCGAACTTGCGCGGCACGGTGAACTACATCGATTCGCCGCGCCATGCCAATTACGTCGAAGTCGGCGTGTATCGCCGCACGCTCGCTGGGTTGCGGGAAAAGTTCGCATGGCCGGACCCTGACAACCATTTGTATACAGTAAGTCGAGGTCGTCCACAGTAGCGCCAACTAGCGCTCAGACTAAAACCAGGGAGCCAACGATGCGGGATTCGACGAGATTGACGGCGTGGTGGATTACTTGGGGGTGCGTGCTTGCGGCGCTCATCCCCTTAACCGGCAGCAGTCTTGCCATGGCGCAGAGCACCGGCGGCGCGACGAGCGAGAGCGATAATGAACTGCAAACGATCGTGGTCACCGCCCAGCGGCGCGCCGAAGATATCCAAAGCGTGCCCATCAGCATCCAGGCATTTACCGCCCGGGACATCGAGCAGCTCGGAATCCGTTCGTCCTCGGATATCGGCCAATTTGCATCGAACGTGGAGATTGCGTTGCCTGCGGGGGCGGGCAATCAGCCGCTGATTAGCATTCGCGGTATCGGTCTTAACGACTATAACACCAACAACGCCGGTCCGAATGGCGTTTACGTGGACGAAGTGTATCTAAGCTCGCCGTCCTCGCAGACCTTCGCGACCTACGATTTGGAGGGCATCGAAGTTTTGAAGGGCCCTCAGGGTACGCTCTATGGGCGCAACACCAATGGCGGTGCAATCAATATGAGGACTGTGAAACCCTCCGATGACTTTTCCGCCAATCTGCACGCGGACTATGGCAGCTACAACACCGCCAATCTTGAGGGAGCCATCGGCGGCCCCATCACCTCCACCATCGATGGGCGATTCGCGTTCAATGCGAACCATTCCGACGGCTACATGCACAATCTGCTCACGGGCGACAACGAGAACGGCGCCAACAATTACGCGGCACGCGGCATGCTGTTGTTCAAGCCCCTCGACGGCTTGAAGATTCTTTTTAATGTGCACGCGGGCCAGGTCAACAACCGGCCGGTGCAGTACCGGCATATCGGTACGTTCGATCCAACCACGCTGGGTAACCCTTCTCCCACGGTGTGCTCCGTGGCGGCCGCCTACGCGGGCCAGTGCACCGACTTGTTCGGTTACGGCACGCCGGGTAAGTTCTACGATGGCGCCTACAATCGGCAGCAACATTTGCGGGTCACGACGGCAGGCTCCTACTTGCGCGTCGACTACGACACTGGGATCGTGAATGTTACCTCGATCTCGGCGATCGACTACAACGACAAACTTCATCCCGAGGACACGGATGCGTCGCCGAATCAGCTGCTCGAAATTAACTACGGCGTGCGCTCAACGAATTATTCACAGGAATTTCGGGTTTCGCAGAACCGCGCTTCGTACAATTGGGTCGCGGGCGCCTACTACTTGCATGAAAATCTGCATCAGAACCAGCCGCTGTTTGTCGGGCTGAGCGGCGATACGGTTGTCGGGTTTCCGGGCGCTTTCGACGGCATCGCTTTCCAGGCGTTCGACGTGAGCCAACAATTCACCGACGCGCGTGCGCTGTTCGGGCAAGGCGAATATCTGCTCACCGATAAGTGGAAGTTGATTGTTGGCGGGCGACTGACCGATGAGCATCGAACGTTCGACTATGTCGGAACGATCCGAAACCAGCAGGGCGGGGAAGGCAATTTCGGTCCGATCCAGCCGGTGGGTAGTGCGCATGAGTTCCTGCAGAACACCGCCTTTTCTTGGCGCACCGGACTCAACTTCAATTTCACCAAGGACATTCTGGGATATGCCAGCATCGCGACGGGTTTCAAAAGCGGCGACTTCAACGGTAGCTTCCTGAGTTTGGTGCCTGCGGAGATTGAGTTTCAATTGCGCCCGGTGAAACCGGAGCATGTTGAAACGTTCGAGACGGGTGTCAAGACAACCTTGCTGGACCGCCGTCTCATCATCGACGCGTCACTGTTCTACAACAAATACCACGATATGCAGGTGTTCCAACTTATCAACGTGCCTGGTAGCTTGCCCGTCAACGACCTCGTCAACGCCGACGCTCACACCTATGGCCTCGACTTGCAGATCACGGCCAAGCCAACATCGCAGCTGACGGCGACGCTGCAGCTCGGCGTGTTGCAAACCAAGGTGGGTAAGTCGAATGCCGACCTCGCCGCGGCACTCTCCAGCTTTACCGGCAATCAGCTGCCGCTGGCGCCGCACGTGTCGGCTTCCGCGCTGGTGCAGTACCGGATTCCCCTGGGCGAGGGCGCGCTCAATCTCGAGGGCAACGCCAATTACAAGAGCCACGTGTTCTTCGACGTCTACAATGACCCCTATGTTCAGCAAGACGGCTACTGGATCGGCAATCTGCGCGCCTCGTATGAGTTCGCGAAGCACTGGGAGATCGGCGCGTTCGTCAACAACGTAGCCAACAAGGAATATTATTCCGACAAGTTCGATCTCACCAGCACCTTCGGATTCATCCAAGGTATCGTGGGAACGCCGCGCATGGCCGGGGTTGAGTTCAACTGGCGCTATTGACCTGACCGGTGTCGCAAGCTCAATGGATCGGACCGCAGTCCTGCCGGACTGCAGATCGGGGTGATTCTTTTTGTCGGCACCATTGGTTCAATCGAGTTATCTGCACCTCAGCGCTGGAAAACAAGCCGGCAGAGAGAATCGGGCCCTTTCACTAGGACTTGCACACGTGAGTGGATGCGCCGCAAGTTGATGCGACGCGCAGAAATTCCTGTCTATAGGGTGACGCCGCTTTCTGAGTTTACGTCCATTGCGCGGTCCTCTTCCGCTCGCAAAATTCCTGACAACAATTCGATTGTTCGTGCGTGATTCGTTGAAGAAAGTTGTCGTCGACGATAAAAATTAATCGAATGCCGCCTGCCGTTTCTCCGCATATAGTCCTCACGCGCGATTAACAGTTGGCGCAATCAACTCTTCAACATTTGTTTTAAAGGATATACGCAAAATGAACAGGTATTCAGGAGCAGTAAAATGCTTCGTAGCGAGTTGTGCATTATCTATCTTTCCGTTGGCCTCATTTGCGCAGAAGTACGTGCAAACCAACTTGGTCTCGGATATTCCGCAAGTGCCCAATGCCGATGGAACGAGCGTCACCATCGACGCACATCTGAA
>Ga0137412_10003342_pt1 | contig 12807 bp, 16 predicted proteins | sample CZODoug2_1_16fun_FD_122160 | JGI IMG/M metagenome (GOLD analysis project Ga0137412, IMG submission 122160) | Vadose zone soil fungal communities from Angelo Coast Range Reserve, California, USA - CZODoug2_1_16fungal (Hybrid Assembly) | ecosystem: Environmental > Terrestrial > Soil > Vadose zone...
ATGCACCGCTTGCTTCGAGGTAGCGGCCAGGTCCGCAGCCTCCTCATGCGTCACCAGTCCCTGGCGCAAGAGGCGTATGACGGCCGCCCGCTTCATGCTGTAAGGCGTGGCCATCGTTCGAGCTCCCTGCGGTTTTCTGTGAGCGGCCGGGTGACACGGGGCTAGGGTCCGATCCGAACCTTATCACGGCTTTCCGGTGCATGTTCCGTGCCGACGAGCGTCGGAGGTAGCCCGGCTCCGATCCTGGTGCGCGGGGCACGCCGTGGCGCATTTCCGCGGCGATGGCCGTAGCTCCTACCGGCGACGCGCGGGCATTGGATGAATCAAAGTATCCGGACTGGACTGGCCAGTGGGGACGGTTTGTCGTCCGCGGACTTCCTGGCCAGCCTTCATTCGACCAGACCAAGCCCTGGGGACCCGGCCAGCAGGCCCCCCTGACGCCGGAGTATCAGAAGGTGCTGGAGAACAGCATGGCGGATCAGGCCAAGGGCGGACAGGGCAATTATCCGACCTATACGTGCCTGTCGCCGGGCATGCCGCGTATCATGACGCCATACGGCATGATGGAAATGCTCATCACGCCGGACACCACCCACGTCCTGCTCGAGCATGTGCATGACTCGCGCCGTATCTACACCGACGGGCGCGACTGGCCGACCAACGTCACGCCGACCTTGCAGGGCTATTCGATTGGCAAGTGGCTCGATACTGACGGCGACGGCCGCTACGACACGCTCGAAGTCGAGACCCGCAACATGCGTGGCCCGCGCGCCTTCGACGCCAGCGGCATGCCGCTGCACAGCGACAACAAGACCATCGTCAAGGAACGCATCCACCTCGATCCAGCCAATCCGAATGTGATGCTCAACGAGATCACGACAATCGACTCCTCATTGACACGCCCCTGGACGGTCACCAAGCGCTACGGCCGCGACCCGAAAGAGGAGCTGATCTGGACGGAGGAAAACTGCGCCGAGGGCAACGGCCATGTCGAGATCCGCGGCCAGGGCTACTTCCTGAGCGCGGAAGGCGACCTGATGCCGAGCCGCAAGAGCCAGGAGCCGCCGGACCTTCGGTACTTCACCGAAACGGGTAAGTAACCTGCCCGGCAGCGGACAGATGAAAAGGCCGCCGCCGCGCGCGCATAGCTCATGCGAGCACTGCCTGCCGCTCGCCGTCTAGACTGTCCATCCGAGCGGTGGACACACCTTGGGGCCTTTGGCCCCCGAGCTCGCCATACTGCATGTCCGGCCTTCCATCCATTTGTTGGGCATCGGTCGACGGATTATGAGGACTGGTGTCGTGTTCGATAATTCGGCATTACTGGCATGGGCTGTACGAAATCATGCACAATGGCCGAGCCTGATCTTGCCGACTTGGATGCTTTCGCCGCCGTCGCGCGCGCCCGCAGCTTTCGCGGCGCCGCAACAGTGCGCGGAGTTTCTGCTTCAGCGCTGAGTGAGGCGGTCCGCCGGCTGGAGGCGCGGCTCGGCCTGCGGCTCCTCAACCGCACGACACGCAGCGTCACACCCACGGAAGCGGGAATGCAGCTTCTTGAGCGCCTCGCCCCCGCGCTCAGCGAAGTCTCGGCCGCCATCGACGAAGTGAACAAGTTTCGCAACAGCCCGGCCGGCACGCTTCGGCTCAACGTGCCGGGTATCGTCGCCCAGCTGGTCCTGCCGCCGATCGTCGAGCGCTTCCTCAAAGCGCATCCCGGCATTGTGGTCGAAGTCAGTGCCGACGACAGCTTCATTGACGTACTGGCGGCGGGCTTCGATGCCGGCGTGCGCTACGATGAACGGCTGGAGCAGGACATGATCGCGGTGCCGATCGGTCCGCGCGTGCAGCGTTTCGCTGTTGCGGCCGCACCGGCCTATCTTGCGGCGCATGGCAGGCCCAAGCATCCCAAGGATCTACTCACCCATGCCTGCATCCGCCACCGCTTCCAAAGCGGCGTGACGCCGCCATGGGAGTTCGAGCGCGCCGGCGAGATCGTGCGGGTCACTCCGTCAGGTCCGCTGATCGCAAACACGCTGGAGCTGAAGCTTGGCGCCGCAGTCGCGGGGCTCGGGATCGTACACAGCTTCGAGGAGTATCTCGTCCCGCCGATCGCACGCGGCGAGCTCGAGCCGGTGCTCGAAGACTGGTGGCAGAGCTTCTCGGGCCCATTCCTGTACTACGCCGGGCGGCGACACCTGCCCTCGCCGCTCCGCGCCTTCATCGACTTTGTGAAAGCGCAACCGCAGGACTAGTGGTCCGATTCCGAAGTTCGTCAATGCTCGCGGCATTACGCAACGTCAGGATCTCCGGCTCGGGCGCTGCCGTCTCGGTTGCCGGCACGAGGGGCGTGTCGCTGGCCATGGTCGTCCTCCCGTCCGCCTTCGGTTCAATGGATTGTTCTCGGCACCCCGAGCCCGCTACATTGCCGTCATATCATCCAGGAGAGCGATGTGGCGCGCGTGCGAATGATCGAGCCCGACGAAGCCAACCCCGAAACCAGCCGGGTCTATGACGGCGTGCTTAAGCAGTGGGGCCGCATCAGCAATTTCTCCAAGGTGCTCGCGCATCAGCCGGCCGCGCTCGAAGGCTGGATGCTGCCGAACGAGATGATCCGCCTCGCCAACATCAAGTCGGATCCTGACTACGTCAAGATCCAGCAGCTCGTCATCATCAAGACCTCGGCGCTCAATCAAAGCGCCTACTGCATGTCGCACAATGTGCCGCTGGGAAGGAAGATCGGGCTCACCGCCGAACAGATCGCAGCAGCGCAAGGCGACGACTACATGAATTCGCCGGCGCTCGATGCCCGCCAGAAGGCGGCGGTGCGATGGGCGGATGTCGTCACTCGCATGACCGCGCGTGACGACGAAGCGGCCTTCGCCGAAATGAAGAAGCATTTCACTGAGCAGCAGATCGTGGAGCTCACCGTGTTCTGCGGCATGTGGAATTATTCAAACCGCCTGTGCGAGGCGCTCCATGTCGATCTCGAGCACCCCGACAAGCGGATCGAATTTCAGCCAAAATAGGTGATGCCCTGCAGCCCGGATTGAGCGGAAAAGCGCGTTCACGCGCTTGTGGCTCAATGCGGGCTACCAGGTCCCACTATCGCTTCATCTCGCTGAACAGCACGCCGCCCTTGGCTTTGGACGTTGCCTCGGTCTCGATGATGGACACCACAACGGCGTCGGCAGGCGCGTTGAAATTCTTCACGACCGCGTCGGTAATATCTTTCACCAGCGCCCGCTTCTGTTCCTGCGTACGCCCTTTCACGGCATGAACGTAGACTTCCGGCATCGCCCTCTCCCTTGTGCTGTAACCGAAGGCGGGCATTATAACCGCCGCCAACCGGAGACCAACCATGTCGGACGCCAAGAACTATTCGGGCGGCTGCCATTGCGGGCTAGTGTCCGGATTCCAAAGTTCGCATGGTTCTGCGGCACCCTCATTTGCGAACTTCGGAATCCAAGGCAACTTATTGATCTAGTGTGGCTTTGGTTCAGAAGTCCGCATCCCGGACTCGCCGCAAGCATCATGCGGACTTCTGAACCGCCACACTAGTGCGTTTCGAGGTGACGGCGGACCTCAGCAAGGTCTACTCGTGCAACTGCTCGATCTGCGTCAAGCGCGGTGCGCTGTGGGCATTCGTACCGCCGGAGAGCTTCGCGCGGCGGGCTGGGGCCGAGGCTCTGGTCGACTACCAGTTCAATAAGAGGGTAATTCACCACCTGTTCTGCGGCCAATGCGGCGTCGGATCGTTCTCGCAGGGAATCGCTCCAAGCGGCAAGGAGATGGTGGCAATCAATGTCCGTTGCCTGGATGGAGTCGACCTCTCGGCGGTCACCCTTACCCTGGTGGATGGAAAAAAGTGGTAGTGTTGCTAAATGGATACAGCCGAAACTGCGCCTTTCGGGGACTTTTGGCGGGTATTTGATCTCTTCTTCGGACTTTTCCCCTGAAAAGTGGTCGTATCGGGGCTGTTTTCCGCAGAAACGAACACAAACGGACATTAACAGGCCTTTGGGCCTGGACTTGCGGGCGAGGACCCCCGTGCGCATAATATATATAGAATTCCTGCGATAGGTCGGGGGCCGACGAGTCGGGGCTCAGGAGCGCCAGGCCGGCAGAGGATGGAGGCGATGAAGAAACTGTTGCTTGGAGGCGTTGCCGCGGTGGCGCTCTCCACGGCCGTGGGTGCGGTCGAGATGACACCGAGCGCTGAAGCTCCGCCGCCTCCTCCGGCTGAGGCAGCCCCCTATAATTGGACGGGTGCATACGGCCGTGCCAAAAACCTTGCGCCCTCCGCTGAAACCTTGATGCTAGGCGCTCCAACCGGTGGCTCCGCTGACGGTTTCGTGGGCAGCACCCAGTTTGGCTATAATTCTCAGACTGGACCGTTCATCCTTGGCGTTGAGGGTGATGTCCGCCGCAAGGGCGGCGCCGATTTCATCGGTGCGAGTGGGCTTGATCTCTCCAACTTCCGTAACGAGCAGGGCTGGATCGGCACGTTGCGCCCTCGCGCTGGCGTCGCGGCTGACAAATGGCTGTTCTATGGCACCGGCGGCCTCGCCTACAGTACCGGTGACGAGGCACGTACAGGTTTTGCCGGCACGTCACCTCGGACGGGATGGACCGTTGGCGGCGGCGTCGAATACGCCCCCGGCAAGCAGTGGTCGCTCGGCCTTGAATACCTCTATGCCGATTTTGGCAAATCGGCCCAGAGCCGCTCCAACTTTTCGACCGGTGGCTCGCCCAATGATGATCGCTCGCAAGTCCTTCGCGGCCGACTGAACTATCACTTCGGCTGGGATGGCCTGCAGAAGTAATCGCTTCCAAGCCTCGTCATACCGCCCGATTGCCGATGGAGGAATCGCTTCATCGGTCCGCGCGCTGTTGCGACCGCATGTCCCGATCAGCGGCAGCAGGCCGCGGACGGACTCGAGCTTGACTTTCGTGCAGCACACTGGCGTGGTGCGGCGCCTTTGCGGTAGCAACAGCACCATGTTGCTGCGTATTCCTTAAGCCATGCTCAAGCGCATCCTCGGCGAGCTCGGATCAAGCTTCATCGTCTGCCTCGGCGAACGCGTGCTCGAACGCGCAGTGTTCCCCGGCCTGCATCTGATGCCAGGGCGCATGATTTCCTCTGATCCCACGCGCGCCGACAGCATGTCGGCGCTGATCGCGGAAGCGATCGGCCTGATGGGAATGATCTGGCTGTTCGTCGGAACGTTATATATTATTGGCTGGCTTTATCGGCGTCCGCTGCGCTGGCAAGTGGCGCCGATCATCACGATCCTGATTGCGGCGCTGATCTTCGCGGGCTCATTCTCGCAGTGGCTCACGATGCCCTCGCCGCCGTAGCCCGCCACTTCTCGAAAAGTTGAAGTCGGCACAATCGGCGTGCGCCCGGAAGCGCAGAGCAGAAAGTATTGAGTCATCGCGATATGGTGCACTGCGCAAGGAGCCGCGCCCCTGCCATATAGGTCAACGGTGCTGCTTTAAACTCTGCAAATTCCCAATACGCTGCCACCGTTGGAAGCGGACGAAACGACGGAGGAAAGCAAGGATGGAACTCCGAACCAGCACCCGAAAATCCGTCGAGCCGCGGCTTTGCAATTCGTGCGCTCAATGCGCCGAGCCGATCTTCATGCCGGAATGGTCAGAATATCTGAGCCCACGGCGCGTGCGGCACCTATGGGAGTGTGAGGCCTGCGGATACCGGTTCGAGACGCTGGTGATTTTCCCGGGAGCCTGAGCCTCAGACGCGCATACCGCGCACAGGCGGATCGCGCACAGGCGGATCGACAAGTCATAGTCGGGTGTGCTCGGATGGCGCGCAATCAGTTTCGCGCGGGTCATCCATGGACAAGCAAGTGATCAAGGCGGACGTTCCGGAAACGGGCGGCCCGTTCAACCTGTGCATTCGCCACGGCAACCAAATCTACATCTCGGGGCTGCCTCCCTTCGATGCAGACTTTGCAGGGAAGCTGCGGGAAGCGCGCGCCAAAGGCGCGCCGCTCCCGCCGTTCCCCGATATTCCGTTCGAGCGGCAAGCCCGTATCGTGATGGATCACCTGAAGAAGCTCGTCGAGGCAGCGGGCTCCAACATGGATTGTCTGCTCAAGGTGATTGTCTGGCTCAAGGACCAGCGCCAGCAGGAGGAGTTCGACCGCATCTATCGCAGCTACTTCAGCAATGCCGATGCACTGCCGGCGCGTACGCGCATGCAGGCTGGCCGGACCCCGATGGATTGCGGCCTCGAGGTCGAGGCGATCGGCTACGTGCCGTGACGCGATCGTGGAACTATGCTATCCTTTTCCAATGACGATTGAAGACATTGAAAAGGCTGTGTCGCAGCTTCCGCCTGACGACCTTGCCAGGTTTCGCGCCTGGTTCGACGAATTCGAGGCCGTCCGTTTTGATCGCAAGATTGAACAGGATGCTGCATCTGGTCGGCTTGACCGGCTGGCGGAACAGGCGCTCGCGGACTACCGGCAGGGTCGCACGCGCGAGATATGAAGCACCTTGCAAGCATGGCGTTCTGGGAAGCGTACCGCAACCTTCCAGAGCACGTTCGCGCGCTTGCAGACAAGAACTATTCATTGCTGAAGGAAAATCCCAACGTCGACGAAGGGCTGCTGTGGTTTTGGATCGGCTCGCATGCTGATTACGATGACTTGATCAATTGATAGTGGCCCCGGCCTCTTAATCCGCTATGATTGGACCGTTCAGGGAGGCTCGCCATGACCAGTGATCGCCGGCAATTTCTTTGTGCCCTCAGCACCGCGCTGGCGGCGCCGACCGCCGCCCTTGCACAATCGTCGGCCATGAGCCGGATCACCGCCTATGTGTTCTCGTTCGCGTCCCTTGACGGCGGCGACATTCGGCTTGTCGACTATACTGGCAAGCCGATGCTCGTCGTCAACACCGCCTCGCAATGCGGCTACACGCCGCAATTCACGGGCCTGCAGCAGCTCTACGCGCGCTACCACGAGCAGGGGCTGGAAATCATTGGCGTGCCCTCAAATGATTTCGGCGGCCAGGAGCCCGGCACACCAGTCGACATCATGCACACCGCGCACGATGAATACGGCGTGCGCTTTCCGCTCGCCGCCAAGACCGAGGTGCGCGGCGCCAACCCGCATCCGTTCTACAAATGGGCCGCCACCGAGCGCCCGCTCGAGATACCACGCTGGAATTTTCATAAATATTTGATCGGGCGCGACGGCCGGATCGCCGCTGTATTCCAGACTGCAATCGAGCCGATGGACGCCCGTCTGATCCAGGCGGTCGCCAGGGAACTGGCACGTACCTGACAAATCACGATCCGGTGCGTTGGTTGACAAGCGGCCGCGCGGGCGGCGTATTGCTGGCTGTCCAATCAGAGAGGCGGCCCGCTGGGCCGCGCGTTACCACAGGGAGAAACCCCGATGACAATCCATCAGAAACTGCCGTCCGACATCGTCGGGCTGGCGCATCAGGTCGGCCCGCTATCGCGGCGCGGCTTCTTCATGTCGGCATCGGCCGCCGCCGCCGCCGGCTACACGCTCGCTGCAGGCCCAGTGCGCGCGCAGACGATCACCACCGATACAGCAGGCCTCAACGCTGGCGAAGCGAAGGTCAAGGTGGCCGGCGGCGACATGCCGGTTTATTTCGCCAAGCCCGCGAACGCCACCAATCCGCCCGTGATCCTGGTCGCGATGGAGATCTTCGGGCTGCACGAATACATCCGTGACGTCACCCGGCGGCTTGGCAAGCTCGGCGCGCTCGCGATCGCGCCGGACTACTATTTCCGCAAGGGCGACCTCAGCAAGGTCACTGCCCAGCCCGAATTGATGCCGCTCGTCAATGGCAAGCCGGATGCCGAATTGTTCGCGGATCTCGACGCGACGGTGGCGTGGGCGAAGTCGCAAGGTGGCAACACCGACCGGCTCGGCATCATGGGATTCTGCCGCGGTGGCCGCACCGTGTGGGAATACGCGGCGCAAAACCCCGGCCTCAAGGCGGGCGTCGCATTCTACGGCACGGTGGTCGATCCGCCGGCGCAGGCCGAGATTTGGCCGAAGAGCCCGATGCAGCGCGCCGCCGAGATGAAAGCGCCGGTGCTCGGCCTCTATGGCGAAGCGGATCAGGGCATTCCGGGCGCGCAGGTCGAAGCCATGAAGGCTGCACTCACCGCCGCTGGCAAGACCGCTGAGTTCAAGATCTATCCGGGCGCGCCGCACGGCTTCCACGCCGACTATCGGCCGAGCTATCGCAAGGAAGCTGCCGAAGCGGCCTGGAACGAGATGATCAGCTGGTTCAAGAAATATCAGGTGCTCTGAGGATCGCCGTAAGGATCACGCTATTTCTTCTTGGATGCGGCGCCTATGGGCGCCGCGTTTTACTTTGGAGAAGAATTTACAGAGCGGCGGAAATTGCACGACAACGCGCTATTGCGACCACCCACACAACACCCGGAACTGCGTCAATTTGCATCGAGCCAATTGACTCAACTGACGCTCGAACGGCTACGGAATTCTGCTCAAGACGTCCGAGTCGCGTACGAATCGCATCAAAACGCGCCGGAGCTGCATGGATTTGTACCAAGCTTTGCTCGCTTGAGAGGCTGTCTCTCTCTTCGCGCAGCACTCATACTATCTCCAGATACCTTCACCTTACTGCGTTACCACTTTACTGTTGCGATGCTACAACAGCGCTCGCATAAAGTGCGCCTATAGGACTCGAATTCATTTGTCCATCGCGACTCGAATTGACACAGTGTCGCAGTGGAAAAACGCGCAGGAGCCGACATGTCGGCGCGCTCCACCGAAATTCGGAATCAGGAACGCAGGGGGAATTGGGGAGGCCATCCTGGCCGCCTATCAAACAAACATCGGGGGGACGTTTACATGACAATCACGAAGCATATGCTTCTCGGCTCCGCGGCAGCGCTGACGGCAATCGTCAGCGCGCAAGCAGCCGATCTGCCCGTGAAGGCCAAGCCAGTCGAATATGTTAAAGTCTGCTCTCTTTACGGCGAAGGCTTCTTCTACATCCCTGGAAGTGACATCTGTCTCAAGATTGGCGGCTACGTCCGGGCCGACTACCGCTGGAACGCCACTGGCGGCGGGCAGCCGCATTATACCGGCCCTGGCGGCGCGCAAGATCGCTCCGTGAGTCCGTATGCGATGCGGCATCGCGCGCATTTCAACTTCGACAGCCGCACGCAGACCGCCTACGGCACGCTGCGCACCTATGTGGCGGTGCACGTCGACAACGTGGACCAGGGCACGGTCACGGTCAATCCGACCCGCGCCTTCATCCAGTGGGCTGGCTTTACTTTCGGTCACACCAAGTCGTTCACCGACGGGCCTGGCACGCCTGGTGATGACGGCTTCAAGTCGCTGTTCCAGAACCAGAACATCAGTGACACCGGTGCCAACGGGACCAACCAGATCGCCTATACCTGGGAGCTCGGCAATGGCATGACGCTCAACGTCGGTGCCGACGAGCGGCGCACCAAGGCGATCGCCAACCTGTCGAACAACGTGACCACGGTTGGCACCAACCCGAACACGGCGTTCGGGCCCTATCAGCATCCGACGCCGTGGATCAACTTCGCGGTCAACCAAGCCTGGGGCCGGTTTGGTGTGTCGGCGGTCTTCAACAAGGTCAATGCGACCTACTACAACGACGCGGCGTTAATTCCGGCTGTGGCGGACACCGCGACTCAGCAGGGAACGTCTCAAGTCGCGGCCGTTCTGGGCTCCGGCTGCAATGGTGCGCAACCCGGCACCTCGGCTTGCGGCCATCCGGACGACAAGTGGGGCTGGGCGGTGCTGTCGGGCATCGACATCAAGGCGCCCTGGGCTGGCCCCGGCGATCACTTCGGTGGCTACTTCAACTACGGCGTCGGCGCGGCCGCTTACGCAGGCGGCAGCAACCTGAACAGCCCTGGCCTGTTCGGCAGCAGCAACACGGTTGCGCTGGGCGTGATCACCGATGGCGTCTTCGTCAACGGCGGTCAGTTCGAGCTGACGACGACCTGGACGGCGGGCGCGGGTTATGAGCACTACTGGCTGGCCAACGTCTCGACTGCGGTCTACGGGAACTACACGCAGGTCCGGTACAACGACAACGTGATCAACAGTCGCTTGTTCTGCGGTAACGCCGGTGCGAGCGCTGCGAACCAGAACATCCGGGTCGGGACCGGCGTCGCATGCGACCCCGGCTTCAACTACTGGAGCGTTGGTTCGGTGACCAGCTGGTATCCGGTGGCTGGCTTCCGCCTCGCGGTTGATGTGGTCTACGCGCGCATTGAGACTGCGTTCGAGGGGCAGACGGTCACGCTCAGCAAGACCACGGGCTTGCGTCCGACCGGCAGCTACATTGCCAAGGACCAGGGCATCCTGGCCGTGTCGTTCCGCGCTCAGCGTTCGTTCGCAACGGGCGAATGACAGGTTCACCTCGGCGCGTTTTTCACCATCCGCGCCACCTCCGGCAGCGCCCGGCTGCCGGAGGATTTTCTTTGTTGGTACGCGTGTGGCGCCAATGGTCGCCACCGTCCTATTGTTTCGCGCGCTGTTGCGCGCACCGGGATGGTGGATCCACCAGACATGTTGACGAAATCAGCGTGGCACTATCCCCTCGACAACTTTTCCAGTCCGAGCAGTGAGAATTGGCTTACGGAGATATCCCGAGCAGACCACGAGCAGACTGAGGACAGGCTTGGCGCCTGATTTAAAGGGATTGAATTGCTTTTCCTAAGACGGGAATGCGTATTATGACATCGCAACGACCACGATGGGCGGCGCGATCGCTCGACGTCTGAGAGTCACCATTGGCCGAGCTGACCGGCTATCTCGCCCCCGAAGGCTTCCTCCCCGAGTTGCAGCAGGAGCTTGGGAGCGCTGTGATCGAGTGCCACGGCCGGCTCGTGCTCGCGCTTGGCCCGGCGAGACCTGTTGCATGGGTTGCCAATGTTTGGCACGACCCCGTCCATATCCCAATCCAATCCATCGGGGACGCAGCCAAGAAGCTGCGCGCCGTCCAGCGCAACTGGGCCCTTTACTCCTTTGCCCATCACCGCCGCGCTGCGTTGATCGCCGACAAGCTGCCGAAGGTATCCGCCAAGCCGCTTGTATTCAGTGCACCTGCGCCGGCCGCTCCGCTCGGCTGCTGGACACTCCTCGCACCTGATCGGATGCTGGCCGCGGCCGCCTGCTCGAGCCCGTTCCCGAATGGCGAGGTTTCCTTCGTCGAGGACCGTACGGCGCCCAGTCGCGCCTATCTCAAGCTCTGGGAGCTGTTTACGCTTCTCGGTGAACGGCCGCAGCCCTCTGGGCTGTGCATCGACCTCGGCGCCAGTCCCGGCGGCTGGAGCTGGGTGCTGCAGCGGCTGGGCGCCCGCGTTATCAGCGTCGACAAGGCCCCGCTCGATCCGAGCCTTGCTGGCCTTGCCGGCATCGATTATCGGCACGAAAGCGCATTCGCGCTTGACCCTCGCACCATCGGACCGGTCGATTGGCTGTTCTCTGACGTCGTATGCTATCCAAAGCGCCTGCTCACGCTGGTGCAGCGATGGCTCACCGCGGGCACAGTTCGGCGCTTTGTGTGCACGATGAAGTTTCAAGGAGCGACCGACTTCGATGCCATGCGGGCCTTCGCGGCCATCCCTGGATCACGGCTTTTGCACCTCCACCACAACAAGCATGAGCTGACCTGGGTTAGGCTAGTGCCGCCGATTTGAAGTTCCTGCACCACCTGCAGCAAACTCGGTCAGGAACTTCAAATCGAAAAGCGGCACTAGCATCATAAAGTTGCTAGTGCCCCTTTGCTTCCGAAGTTCGTGTTAGAGGTTGCCGCGATGGATCACGAACTTCGGAAGCGGGGCACTAGTGCGGCGAATTTGAGGTTCCTATCATTCATTGCAGCACGCTCGTTTGGGAACCTCAAATTCAAGGGCCGCACTAGAATCATAGAGTTGCTAGTGCCCCTTTGCTTCCGAAGTTCGTGTTAGAGGTTGCGGCGATGGATGACGAACTTCGGAAGCGGGGCACTAGTCCGATCTACCGCCGCGTGATCGTCAAAGTGTCGGGCGAGGCCCTGATGGGGCCGGATTCGTTCGGAATTCATCAGCCCACCCTCGAACGGATCGCCGTCGATCTGGTCGCAGCGCGCGCGCTGGGGATCGCCATCGGGGTCGTGGTCGGCGGGGGAAACATTTTCCGTGGCGTCAAGGTGTCGGAGCAAGGCATTCCACGCGTGACGGGCGACACCATGGGCATGCTGGCGACCGTCATGAACGCGCTGGCGCTGGAAACCGCGATCGAGCGGGCAGGCGCGTCGGCGCGCACGATGTCGGCGCTCGTCATGCCAGGGGTCTGCGAAACCTACGAGCGACCGCGGGCCCTGCGCCATCTGGAGGAGGGACGCGTCGTCCTGTTCGCGGCCGGAACGGGCAATCCGTTCTTCACCACCGACACCACTGCGGTGCTACGCGCCTCCGAAATTGGCGCGGACGTCGTTCTGAAGGCCACCGACGTGGATGGGGTTTACAGCGCCGATCCCAAGAAGGACAACACGGCCACGCGCTATGACCGCCTGACCCACCGGGAGGCGCTCGAGCGCGGGCTGAAAATCATGGATGCCACCGCCTTCGCGCTTGCCCAGGAAAACCATATGCCTATCATCGTATTCTCGATCCACGCCAAGGGAGCGATTGAGGCGGTCCTGCAGGGGCAGGGGCGTTCGACCAGTATCAGTTCGTAGCGGGCACGCCGGCTGATTGCTGTCGTACCAGCCGATCTGATGAGGCGCTCCCGCTAC
>Ga0137412_10003344_pt1 | contig 12806 bp, 7 predicted proteins | sample CZODoug2_1_16fun_FD_122160 | JGI IMG/M metagenome (GOLD analysis project Ga0137412, IMG submission 122160) | Vadose zone soil fungal communities from Angelo Coast Range Reserve, California, USA - CZODoug2_1_16fungal (Hybrid Assembly) | ecosystem: Environmental > Terrestrial > Soil > Vadose zone...
CCTAATTTTACCAGTTGGCGTTCCGACGCCTCCGGCCTAAGTTTCTTATAAAAATCCAGCGTCACCAGCGTCGAAGCCGAATTGAAAACTGAACTCATCGCGCCCATCACCGCCGCCAGCAACGCCGCCATCACGAGTCCCACCAGTCCCGTCGGCAGCAAATTCAGCACCAGCGTCGGATATGCGTAGTCCGGCTTCTCTTTAACCTGATCCGGAAACAGCGCATACGCGATAATTCCCGGCAGCACAAGCATGAACACCGGCAAAATCTTCAGGAATCCAGCGAAAATTGCGCCTGCTTTTGCGTGCCCCTCATCCCGCGCCGAAAGCACGCGCTGCACGATCACCTGGTCCGTGCACCAATACCAAATTCCCAAAATCGGAGCCCCAAAAAATATTCCTGTCCACGGAAACGCCGAATCGGTCGCCGGCCTGATCATGTGGAAATAACTCGGCGGCACCATCGCCTGCAGATGCGCAAATCCACCCACGCGATGCAATCCGATCAAAGTCAGCGCCACCGCTCCGGTAATCAGAATCAGCGTCTGCACCGTATCGGTGTAAATCACCGCGGCCAGCCCGCCCGCGATCGTATAAATTCCCGTCGCAATCACCAGAACGATCGCGGTCTTCCAAAGTGACCATCCTGCGACGCGCTCGAGCACCACGCTCGCCGCGTACAACTGCACCGAAATCTTCGTGAAGATGTACGCGATGATCGAAATTCCGGCCAGATATACCGCACACTGCCTGTTAAACCGCCGCTCCAGAAACTGCGGCATTGTGAAAACGTTGCTGCGCAGATAAAACGGCACGAACACCCAGCCTAGAATCAGCAAAATCAAACACGCCAGCCACTCAAAGTGTCCGACCGCCAGCCCCGACGACGCGCCCGTCCCCGAAAGCCCAATAAAATGTTCCGTGGAAATGTTCGAAACAAACAGCGACGCGCCAATGAAAAACCACCCGATGTCGCGCCCCGCCAGAAAATATTCTTCGCTCGTCCGCTCGCGCCGCGAAAAGTAAAATCCGATCCCAAACACAATCAAAAAGTAGACGCCGATGATCGCCAGATCCAGATTCGCAAGTGCCTTATGCGTCGTGGCAATCTCTGCCGCAAAAAACATTCGTCGCTCCCATGGGCACCGAGCCCACCGTGGCGTGCTGCCTTAACTGTTTTTTTCCTGCGATTTTGCGGCCGGATCGGCCCAGCGGAGTCTACAACACCACCTCCTCCCGCTCAATGCCGTATTCGCTCCTTCATCGCCGAAATTCCCCAAAGTTTTCCTCGCACCCTTCCCCTTCTTGCGCGATACTGTCGGGCGGTGCATAGGAGCGAAACGATGAGCGACACAAAGATCACCCCGAAAAACGACTCGCAAGGCGAAAAAAACGGCGTCACGCGCCGCGATTTCATCAAGAACGCCGCAGTCGGCGGCGCAGGTTTCATGATCGTCCCGCGTCACGTTCTCGGCCGCGGTATGACGCCGCCGAGCGACCTGCTCAATATCGCCGGTGTCGGCATCGGCGGTATGGGTCGCTCGAACTTAATCGCACTAGCCAGCCAGAACATCACTGCCCTCTGCGACGTCGACTGGGATTACGCCGGCAAGGCCTTTGAACGCCTCAGCACAGACATCGAGCATCTTCAAACGCGCGTCAATCAAGCTCCCGCCGGCGGGCAAGCGCAATCGCAAACGCGCAGCGGCCTCAACTCTTCCACGCCGGAACAGCAGCTTGCCAACATGAAGCGTCTCTACACCGAACACTGGCAGAAGGCCAAGCGCTACAAGGACTATCGCGAGATGCTCGAAAAGCAGAAAGACATTGACGCCGTCGTCGTCGCCACCTCCGACCACATGCACACGCCAATCGCGCTGGCCGCAATGGAGCTTGGCAAGCACGTCTACGTGCAAAAGCCCCTCACCTGGTCGGTCGCGGAAGCGCGCGCTCTTGCCAAGAAGGCCAAGGAAACCAAGGTCGCCACCCAAATGGGCAATCAGGGCCATTCTTCCGACGAAGCACGTCTCTCCGTCGAATATGTCCAGTCCGGTGCCATCGGCGAAGTCCGTGAAATTCACGTCTGGACAAATCGTCCACTCGGCTTCTGGCCGCAGGGCATTCCTCGCCCGGAAGCGCTCAGCGTGCCCGCCGACAGTTTGAAGTGGAACGGCGATGGCGTAGATAAGCGCCTCGCTGCTTCTTTCGCCGGAAGCTATCCCGTTCCCGATACGCTGTCGTGGAATCTCTTCCTCGGTGTCGGCCCCGAAGTTACCTACCATCCGATCTACCATCCGTTTAATTGGCGCGGATGGGTGGACTGGGGTTGCGGCCCGATTGGCGACATGGGCGCGCATCTTCTCGACGTCTCTCTCTGGGCGCTCAAACTCGGCTTGCCCACCAGCATCGAAACCGTTTGCACGCCGTTCAACAAAGTGTCTTTCCCGAACGCCACGCAAACCTTCTTCAAATTCCCGGCGCGCGGCAAAATGCCGGCCGTCAGTTTGACCTGGTACGACGGCGGTCTCTTGCCTCCGAAACCGGAAGAACTCGCCGAGAACGAGGAAGTCAACAAAGACGGCGGCGTCATGATCGTCGGCAGCAAAGGCAAATTGCTGCATGACACGTACGGTCTCAATCCACGTCTTCTGCCGAAGTCGCTCGCAGAGTCCACGCCGAAACCCAAGCAGACGCTGCCGCGCATCAATAGTCAAAATCACGAATTGAATTGGGCGGACGCCGCAAAAGGTAAGGCCGAAGCGTCCTCTCCGTTCAGCTACGCGGCGGAACTCACGGAAATCATGCTTCTCGGCGTTGTCGCGTTGCGTGCTGGAAAGAAAATTCTCTACGACCCGGCCAACATGCGCGTCACCAACGTGCCCGAAGCGAATCAATATCTCCAGCGCGACTACCGCAAAGGCTGGTAGCTCAGCGCGATGAACGTCTGAGCATAGAAATATAGACTGAATACTGAATTTTGATCTGGCCTCTGCCTGCCCTCACACGGCTTGCCTTAGTACCACTACGTCAATTTCCGCGGGATATCCTCCGCATTGAATTGCTTCTCTCGTCCCCTCTTTACCCCTGGCCCCTTTTGGGCATTAAGCCTGATGCAATTCTCAGGCATCCACCGGATTGAGGGCTGACCCCGCACTCCGCTACAAGTAGTTTGAGAAAGTGCGGGTGTGTTTTACATGGCGCACTGAAAAGAAATCTGTACGGAGGCAAGAATGAAGAAGTGGAAAAGCAAACTCATGCTTGTTATGGGATTTGCCCTAATCGCGGCTACCCCGCCCGCGCGCTCACAGAACAATTCCGAACTGCAGGGCAATTACGCATTCAGTTTTACCGGAATGACTACCGGGGACGGCTCCGCATCAACTCCTTTCGGGGCCGTGGGAAGATTCACTGCTGATGGCGCCGGAAATCTGACGAACGGCGAACTCGACAGCAACGGCCTTGGCATCAGCTTAGGTGGAGTGGAAAAAGCCGTGGCTCTCGCATTCACAGGAACCTATTCGATAGGCGCGGACAACAGGGGCGTGATGAACCTGAACATTCCGGGCGGCGGCACGCTCGCATTCGCGATGCTGAGTAACGGCAACGCGAAGTTCGTCGAAGTGGATGCTTCGGGAAACCACGGGACCGTCGGCTCGGGAACCATGGAGAAGGTGGATGCCTCCGCCTTTAGCACCGCCAAAATCACAGGTGACTATGCGTTTGGTCTTTCCGGTCAAGATCAGTCGAACAATCACACTGCAATCGTGGGGCGCTTTAATGCAAACGGAATGGGCCTACTAATGAACGGAGCCGCGGACGAGAACATGTCCGGGCGATTCAGCACTATGAATTTGTTCGCCGGAACTTACATGGTAACCGACACGGCGACTGGCCGCGGCGTACTCAACCTTGCTCCCGTGATTGGCGGATCCCTTCAAAATCTCAACTTTGTCTTTTACGTGGTCAAGAGTGGCAAGATTTTCATGATGGAGTCGGATGTCGTCTCGCCGGCGACTCCCTTGCTCCTCGGGTCCATGTTGCAACAGCAGACACCGCTCGGAGGTTTCACCAATGCCTCGCTCAACGGCGGGATGGTGATGTACTTTACCGGAGTCAGGGCGTGCACTGGTGGGGGTCTTATCGCGGCAAACGGAATCGGCGGACTAACGCTGACACTTGACCTGGGCTGTGTTTCGGGCGGTGGCGCTACGAATGACCCAGGGACCTACGTTGTCGCACCCAGTGGGCGAGTAGACATCAGGGACTCTCTCAATAGTGGCTACGCGGCTGCCTACCTGGTGGGCAGCAACCAGGCCTTTCTAATCACACCGGATAGTTCCGGCGGCACTTCGGCTCCGTCTGGGTTCGGAGAGCCACAAGCCTCAGGGCCGCTTACCAATAGTTCGGTCCAGGGCAGGTATGTGGGTTCGACGATGAGTCCGAATTCCCTTAACCAAACTATCTTCTCTGGTGTGTTCACCGCGGATGGCGCCAGCACTCTTGCTGGCACGGAGGACATTAGCGCCGCGAGCGGACCTCGCTTGGCCGTAGCGACTACCGCCACATACTCTTCAATATCTTCGTTTCCCGCAACAGCGCCCACAAACGGAAGAGGAAGCATTTCAGGGAGCTTCGGGGCCATAGGGAACTTCCCGGCACCTCCGGGAAACAACTTTCCTGGCATCATCTACGTCATTTCCCCTTCGAAGTTCATCGTACTCTCCTCGGGCAATATATCGGGCTCGGGCTCCGTTGTTGACCCGGTTCTGTTGATCTTCGAGCAATAGAAAGCGGCCGCCATCCCGGCGTCGGCCGCCGTCCGGGACATCCGCCAGCCTGCCTGCTGTCCGCCTGCGGCAGCCAGGCAAGCTGGGCGGGAATTAACCCACGAATTATTTTATGCAAGATTTTCCTTGTTTTTTTCTTTCCTTCCTTGTAATATGACGTTGTAGGAATTACGGAGGGGAGAAAGTTGGCTCCTTCGTGTGTCTCGCCAGGAAAGTCCCTCAAGCAGTTCCTTTTCAGTCTGTTGCACACTCTTTGCAACCAATCTCATCCTGGCAAATGCGTAGTCCTTTGTTTTCAACCGCTTACGTATTTTTACCCCCATCTCAGAGGGGCTTCTTTCGCTTTCTTTCACAAGAGCGAAAATCATCTCCCTTAGATTCAGTAACTTGCGCACTCTTTGCACAAAACACCCGGGTGTACCCCTGTTCTTCCCAATTTGGAACTCCGGCTGCCGTCCCTCGCGTTCCTGGTCGCTGGCCACCGGCCGCAGGTTTGCCTTGCCTGCTGTTTCGAGTTACAACAAACCTTGCCTTTTCCGATCCAAATCCAGCTTGCCATCCTCGCAGCCATATCTGAGGCACCCAGCACATGGTGACGTTTCGCAATGTTATTAAGGACTATTCCGCCGACGGCCAAACCGTCCGCGCCCTCAATGGGGTTTCACTCGACGTGGCTCCCGGTGAATTTGTCGCCTTCGTCGGCCGTAGCGGTTGCGGCAAATCCACTCTGCTCAATCTCGCCGGCGCCATGGACTTCCCCACTTCCGGCGAAGTTCTTCTCGATGGCATCAGCACTAATTCGCACGACGATGGCTCACTGACGAAACTGCGCCGCGAAAAAGTCGGTTTCGTTTTCCAATCCTTCCAGCTGATCAACACGCTCAGCGTCGTCGAAAACGTTGAACTTCCCTTGCTCCTTGCGGGAAATCCGGACGCGCGCAGGCTCGCATTCGATAGGCTCTCCTCCGTCGAACTCGCCGGCCTCGAGCACCGCATGCCTCATCAACTTTCCGGCGGACAAATGCAGCGCGTCGCCATCGCCCGCGCTCTCGTAAACCATCCAAAAATTCTTCTCGCCGATGAGCCCACTGGAAATTTGGACACCACAACCGGCGCCGTGATTCTCGGTTTGCTGAAGCGCCTGGCTTCCGAACGAAAAGTCGCAACGCTCATGGCCACTCACAGCATGGAAGCCGCCGCCATCGCCGATGTCGTCGTCGAACTTCGTGACGGAAGCGTCGCTGGGATTAAACGCAAATGAATGGCCGCGCAAAACTTTTTTGGCGTTTGCTGGTTCGCCCTCTCGGCCGCGAACCGGTGCGCATGGGTTTGACCGTTCTCGCCGTCGCGCTCGGCGTCGCCGTCGTTCTGGCAATTGACTTGGCGGGAACAGCTGCCACCGGCTCGTTTCGTTCTTCGCTCGAAACGCTTACTGGCAACTACAACCTTGAAATCACCGCCACCGGTGGCGTCCCCGAAGAAATTGTCGGCCGCATCGCGACGCTTCCAATAAATCTCGACCTTTCACCACGCATGGAGGACTTCGCGGTCGTCGCGTCCACAAAACAATCCGTCGTTCTGCTTGGCCTCGACCTCATCGGCGAATCGAACATCTTGGCATCGAAAAATGCAGACGCCTTACCACAACCCGCGGCGGCGAACGATGGTATGCCACAACATTTCTCCAGTGACGATAGCCTCTGGGCTGGAAGCAGTCTCGGCTGGGAAAAAGGGCAGCGGATCTCGCTTATCATCGGCGACCGCGAGCATACTTTCACTGTTCGCGGCATCTACAATGATCAGAATCAGCCCGCCATTGTTATGGACATCGCCGCCGCACAACGCGCCGTCGGTCGAACTACAAGAGTCGATCGCATCCTTCTAAATCTTCCCGAGCGCGAAAACATTGAGGCCCGCATAAAGCAGATTTCCGCACTGGTTCCACCTGGCATCGAGATTCGCGCTGCCGGAACCTCCACCGAAGAAAATCGAAAAATGCTAAACGCGTTTCGATGGAACTTGAAGCTGCTCAGCTACATCGCGCTCATTGTCGGCGCATTTCTGATCTACAACACCATTTCCGTTTCGGTCGTGCGTCGCCGCGCGGAAATTGGCATTGCACGCGCTCTTGGCGCCAGCCGCACGGACGTCCTGCTCGCTTTCACCGGCGAAGCCGCAGTGATTGGAGTTGTCGGCGCGGCAATCGGCATTCCGCTCGGCCGAATCATGGCCAGCGGTGCGGTCCGCTTGATGGGCGCGACCGTCGATGCACTCTATGTCAGCAGCCGCCCGGGCCCAATCGAGTTGGGCGCCGCCTCCAGTTTCACGGCTCTTGCTGTTGGAGTCAGCGTTGCCGTCGTTGCCGCGTACGCACCCGCTCGCGAAGCGGCTCAGATCACTCCGATCGAAGCGATGGCCCGCGGCCGCCGCGAATTTCTCGCCCGCGTCCATTCTTCGCGCGATCTGATCGTAGCTATCGTTTTGGCCGCTGCAGCTTGGGCCGCCGCCCAGGTGCCGGCAGTTGGCGGCAAACCGCTCTTCGGCTATTTCGCCGCGCTCTTTGCCGTTTCTGCCGGTACGCTGGCCATTCCCGCCGCAATCAGCGCCGTCATGAAAATCTCCGCAACGACCTTGAAACGCACTGGCGTCGCCGCCTTGCTCGCTTCCCGCAGCCTTCTCGGCTCGCTTCGCCGCACTTCTGTACTCGTCGGAGCGCTCGCGACCGCCATCGCCATGATGACCGCCGTCGGCATCATGGTCGGAAGCTTTCGCACCACCGTCATTCAATGGATGGAAGGCGAAGTTCCCGCCGACTTCTATCTTCGCCCGGCCGGGAGTCCGTCCGTTGACAGGCATCCCACTATTTCCGTTGAACTCGCGGAAAAACTTTCAATGCTGCCAGGAGTGGATGCCGTCGATCGCTTGCGTGCTTATCAGGTCAGCTACGATGGCGTTCCCACTACCGTTGCGGCCGCAGATCTTCGTGAGTCGCGGAGACGCGGACACAGCGATTTCTTCTCCGGCCGCCCGTCCGAAGAAGTTCTAAAGGAATTGCGAACCGGCGACGCGGTTGTCGTCAGCGAGCCGTTCACCTACAAACACAATCTCAAGCAGAATGATTCCATCACGCTTCGGCTCGGCACTTCGCTCGCAACCTTTCGCATTGCGGACGTCTACTACGACTACGGCAGCGAACGCGGCTTCATTCTCATGGACAGAACTGCCATGAAGAAATATCTGCCCGACGATGCGCCATCGAATCTGGCTGTGTACGTCAAAGACGGCGCTGACCGTGCGGAGGTACGAAGAGAAATCGAGCAGGCGGCAACGGACTATCGCGTTCTGATTTTCTCCAGCGCGGATTTGCGCAGACAAGCGATCATAATCTTCGACAAAACCTTCGCGATCACTTATGCGCTCGAAGCCGTCGCCGTGCTCGTCGCCGTCATGGGCGTGGCGGGAGCCCTTCTCGCGCTCGTCATCGATCGCAAACGCGAACTCGGCCTCCTACGGTTTCTCGGCGCGAGCGCGGCGCAAATCCGCCGCATGATTTTGGCCGAAGCCGCCTTACTGGGCCTGCTCGCCAATGCCGCCGGCCTTATACTCGGCTTTGCCCTGTCGCTGATTCTGGTTTTTGTCATCAATAAGCAATCTTTCGGTTGGACGATTCGCTTCCACTGGCCCGTGGCCATTTTGGCCGGAGCCATTTCCCTAATTTTTGCGGCGACCGTCCTCGCCGGCTTCTATCCCGCGCGCATCGCCGTGCAGCTGAACCCCATCGAGGTCGTTCATGAAGAGTAGAACCCTCTGCGCGGCACTCCTTCTGGCGATCTTCCCTGCGCTCGACGCACCGTATCGCGTTGCGCTACCCGGCTACCGCTACGAATTCCCGCGTGATTTTTTCGCTCACCCGGAATTTCAAACTGAGTGGTGGTACACAACCGGCAATGTGAAGTCCGCCGACGGCCGGGCGTTCGGTTTTGAGCTGACTTTTTTTCGGCAAGCCGTCAGCCGTGACGAACTAAAGCACGGCACCTGGGATGTCCGCGACATCTATCTGGCCCACTTGGCTTTGAGCGACCTCGACGGCGGCCGCTTCTATCACTCCGAACGCGTCAATCGGAGCGGTCCCGGCATCGCGGGTGTCGATCCGTCCAACGGTAAGGTGTGGAACGGAAACTGGTTCGCCGCTTGGAAAAATGACGGCACACAACATCTGACCGCACAGAGTGACGACTTTCAATTCGACTTCACTCTCAAACCTGAAAAAGCTCCGGTCATCCACGGCGAAAATGGAGTGAGCCAGAAAGCTGAAGGCGCGGGCCGGGCGAGCTACTATTTTTCACAAACGCGCCTCGCCACGACCGGAACCATCGTTCTTCAGGGAAAGCAATTTGCGGTCTCCGGACTCTCCTGGATGGATCACGAATTTTTCACTCACCAACTCGGCGCGGATCAAGCGGGTTGGGACTGGTTCAGCATCCAACTCGAAGACAAGACGGAGTTGATGCTCTTCATTCTTCGCCACAAAGACGGCTCCGTCGATCCCTTTTCCGCGGGAACGTACGTCGACGTTGCCGGAAAATCCGTGCACTTGCGCGCCACGGACTTTTCCTTACAGTCGCAAGGCTCCACTTGGAAAAGTCCCGCAACTGGCGCGACCTATCCCATTCAGTGGAGCGTCTCCGTGCCCAAACTCGGACTCGCACTCGGCGCAAAAACAAAACTTGCGCAACAGGAGATTATCGGGAACACGAAAGTCACTCCCAGTTATTGGGAGGGCGCGATGGAATTTTCCGGTACGCGCGGCAAAACGACAATTAACGGGGTCGGCTACCTCGAAATGACAGGCTACGACCATGCGCTCGGAAAGGAATAAATAGAAAACGGCGAATGGAAACTTTATTGCAGTTCTAGTACGAGTAAAATTGCCCGGCACTTTTTACATCCGACCGTGCAATCAAGGAAACCCATCGAAATCATCGCCGCATCACATTTGTGCAGCACCACGATACATCGTGCACAAATAAAACGAGATACGCGGTTTTTCGGAGAACGGCACCGGGATTGCACCTGAAATGACTTGGCGATTGCAGGCACGGCCCAATAATTCCCTCACAACTAGACAGGTTTTTTCCTGAGGAGGCGAAATGTTGAGGTGGGCCTTGGCGTTTTTTATCGTCGCCCTGATCGCCGCAATCTTCGGATTCGCCGGAACCGCGGCCGCGGCGGCGGGAGTTGCAAAGATTCTCTTCTTTATTTTCGCGATTCTTTTTCTCGCGTCGCTTCTTGGCCATTTGAATCGACGGGTATGACTTTTGCAAACGGCGAGGCAGTTGTTTTTTTCGGGTCATCGTTCGCAAGCGGCTTTTTAAATGTAAGGAAGGAGAACCTGCAATGAAAAGCTGGAAAGCAGTTCTGATGGGGGCACTTTTGATCGCGCCGTCCGCGTTCGCGCGCGGCGACGCAAATGCAAGAGACGAAACCAAGCGGCTGGAAAACGCCGGAACCGTGATGGACGAAGTCCTGAACGTTCCGGACGACATTCCGCAAGACTTGCTTAACAAAGCGCGCTGCGTCGTTGTGATGCCGTCCGTCGTGAAGGCGGCATTCATCGTCGGCGGCAGTTACGGGCGTGGCACGATGGTGTGCCGCACCGGCAAGGGCTTCAACGGGCCGTGGGGCGCGCCGGCAATGTATGCGCTCGAAGGCGGCAGCGTCGGACTGCAAGCCGGCGGCGAAGCAACTGACTTCGTCATCCTCGTGATGAACAACCGCGGCATGGAAAGTTTGCTGCATAGCAAAGTAAGACTAGGCGCGGATGCGACCATCGCAGCGGGTCCAAAGGGACGCACGGCTTCGGCGGATACCGACGCGTATATGCGCGCGGAAATGCTGAGCTACTCGCGAGCCCGCGGCGTTTTCGCAGGAATTTCTCTGGAAGGATCGACGCTGCGCCCGGACAAAGATGCCAATCATCGTCTGTACGGCAAAGAAGCTTCAGCACAGAAGATCGTTCTCGAATCGAAAGTTGACGCGCCGCCGGCTGGAGCAAAGCTCGTCGGACGGCTGCAGAAGGCTTCCCCTCAATTAAAACGATAAATAGAGTGCAACCGAGGACAAAAGCGGAGGCGGCTGTTCGCCTCCGCTTTTGCTTAAATACTTTTCTCGAAAATGCTTTGGACGGATTTAATTCGCCTTGTTGCGAATTTCGATTGCAGCGCCAGTGCCAGATCGGGAGTCGCCGCTAATCCAGACGGTCGCACGCGCCGGTTCAACGGTAAAAACATTCTGATCGTTCCACAACGCAAATGCCTCGGCAGGAACGCTAAAAACAACGCGCTTGGTTTCGCCGGCTGCAAGCGTCACTCGCTGAAAACCTTTCAGTGCACGAACAGGTTCAGAAACGCTCGTGCCTTGCAGACGCACATAGAGTTGAACAGTTTCCGTCACCGTCAGCGAGCCGCTATTCGTAACGTTGGCGGTGGCGAGCAACGGAGCCGGGCTGGAAGAAGATGATTTGTTCAATCCTTCGCGCAACCAATCGAGGCGTAATTCCGGCTTGTTCAGCTCCACGGGGCCATAGCGAAGAGTCGAATACGTGAGGCCAAAGCCGAACGAAAACTGCGGGGAGTTCGGTTCGTCGATATAACGGGAAACAAATTTTTCGTCGTGGCCGTTGGGGAAACGCGCCTCGTCTTGCGTGGCGGGGCGGCCCGTGCTCAGCGCGTTGTAGTAGAGCGGAATTTGGCCCAAGCTGCGTGGCCACGTCATGCTCAGTTTGCCGCTAGGAATATTTTCGCCGAACAAAGTGCGGACGAGCGCGGGACCAGCCTGTATACCGGGGAACCACACGGCCAGCACAGAAGGAACATGCTGGAAAGCCCAAGGAAGAATAAGGGGACGGCCGCTGAAAACGAGTAGCACCACGGGTTTCCCCGTTGCAACCACGGCTTCGAGCAGTTGTTCCTGTCGACCCGGAAGATCAAGATGCGCGCGCGAGGCCGCTTCGCCGGTCATTTCCGGGCCATTCTCTCCGAGCGCAAGAATTGCCACGTCGGAACTTTTCGCCGCGTCAACAGCCGCTTTGATTTGCGCGTCGGTCGCGGTGGAAAACTCGGCGCCTTTTGCGTAGCGCACACGCGCTTCACCAAGCTTTTGATTAAGGGCAGCGCGGAGAGTGACGGCGTCGCGGCCATTGCCGAGCCCGCCCCAGGAACCCATCATTGCCGCGCCATCGTCGGCAAGCGGACCGATCACCGCGACTGACTTAACATCCGGCGAAAGGGGCAGCAGCGGCGTGGCGGACGGCAAAAGGTCGTTCTTCAGTAGAACGAAGGATCGCTCCGCCACTTCGCGGGAGAGCGCGACGGCTTCCGGTTGCAGCATCGCCGAGGATTCTTTCTTTTCATCGACATAAGGATTCTCGAATAGACCGAGTGCGAATTTTATGCGGAGGACGTGGCGCACGGATTCGTCGATGTCGGCTTCGGAAACCTGGCCCGAGCGAACGAGATCTGCAAGGTGGTCGTGATAAAGGCTGCTGACCATATCCATGTCCACGCCGGCTTGAAACGCTTTGCGGGCGGCGGTTGCTCCGTCGTTGGCGATGCCGTGATTCATGAGCTCGGCAACGGAAGTCCAGTCGCTATCGACGATGCCGCGAAACCCCCATTCCTGCCGCAAGATTTTTTTCAAGGTGAAGGGATTTGCGGAAGTGGGAATTCCATTTAAGGAATTGAAGGCGCTCATGATGGTGCCGGCGCCAGCGTCGAGCGCGGCGCGAAATGGCGGAAGATAAATCTCGCGCAGGGTGTGCTCGGAAATCTCGGTTGTGTTGTAGTCGCGACCGCCTTCGGCGGCGCCGTAACCAACGTAATGCTTCGGACAGGAAAGGATACTTTCGGCGTTGTTCAAATGCCGGCCCTGGTAACCGCGCACGTAGGCCTGAGCGAAAGCAGAATCGAGAAATGGATCTTCGCCGTTCCCTTCGGCGGTGCGGCCCCAACGAGGATCGCG
>Ga0137412_10003345_pt1 | contig 12805 bp, 13 predicted proteins | sample CZODoug2_1_16fun_FD_122160 | JGI IMG/M metagenome (GOLD analysis project Ga0137412, IMG submission 122160) | Vadose zone soil fungal communities from Angelo Coast Range Reserve, California, USA - CZODoug2_1_16fungal (Hybrid Assembly) | ecosystem: Environmental > Terrestrial > Soil > Vadose zone...
GCAGAAAAAGTAATCGCGATATAACCTCGCGCGCTGGATCGGATTGAGGTGCTTATTCGCCTGCAGCACCTTGCCGATCTCACGCGCTATCTGCGTGAACACCTTGTATGGAACGCTTCTGGCGATCTTGCGCCTGCGGAGTTTGTCTTTGGACTCGCGGGGAAGCCGCTTCAGCAGCGTCCGAAACCAGGCGTATTCCTCGTCGCTTCCCGCGAATAGCGGATGCCCAAGCTGAGTCAGGTGGTATAAGCGGTCGAGCACCAAGTAGACCGTATACCAGCGGCACCCACGCACGTCGTGAAGCCACGTAGTGAAGCTTCTGATGATTTCCCGAGTAAGTACCTGTCGTAGACTTGTAATTCCGCATATGCCTAAAACATAGGTGCAGTAACCGCAGAACGCCAGCAACGTTGTCATCAAGCTGCGCGCCGAGGACGCGGCCGCCCAGGGCGCCACGGTCGTGTTGGCCGGCCGGCGCCCCGTCGACGCCCCCGGGTTCAAGACCGCCCAGGTCGACCTCGGCGACGAGGACTCGATCCGCGCGCTGGCCGCCGAGGTCGGCGAGCTCGACTACCTGGTCTCGCTCGCCGCGGACCACGCCAACGGCCCGGTCACCGAGCTCGACCGGGATGCCGTGGTCCGAGCGTTCGACGCCAAGGTCATCGGCCCGATCCTGCTCGCCAAGCACCTCGCGCCGCGGATCCGCGAGGGCGGCGCGATTCTGCTGTTCTCCGGCGTCGCGGCCTGGCGCCCCGCGCCCGGGCTGGCCGTCATGGCGACCACCAACGGCGCGGTCAGCTTCCTGGCCCAGGCGCTGGCGGTCGAGCTGGCCCCGATCAGGGTGAACGCGCTGTCGCCCGGGATCGTCGACTCCGGCGCCTGGGACCGGATGGGCGCCGACCGCGACGGGTTCTTCGACCAGGTCGCCGCCAGCAACCCGGCCCGGCGCGTCGGCCAGCCCGCCGACATCTCCTCGGCGGCGCTGCTGGCGCTCACCAACCCCTTCCTCACCGGTACCACCCTGCACATCGACGGCGGAGGCCGAGTCGCATGAACACCCACACCTTCGGTACCCACACCACCAGTCGGATCGGCCGGCGCGGCACCTCGACACTGATCGCGGGCGTACTCGCCGCGGCAACCTTCGCCCTCACCGCGTGCGGCAGCGCACCGAGCGCACCGAGCGCCGCCGCACAGAACAGCTCGGCCAGCGCGCCGGCCAACGATCTCGACCTCGTCGACCACACACCCGGGCTGATCGTCCCGACGGCGATCCACGTGGCCCCCGGCGCCGACCCCGCGCAGGCCCGCAACGTGGTGCACGCCGCCCAGGTGCTCTACACCTTCTGGAACACCGGAGAGACCAGCTACCTCGACCAGGCCGTCACGCCGGACTTCCGGGACAACACGCTGCCCCCGGGCCGGCCGCAGGGCCCGACCGGTCCGCGCGTCGCCTCCGCCGGATTCCGCGCCGCGGTGCCGGACCTGACCTGCGAGGTGGCCGACCTGTACGTCACCGGGGACACGTTGACCGCGCGACTGGTCTTCCGGGGGCACTTCACCGGTACCGACAACGGCATCCAGGGGCACGGCCAGGCGATTGACTTCAACGCCTTCGACATCCAGCACGTCGGCGCCGGCACTCGGATCAACGAGGACTGGCACCTCGAGGACAACCTGACGTTCCTTCAGCAGGCCGGCCTGGTGACCGTCGCCGGCGCCAAGTAGCCGAAGCCCGGGCAGGTCGGGGTGGGCCACGCCCACCCCGACCTGCCCGTATTTTAATCAGCGGTCGCAACTCTCAGACTGACGGTCAACCAACTGGCGACCGAACTCGGCGTCTCCCGTGGCCCGGTGCGCGATGCCCTGTTGCGGCTCGAAGAGACCGGAATGATCAAGTTCGAACGCTACCGGGGCTTCCGCCTGCAACTACCCGGGCCGGCGGAGCTGGCCCAGATCTTCGCGGTGCGAGTGGCTCTGGAGATCCCCGCGGCGCGAGGCGGCCAGCTGCGCCAGCGGTGCACAGATCGCCGTACTGCAAGCCGAGGGCGAGGCGCTCCGGAAGGCCGCACTGGCCGACAACGAGCTGGACTTCATGAAGCACGACCAGAAGCTGCACGGCCTCATCCTGGATTTCGCCGGCAACCACTACGCCCGGAAAGTGATCGACAACATCCGGGACGCGACCCGGCTGCGGCTGGCTCGGCGATGTTCAGGTCCGGTGGGGGCGGCGTCCGTAGTGTCGGGCGGCGCGAACTCGGTTGCCGCAGGCTGGGGAACACCACTCGCGGCGGGCGTGATCCTTTACGAAGTAAAGGATGCAGTTCGGCGCTCTGCATGGCTGGATATCCGAGGCTCGCGGGCCGGCGAACAGCTCGACGGTGTGGGCCGCGATCTCGCAGATCGCGGCTGTGACCGGCCTGGCGCTGGAACGTAGTCCGGCGCGCGGCGACGCGTCCCAGTGCAGTTCGGTCCACAGCGGTGCGGTGCGAGTTTGGCGGTTCAGCTGGTCAAGGGCGTGCGCGTCCGGTCGCCCGTGATCGGCGGTCGCGGCGGCGAGGCTGTGGATGCAGTCGCGGAGATCGCGAGCATCCGAGAGCTGCGCATCGCTGACCGTCAGTAGCTCCGCGTCGGTTAGCGGTATTTGCAGCCGCGACCGTACTTGCCCCAGCCAGGAGCCCAGCAGCTCGACGGTGGCGATGCCGTCGCGGGGGCGGCCGCGCGTCAGGTAGCGGGTGTTGGCCAACTCCAGCGGCAACGACTGACCAAGCACAGGCCCGGGGTAGTCGATCAAGATACGATCCACTTTCTAACGGTATCTCACATCTTGTGCCGTTAGATTAACGGAGGCATACTAACGGCAAAGCCAATGGTTTCCCGTTAGAAGGGCTGTGCGGGATCCCTCGCGGGGCCCTGGCGCGGATCGAAGGAGTTGGCACGCATGAGCCAGACGATCAACCGCTGCTACCGGTTGCGCCATCGCCCGTCGGGCGCGATCACCGCCGACGATTTGGAGTTCGGCGAGGAACCCGTCCCGTCGATCGGGCCGGATCAGGCACTGGTTCGCACCCTGTGGTTGTCGCTCGACCCGGCGAACCGAATCTGGATGAGCGAAATCCACTACAACATGCCGCCGGTCCCTATCGGCGGCGTGATGCGGGGGTTCGGGATTGGTGAGGTGGTCGCGTCGCAGCGTGCGGACATGAACGTCGGTGACCTGGTATCCGGAATCACCGGATGGGCGGACTACGCGGTTGCCGACACGTCGAACCTGGTGCCGTTCGCCGTGCTACCCATGCCGCTACCTGCGCAGCCACAATCCCTGCTCGGTGCGTTGGGGAATAGCGGCGTCACCGCGTATCTCGGTGTGCACGACATCTGCCGGCCCCGCGCTGGCGAAACTATGGTCGTGACCGCGGCGGCGGGCGCGGTGGGGTCGGTCGCCGGGCAGATCGGCAAGGCCCGGGGCGCTCGCGTGGTCGGCACGGCAGGCTCGGCCGTGAAATGCCGTCACGTGGTGCGCGCGTACGGGTTCGACGCATGCATCAACTACCGCGACACGAATTGGCGCGACCAACTCGACGCGGCCACGCCCGACGGAATCGACAACATCTTCGAGAACGTCGGCGGCCAGATCCTCGGACACCTGGTCAGCCGACTCAACGTCGGAGCACGTATCGCGTTATGCGGGCTGATCGCCGACTACAACAGTTACGGCTCACCCGATCCCGCCCCGCGGACCAGCATCGACGCCGAGCAGCTCCTCATCAGCCGTGCACTGGTCGGGAGTTTCCTGGTGCTCGACCATTCCGACAGATTTCCAGAGGCCACAAGTTATCTCACCGATCTGAAGGACGCGGGCAAGCTGGTCCATGACGAGACCGTCGTCAACGGTCTCGACCGCGCACGCGACGCGTTCGAGCAGATGTTCAATGGAGCCAACACCGGCAAGCTAGTGATCAAGGTCGCCGAGCCAGCCCGAATGGTGGCGGTTCAGTCGCTGGCGAGGAGGTAGCGCTGGAAACGTTCGAGCGCTTCAGAGGTAACAGCCACCTCACCATCGGTGGCCCCACGGGCTCGGCGCTCGGAGAGATAAGCGGCGACCCTCGAGTCACAGTCCCGTTCGCGCTGAGCTCGTTGCCAGCGCAGGAATCGTTCAACCTCGCTAGGGCACTGCGTTCGAACAGAAAGTGACTCACGTTGGCGTGCCAACCACACGATGAAGCTGGCCATGCTCATCTCGACGGCCATCGACCGCGCAACCTCAGACATTGCTCACCCGCAGTCCTCAATGTCCCAAGCCTCAAGTGTCTCGAGTCTTGTGTTGACCGGATCGAGGAGACTCAAACTTCATCGCCTGCCGGCACCGTGCCCGACGCAAGACGCATCGCGCTTCCTCTCGCGGGTGCGACCACGCAGCGGGAGCGCAAAATAGCCCATTTTCGCAGGCCCTAGACACAGCCAGATGAGTGTTTCCCTGGCGGGCCCGTGACTCGAACCTGCGACCAAGGCGCGGCCTCAGCCACCCTCGGTGGAGGCTTGGGTCAGGGCGGTTAGTACAGCGGTTGTGGCTGGGGGGTCGGGGGGTTCGCCGTAGGTGGCGGCGTAGACGTGACGGGTGGCGTCCGGCAGTGCGGTGGCGGTCACGCCGGCTAGTCGATGTGAGCGGAGCGCGAGACCGGGGATGGTGGTCACGCCCAGTCCGGCGCCGACCAGGGCCTGCATGAGGACCATGTCGTCGGTCTGGTAGCCGATTGTCGGGCTGAATCCGGCTCGCTCGCACAGCTCGACCAGGTGGTCGCGGCAGCGCTCGCAGCCGGCGACCCAGGTGGAGTCGCGGTGGCTCACCAGGTCGGTCCCGCCTTCGCTGGTCAGCAGGTAGGTCGGATCATCGAGGATGTGTACCAGCCGGATCCCGTCCAGCTCGGGAGGCGATTTGTCGTAGCGGAAGATCAACGCAGCGTCGACCTCCCCGGCCCGCAGCAGCTGTAGGGCCTCGGGCGGGTGGGTGTCGGTCATGTTCAGCCGCAGCCCCGGGTGGTCACGTCGGAGGATCCGCGCGGCGGCTGGCACCAGCGTGCTCAACACCGAGGTGAACCCGGCCAGGCGTACTCGCCCGGCGCTCAAGCCGACGTGGGCGGACAGCTCGGCGGCGGCCGCGTCGACCCTGCCGATGATCTCGGTCGCCCGCTCGGCCAGCAGCTGACCCGCCGGGGTGAGCCGGATCCCGCGCCCGACCCTCTGCAGCAGCTGGGCGCCGGTCTCGGCTTCGAGCCTGGCCATGTGGTGGCTCACCGCCGGTTGCGTGTAGTGCAGCTCCCGCGCGGCGGCGGTGACTGAGCCGGTGCGGGCCACCGCCGCCAGCACGCGTAGCCGGGTGGTATCCAACATGTATGAAGATTACTTATCAATCAACGTCATGACAGGCATTAGACGTGATGAGTCGTCGCGGCCAGGCTGAACATCATGACCGACACGCTGTCCGCCCCGCTGTACCCGCTTCTTCGGCACCTGCGGGGCTTGACGACTCCCGGCAGAGAACCGAGAGCGATCGCGGCGGCGGTGGCCGAGCACCTGCGCGCGGCCGCGGTGAGCGCCGAGCCGCGAAGCTGGCTACCGTCCGTGCCCACGCCGGCCATCGGCGCCAGTGGCCTCCAGCGGGACATACTCCATGCCGAGCCCGCGTTTTCTGTGCAGGTGGTGACCTGGGCGCCCGGCGAGCAGAGCCCGATCCATGACCACATCGCCTGGTGTGTCGTTGCCGTGCTGACCGGCACACTGGTCGAAACGCGGTACCGCGAGGACGGCGACGGCCTCACCCCGCTCGACCGGGTGCGGTGCGCGGCGGGCAGCGTTGAGGGATTCGCGCCGCCGGGCGACATCCACCGGGTCAGCAACCCGACCGCCGAGCTGGCGATGTCGCTGCACATTTACGGAGCCGATCTGCACGGCGGCCTGACCAGCGTCCGGCGAGTGTACGACCAGCTAAGCCCGGTACCGGCTAGCAGGTAGTGGGGCTACCGGTCAGCCGCGGACGGAGAAGGGGCGCTGGCCGCGGGGACACCGCGCGCCTTCATCGCGAAGCTGGCGGGGAGGGAGCGTCGCGGCTTGACGCTCAGTTACTGACCGGACCGGGCATCGGCGCTACGGCCACCCACCGGACAGGAGGGCGAGCCCAACGTGCCTACCGTCCCCGGCGAGCCCGGGGCGTCCGGACTACGGCCGCCTGCCCGGCGCGCCGGGCTCTCCTGGCGGCGCCGGCTCGCCGGAGCGCTGACCGGACTGGCCGTTCTTCCCCCGCTGACCCTTGGTCTGGCCCGACTCAGCGACCTCCTGGACCTGCCCAGCCAGATGTTGTTCTACCTGCTCGCCGTGGTGGTGGTGGCGCTGGTCGGTGGGCTGGCTCCGGCGCTGGCCGCCGCGGTCGCGGCAGCGGCGCTGCTGGCCTACTACTTCATCCCACCGGACAACTTCGCCGTCGGCGACCTCAACGATGTGGTGGCCCTGGTCGCGTTTGTCCTCGTCGCCGGCGCGGTCAGCTGGGTTGTCGGCCTGGCCGCGCGCCGCGCCCGGGAGGCCGAAACCCTGGCCACCGCGAACGCCGAGAGCCGCGAGGAGCTGCGCGTGCTCGCCGGCGAGCAGGCCGCGTTGCGGCGGGTGGCCACCCTGGTCGCCCTCGGGGGGCCGCCGGCCGAGGTGTTCGCGGCCGTCGCGCGGGAGGCCGGCAGCGTCCTCGGCGCCGACGCCACGACAATCCTCCGCCTCGACCCCGACGGCGCAACAACCGTCATCGCCCGCGTCGGTGAGTACCAGGCCGAGTTCCCGGTGGGCAGCCGCTGGACGCTTGAGCCGCCGCTGCCTGTGGCCGTCGTTCTGCGCACCGGCCAGCCGGCCCGCGGCGACGACTTCACCCAGGCCCCCGGTGAGTACAGCGCCCGCCTCCGCCGGGTGGGGATCCGGTCAGGGGTCGCGGCGCCGATTGTCGTCGAGGGGCGCCTGTGGGGGGCGATCGCCGTCGGGATGCGTCGCGGGCATTTCCCGGCCGGTGCCGAACAGCGCATGGCCGGCTTCACCGAGCTCATCGGCACCGCGATCGCCAATGCCGACAGCCGCGCCCAGCTCACCGCCTCCCGGGCGCGGATCGTCGCGGCGGCCGACGCCACCCGGCGCCGAATCGAACGCGACCTGCACGACGGCACCCAGCAGCGTCTGGTCGCGCTCGGCTTCGAGCTGCGCCTGGCCCAGGCCACCGTGCCCGGGGAGCTGCCCGAGCTGCAGACCCAGATCGGTCAGGTCGCACACGAGCTCGACGGGGTGGTCGAGGAACTGCGCGAGATCTCCCGCGGTATCCACCCGGGAATCCTGTCCGAGGGCGGGCTCGGCCCGGCTCTGCGCACCCTGGCCCGCCGCGCCGCGATCCCGGTGAAACTCGACATCCGCACCGAAACGCGCCTCGCGGACCCCATCGAGGTGGCCGCCTACTACCTCGTGTCCGAGGCACTGACCAACACCACCAAGCACGCCAGCGCCTCCCACTCGCACGTCACCGTCGAACTACACGAAGCCGTCCTGCACCTGTCGATCCGCGACGACGGCATCGGGGGCGCCGATCCCGCCGGCGGCTCAGGCCTGATCGGGCTCCGCGACCGGGTGCAGGCCCTGGGCGGGTCGATCGAGGTCAGCAGCGCCCCTGGAGAGGGGACGGCGATCGTCGTCGAGCTTCCGATACAGCCCGACTGACCGGTCGCGCGGCGCGTCAGCGGGAAGCACCCTCGGCCGTCAAGTTCGGTCAGGAGCGGCGAGATGGGCGAAGATCCGGGCGAGCTGCTCGCTGTAGCGGCGGGTGAACTCGGGCGAGGTGGGGTCGGTCCCGGTGAGGCTGTAGGCGATGTGGGGCAGCAGCACGGGGGCGGCGCAGGCGGCCACGGCGGCGAGGAACACACAGTCCGGGTCGAGGTTGTCAGCTAGTTCGCCGTTGTCCTGGCGCCGGCGGAAGTCGGCGAGGTCGTGCTGGGCTTGTTCGGTGCGTGCCGCGATGTCGGGATCTTCTTTGCCGGTGCGGTAGGTGAGCCCCTCCCAGCCGACCAGCCGGGTGTCCACCGCGTTGGCGGTGGCGACGCGGGCGAATTCGGCGATCACCTCCGGCAAACCGCGCTCGGGCTGGTCGTAGGCCTGCTTTCGCTCGCGCCAGCGCTGGCCGAGGGCGCGCAGCAGTCCGTCCTTGCCGCCGAAATAGTACGAGATCAACTGCTTGTTCACCCCGGCCCGATCGGCGATGGCGGCCACCCGTACCGCGGTGGGTCCTTTCTCGGACATTTCCTCGAGCGCCGCGGTGAGAATGCGCGCCTTGGTTCGTTCGGGGTCGCGGCGCCGTTCCGAGGGCGCCGGGGAACGTCGAGGCGGGCTAGCGGAGCGGGGTGCGCGCCGGTCGGGAGCTGTCATGCGTCCAGCATTTCACGGATGACTTTATCATCTAATAGATGATAAAGTCATCCAATGTAAAATAACGTCTGAGAAGTGGGGGACCGGATGGTCACGGTCGAGACATCACCACGGGGCTTCCGGCGCCGGCCGTTGCCGCTGCTGTCGATCGTTGTGCTGAGCACGGCGTTCGGGGCGATCAGCGGCAGCGTGGTGGACGCCTCGGTAGCGATGGCCGGGTTCGGTCTGCTGTGGGGGGCGGTCGCGCTCGCACTTGCTCCCCGCGCCGCGCGCGTGGGGGCGCGATCGGCGATGTGGGCGGATGCGCCGGTGGCCGTGGCCGCCGCGCTCGCCCTGGTCGTGGTGGGTGGCTCCATCCAGGCGCTGATGCAGTACACCTCAGCGAGTGCCACCGTCGTGCTGCTGCAGCAGTCGAGCAGCTACTGGTTCTTCCCGGTCCTGCACGGGCTGTTCGAGTGGGTGCTGCTGCCCGCGGTCTTGATGCTGAACTGGACGCATCGCACTCGCCGCAACCTGCTCTTGGTCACCGCTGTTGTGTTCTACCTGGGCCGGATCAGCAGCGCGCTGTACTTCGCGCCGCACGTCTTCGAATGGGTGCGGTTACCGTTCGGTGCGCCACTGAGCGTCGAGACGCTCGAAGATGTCCAGCTCTGGATAAAGGTCAACTGGCTGCGGTTCGTCTTCCAGGACGTGCTCGTCGCGGGTCTGCTGCTACTCGCGCAATACCGCGGCGTAAGCGGCCTCAGGGCTTGGGGGGCGGGTCGGCACGCCGCCAGGCACTCCGGCACCAGTTGAGTATGAAGACGCCCATGAGGCACATCACACCCGCGCCGACCACGCCCAGCTGGGCCGCGGCGACCAGCGCGATCGCCCCGGCAATCTGGGCGACACCTGCCCCGAGCAAGATATAGGCGGGGACGTCGTCGCTCGGCGTGATCTTGGCCGAAAACGACACGCCCTCCCTACCGCGGGTCTGGGCGTAGTCGATGTGCTCGGCGGTCCGGACGGCCCACAGCTGTGAAAATGCCACCCCTCCGAGCGCGCCGCCGAAGGCCAGCAGTATGCCTAACAGGTCGCTCGGCTCGGTCGCGCGCAGCCACACCACGACCGCCGAGAGGGCGAGCCCGAACCCGATAAGGCCGAGCACGCTCAGCCCGAGGATGAGCACAGAGCGTGACTTCATGACGGTCTCCCCGGCCCGGTCGGATGCTCAATGATCGTCGAATGCCCAGTGAAGCAGATGTCCCTGTCGGCCTGGGCGCGATTAGTTTTCCGCATGCGGGTGGTCGGTACGGGGAGGTGCTCACCCGTGTTTGGAGGAACCTATGACCGACCAGCCATTTGTCACCTGCCTGTGGTTCGACACCGAAGCCGAAGCGGCCGCGCACTACTACACCAGCGTCTTCAAGGACTCGAAGCTCGGCAGGGTGATCCGGTACACCGAGGCTGGGCCAGGTCCGGCCGGCAGCGTGCTCACCATTGAGTTCGAGGTCAACGGCCAGAAGTTCGTCGGTGTGAACGGCGGGCCGGCCTTCAAGTTCAACGAGGCGATCTCGTTCCAGATCATGTGCAAGGACCAGGCGGAGGTGGACTACTACTGGAGCAAGCTCACCGAGGAGGGTGAGGCAGTGCAGTGTGGCTGGCTGAAGGACAAATACGGACTGTCCTGGCAGGTAGTCCCCAACGTGCTCATCGACATGGTCAGCGACCCGGACCCGGACAGGGCTGGGCGAGCCACCAAGGCCATGCTCGACATGGTGAAGCTCGACATCGCCGCGCTCCAGAAGGCATACGCGGGCGAATAGGCCGGGGCGTCGTTCGGTCAGGCTCCGGGGATATTGCAGGACTGGCCGAAGACCGGGCCGGCTACCACCGGCAGCCCCGGCGGCGGGTTGAGCTGCGCGCTGACTTCACCGGTGATCCTCTCCATGCACGCGTCGGTGGCGCTCTTGCTACCCCGCTCGCCGTCGATCCACATGTCCAGATGGGTGTCCACGCCGCCCGGGGCACCGCTGGCCCCGGAGTCCTCCACGATCACGTACCGCTTCACGCTGGGGAGATAGAACCTGGTCCCGGGGCGCCAGTCCATGCTGCCGCCGCTGCCCGGGGAGGCGACCGTGATCGGATCGGCGAAGGTGCCGCTCCCGCCGGCGTCCTTGTGCAGGATCGGGTGGCTCACCTCCGCGGAACCGGCCGGATTGTTGTCCTGGAAGGAGTAGCCGGTCAGGAAGATGCGCATCTGCTTCGCCGGGCCCCGAGCGATACCGGGTGCCAGGTCGGTGACCGGCGTGGGCTTGGTGGCGGCGGCCGAGGACCCGGCGGCGCGCGGCTTGGGCACCACCGGGCGGGCGGGGGCGGATCTCCGCGCGGCCGGCTGAGTTCCTTCCGGCTTCGGCGCGGTCAGCGCGGCGCTGGCCGCCCCGGCGGCGGGCAGCCGGAGCCGCTGGCCGGGGAAGATCTTGCCTGCCCGCGGCACCTCAGCGCGGTTCGCCGTCCAGATGCTCTGCCAGTTGCGGCCCTGGGCCTCGGCAATCGTGGACAACGTGTCCCCTGGGCGCACGAGGTAGGTCTCGCCAGCCGCCGAGGGTGGATCAACCGCCGGTGGCTTGGCGGGGGCGGCATGCCTGGGAGACCCCGATGGGCGCTTCGCCGGTGTGACGCCGGTGAACCGGTAGAGCTCGGGGCCGGTGGAAGCCGACGGCTCGGCCAGCCGGTGCGCGCCCAGGTGGATAGTTGGCGCCGCGCCCGGTCGCGCGGCGGTCTCGGCGGCGGTCTCGGCGGCCGCCGGAGCGGTGGACGCCGCCAGCGGGACCAGCGCGAGCGCTCCGCTGGTGGCGATCGCCGCCGCGTCGAACCCGGTATTGCTCGGTTTGCGGTGCCGCCCCTCGCTCATCGGGTTGGCTCCGGCAGCTCAGGGCGGGATACCCAGGATGAACGGAGGTGGACGGCGTCGTTCGGCAGGCCTGGTGTTCGGGGAGACACCCGTTGTTCCCTTCTCGAAGAGGGGCGACCGCACTGGGACTCGACATGCTCGGCTGGGGATGCGAGCAGGGGAGCGTCGAGCCGACCAGGTCGGCGTCGAGAGTGACCGGATCATGCGTGTGCGCGTGACCTGATCAACAGGGCGAATGTTAGAGAAACGGACCGCCGACGAGCGCGAGCCTGAGAGTCCCGGATACGGCCAAACGGCGGCCGGTGGCGACCGAGCGATGAGGGACCGGCGCTTAGTTCATCTGGTCTAACCGCTTGGTTCATTCGCGCCGGCGGGGACTCAGGTTTCGGCTGCCACCGCTGTGCCGAGGAGCACTGTGCGCTGCGTTACCCCGACCTTTGGTAACGGTCCCACCCGGCAGCACCGACGTCCCGGGTGACATACCCCTACAAGCAGAGGATCACGGCTTCCCTTGCTAGCGCACTTTCGCCAGGACATCACCTCCTTCGGTCACCGTCTGGGCCACGACATCTCCCGGGCCAGGCTGGATCTGCGGCACGCCAGGGACGAGTACCACCTGGCCAAGGCCGAACGCCCTCGGCTGGTTGATCGGCTCAGCGACCTGGTCGCCCGCTATCAGGGGGTCACCCTCTATCGGGACCGCGTTCAGCGAGGTCAGCGGGTCTATCCGCTGACCGGCGCCTACGCCACGGTGGCCGAGTCGCCGGCGCGCCGGACCGATCTTGGCACCGTCCGCGATGTGCGCCTCACGGTCACCGGGCCCGACTGGGAATGGTCGATCAACACCGTGGCGGTGTTCAACGCCCGCAAGGCGCGCGCGTTCGCCGCACTGATCAACTCTTACGCGTCCGCGCCCGGCCGCCGCTCCGCCCGGGTGCTGGCCGGTCAACACGGCTGACCGGCCAGCGCCGCGACCGGTCAGACCAGTTGCCGTCCGGTCCGGATGCGCCAGCGCAGGTCCACCAGGTAGGCGTTGAACGGGAACTCACGCAGGACCGGCGGGGCGAGCCGGACCGCGACGGCGAGCAGGCTCATCAGCTGGTCGAACCGGCGCTGCCGGCGCTCGTCCCACGGCAGTTGCATCTCGTCGCGGAACCGTCCCGGCAGAAAACCCGTGGTGACGAACCGGCTGAGCCGACCCAGCGCCAGTCGGACCGGCGGCGGCAGGTGGCGGAGCATGATCAGGTCGGTCAGATAGCGACGCACCGTGTCGTCGATGGACACCTGGTCCATGGAGTCGTTCCAGTACCGCTGGAAGGCGGCCAGATCGGCCGGCCAGCGCTCCGGCGGTACCTGCAGCGTGGTGCCCAGCACCGCCGACTCCCGGTAGATCCGCTCCCAGGTCACCTCGTCGACCGGGGCGCCGAAGAGCCGGTACACGTCCTGGAAGCCGACGTAGAGGCAGGCCGC
>Ga0137412_10003346_pt1 | contig 12805 bp, 12 predicted proteins | sample CZODoug2_1_16fun_FD_122160 | JGI IMG/M metagenome (GOLD analysis project Ga0137412, IMG submission 122160) | Vadose zone soil fungal communities from Angelo Coast Range Reserve, California, USA - CZODoug2_1_16fungal (Hybrid Assembly) | ecosystem: Environmental > Terrestrial > Soil > Vadose zone...
CTTCCCGGCGTGACGCACCAAAAGTTGCGGGGAGAGGCCGACTATGCCTCTCTCCGCACGCGCGTCTGCATGAGCCTTCGAAATCACTGATAGTTTTCTATCACTTGCACAGGCATGGGAGCCGCGCCGCGCGTCAATTCCTCCGGCGAAATGGTGGCACGGTGGGTCACCTCGGAGCTTTCGGTAGACGCTCTGCTGCTAAGAGGTAGTCCGAAAAAATTTGCCACAATCCCAATGATCGCGAATGCGATGAAAAACACGGCGGCCGTTGCCCATCCAAGCTGCCACGATCGCCGACGGCTGTCGGCGGCTGTCTGAACGGGCGCCGTTTCGATCAGGCCCCCTTGGCCGCAGTGACGGGCGATACCTAACGTTTGATCCGCAAATTAGCAGGAGGGGGCTTGACGGTCAAGGGTGAAGTCGACGCCCAAGGTGTTGTGCGCATTTCGCCATGGTTGGGCCGTGCGCGCCGACTTGGTCGACGTGATCTGTCCAATGAGAACTAACATTAGGTTAATGTCGGGCTGTTGATTCGGGATGCCTCTGGCGGCTGTTGAGCGCCTTGCGGGCTACCCAGTCGCGCAACGTGGAGTGAGGAGATGGTCCATGGCATCGCCTGTCAAACCCCTCCGGACCGTCGTATGGTCCACCGGTGGGGTCGGCACGATCGCGATCGATGCGATACATCGGCGTCCCGACCTCGAACTGGTTGGGGTGTGGGTTCATTCGCCCGAGAAGGAAGGCAGAGACGTCGGTGAGCTAGCCGGAGGCGCAGCCATTGGGCTGGCCGCCACCAACGATGCTGATGCGCTCATCGCCCTCGCACCCGACTGCGCGGTGTATGCCGCGAGCGGCCCCGAGCGTGACGCGGGCGCTGTCCCGGATTACGTGCGGCTTCTTGAGGCGGGAATCAACGTCGTGTCGACGACTTCCACCAGCCTCGTGTACCCGCCGTCGTACTACGCACCCGACTGGCTCGCACAGCTGGAGGTGGCGGCCAAAGCGGGTAACGCATCCCTATACGTCTCGGGCATATTCCCTGGCTTCGCCTCCGACCAACTTGCGCTGCTGATGACGACTCAGTCCAAGAAAATCCGAACCATCACGGCCACCGAGGTCGCACTGAACGACCACTATCCGGTCGCTGACGTGATGACGGACGGGATGGGCTTCGGTCGCCCGCTCGACTTCGAGCCGATGCTGAAGACGCCGGGGTTCATCGAGCTGGCATGGAAGGCGCCGATTCACCTCATCGCCAAAGGCCTCGGTGTCGAAGTCGAAGAGGTGCGCGGCACCCTCGACCGTCAGTTGACCGACCGGGACCTCGAGGTCGCGTTCGGCACGATCAAGCCGGGTACCTGCGGTGCAGTGCGCACGCGCGCGGCGGGCGTGGTCAACGGCCGGGAGGCGATCGTCATCGAGCACATCATTCGGATGGCGCGCGATGTCGCCCCGGACTGGCCGACGTCGGAGTATGACGCAACGTATTGCGTCGACATCGAAGGCGATCCCGATGTCCACTGTGAAATGACTCTCGGGGAAGCCGAGGGCCATGGTGCCGGCCACGCCGCCATGGCGGCTACCGCGATGCGCGTGGTCAACGCGGTCCCGTTCGTCGTCGACGCGCCGCCCGGACTGCTGAGTTCCCTCGATATTCCGACCACCCTCCCGCGCCACGTCTTCGACTGAGCGAGTCCGCGATGTTCACCCTGAGATTCGACATGCGCGCGCCGGCGTTCGGCGCGCCGACGTCCGCGCTGTACTCCGCCGCTGCCGAGATGAGCGCGTGGGCGGAGACCCACGGCTGTCTCGCCGCGGTGCTGTGTGAGCACCATGGTTCCGAGGACGGCTATCTGCCGTCACCGATCGTTCTCGCCTCCGCGATCGCCGCCCGCACCGAGCGATTGCTTCTCAGCCTCGTCGTGATTCTGCCGTTCTACGATCCCGTGCGCCTCGCCGAGGACCTGGCGGTGCTCGACATCATCAGCCAAGGACGGGCATCGGTGATCTTCGGAATCGGTTATCGACCAGAGGAATACGAGCATTTCGGCGTCGATATCCACCGTCGCGGACGGCTCGCCGACGAGAAGCTCGATCTGCTCCGCAAACTGCTGTCGGGTGAGCAGGTTGTGCACGAGGGTAGGCGCATCTCGGTGACGCCGCCGCCGCACACCCCCGGTGGCCCGACCTTGATGTGGGGTGGTGCGAGCCTGGCGGCGGCGCGACGGGCCGGGAGGTACGGCCTCGGGCTCCTGGCCAACGGCGGCGAGCCCGGTATGCAGGAAGCATTCGAATCCGCGGCGAGGGACCACGCGCACCAGCCGGGACCCGTCCTCCTGCCCGACCGCGACACCCCGTCTGCGGTCTTCGTGGCCGACGACGTCGACCAGGCATGGGACGAAATCGGCGAACACCTTCTTCACGATGCGGGGGTGTATGCCGACTGGAACCCCGACAACGACACCTCTGCAGGCATCTCGCCCGCCAACGATGTCGCAGAGCTCCGGGAGACCTCAAAGTCGCACCGCATCCTCAGCGTGGCCGAAGCGGTCGAGCGAGTATCGGCCGGCGAGATGCTCAACCTGTCACCGCTGTGTGGCGGCCTGCCGCCGCATATGGCATGGCCATACCTCAAGCGGGTCGGTGATGTGGTCTTGCCCGAGGTGGCGCGGGCGAGCGGCACCACGGCATCGGGTGACGGCCTTGGGGATGCATTGAACGAGTTGATATCGACCAAGGGGACGGGACAGTGACTGACACGAATGCTGTTGACCTGTATTACGATCCGTTTGATTTCGACATCGATGACAACCCGTATCCGATCTGGAAGCGGCTGCGCGACGAGGCCCCCCTGTATTACAACGAGAAGTTCGACTTCTACGCACTGAGTCGCTTTGAGGACGTCACGCGAGAACTTCCGAACTTTCAGACTTACCGGTCGGGGCGTGGCACGACGATGGACGTCATGATGAGCGGTCTCGAGGTTCCACCCGGTGTCATCCTGTTCGAGGACCCGCCGCTTCACGATCTGCACAGGCGAGTGCTCTCAAAGGTTTTCACGCCACGCAGGATGGAGGCGATCGAACCGCTGACGCGCCAGTACTGCGTCCATGCACTTGACCCCCTGGTCGGTTCGGGTCGGTTCGATTTCATCGAAGATCTGGGCGCGCAGATTCCGATGCGCACGATCGGTTACCTGCTCGATATCCCTGAAGGGGATCAGGAGCAGATTCGAGACAAGACTGGCCGGGCCCTGGGCCTGAAGGAAGGCACGTTCAAGACGGTCACGGCAGACGCTTTCGAGAACAGCTACCAACTTTTCGCCGAGTACATCGACTGGCGCGGCGAACACCCGTCCGATGACCTGATGACGCAGTTGCTCAACGCGGAGATCGAGGTAGAAGACGGGAACCCCCGGCCACTGACGCGCACCGAGGTGCTTACTTACACCAGCATGATCGCCGGCGCCGGCAACGAGACAACCACGCGGCTGATCGGTTTCATCGGCCAACTGCTCTCTGAACACCCCGACCAACGACGACAGCTGGTCGACGACTTCTCCCTGATTCCTCGCGCCATCGAGGAGATATTGCGATACGAGGCACCGTCACCGGTGCAGGCACGGTCGGTCGCCCACGACACCGAATGCCGCGGCGAGAAGATTCCCGAAGGCTCGGTGATGTTGTTGCTTAACGGTTCTGCCAACCGCGACGAGCGTCACTTCCCGGACGGGGAGCATTTCGACATCCACCGCAGCGGTGGACATCTGTCCTTCGGGCAAGGTCTGCACTTTTGTCTCGGTTCTGCGCTGGCGCGGATGCAGGCACGGGTGGCGCTCGAGGAAATCCTCAAACGATGGCCCGAATGGCAAGTCGATTACGACAACGCCGCGATGGCGCACACCTCCAGCGTCCGTGGCTGGGGGAAATTGCCCGTCATAACGGGCTAGCGCGGGGTCGCCGCCACTCCGCGCAGCAGTGTGTCGCGAACGTGAACCAGCGATGCGCTGGTTCCGATGTCGCGCAGAATGTTCTCGGGCACCCACTGCAGGCCGATGACGCAACGCGCGAGCATCTCCTTCGGCGCATCATCGATACCAATCGATCCCATTTGAATCCCTTGGGAAAGAAGGGTTTTGATCTGCTTGAGTCGGGTGGGGAACTCGACGCTCGGACTTGTGGCGTTGGGCGGGATCTGGCGCATCCAGGCGAGCTGGATGCGGAACTCGTCCCCGAACCGCTCCAGCGCATTGATGTAGACCCAACTCAACGCGTCCATCTTCTCAATGGGTGACGACGTCGAGCGGAGGACCTCCCGCGAACCCTCCTCCGTCTTCTCGCCGAAGGTACCCATGATGGTGGAGAGCAATTCGTCTTTCGACCCGATCAGCCGGAACACGGTGCCGTGGCCGATTCCGGCGGCCGCTGCGATGTCGCGCACCGTGGTGCCCTCATAGCCGCGGCGGCCAAACTCCGCTCGCGCGACCGCTCGGATGTGGGCGGCTTTGTCGTCGGGCTCGGCCTCGTTGGTCCAACTCTGGATCGCCCGGTCGGCGGCAATGAACGCGGAGGACTGACTGAGTTCGGTATCCGACGGTTGCTTGGCGGCCAGACCCTCCATCATGATCCGGCACAGCAAGGTCGCCACCCGATCCGTTGCGGCGTTGTGCCGCAAGACATCGAGGCCGACTTGCAGCATTGTTTGACAGATGCGGTCGGCGAGGATGCGGAGGTCGACGTCCGATCGGATGTAGCCACCCCACCGGCCCGCGCGCAGGGTTTGATACATCGCCTCAAGGACCGCTGCCGGACGTTGTTGCGTCCATTTGATCAACTCGGGGTTCGCGCTTGGTGTCTCGTACATCGAGATCTGAATGGCGGCGCGATGCGCCACTGCGCACTGTGCGATCGCGGTGCTCAGCGTTGCGATCTGTGCGAACCCGGGACGTGAGGACGGATCGTCGAGCGCCTGAAGTGCATGGTCGGCAACTCGATCAAGGTCGTCGTGGTAGCGGCGAAGCAGCTCGACCAGAAGTGCTTCCTTGGATTCGAAATGGTGGTACAGGCTGCCTGTTTGGATACCCGCGGCGTCGGCGATGTCGTGCATCGAGGTACGAAGACCCGACGTCGCTATCAGGGATGCCGCCGTCTCCAGAACCTCAGTGCGGCGTGTCCCGTCGTCGTAGGCCCGCCCGGGTTGGGGCACACCCCTCGACACCGTCACGCCGGGCTCCTGTCATTCGCGTACTCGAACTCTAGCCTGACAACCAGCGGAGAAGAGGGAACTAAAGTTTGGTGGACGCTATCAGACCTCAGGTAGCGGGCGCTGTCCTCATTCAAGGTCTCGTTGACGGAGCCGACGCCCTTGGATAGGGTCTGAACAAACGTTAGGTTTGCCACTGCCGCGGTATCGGGAAATGCGTCGTAAAGGGGGTCACATGGCGGAACCGGTCAGCTCCGACGAATTGACCCAGGGCGTCAAGGATGCGCAGGCCAAGTTCGATGAGGGTATGGGCGCTGTCGGTGACGCGTCGCCCTATCCGATGCTGGCCGAGTTGAGGGCGTCGGCTGCCGTTCATCGTGGCTGGCCGGAGATGGGGATACCGCCCAGCCCGGCAGACCAGCAGCAGATCTTCTCGGTCTACAGCTTCGATGCCGTGAAAGCGGTGTTCACCGACAACAAGACGTTCAGCACGCGCTGCTACGAAGCGATCGTGCGTCCGCTCCAGGGACCGACGATCCTGGAGATGCAGGATCCCGAGCACGCCTTGTACCGCAAGCTTCATGAATTCGCTTTCGCCCGTTCGTCTATGCGGCGGTGGGAGGCCGAGCTGGTACGCCCTCTGGTGGAGCGCACTATCGATAGGTTCCGCGAAGCCAAACGGGCCGACCTGGTCGAAGAGGTCTTCATGCCGATCCCCGTGCGTGTCATCGCGGCACTGATCGGCCTACCGGAATCCGATATTCCGGAATTCCACCGCTTGGCGATCGACCTGTTGGGATTCCATTCCGATATGGAGGGCGCGCTGAAGGCGTCGGCACAACTGAAGGAGTATTTCGTCGGGATCCTCGCGGATCGCCGCCGTGAGCCCAAAGACGACATGGTGACGGTGCTGGCCGAGTCGGACATCGACGGTGTCACGATGTCGGACGAGCAGATCTATGGCTTCATGCGCAATCTGTTGCCCGCGGGTGCGGAGACCACGTCGCGCTCGACGGCCAGTCTGGCGATGGGGCTGCTGACCCACCCGGAGCAGCTCGCGGCGGTGCAGGCCGACCGCTGCCTGCTGCCACAGGCGATCGAGGAGGGCATCCGGTGGGAGACCCCGCTCCTGAACTTCATGCGCGAGACGACACTCGACGTCGAGTTCCATGGGGTCGACATCCCCAAAGGTTCGACGATCGCGGTGAACCTCGGAAGCGCCAACCACGACGAGAACAGGTGGGCCAATTCGGAATCCTTCGATGTCTTCCGAGATCGTAAGCCACACATCGGGTTCGGTCATGGTGCGCATGTATGCCTGGGCATGCACCTCGCCCGGCTCGAGAGCACCCTGTTCTTCAACACGCTTTTCGACCGGCTGCGCGGACTTCGGCTCGACCCGGACGCACCACCGCCGTACGTCTCCGGCACGTTCTTCCGTTCTCCGCAACACCTCAAGGTGATCTGGGACTGATCGAACCCCGCATCGAACTCACATCGATCGCCTACTCTGTGCAAACCAAACGTTAGGTAACAACGCTGGAGGCGCCATGTCTCACGAGAGCAAGGCAGAACCGATCAAAGATCGGCTACCTGATGGACTTCCTGCTGTCGGACGACTTTCCACAGCACTACCGGGATGACCTCACCATCCCGTTCGACATGGTTTTCGGGGACGCCCTCCAGAAAGGCATCATTGATCGGCCAGTCGAGGTTGTCTACCGCGAGGTGGAAGGCCTCCCGAAGGGAACCGTGAAGGCGGTGATCGACGCCTACCAGGAACTGGTTGACGAGGACTGCCTGGTGATCTTCGGTCCGCACATCGGCGACAACGCGGTCGCGATCAAGGATGCCTTGAACGAACGGTTCCGAGTGCCCGCCATCAGCGTGACCGGTTCCGACGAGGCCTTAGGGGAGTGGTTCTTCGCCTTTCCCATGGGTTCCCATTTTGACGAGCCGATCTTCTGGGCCGACCTGCTGGTCAAGGGCAGGCACACGGACGTCGGCGTGCTGATGGAGCAGTCTCTGGTGGGGGAGGCTTATGTCACGAACTTCCGCAAGGCCTGCCAACAGCGCGGTATTCGCATCGTCGCCGAATCAACGATCGCTCAGACGGCACAGGACGTCAGCCAGGCAGTCCGCACGCTCTACGACGCCAAGGCGCAAGCGATCGTGCACGCGGGCTTTGGCTTCGGCGTCGTATTCGTCAACCCTGCACTGGCAGAGCTCGACTGGGATCCGCCGCGCTTCGCCGGGACCGCATTCGAGAACGCGTGGATCAACCCGGTGATGTGGAACGCGTTCATGGGGTGGACGGGCATCGACCAGTACGACGAGGGCAATCCGGTGGGCCAGCAGTTCCTTGACGAGTTCAAGGAGAATACCGGCCGACGCCCGGAATGGTGCGTGCCGGTGGTCAATCGCGACGTCGCTGTCGCGATACTGCACGCAGTCGTCGATGCACATCCACTCAGCCCGCGGGGGGTGAAGGAAGCCCTCGAGCGGGTCAAGTCGGTACCGGCAGCGTCCGGCGCGCCCGGCACCCGGATCTCGTTCGGCAACTGGACTCGCCGGGGTTGGATGGGATCCGGATACCTTGTTGCCCGACAGCTGGAACCCGACGGTGTCAACTCGCACCTCGTCGATCGATTCGGTGAGGCGTAACCAGTGACGGAACCGCGGAGCGTCGTCATCACGGGCGCGTCTCGCGGGCTCGGGCTGGCGTCCGCCATACATCTCTATCGCGCCGGCTGGAAGGTCGTCGCCGCGATGCGGTCGGTGGACTCCGGGATGGACAACCTCCGCCGCGCGACGGGGGCCGGTCACGACGACGACCGCCTCATCGGCGTCCACCTCGACCTGACCGACCCCGCCTCCGTCGACGAAGCCGCCACGGTGATCGGTGCAAGCGTCGACGCACCGGATGGATTGGTGCACAACGCGGGGATATCGGCGGCGGGCATGGTCGAGGAGACACCCGCCGATCTGTGGGAGCGCATGTTCGCCACCAACATCTTCGGTCCCGTGGCGCTGACACGGGCGCTGCTGCCGTCGATGCGCGCGGCAGGCCGCGGTCGTATTGTGCTGGTATCCAGTCAAGGTGGGGTCCGCGGCATGCCTGCAACCGCACCGTTCTCGGCGGTCAAGGGAGCGCTCGAACGGTGGGGTGAGGTCGATGGCGGGGGAGGTGACGCCGTTCGGGATCGGCGTGACGATCCTGGTGACGGGGACCTATGACACCGAGATCATCACCGATGCGGCGAGCACGGACTGCCGCGACTTTGCAGGGCCGTACGCGCCTCACCATAAGACGATGGACAAGCGGGGGCGCTACGCGATGAAGGTTGCTGCCCGCTCACCGGATAAATTCGCCGCCGGGTTGGCGAAGGCGCTCGACAGCCGTGCGCCGTTCGTTCGACGGTCAGTGGGGCCAGACGCTCGGATGTTATTGATCGCCAATAGATTCCTGCTTTCGGTTGGTCTCCATCACATGACGCGTCTGATGATGGGAATCCCACGCTTCGGGGCGTTGCGGTCGGATCGATGACGGATCAGCGGCGGGTCATTCGCCGAGTCGCTTCCGAAGCACGGAAACACCCGGGCCATCGAGCGTTCTGAGTGTGTCGACACGGCCAGCGACGGCCATCACCATGAGCGCAGCTGGTCCGCGGATCTCGGCCCCGGTACCCCACGATCTGCCAATATCCGTGCTGTGAAGCGCAATTCCGCGGAGGCGGCCGCGCGGGACGAATCCGAACGGCCGGGGACCTGTCAGGAAGTCCAGCGCCCAACCCACCTGCACGCCATCCGGATGAAAAGGAAGCCCCAGCGGAATTTGGATATCGCCACTGTGCACCAAGACGTCGGTCAGCCCGGAAAGCGGCCCGGTGACAGGCGGATTCAGCCGGTGATCGGCGCGCTGACGCAGAGTCCGCGCTATGTTAGCTACTGGGGTGCGGGCACGGCGCCGCGCCAGTTCGTCGATCGCGCGGTGGAATCCACCGCGCCGAAGTGCTGCCCATTGGAACGTCCAAAAGCTGTCGGCGAAGACGCTGACCAGGTGGGCAGCTACCGTCTTGACGTCCCACGCTGCGCACAAACTCGGTGTTGCCAAGGCGTCCTCGTCAAGGGCATCGAGGAGATCGGCGATGCGGCGCCGCTCGGCGGCAACAGCGTCGAATATTTGTTCTCGCTCCATGCCGACACCATCCTTGTCATCACCGAGGGCTTAGGAGGTCTAAATCGCTGTACAGGTTTGTGCGCTCGGCTCGCGCATCGGGAAGGGGCGCATAGATCACGAAATCGTGGAGTAAGCCCTGCCGCAGCCGGAAGACGACATTCGAAATGTTCTCAGCCAGAACGCGATCCCGCAGCCGAAGCGCATCGATGGTGAGTATGTCGCGCGAGGAACTATAAACATAGGTTGGCGGCAAGCCGTCGAACGAACCGAACAACGGACTAACCAGAGGGTCCTTCGTGTCGAGCTTGCCGGCCCACAGGTTGCCGTACCTGGCGCTGTTTGCGATGTCGAGTAGTGGGTCGTCAACGCCCGTGCTGCGTTGGTCACTCGTCGACACGTCGAGCCACGGTGCCAGCAAGACCAAGCGGCCCGGCGTCGTCGAATCCCGTCGTACCAGTTCCTGGATGGCAAGCAGCGCCAGCCCTCCTCCTGCGGAGTCGCCGACCACGCTGACTTTGTCTGCACCGTGCTCGTCGATCATCTGCGAGATGTAGTCGGCGATCCGAGGCACTTCGGTTTTGGCGGTTCCGACGGGTGACAGCGTGTAGTCAGGCACGACCACCGAGGCGCCCGTTTTCCGCGCCATGTCGGTGTACGTCCACCAGTGGAAGATGGTCGCCTCCCCGACATATGAACCGCCGTGAATCGCGACGACGACTCTGCCAGTCGGCTCGGGCGGTGTGAAGGTCAGGACAGGCATTCCGTCAAACTCGCTGTGCGTCACGTCCAGCCCGTGGGTGAAGAAGAAGGGTGGGACGCCATCGGTAACGAAGGGAATTTTGAAAGGCACGACGGCCAGGACACCTCCGACGGGCGTCAAGACCGCCTTCAATGCCTTCGCGCCCAGCGCGACGATCTCGTGGAAAAGCGACGGCTGGCCGGTGTAGAGATTCTGCACGTCCTGGACCTCTTGAATAGTCCCGGCGTCAACGTCAGGAATTGCGGACGCTGATGCCCCGCAAGGTGGTGTCACGGGCCAAGATCAACGCGTTTCGCGTGCCGATCTCTTGAAGTATGTTCTCCGGAATCCACTGCTCACCGATGATGCATCGGGTCAGCATGTCCGCCGTCGGGCTGTTGATGTGTATCTCCCCGGCGCGGATCCCTTCGGACAGCAGGGCCTTCATCTGACGGATGCGCGTCGTGAACGACCATGCCGGGTTTGCGGTATCCGGGGGCGTGTGACGCAGCCACGCGAGTTGGATACGGAACTCGTCGGGGAACTGGTCGAGCGCGTTGATGTTCAGCCAGCTCAACGCATCAAGCTTCTCGATCGTGGTGGAATCCGTTCGCACGATGTCTGTCCACGCGCCGCCGACCTTGCGTCCGAATTCGAGCATGATCGACATCAGCAGCTCGTCCTTCGAGCCGATGACCCGGTATACGGTGCCGGTACCCAATCCCGCGGCGGACGCGATGTCGCGAATAGTCGTCATCTCATACCCGCGGCGGCCGAACTCCGCGCGCGCCACCGCCCGCACGTGCGCGGCCTTGAGATCGGTGTCGTCCTCGGTCTCGACCCAACTCTTGATCACGTCTTCTGCCGCCGCGAATGCGTCCGACTTGTCCAGGTCCGCATCGGAGGGAACGTCGGAGGCGAGACCTTCGAGAACGATCCGGCACATCAACGTCGCCACCTCGTCCGTCGACGCTTTGTGCCGGATGACGTCGAGCCCGACGTGCAGCATCGACTGGCAGACGCGGTCGGCCAACGTGGGCAGGTCGACATCGGATCGGATGTATCCGCTCCAGCGGCCGGCTCGCAGCGCCTGCAACATTGCGGCCTGGATCTTCGACGGCGGGCGCTTGGCCAATTCGACGAGCTCGGGGTCGGTGCTCGGACCCTCGTAGAACGACATTTGAAGAGCAGCTCGATGCTCGACCGCGCACCGTGCGATCGCGCATCCAAGTGCCGTGATCTGTTCGGAAGCGGGCGGGGGGTCAGGCTCGTCGAGGCGTTCCAAAGCGTTCTCGCCGACGCGGTCGAGGTCGGCGTGGTAACGCCTGACCAGCTCAACGAGGATGGCTTCTTTCGACTCGAAGTGGTGATAAAGGCTGCCTGCGAGGATTCCGGCGGCGTCGGCGATCTGCTGTAATGACGTGCGCAAACCGGATGTCGCGATCACAGCGTTGGCGGTTTTGAGAATTTCGGTGCGCCGTGTGGCATCGACCGTGGGGTCGCTGGACTCGGTTGCCGCTTTGGTAGAACTGCGCCGCCCCGTCTTGGTGCGTTGGCCGTTTCTGGTTGCAGCGTCGAGGTTGGACATCGCTAGTTCTACCTCGACTCCTGTCGTACCCAGCACTGCAGACCGATTCTACGGTCTCTCAGTCCGTTCTACGTGGCTGTGACGTCCCAAGGGCTCCGCGATGCTCCCGATCGTCGCTGGTTGGCCACAATCGCATGGGTGCCAAATATTTGTTCCCAGTCTCCACTCTCAGGCTAACAGAACGGTCGATCAGTGGCGGGAAATAGTGGCACCGCTTTCCAGTGCGTGGAGCGTGTTGCAGAAAACCAGCGAGTTGGGTGACGACCTCGCGGTCGTCGCCAACGACTACGTCCCCATGCTGAACGCCACGAACGGCGCCCCCTGCATCCTGCGGACCAACCCGATACAGCTCGACGAGCACCACGTCCAGCCGACGGGCGCGCCCGAACACGGCCAGCAGACCCAAGAGGTCATGCTCGAAGCCGGCATCGACTGCGACAAGATCAAGCAGTACAGGACGGATCGGTGTTGTGATCAACCGCCGCTGAGGCGTTCGACGATCGGCGCAAGATCCGGCGGCCGTGAACCATACGGCATCTGGAAGTAGCTGAATCCGAGGGTGTCTCGCACGCTTGTCAGCTTATGGCAAACCTCGTCGAGGGTTCCGATCGCCACGACCGGCGAGTCGAGGAGAGTCTTCAGGTGTACGTCGAGGTCGCCGACCCTGCCGCCGTAGCGCGACACGGTGGCGGTGAGCATATCGAGGAAACCTCTGGCGGTCGCCTCGACATCGCCGGTGATTGCGACGAATACCAGCATCAACGACAGCTCGATATCGTCGAATCGGCTTCCGGCCGCCTCGGCGATCCATGCGACGCGCTCCTCGAACGCATCGACATGGAAGCTGGACAAGTCGTCGACCTGTGCCCCCGCGCTACCCAACGACGCACCAAGTACCTGAATGATGTCGGCCCGCCGAGCCGCCATCGACAGGATCTTGCGCCCGCCGCCCCCGACCAGGATCGGCGGACCGCCGGGCTGCACCGGGGCGGGCGTGCCGTCCAGTCCGGTGACGGTGAAGTGCTTACCCGCGAAATCGCATGTCCCGTCGGCGAACAACCTACGCAGGATGCAGATGTTCTCCTCGAGACGCCCC
>Ga0137412_10003347_pt1 | contig 12802 bp, 9 predicted proteins | sample CZODoug2_1_16fun_FD_122160 | JGI IMG/M metagenome (GOLD analysis project Ga0137412, IMG submission 122160) | Vadose zone soil fungal communities from Angelo Coast Range Reserve, California, USA - CZODoug2_1_16fungal (Hybrid Assembly) | ecosystem: Environmental > Terrestrial > Soil > Vadose zone...
GCGACGCGGGCTTCGAGGGATTTCAGGCGTTCGCGATGAGGAGCGGCGTCAAAGATAACTCCGGACCATGTTGATGCGTGGCTTCAGGAGTTCGTAGCGGTGCTGGAGATCTTCGAGAATCATGAGATGTTGAGGCGCTTAGGGCTAAGACTTTTCCTCAGGGGCTAAAGCGCTGAAACGCGCCCCTACAAGGGATGGCGGAATTTCTTCCACCGGTATCAGAAGCTCCTCTCGCGCTGTGTTTCCTTTCCAAAAAGTTGAGGCTAACAGAATAACGGAAACGATGACGCAGAGCCAAGGGAACCAGTCGTCGAAACGTGTGTAGATGGTTTCATCGGTGCGGAAGTCGTAAGGCAAATCGACGGCGGCACGAACGTCGGTGGGCAAGGGGCTGAAGATGCGGCCGTAAGGGTCGACGCTAGCGGTGACGCCATTGTTGGTGACGCGAAGAAGCCAGCGGCGATTTTCGACAGCGCGGACGCGAGCCATGTGGAGATGCTGCTCGGGAGCGGCGGAGCGGCCGAACCAGCCGTCGTTGGAAATATTGATGAAGAGATCGGCAGCGTTGACGGCAAAGCGGCGAACTTCATTGGGGAAAATCGCTTCGTAGCAGATGAAGACTCCGAAACTGTACCCGCCGGGGAGATGGCCGACGGCATGTTTGCGGCCTTTGCGGAAGCCGCCTATTTCGTCGGAGAAACTGGCGGCGACGCGATGGATCAGCGGGAAAGGCTCGTATTCGCCGAAAGGGACGAGATGAACCTTGTCGTAGGCGAAAGTCTTCTGGCCCTGCGGATCGAGGAGGATGGCGCTGTTGTAGGGAACCAAGGCGACGTGCGTATTTGCAGTGGCTTCCGGCGCAGGCTCCCACTGGATGACTCCGGCAAGAAAGGGATGGTGAAACTGAATGGCGAGCTGCGACGCACGGCGCGCGAATTGCGGATCTTCGAAGGAAAAGGGAGCGGGGGCTTCAGGCCAGACGAGAAGATCGACAGGGTGATTGGACGGGGCCAGGCTTAGTTGCTCGATTTGGTCGAGGTCCTGCGCGTGGGACTGAAACCAGTCGGGAGGATATTCCATAGCTTCGGGAAAGTTGGTCTGCACGGCGCGGGCATAGTGGTTCGCGGAAACCTGCGGAACGAAGCGAGGACCGATGGCCATGGTAGCGAGAATCAGAACAGCAGCGGCGGTAAGAACGGCGAAGCGAGTTTTGGGAGCCGGCGTGGGAGCTAGTGCGGTCCAGGCGACAAGGGAGTTGAACGCGGCCACGAGAAAGGAAAGGCCCCAGATGCCGGTGACAGTGGCGAGCTGGAGCAGCGCGAGATTATTGGAGGCGGGATAGCCCAGCAAGTTCCAGGGAAAGCCGATCTCGGGCATGTGCGCGAAAGCAAATTCGAAGGTTACCCACAAAAATGGAGCGCCGGCGCAAGCGAAAAACAGGCTGCGTTGCGCCAAACGGCGAACAGACCACGCGAATGTGCCAGTGAAAATGCCGAAGACCGTAGCGATGAGAAGCAGAATCAGACAGCCTCCTACTCGAGAGAGGCCGCCATGCACGGCAAGCACGGTGGCAATCCAGGACATGGAGGTCAGAACGAAGAAAAGCGCGTGGACGAAGCCGCATGCGAAGGCGATGCGCGGGCGGGCGTCCAAAATCACGATTAGGAGCAGACCGAGGCAGAGCCAGGAGTAGATGGCGAAATAAAATCCGGTGTAGGAGAGCGAGAGAGCGGCTCCGGAGACGGCGGCACAAACCAATCGGAAAGCCGCTGGCGTGGCCGGTCCCGGATAGGGAGGGAAAAAACGGGTCCACAAACGCAGCGACATCAATGCTTCACGATAGCCTTGAAGCCGGCGCCCTCGAGGCCCTTCCTGGCGGCGTCGGCGGATTTTTGGTCGGCGTATGGCCCAACGTGCACGCGATAATATTTGTCGCCCTGAGGAGCAACAACGAAGGCCGGAAATTTTTTCCTTTGCAGGTGAGACGCGAGGCTCAAGGCATCGGATTCGCGGCGCAGCGCGGCGACCTGCAAAGTATAGGCGCCAGCGGGAATGGCGGGCAGGATGGTCGACTTTCCGCTCTTGCCTCTTGCGGGAGCGGAAACATTGCGCGGAGTGGCCGCGGGTGCGGCCCAAGCCGGCTTTAGATTGTCGTCCGCCGAAGAAGACTTCCCGGCATTGTAGAAGCTCCAGTCGGAATTGGGCTGCGAATTTACATCGGTGGCCGGATCGGAATTGCGGCGCACGTCGGCCGGGCGTTTCGCGGATGGATCGGATTTGGGAGCGACGGGAGTGGGTTGCAGGGTGCGCGGATTGGAAGCGGCGCGCACCTGGCCGTCATACTGATTGCGGCCCATGACGTAGCCGAGGGTGAAGAAAACGCCGGAGAAGAGCAGCATCAGCATGAACAGGCCAATGACGTGCTTGCTCTCGAGCACTCGCTCGCCGGCCCCCCCGCGTCTACCTCCCGATGCCATTCTTATTTTTTTTGCCCCGCTAACGATTGAACCCAACTGTTAATAATATCGATGGGCAGGGGAAACACAATGGTTGTGTTCTTCTCAACACCTATCTCGGTAAGGGTCTGGAGATAACGGAGCTGGATGGCGGAGGGTTGGGTCTCGAGAACCTTGGCGGCGTCGGCCAATTTTGCGGAGGCTTCGAACTCGCCATCGGCGTGAATGACTTTTGCGCGGCGCTCGCGTTCGGCTTCGGCCTGGCGGGCGATGGCGCGCTGCATCTGCTCTGGGATGTCGACCTGCTTCACTTCGACTTTGCTGACCTTGATGCCCCAGGGCTCGGTTTCCGTGTCGAGGATTACTTGGAGCTTGGCGTTGACTTTGTCGCGCTGGGCGAGAATTTCGTCGAGTTCGAATTGGCCTACGACGCTGCGGATAGTGGTCTGGGCGAGCTGGGAGGTGGCGTACTGATAATTTTGGACCTGCGATAGGGCGAGATTGGCGTCGACAATGCGGAAATAGCAGACGGCGTTCACTTTTACCGAAATATTGTCGCGGGTGATGATGTCCTGCGGAGGAACGTCGAGCGTTTCGATGCGCATGCTCATGCGAGTCAGCGTTTCGATGGGCCAGAAGACGAGATTGAGGCCGGCGCCCTTGGCTTGCGGCAACATGCGCCCGAGGCGAAGAACCACGCCGCGCTCCCACTCCTTGATGATGTAGAGAGAATTCCAGAACCAGATGAGCACGAAGCCGATGACGACGAGCGTACCGATGCTGAACTCGAACATGTATCCTCCTGATGCGCGGGTCCCAATCTAACTCATTGGCTGAAATTTAGTCTTTGAAAATCGCAAATAGCAGCATAAGCGCGTGGCGTCAGCTTACCGGCTCGACATAGAGCTTCAGGCCATCCATTTTTACGACGCGGACCGGCTTGCCTTCCGGCACGGGCTGATTGGAGATAGCGCGCCAGAGTTCACCATGAATGCGGATCATGCCTTCCGCGCCGACCGGAAGCTCGGTGACCACGGTGCCCTGCGCGCCGATCATTTCCTCGCGGCCGGTTTGATTTTTCCAGGAGCGCGAGCGTAGAACCAAGCGCATCAAGAAGACGGTCAGGACGGCGAATGGGAGCGTTACGGCAAGCGCGACGCCCAGGCTAACGCCGCCGGGAGTGAGCGGCGAGCGAATCAGAAACATGGCGCCGAGTAGCATGGAAATAATGCCGCCGGCTGCAAGGACGCCGTGACTGGTGAATTTCGCTTCCAGAATGAATAGAGCGAGAGCGAGCAGGATTAAGAATACACCGGCGAGATTCACGGGAAGAATGTGCATGGCGTAGAGTGCGAGGACCATGCAGATGCCGCCGACAACTCCGGGCGCGATAACACCGGGGTGGGTGAATTCGGTATACAGGCCGAGAACACCAAGGATTAATAGGATGAAGAAAACGTCGGGCTGAACGATGCGGGAGAGAAATTTCTGGCGCGCGGAGAGTTCAAAAGGTATACGCACGGGATTTGCCAGCGCGAGCTTGACCTTCGAGCCATCAAAGCGCGTGATTTCGCGGCCATTCAGTTGGCGGAGTAGATCGTCTTCGGAATTGGCGATGAGATCGATCAGCTTTCCGTCGAGGGCTTCTTTTTCCGTGAAGGCTTTGGCATCGGTGACCGCGGTTTCCGCGAGCTTAGGATTGCGTCCGCGTTTTTCGGCGAAGCTGCGCAGGAACGCCTGGGCGTCGTTGGTGATTTTGCGGCGCAGCGTTTCGTCAATTGCTACGGGGTATCCGCCAACAGCGATCAACGGAGAAGCCGCGCCGGTGTGAGTGCCGGGCGCCATGGCGGCGATGTCGGCGGAAAGAAGAATGTAAAAGCCGGCGGACGCCGCGCGCGAACCGGTGGGATGAACGTAAACGGCGACGGGAACGGACGAACTCAAAATGTGCTGGATGATGTCCTTCATGGAGTCGCTGAGTCCGCCGGGCGTGTCCATGGTGATGAGGATGAGCGAAGCGTGGCGATTCGCGGCATCGGTGATGCCTTCGTCGATGTAGGTGGCGAGGATGGGCTCGACTTCGCCATCGATTTTTAGTTCGAGGACGACTGGATTTGACGCGTGTTCATCGGCGGAGACTTGAGGGAAAAAACTGAGGAGCGCGATGCTGCACAGAGCGGCAATGAGAATTCTTCGCGGGGCAAACCAATGGCTACCGAAAACAGCGCGGCATGGATTCATTGTGCGCCTCCGCTGGGCTTGGAGCTTTGCAGATGCTCGAGTAATTGTTTGGCCTCGGTGTAGTTGGGGGCGAGTTTCAAGGCGCGCTGGGCTTCGGCACGCGCCAGATCTGGTTTTTTCTGCTCGAGATAGATGCGCGCGAGCATGGTTCGCACGAGAGCGGAGTCGCGAGCGTCGAGCGAGGCTTGAAGCTCCTTTACCGCGTCATCGAGCTTGCCGCGCCGATGAGCAATTTCGCCGAGGCCGCGGTGAGCAGCGGCATTCGATGGCTCGGTGCGCAAGACGCCACGAAATTCATTTTCGGATGAATCGAGGTGGCCGGCCGTAAGTTCCTGGCGTCCGCGGCGAATGTGCGACGCTGCGCTCTCGATAGCGGCGCCGGACGGTGCGGAATTCGATGCGCTCTCCGACGCGGCAATCTCGAGGCGCAACGCGGTGGTGTCCAGCTCGGTTCTGATGCGCGCAAGCCGGAAGGTCGCGTCGGGTTTCACGTCTACGTGCGCAGACTGCAGAGCGTTGGGGCCCAGAGCTTCCGCAGCGGATTCGCGTTCCTGGTCAGCCTCGCTTTTCTTTCCCGCTTTTTCCAGGGATTGCACGAGCAACGCGCGATCCTCAGGATTTTCCGGTTTGCGTTCGGAGGCATCGCGAAAAGCAGCAGCGGCCGCGGTGAAATCAGCGGACTGCAGAGCAAGCAGGCCGTGATTAAAAGGATAATCGTCCTCATCGGGATCAAGATCGGTGGCGCGACGAAGCTCAACTTGTGCCTCGGCAGTTTTGCCGCGACGGGCATGGGCGACAGCGAGGTTGTTCAAAATTTCCGGCAGGTCAGCCCCTAGGGCGCCGGCTTGTTGTTGGCCTTTAGAGTTGCCGGTCAAAGAATTCTGCAGAGACATGAAGACGTCTTCGGCGCGATCTGGCTGATTCAGTTGCAAGCGGCAGACGCCGGTGGAGAAAAGGGCTTCGAGGTAGCGATCGTGAGCGGGCGGAATGTGGGAAAGGAAGGAAAGCGCGGTGGTGCAATCGTTGCGAGTGAAATATGTTTGGCCGAGCGCAAAGTAAGGATCGGGCCAGGCCGGCTCGAGGCGAGAGGCTTCGCGCAATTCACGGAGGCGCGGCTCGTCTTCATTGGCCAGCAAGCCGCGGATATAGTGCTCGAAAGCGTCCAGCCGCAGCGGACGCTGTCCCTTGGAGAACTCCGCGAGTGTGGGGCGGTAGGCTTTATCGTTTTCCGAGAGCAAACGCCAGACGAGCTTGGACTGCATCTCGATCAATGAATCGAGCGAGCCCGTTTCGCGTACCGAGGGAAGCAGCATCAGCGGATCTGTTCGCAGCACGCGAGATTCGATGGTCAAACTTTTGCCGTCCGAAGTGAACGAGCCGAAGATTACGAAGTCGGCGTCCAGATCCTGGGCAACGCGCAGCATACTGGCGCGGCTAAGTTTCGCGGAGAAAGGAAGGCCATTGCGTTCGAGTTCGGTGGTGCGGCCGGCGTGCGAATAGACCTGCTGCCCGCTGGCGGACAGAGACTGAATGGTGAGTTCTTCGAGGCCTTCGCCGAGCCAATCGAGGCGAGGAGATGCGCCGGCGTTCTCAAAGGGGAAGACAAGGTAGACGCCGGATTGGGCTGCGCCGTTGGGTCGGGCAGGCGCTTGAGCGCTGAGAGACGCGGCGCAAAGAATCGCCAAGACAAACACCGGGGCACACCTAGCGGTAATGAAGCGATATGGGGACATTGTTCGTATGCATTGTAACAGACGCAGGGAAAGCGGCATTTGCTCCCGCGGGACGTGCGACTAATGGTAAACGCGCTGGCGAAGGTTAAATGTTACTGCTGCGCGGATTCAACCGGCTTGGGAGCCAGAAGATCGATGACCGTCGGATCTTTCAGCAAGGCCGCGAACGCCGGATCTTTTTTCACTTCGTTAATTTGCGCGTAGCCTTCCTCTTTGGACTTGCGAAGGTAGAAGATGGCGCGTTCGGGATTGCCGGCTTCCGCGAACGACTTGGCCAGCAAGAAATAGAAGCGGCCACGGTCCGGCACGGAGCGATCCTGCAAAACCGAGCCGTTGCGGGAAGAGCCGCGCTCGAAGAATTGCGGATCTTTGGCCAAAGCGGTGCGGAAGGCGACGATGGAATCATCGTACTTGCCCTGGCTGAAATATGCATAGCCCAGATTGCTGTACAGCACCGGCATATCGTCGCGCATCTTGATCGCCTTCTGATACGCGCGGACAGCTTTGCCGAATTTCTTGCGTTGATACCAGATGGTGCCGATGTTGTTCTCAGCGTCGGCGTACTTCGGGTTGGCCTTCACAGCCTTCTCGTAATATTTCAGCGCAAGGCCCAGGGCGGTTTGCTGGTGCAGCGCGATGCCCAGCTTATTGAGGAACACGGCATTGTGCGGATCTTGCTCGCACAACATTCTGTATTGATCCATTGCCTCGCGATACTGCTTGCGGGCCATGTACAAATCGCCCTTTTCTTCGTCGGTTATCTGGTGTTCAGCAGGGTTCGCTGTCGCGGTGGAAACCTGAGACTGCGTTTGCATCGGCGGAACGAAAGCTTCCTTGCGGGTATCATCGCTGGTCTGGCCAATCGAGGGGAGGGTCAGGCTAACGAGGAGAAAACTAACGGGCAACGCCAATCGAATACGAGTCATGGCGAGTCTCCTTTGTTACCGGCCAGCCTTATTCCGGCTTCGTTGCGTCGTCCGGTTTGGGCTTGTCGGAGTCCTTCTTCTTACCCCCAAAGATACCAAAAATCTTCTTCAAGGGATTCTTTTTCTTTTCCTCTTCCTTATCCTTGGCTTCTTTGGCTTCGGGTGTTGGCTGCGCTGGTTGGCCTTGTCCCGTGGCATAGGGAGGACGATTCGGATCGTACGGGGCCGGTTTAGCGTTGGGATCCGCGTCCTTAGGAGGCTCCTTGGGCTGGCCTCCACCGAAAACGTGAGACAGCCACGAGCCCGCCGAACTGAAGACGTTGTGGCTCCCATGAATTTCGCAATATTGCGTGGGAGCAGAACCAGCGATGTATACCTCCTGCCGCGTGGTTGGGCAATTCGAGGTGGCCAATTGCAGTGACTCGGGATCAATGAGCACCGATTGCACGCCTTCCGGCGGATCGAAATCTTTCACGTCACGATAGCTCGGCAGCGCAGTGGCATGATTCATGAAGTCGGCCCAGATGGGCGCCGCGGTCGAACCGCCCGACAAACCAAAGTCGCGATTATCGTCAAATCCAATCCAGATCACGCATACCAAGTTCGACGTAAACCCAGCGAACCAGCCGTCTTTCTCTGCATTCGTGCCGGTCTTCCCGCCGGCCGGCAAAGTGAACCCGTGAGCTCGTACTCCCGCGCCAGTGCCGTGGTTCAAGACATCTTTCAGGACGCTGGTAACCAGGTAGGCGACACGCGGATCCAGCGCAGTGTGCGTTTGCGGAGTCACCTTTTCCAGGATCTCGCCATCGGCGCCGATGATGTTGCGAATGACTTGCGGCTCGGCGCGCGTGCCAATATTCGCAAATGTCGTGTAGCCCGCCGCGACGTCCACCGGTGTCATTTCGTAAGCACCCAGCGCCACCGCGGGTGTAGCACGAATGTTGTTGCCCAGTCCCATCTGACGCGCGATTTGCACCACACGGCCATAGCCGATGAGTTCCGCTACCTTAACCGTCGCGACGTTCAGAGAATTCGTAAGCGCATCTCGCGCCGTCACACGGCCCATGAATTTTTGGCCGAAGTTATTGGGTGTGTAGTCCACGCCGTCGTACTCGAAGGTGGTTGGCTCGTCATCGATGGTCGTGGCGGGCGTAACGATGGGCTGCACGCCATCCACCGCGCTATCAAACGCGGCCGCGTAGACAAACGGCTTGAAGACCGAACCGGGCTGCCGATGCGCCAGCGCATGGTTGAGCTGGCTCTGACCGTAATCGCGCCCGCCGATTACTGCCTTGATCTCTCCGGTGCGGGGGTCGAGCGCCACCAGGGCTGCTTGCGCCTGAGGAATGGGATCGCTGCTGCCCTTCTTCGCCTGCTCCTTCCGCCAGCGGTCGTATTTCTTGGTCAGCAAGACGTCGACATTCTTCATTCCGGTTTCAATCGCCGCGGCGGCGGCGCGCTGCAACGCCGGATCCAGCGTGGTATAAACGCGAAAATTCTCGCTGAGCAGGTCGCTCTCCGGATATTTGTCGAGCAGATGATCCTTAATCATGTCGATAAAGTACGGAGCCTCGCTTCCGGAAACCGAAGCGCGCACGATCTTCAACTCCGCCTTCTTGGCGGCCTGCACGTCTACATCATTGATGTATTTATTGTCGAGCATTTGCGTGAGCACGCGATCACGCGCTTGCAATCCACGCTCGGGGTGACGATCGGCGGAAGAATAGTAATTGGGTGCGCGAATAATGCCGGCCAGATACGCGCATTCGGAAAGTGAGAGCTGGCGCAGATCCTTGCCAAAGTATGCAACGCTGGCTTGCGAGAATCCCCGGATGCCGAAGCTGCCGCGATTTCCGAGATAGACCTCGTTCGCATACAACTCGAAGATTTGTTGCTTGGTGAAACGCTGCTCGAGTTCGAGCGAAACCATCGCTTCGGCAACTTTGCGGCGGAACGTGCGCTCGTTGCTCAAGAAAAAAGTTCGCGCCACTTGCATGGTAACGGTGCTGGCACCCTGAAAGTGATTGCTGCTGCGGCGCACATCGGCCCAAGCCGCGCCGGCTATGCGCACAAAGTCGAAGCCGCCATGCTCGAAGAAGCGCTTATCCTCGGCGGAGAGAATGGCGTGGACCAAAACCGGAGGCAGATCGTCGTAGCGAACCGGGCGACGCTTCTCGCGCGCGCTGTCGAAGAGATTGGTAATTAGCTCCGGCTCGATTTCTGCGTTATCCAGGGCATTGCCGCCGCCGAGCGGGCGAATAGCTCGTATGGCCTTGCCGGTAAATTGCACGTCTAGCGCGTTGCCGCCCACGAAGTACGAGAGCTTGGAAGGGCGAATATCGACCGAGGTGCCCTGTATCGTGTATTGGCCAAGCGCGTTCGGATCGGACTCCGGGCGATACCCGGCGCGCTGCAAATAGCCAGTGAGTTCCTCAGGACTGATGGATTGGCCCACCGAGATGTGCTCGGGCGCGGAGAAAATCTGCGTGGTGTTTTGCAGCACGTGGCCGGAGAGCCGCGCGTCGATCATGCGGGAATACTTTGAGTAGTAGTAAGAGAAGAGGCCCGCCGCCGTCAGGAAAACAGCGAAAACCACGCCGAGAATGGTCAGACCGAGACCAGAGGTCCAGAAACCTTTCAGGATCCGAATACGCACGCAGTAGCTCCCAGTGGCTGGACGTCCATTGTCTCGCAGTTGGTGGCACTAAGAAAGGTGAAGAGAAAGGTGTGGAGTTTGCGAAATGAGCACACGCTCGGAGGTGCCGATGAGCTTTTTGAGCGTTGGTTGCAAATGGGGCACTACAAAAGCGACTTATTTTCACTAGAGGGCGTAAAGTGAAGGTCCATCTTGTAGACGAGCAGGTCGATCGGAACGGTGTAATCGAGAGAAATTCTTACGAGGGATGGGTTGACGAGAACCTTGATCTGCTCTTTTTTGATCGGCACATCCAGATCCTGGGCCTCTTTGAAGACGACGTCGCGAATTTGCTCTTCCGAGTAGCGGTTTACCACTCCGAAGCGCGCTTGGTCCTGCATTTTATCGGAGAGCTGATATTCCGCGATGTACGGCGGGAGCAGGCGGACGGCACAAAATATTCCGAAAACAACAATCGCCGTGTAGGCGATGGCTTTGAACTTCCCTGACCCATGTTGGGCGTGGCAACGAAGCCGACGCCGTTTGCTGTCCATCTGGAACACTAAACTCCTCTCCCAAGGCCGACCGCTCGCAAGGTTTGGGTCAGCGAAATGAAGCGCAATCTTTCGTATTTTTACGCTAACACTCGCTCAGACAGGGTGTCGAGCACGAGCATCGCGGTGTGTTCCGGGAGAGCAATAGGGCAGAACAGCTTCAAAGGCCGTGCGACTGCGAAAAGTATCAATAGGCGCGGGCAAATATGGCGCGCTCTGCGGCTGCTTTGCCGCAGTAAACGCAAACGCCCGAACCGCCAGATTGCTCCAGGGGGATACAACGCATGGTGGCGCGGGTTTCTTCCTTGATCTTCGCTTCGCATTCTGCCCCGCCACACCAATAGGAAAAAGCGAAACCCGTCTCGACCGCTTTTTTAAGGTCCTCGTAGGTCTTCGCGTCTTGCGTGTTGGCTTTGCGGAACGCCAAGGCCTTGTCATGCAGCGATTGCTGAATTTCGGTTAGCAATCGCTCGATCGTGACCGGTAGGTCGGCCAACGGGGCGCTGACCTTGCCTTCCCGGCCGGGCCGATCGCGCCGGGCAAGTACAGCAGCTTGCTTGGCCACATCTTTAGGTCCAAGTTCGACGCGCAGAGGAACGCCCTTCATTTCCCAATCGTTGAACTTCCAACCGGGGCTGGAGCCTTCACGCTCATCGAGCGTGACGCGGATATTTGCTTTGGCCAGGTCCGCTTTCAGCTTGCGCGCGGTGTCGAGGACCGACGATTTTTCTTCGTCGGTCTTATAAATAGGAACAATCACCACCTGGTACGGCGCAATTTTCGGCGGCAGAATCAGCCCCTGGTCGTCGCCGTGCACCATGATGATTGCGCCTATGACGCGCGTCGAGAGTCCCCACGAAGTGGTCCAGCAATGCTGAAGCTGCCCATTCTGATCCAGATAGCGCACTTCAAATGCTTGCGCAAAATTTTGCCCCAGAAAATGCGAGGTCCCGGACTGCAGCGCCTTGCCGTCGCCCATCATGGCTTCGATGGAGTAGGTGACATCGGCGCCGGCAAACTTTTCGGCGTCGGATTTTTTGCCAGGAATCACTGGTATGGCCGCATCGTTCACCGCGAAGTCGGTGTAAATGTCCAGCATCTGGCGCGTTTCCGCCTCGGCCTCTTCGCGCGTGGCGTGTGCCGTGTGCCCCTCTTGCCAGAAAAACTCCAGCGTGCGCAGGAAGAGTTTCGTGCGCAGCTCCCAGCGCACCACGCTGTTCCACTGATTCATCAGCACCGGTAGATCGCGATACGACTGAATCCATTTCGACCACATATGACCAATGATAGTTTCGGAAGTGGGGCGGATGACCAGCGGTTCGGCCAACTCTTCGCCGCCGCCGATAGTGACCACGGCAAGTTCGGGAGAAAATCCCTCGACGTGGTGCTTTTCTTTGTCGATAAAGCTGCGCGGGATCAGCAAAGGAAATGCTACGTTTTGGTGTCCTGTAGCCTTGAATCGCCGGTCCAGCGCTTGCTGGACATTTTCCCAGAGGGCCCAACCGTAAGGCCGCACAATCATGCAACCGCGCACCGGCGCATAGTCGGCGAGCTGCGCCCTCAACACGAGTTGGTTGTACCACTCCGAATAATCCTGCGCGCGAGTTGGGAGCTTTTCTTCAGCCATGCTGCGGTTTGCCCGTTCCTCTCAGGAAAGAAAATCTGCTGCGAATAAACACGAAAGCGTAATGGACACGTTGCGAGGTGTCAACGAAGCGAAAAGCCGCGCCATGCCTATCGCCCTTGGCGAACGCCGCTGATCGGGACAAGAACTACTGCTTCGGCGCCGGCGCCGCCGTCGCGCCCTTTGGCTGGATCGAAACGAGCTCGATTTCGAAAACCAGAGTCTCGTTCGGACCGATCGGACCGCCACGCCCGGGTCCCTGTGGACCGTAAGCGAGATCCGACGGAATGTAGACTTCCCACTTCGATCCCGCCGGCATCATCTGCAAAACTTCCGTCCAGCCTTTGATGACTTGTCCGACCGGGAACGTCACGGGTTGCCCGCGCTTGAACGAGCTATCAAACTCCGTTCCGTTGATCAGCGTGCCTTTGTAATTGCAAACGACAGTGTCGGTCGCCGTTGGCTTCGGTCCGTTGCCCGCGGTCAGAATCTTGTATTGGAGTCCATCCGGCAGCGCCACGACGCCTTCCTTGGCCTTGTTCGCCGCCAGAAAAGTCTCGCCTTCCTTCTTATTCGCGTCTCCGGCAGCCGCTGTCTCGGCTTCCTGCTTCTTCCGCAAATCCGTTTGAAGCG
>Ga0137412_10003348_pt1 | contig 12802 bp, 11 predicted proteins | sample CZODoug2_1_16fun_FD_122160 | JGI IMG/M metagenome (GOLD analysis project Ga0137412, IMG submission 122160) | Vadose zone soil fungal communities from Angelo Coast Range Reserve, California, USA - CZODoug2_1_16fungal (Hybrid Assembly) | ecosystem: Environmental > Terrestrial > Soil > Vadose zone...
CGGGAGTGCCGTTCGGATTTCAGGCCGAACTCCACGTGGCGGAAGGAAGATCCGACACCGATCCCAAGATCGTGACCGACAGTCACTTTGTCTCCAACGGTTACTTCGCAACCCTGCAGATCCCCTTGCTCAAAGGGGAGCTGTGCCGCAATGCAGGTCCACCGCAAGTGTTGGTAAACCGCAGCTTCGCGAACACGTATTTTGGCGATTCGGAACCGCTAGGACGTCACCTGGTGCCCCCCTTTCCGACGGCGACCCCGTCGGAGATTCGCGGGATTGTGGGCGACGATCGTCTACTTCCCGGTCGCACACTGGGTTTTCGCGTTCGACGGGTTCGCGTCCGAGCACGGCGGCTGGATCGCCAACAAGCTGCACGCAATCGACTTCGCCGGCGGGACCGCGGTCCACATCAACTCCGGTACGGCCGGCCTGGTCCTGGCGATCGTCCTCGGCAAACGCAAGGGCTGGCCCACCACGCTGTTCCGTCCGCACAATGTGCCGTTCGTGATGCTCGGCGCCGGCCTGCTGTGGTTCGGCTGGTACGGGTTCAACGCCGGTTCGGCCACCAGCGCCAATGGGGTCGCCGCCAGCACATTCATGACCACCACGATCGCCACGGCAACGGCCATGCTCTTCTGGCTGCTCACTGAGCGGATCCGCGATGGCCACGCAACGACGCTGGGAGGGGCGTCGGGCATCGTCGCCGGATTGGTCGCCATCACACCATCGTGCTCGTCGGTTAACGCGTTGGGTGCCTTGGCGATTGGTGCGGTAGCTGGGGTGCTGTGTGCGCTCGCGGTCGGGCTGAAGTTCAAACTCGGCTTTGATGACTCACTAGATGTGGTCGGTGTGCACCTGATCGGCGGCTTGGCGGGCACACTGCTGGTCGGTCTGCTTGCCGCCCCGGAGAGCCCCGCCATCGACGGCGTCGCCGGTGTGTCGAAGGGCTTGTTCTACGGCGGCGGATGGGATCAGCTGGAACGACAGGCGGTCGGCGCGTTCAGCGTTCTCATCTACTCCGCCGTCGGCACCCTTATCATCGCGCTTCTACTGAAATACACGCTCGGGCTGCGTCTCAGTCCTGAGGGAGAAGCGGTCGGTATCGACGAGTCTCAGCACGCGGAGAGCGGTTACGATTTCGCAGATTTCGCAACAGCGACCAGCTCTGTACTCCCTCATGCGAGTCTGCCGGACGGCGCTAACGGCAGCCTGGAAGAGCGAGTGGACGACAAAGTGGAGGCGGAGCAGAAATGAAGCTGATCACCGCGATTGTGAAGCCGTTCACGCTTGAGGACATCAAATCCAGCCTTGAGCAGGTGGGAATCCTGGGCATGACGGTCAGCGAGGTTCAGGGGTACGGACGTCAGAAGGGGCACACCGAGGTCTACCGGGGTGCTGAGTACTCAGTCGACTTCGTGCCGAAGGTCCGCGTCGAGGTCCTGGTCGAGGACTTCGACACCGACAAGGCCCTGGACAGCATCGTGCGCGCCGCCCGCACCGGCAAGATCGGTGACGGTAAGGTCTGGGTCAGCCCCGTGGAAACCGTGGTGCGGGTGCGCACCGGCGAGCGCGGAGCCGACGCGATCTGATACTCGCGTGATGAGCACTCTTTCGGAGTGGCCGAGCCGATTCGGACGGGAATGACACCGCGCGAGCAAAAATCACCCGATTCGTCATCGCCGGCCGCGGCGGGTAAAAATCCCGGCGCGGCCAGCGATTTGGCGGCCGCTCGGGAAAAGCTGCTCGCCCGCGGACCCACTGAACTCGACTCGGCCGCCCTGCGTGAAGCGTGGGGCGAACTGCACGAATTCTGGCTGAGCACAAAGGCTTCCGAGATCGGCATCATGCCCGGCAGCGGCTTCGCGATCGTCGCGACCGGTTCGCTGGGCCGTCGTGAGCTGGTGCCTTACTCGGACTTGGACTTGCTGTTGCTGCACGACGGCATGAACACCGACGCCGTCCGGGACGTCGCCGACTCGCTGTGGTATCCGTTGTGGGACGCCAACATTCGCCTTGATCACAGCGTTCGGACCGTCGCCCAGACACTGAAGGTCGCCGGCGCGGACGTGTCCGCCTGCCTGGCGATGCTGGATACCCGGCACATCGCCGGCGACGAAGAGCTGTCCGGTCGCCTCATCGAGGGCATCCGCCGCCAGTGGCGGGCCGGAATCCAATCCATCTTCGGCGAAGTCGTCGACGAGACCCACGCCCGTTGGCGTCGCTGCGGTGAGATCGCCCACCGCGCCGAGCCCGATATCAAATCGGGCCGCGGTGGGTTGCGCGATATTCAACTGCTCGACGCGCTGGCCGTCGCCCACCTCACCGACCGCCTGGCCGTGGGAGAAGCGGACGACCCGCTGGGTTCGCTGACCGGCGCCCACCTGACCCTGCTCAACGTCCGCACCGAACTCCACCGGGTTTCGGGTCGCGGGCACGACCAGGTGCTGGCCCAGTTTGCCGACGAGATCAGCGCTGCGCTGCACACCGGCGACCGCTTCGACCTGTCGCGGGTGCTGTCCGACGTGGGACGCACGATCAGCTACCGCGTCGATGCCGGGCTGCGGACCGCCTCCAACGCGCTACCGCGGCGCGGGATGTCGGCGATCCGGCGGCGTCCGCGTCGACCGCTGGACGAGGGCGTCATCGAGTACGCCGGAGAGATCGTCCTCGCTCGCGATGCCCGACCGCAGAGCGACCCGGCGCTGTTGCTGCGAGTCGCGGCGGCGTCGGCGTCCACCGGACTGCCGATTGCGGTGTCGACACTGAGCCGGTTGGCCGATACCGCGCCGGAACTGCCCACCCCATGGCCACGCGACGCGCTGGACAACCTCTTGGTCATGTTGACCGCAGGGCCCGACACTATCGCGGTCATCGAGACGCTGGACCGCACCGGGTTATGGGGCCGGCTGTTCCCGGAGTGGGGCGCGGTACGGGACCTTCCGCCGCGCGACGTCGTGCATATCTGGACGGTTGACCGTCACCTGGCCGAAACAGTCTCGCGGGCAAGGATTTTCACCACCCGGGTGGCCCGTTCTGACCTGCTGATCCTCGCAGCGCTGCTGCACGACATCGGTAAGGGGCGCGACGCCGATCACTGCGTGCTGGGGGCTCAGCTGGCCACCCAGATCGGTACCCGGCTGGGCATGTGGCCGTCAGATGTCGAGATGCTGTCCAAGCTGGTGCACCACCACTTGCTACTGGCCAAGGTCGCGATCCGGCAGGACCTCAACGATCCGCAGACCATCGCCACGGTCTGCGAGGCGTTGGAGGGCGACCCGGTACTGCTGGACGTGTTGCACGCTCTGACGGAGGCCGACTCGTTGGCCACCGGGCCGGGGGTGTGGAGCGACTGGAAGGCCTCGTTGGTCGGCGACCTGGTGCGGCGCAGTCGCATGGCGATGAACGGCCAGGCATTGCCGCAAGCCGACGCGCTCGAGCCCGAGTACATTGCGCTGGCAGCCGACCGCAAGGTGCACGTCGAGCTGCGGCCCGGTAAAGATCAGCGCCTTCACCATGCGGTGGTGATCGCCCCCGACCAGCGCGGGCTGCTGTCCAAGGCTGCCGGGGTGCTGACACTGAACTCGCTGCGCGTGCATTCGGCGTCGATCAATATCGAGGACGGCGTCGCGATCAGCGAATTCGTGGTGTCGCCGCACTTCGGCAGTCCGCCGGCCGCGGGCTTGCTGCGTCAGCAGCTCATCCGGGCCCTCGGCGGCCAGACCGACGTGCTGTACACGCTGGAGCAGCGGTCAGCCGATGCGAAGCCTAAGCCGGTCGGCGACGCCCCGACCGCGGTTCCAGTCCATAACTCGTCTGCGCCGCCGCGGATCTTGTGGTTCGAAGGCACGCCGGGGCGACTGATCATCGAGATCCGGGCGAACGACCGCCCCGGTCTGCTCGCCCTGCTCACCGGCGCGCTGGAGCGTTCCGGCGTGGATATCGACTGGGCGAAGGTCAGCACGCGGGGGTCGATGGTCGACGACGTGTTCTGCATCGCGTTGCCCGCGCACAGTGCCGCCGCCAAGGCGAGTGGCGAGCCGGGTTCGGGCACCCGATCGGCGATCGAGCATCACCTGTTGTCGGTGTTGGAAACGCACCCGGCCGCGGCCGCGGTCTAACCAAGCTCGCGCGTGTGCAGCCACGCGTGAATGCGTTGGGCGACGCCGGCCCAGCCGGGCTCCTGCATCATGTTGTGTCCCATGTCGGGAAAGAATTCCGCATCGGTGTTGTAGGCCTTTGCCGTGGCGCGCACCTCGGCGTTGGTGACCATGCCGTCGTCCGCGGCGCCGAGGACCAGCATCGGCGTGCTGACCCGTGTGGTTCTCACCCGTCGGAACAGCGGGTCCACCAGCGACGCTCGCACCGACTCGGGTTGGACGCGTGCGGCACACGATTCCACGATGTCGTCGGGCGTGTAGGCGCTGAACAGGTGCTCGCGGACCAGCGGCGTGGTGCCGATGAAACCGGTCAGGTTGCCGACCGGCAGCGATCGCATGGAAACCCATGGGTGGCGGCTCCAGATGCGCATCGCCAGGCCCAGCACGCCCTGCGGCGGCACCGATGCCACCAGGACGGCCGCCGGGGTGTCGTGGCTTTCGAGGTACCGCTGCACGACGAAGCCGCCCAGGGAATGAGCGATCAGCACCGGCTGGCTGCCAAGGCTGTCGGCGATGGCACGGACATCGTCGACGTAGTCGGCGATCGAACAGGCGTGGAATGGCTTGGCGGTGGGGCTGCCGCCGTGGCCGCGCAGGCTCAGCGCCACCGCGCGGTAGCCGGCGTCGGCGAAGAAGTCCACGAAGTTGGCCCAGCACGACGCGGAATGCCAACCGCCGTGCACGAACAGCAGTGGCACTGGATGCGCGTCGTCGCAGGATCCCTTGTCGATCACCTCGAGCATGCCCTTATCCTCGCCCGGCTAGGCTGGGCGGCGTGTTTGAATCGCTGTCCGATCGGCTCACCGGTGCCCTGCAAGGACTTCGCGGCAAAGGCCGGCTGACCGACGCCGACATCGACGCCACCACCCGCGAAATCCGGCTGGCGCTGCTCGAGGCCGACGTTTCGCTGCCTGTGGTCCGCGCGTTCGTCGGTCGAATCAAAGAACGCGCCAAGGGCGCGGAGGTATCCGGCGCACTCAACCCAGCGCAGCAAGTCGTCAAGATCGTCAATGAGGAACTGGTCGCCATCCTCGGCGGGCAGACCCGGCAGCTGGCATTCGCGAAGACGCCGCCGACCGTGGTGATGCTGGCCGGTCTGCAGGGCTCCGGTAAGACCACGCTGGCCGGCAAGCTGGCGCTGTGGCTGCGCGACCAGGGCCACACACCGCTGTTGGTGGCCTGTGACTTGCAGCGGCCGGGCGCGGTCGACCAGTTGCGCATCACCGGCGAGCGGGCCGGCGTCGCGGTGTTCGCGCCGCACCCGGGCACCTCGGCGGATGCCGAGGCCGATCAACAGGCCGGCCCGGCCGATCCGGTCGCCGTGGCCGCGGCCGGGCTCGCGGAGGCGCGGGCCAAGCACTTCGACGTGGTGATCGTCGACACCGCCGGACGGTTGGGTATCGACGAGGAGATGATGGCCCAGGCTTCGGCCATTCGCGCCGCCGTCGAACCCGATGAGGTGCTGTTCGTTCTGGACGCGATGGTCGGTCAGGACGCGGTGGCCACCGCCCAGGCGTTCGGCGAAGGCGTCGGCTTCACCGGCGTGGTGCTGACCAAGCTGGACGGCGACGCCCGCGGTGGCGCTGCGCTGTCGGTTCGTGAAATAGCCGGTGTGCCAATACTTTTCGCATCATCCGGCGAGAAGTTAGAGGACTTCGACGTCTTCCATCCAGACCGGATGGCCAGCCGCATCCTGGGCATGGGCGATGTGCTGAGCCTGATCGAGCAGGCCGAGCAGGTCTTCGATGCGGACCAGGCCGAGGCCGCGGCTGCCAAGATCGGATCCGGCGAGTTGACGCTGGAGGACTTCCTCGAGCAGATGCTGGCGATCCGCAAAATGGGGCCGATCGGCAATCTGCTGGGAATGCTTCCGGGCGCAGGTCAGATGAAAGAGGCCCTGGCCGCCGTCGACGACAGCCAACTCGACCGGCTGCAAGCCATCATCCGCGGCATGACGCCGCAAGAGCGGGCCGACCCGAAGATCATCAACGCGTCACGCCGCCTGCGCATCGCCAACGGCTCGGGTGTGTCGGTGTCCGACGTCAATCAATTGGTCGACCGTTTCTTCGAGGCGCGCAAGATGATGTCCTCGATGGTCAGCAGCATGGGCATACCTGGGTTGGGGCGAAAGTCGGCGACCCGAAAGAACGCAAACGGCAAGGGCAAGAAGGGCAAGAAGCGTGGGCCGACGCCGCCGAAGGTCCGCGGTCCGCTCGGCGCAGGCATGCCGGCCGGGTTCCCCGACCTGTCCAATATGCCGCAGGGTCTGGACGAATTGCCGCCCGGGCTGGCCGATTTCGATTTGTCCAAGCTGAAATTCCCGGGCAACAAGTAGTGCCGCAACACCTTCGAGGGGTCGGGCTACCCGACGAAGAACCCATCGAACTGTGGATCGTTGACGGCCGGATCAGCCGCGAACCGGTCGGCGGCGCTGACACGATTTTCGACGGCGGCTGGATTCTGCCCGGGCTGGTCGACGCGCATTGCCATGTCGGGCTGGGGCCGCAGGGCGGCGTCGAACTCGACGACGCGATCGCTCAGGCCGAGGCTGAACGCGAGGTCGGTGCGTTGCTGCTGCGCGACTGCGGGTCGCCGATCGACACCCGCAGCCTCGACGACCGTGACGACTTGCCTCGCATCATTCGCGCCGGTCGGCATCTGGCCCGTCCCAAGCGGTACATGCCCGGCCTGCCGATCGACATCGAGGACGAATCACAGCTCCCGGAGGCGGTGGCGCTGCAGGCACAACGCGGCGACGGCTGGGTCAAGTTGATCGGCGACTGGATCGACCGTGGCATAGGCGATTTGGCGCCGCTGTGGTCCGACGACGTGCTGACGACAGCGATCGACGCCGCCCACGCCAATGGCGCGCGGGTCACCGCGCACGTCTTCGGCGAGGATGCGCTGCCCGGTTTGATCCGGTCGGGGATCGACTGCATCGAGCACGGCACCGGGCTCACCGACGACATCATCGAGTTGATGGTGGAATACGGAACCGTGCTGGTGCCGACCCTGATCAACGTCGAGAACTTTCCCGGCATCGCCGACGCCGCGCAAAAGTATCCCGTCTACGCCGCCCACATGCGCGACCTGTACGCCAACTGCTATCCCCGGTTGACCGCAGCCCGAGAAGCCGGCGTACCGATCTATGCCGGCACCGATGCGGGCGGCATGATCGCCCACGGGCGGATCGGCGACGAAGTCGACGCGCTGACCCGCATCGGGATGACCCCCACCGAAGCGCTCGGCGCGGCGTGCTGGGACGCCCGTGAGTGGCTCGACCGTCCAGGCTTGGACGATGGCGCTTCGGCAGACATGTTGTGCTACTACGACGATCCCCGTTACGGCCCTGAGGTGCTGCACCGCGCGGATGTGGTCGTCCTGCGCGGGCAGTTCTACTAGCCGGAGCGCCCACCGTGCCGATCCCGGAATTCATCGTCGAGCTTCGCCAGCACGTCGGCCGTGCGCCGTTGTGGTTGGCCGGGATAACCGCGGTGGTTATTCGCGATCAGCAGGTGCTCCTGATCCAACGGTCCGACAACCACACGTGGACGCCGGTCACCGGAATTGTCGAACCGGGGGAGAACCCGGCCGACTGTGCCATCCGAGAAGTGTTGGAAGAGAGCGGTATCCACGCGGTCGCCAGACGATTGGCCTGGGTGCACGTGACGCGTCCGATCGTCCATGCCAACGGCGATCACGCGCAGTACCTCGACCATGTATTCCGGATGGACTGGGTGGGCGGCGAGCCGTTTCCTGCCGATGACGAAAGCCTGCAGGCTCGCTGGTTCGATCTCGCCGATATGCCGGATATGTCTGACGACATGTGTCGGCGCATCGAGCTTGCCAGAGATGGCAGTCTGCACTCGCCAACGGTCTTCGAGACAGGCCCGTCATGACCGACAACAGCCCCGCCTACACCGTCGACCGGCTCGCAGAATTCGTGGTCAACGCCGATCAGTCCGATATCAGTGGGGACGCGCGGGTGACGCTGAAACGCAATGTCCTGGACAGCATCGCCTGTGCGATCGGCGCACTCGACGGCGAACTCATTCCCGCGATCCGCGCACACGCCGAACAGTTCAGCGGCCGCCCGACCGCGACTTTCGTCGGCGGCGGACGCGCGTCGGTGGATCAGGCCGCCTTCTTCAACGCGGTGCTGGTGCGCTATCCCGATCTGCTCGATACCTATCTGACTCCGGGCGGTCTGTGCCATCCGGCGGACAACTTCGGTGCGGTGTTCGCCGTTGCCGAACACGTCGACGCCAGCGGATCGGACTTCCTGCTGGCACTCGCCATCGCCTACGAGGTCCAATGTCGTTTCAGCGCACAGGTTCCCGTGATGGGCCGCGGTCTCAACCACGCTCTGCAACTGGGAATCTCGGCCGCAGCCGGATCGGCCAAGCTGCTCGGTCTTGGCGTCGCCCAGACCGGCGACGCCGTCGCCGCCTCCGCGGTGGACAACGTGTCGCTCGCAGCCGTGCACAGCGAACCGGTGTCGACATGGAAGGGCATCTCGCCGGCCATCACCGGGATGCGCGCTGTCTATGCCACCATGCTTGCCGGCCGCGGAATCACCGGTCCGCGTGCGCTTTTCGAGGGCCCCAATGGCCTTGAGCAGTTGTTCGATCAGCGAATCGATCTGCGCACATCCGACCGCGCACTGATTGCCGTCGAGCAGACCTACCTCAAGCAGTACTGCGCGCTGATCCACGGCCAGGTGGTCATCGACGCAACGCTGGCGCTGCGGGACGAGCACGGCATCAGCGGCACCGACGTCGCGACGGTGACACTCGAGGTGTTCCAAGGTGCGTTCGACATCGCCGGCGGTGGCCGTTACGGCAGCAAGGACCACCCGTCGACCAAAGAGCAAGCGGATTACAACCTCAAGTATCTGGTGGCCGTCGCGCTGCTGGACGGCCAAGTCGGGCCTGAACAGCTTGAGACCGAACGTGTCTGCCGGCCCGACGTTCAAGAATTGCTGACGCGGGTAAATGTCCGCGCCGCGGCCGACCTGACCGAGGCCTATCCCAAACGCACTCAGGCTCGCGTGCAGATCACGCTCAAGGACGGTCGTGAGTTTCACCGCGAACAGTCCGACTTCGAGGGATCGCCCACTCGGCCCATGTCATGGGATCGGGTGGCGGAGAAATTCCATTGGCTCGCCGAACCATTCGCCGACGATGCGCTGCGCGCCCAGATCATCGACGCCGTGCACCGACTGGACGAGATCTCGGTCGCCGAGCTCACGGCGCTTCTCGGTGCGGTAAGTCTATCGGTGCAGCGGCCGCGCACCAGGGGACGCCTCTAGCAAGGCGGGCTAAAAAAGATTGCGATTACTCGCTATCTATGTTAGCTTGGCGGCACCCCAACGATGCGGAGGACGATAGTGAGCTACGACGTGATCATTCGCGACGGATTGTGGTTCGACGGAACCGGCAGCACGCCGCAAACCCGCACGTTGGGGATCCGCGACGGTGTCGTGTGCACGGTGTCGTCAACTCCGTTGGACGAGACCGGCTGCCCCGAAGTCATCGACGCGAAGGGCAAGTGGGTCGTCCCCGGATTCGTCGACGTGCACACCCATTACGACGCCGAGGTGCTGCTGGACCCCGGATTGCGCGAGTCGGTGCGCCACGGCGTCACCACGGTGTTGCTCGGCATGTGCTCGCTCTCGACCGTCTACGCCAACGCCGACGACGCCGCTGACCTGTTCAGCCGGGTCGAGGCGGTGCCGCGTAAGTTCGTCCTCGGCGCGCTGCAGAACAAGACCTGGTCGACTCCCGCGGAATACGTCGAGGTAATCGACAGCCTGCCGTTGGGTCCGAATGTCAGCTCGCTGCTTGGTCATTCGGATCTCCGGACCTCGGTGCTCGGCCTCGATCGCGCCACCACCCGCGACGTGGAGCCCACCGACGCCGAGCTCGACAAGATGGCCGCGATGCTGGACGACGCTCTCGAGGCCGGCATGCTCGGCATGTCCGGGATGGACGCGGCGATCGACAAACTCGACGGCGACCGCTTCCGCTCCCGTGCGCTGCCGTCCACCTTCGCGTCGTGGCGAGAACGCCGCAAGCTGATCAAGGTGCTGCGCAAGCGCGGCCGGATTCTGCAAAGCGCGCCCAATGTGGCCAAAGCCGAATCCGGACTGCTGTTCTTCCTGGCCAGCAGCCCACTGTTCGGGCTGCGCAAAGCCGTTCGCATGAGCCTGCTGGTATCTGCCGACGCCAAGTCGATGCCATTGGCGGTACACGTCTTTGGCCTGGGCACGCGGCTGATGAACTTCGTTCTGCGCTCGAAGGTTCGATTCCAGCACCTGCCGGTGCCGTTCGAGCTGTACTCCGACGGCATCGACCTGCCGGTCTTCGAAGAGTTCGGTGCGGGGACCGCCGCGCTACACCTGCGAGACCAGCTGGAGCGCAATGAGTTACTGGCCGACACGGAGTACCGCCGCAGGTTCCGTCGGCAGTTCGACCGCGTCAAGCTCGGACCGTCGCTGTGGCACAAGGACTTTCACGACGCAGTGATCGTCGAATGCCCCGACGAGACGCTGATCGGCAAGAGCTTCGGTGCGATCGCCAAGGAGCGAGGGCTCCACCCGCTGGACGCGTTCCTTGATGTCCTCGTCGAAAACGGTGAGCGCAATGTGCGCTGGACCACCATCGTCGCCAACCATCGGCCCAAGCTGCTGAACAAGTTGGCCGCCGAACCGAGCATCCACATGGGCTTTTCCGACGCCGGTGCGCACCTGCGCAACATGGCCTTCTACAACTACTCGCTGCGGTTCCTCAAGCGCACGCTGGACGCCTACCGGGATGGACAGCCCTTCCTCACCATCGAACGGGCGGTGCATCGCCTGACCGGTGAAGTGGCCGAATGGTTCGGCCTGGACGCCGGCACCTTGCGGGAAGGCGATCGCGCCGACTTCGTCGTGATCGATCCCGCCGGCCTGGACGACTCGGTGGATGCCTACCACGAGGAAAAGGTCCCGTTCTACGGCGACCTGAGCCGCATGGTCAACCGCAACGACGCCGCCGTGGTGGCAACGGGTGTGAACGGCGCAATTGTGTTCCGCAACGGCGAATTCCGCGACGGCTACGGGAAGACGGTGAAGTCCGGCCGCTACCTGCGGGCGGGTGCGGGACGACCGCAGCTCGCCGGCTCGAGCGCGTAGGTCACCTGATGGCAAGGACCCAGCAGCAGCGCCGGGAAGCGACGGTGGCGCGACTGCTCGAGGCCAGCATCGCGACGATCATCGAGGTCGGATACGCCCGGGCCTCGGCGGCGGTGATCACCAAGCGAGCTGGGGTATCCGTCGGCGCCTTGTTCCGGCACTTCGACACGATGGGCGACTTCATGGCCGCCACGGCGTACGAAGTGCTTCGGCGGCAACTGGATTCGTTCACCAAGCAGGTCGCCGCGATACCTTCTGGCCGGCCGGCGATGGAGGCGGGACTGACAATCCTGCGAGACATCACCAGCAGCTCCACCAATGCCGTGCTCTACGAACTGATGATCGCCGCGCGCACCGACGAAAAGCTCAATGCCACTTTGCAAAACGTTCTCGAGCAATACACCAGCAAGATCTGCGACGCCGCGCGCGCTTTACCCGGTGCCGACAGTTTGTCGCAGGAGACGTTCCCGGTTCTGGTGGCGTTGTTGACCAATACCTTTGATGGAGCCGCGATGCTGCGGGCGGTGCTGCCGCAACCCGACATCGAAAACCGCCGGATCGCCCTGCTGTCGTCGTTGTTGAGCGGTATCGGCCTGCCGGCCTGACCATCTAGCCGTCGGTGAGTTTGCTGACGGCGTCGTCCAGCCGTCGGCACAGGCTCATCAGCTCGTTGATGCCCAGCAAGGTGAGTGGCCGGTGCGTGACGGGCCCGTCGGCGACCACGCAGAACGGGATGGACTCGCCGAGGTTGTCGCGCGTCTTCATCAAGACGCTGATGCCGGCCGAGCCGAGGAATTCGACCTTCAACAAGTCGATGATCAGGCCTTGAGGCTTTTTGGCGAGCGCGGAATCGATGGCCTCGGCCAGCCCGGGGGCGGTGAGCATGTCCACGCTCCCGCTCACGGCTACCACCGCCAGCCCCTCAACCTCAGACTCTTCGGTGTTGAAGTCGCCTTTGTCGAATTGAGGTGGCGAACCGGATGCAGCGTGTTGGTTTTCGGCCATCATCGATCTCTCATTCCTTACGGACGCCTGCGTCGGCTATTAACGACGCAGACATCGTTGGCAATGGCTGTCAACTCAACCCACGGACATTGTCGACGCGTGTCGACCGGACGCCGCGGACGCTCATATTGAACTCCTGCGCAATAGATTGCCACGGCACTGGAAGACTAGCCGAAACCGTGGCGGGTGTCGTCTGAGACCTACAGCGTGCCGATCGCCGACTGGGGGTTGAGAGCAAAGCCCCAGTCGAGCAGGCCACCGGCCTGATCCCAGTAAGTTGGTCCGCCCTCGCGCACCAGCCCGTACATCATGGCTACCACCAGGCGGCGCCCCCCGCGAGCCGCGGCGCCGACGAATGTCTTGCGCGCGGCGTCGGTGAACCCCGTCTTGCCGCCGATGGCGCCCGGGTATCGGGTCAACAGCTCGTCGTGGTTGGCGATCGGGTGGTCTCCGTCGGTTCCGGAGG
>Ga0137412_10003349_pt1 | contig 12800 bp, 11 predicted proteins | sample CZODoug2_1_16fun_FD_122160 | JGI IMG/M metagenome (GOLD analysis project Ga0137412, IMG submission 122160) | Vadose zone soil fungal communities from Angelo Coast Range Reserve, California, USA - CZODoug2_1_16fungal (Hybrid Assembly) | ecosystem: Environmental > Terrestrial > Soil > Vadose zone...
GCCAGGCGCACCGCCGCCGACGGCGCCACCGGCGGAACTCCCGCGCGATGTCGTCAAGACCGCGTCGATGACCATCACGGTGGCCAACACCTCCGAGGCCGCGGACAAGGCGGCCGTTCTAGTGGAGAAGGCCGACGGCCGGGTGGACAGCCGCTCGGAGGATGCGGGATCGGCCGGCGGCTTTGCCCGTACCTCCGAGGTGTTGCGGGTGCCCGTCGCGAAACTCGACGGCGTGGTGCGGGATCTGAAGGCCCTCGGAAAGGTGCAGACCGCAGAAACCAAGTCCGAAGACGTGACGGCACAACGGGTCGATATCGACGCGAGGATCAAGGCCCTGCAGACCTCGGTGGATCGACTTCTTGGGATCATGCGCGACGCCAAGGATCCCGACGCGCTCATCAATGCCGAGAGCGCGCTGTCGCAGCGCCAGGCGGATCTGGACAGCCTGCGTGCGCAGCGCGATCAACTGGGCGACCGCATCCAGTACAGCACCATCGATCTGAGCTTCGTCGCCGAGCAGATCGGCGGACCGGCCCCGAAGCAGTACGACGGGTTCACCGGCCAGATCGAACGCGGTTGGGATGGCTTGGTTTCGGTGGTGGGCAACGCGGTTCTGCTCTTCGGGCTGCTGCTGCCGTGGTTGGGAGTGCTGGTCGTCGTGGCCGGAATCCTGTACGTCATCGCCCGGTTGGCGCGGTCGCGCCGTCCGTAGTCAGACGCAGAGAAGTCCCCGACACGACAAGCGTGCCGGGGACCTCCTTGCGTCTCGAATATCAGGCGGTGCGGCGAATGCCCCGCTTGAGGAGCATCTCGCGCTCCGACTCGCTCAGGCCACCCCAAATGCCATAGGGCTCACCGACGCCCAGTGCGTGCGTACGGCACTGCGTGATCACCGGGCAACTCCGGCACATCTCCTTGGCACGCATCTCCCGCTGTGCGCGGGCCCGGCCACGCTCCCCGTCGGGATGGAAGAACATCGATGAATCAACACCTCGGCAAAGGCCGGCCATCTGCCAATCCCAGATGTCTGCATTGGGTCCGGGTAGCTGCTGCGGCTGTGGCATTAGGAAAACCCCTCTCTGCGCACCCCTTTCGCGTATCGCGAGAGGGCGTGGTTCGTTGAACCGATCCGAGCACGGTGTCGCCGGTGACTACTCGTGCACACAACGTAGAAGGGCTCACGAAATTCAGTCAATAGCCCGCACATGTGCTCAAGGGCATAACCGCAGCTCGAGAATTTACATCACGTTCATCGTTGCGACCCTCCCGCAACGAGAAGGGGGATCACGAAACGGCTTCCAAATGATCACGAGACCCGTTTCCGCTGTTCGCAGCGAACGGCATTGCGACCACGATTCGTACCCACCAGTAGTCAGTTGATACCGAATTAACATGCCCAGCACCAACTGTTAACCAATGTTGAATCCGCAACACAGTTTTACCCGTGCCCCGCGGTACTGGGTTTTCTTCGTGGCTCATCCCGATGTATTGATAGCGTCCCGATCCGATGGATGAGCTCGCGAACGCCGCCTTCGGCGACGATCCCGGTCGGTGGCCACTGCCCGAGGCGACGACGCCGCTGCAGACCTGGCAACGTGCCGTGGCCGCCGGTGGTCAGGGTCGGTACGCCAGTGGCTTCGCCGACCTGGACGCCGTCGGCCGCACGTCAGGTGCGGGGTCGGTCGCGTCGCTGGCGCTGAGCACCAGGGCGTCGTTCCTCCGTCAGCTCGGCAGGCACGTCGATGCGCGGCCGTGGGACGGACGGGCCCTTGCATTGGCGGGTTCCGACGCCGATGCGCGCGCCGATGCGTTGATCGGACTGGCCGCCGACGCGCTCGGGATCGGTCGCTTCGGGGTATCGGCCCGGCTGCTGCAGCGGGCCCGCGAGGTCCTCGGTGACGTGTCGCAGGCGCGATTGCCGGTCCGGTTCGGCTGGGTTTCCGCCGAGTTGGCGATGTTCACCGGCGACGGCGCCGCGGCGCTCGAGCATGCCGAACGAGCCGTCGGGCTGGCGGCGTCGACGGGCTCCGTGCGACACGCCGTCAAGTCGGATGTGGTGCTGGCCGCCGCACTGTGCAGCGCTGGTGATCCGGACGGGTCTCGGCGTGTCGCCGACGTCGCCCTCGAGGCCACCCAGCAGTTCGGTTTAGTGCCGTTGAGCTGGGCTTTAGCATGCCTTCTCTTGGACGTCGGCAGTGCCGTTCACCCCCATGACCGGATCGCCGCGATACGCGATGAATCCGCCGACGCGGTACGCCGCAGAGGGGGCGTGTGGGCGGGCCGCTGACGCCGGTTTAGACCCCCTGATCATTAGTCTTTACCTGACACAACCGTTTTGGGGCACGCCTCATTCGTAACACTGGAGATAACACTCGCGATGATCAGTTCGGGAGAAGGTCTCGATGCTGTCGTTGCTGAGGCGGTGGCAGGCGATCGAGACGCACTCCGGACGGTGCTGGAGACCATCCGTCCGATCGTCGTCCGGTATGTCCGGGCGAGGATCGGGACAGCGGACAGAAGTGGGCTTTCAGCAGACGACGTGGCTCAGGAGGTGTGCTTGGCCGCCATCACGGCGCTGCCGCGCTACAAGGATCAGGGACGACCGTTCCTGGCCTTCGTTTATGGCATCGCCGCTCACAAGGTTGCCGACGCTCACCGCGCCGCCGGACGAAACCGTGCCGACGCCACCGACTCGCTGCCCGACCGTGCCTCATCCGCAGCGGGTCCCGAGCAGATGGCGATCGACTCGGAGTCGGCCGCTCGGATGGACAAGCTGCTGGCAACGCTGCCCGAGAAGCAGCGCGAGATCATCATCCTGCGCGTCGTGGTCGGCATGAGTGCCGAGGAGACGGCGGAAGCGGTCGGCAGCACGCCGGGCGCAGTCCGGGTCGCCCAGCACCGTGCACTGGCGAAACTGAAGTCCGAGATCGGCACGACGAGGCGCGATCATGCCTGACTTCGGACGCTGGACCGGCAACGGCGGAGACCCGTCGCTCAATGAGATCAACCGCGATGAGCGGTTCCTGGACGCCCTCGCCTCGGGCCAACCGGTGTACGCCACCGATCCCGCCGAAGCCGAGCTGGCGTTCCTGCTCTCGGACTGGCGTGACGGGATTCGCGAAACCCCGGCCACGACCGTCGTCACGCCCCGCGACGCCGCCATCGCGTTGCGCGGGAGCCTCGATTCCCGCAAGCGCACTCGCACTTCGCTGACCCTGGTCGGATCGGCCGCCGCAGCACTGCTGGTCCTCGGTGGGTTCAGCGCCGCCGTGTACGGCGCAGGCCCAGGCGACTCGCTGTACGGCGTGCGGACCCAGCTCTTCGGCGAGCAGCCGAGGGAACGCAGCGACCAGGTCATGCTGGCCTCGCAGCAACTCGCCGAGGTGCAGCAGCTGGTCGAGCAGGGTGATTGGCAGCAGGCCCAGGATCGGCTTCAGACGCTGTCCACCACGGTGCAGAGCGTCGATCAGGTGCAGGACAAGCAGGAACTGGTCCAGCAGTGGAATGCGTTGGCCTACAAGGTGGTCGAACAGGATCCCGCTGCGACGCTGCCGCCGCCCGATCAGCCGCAACCGGTGCTGCCGTCGTCGCCTCTGACCCTGCTGCAGGTCCCGGTGGTCACTGAAACCACCACGGAACCGTCGACGTCAACCACGACTTCGGAACCCACGCCGATGTCGACGTCGACTTCGGAACCGACGCCCACCTCCCCGTCGGACTCGACCACCTCGCCGACATCGACGTCTTTGCCGCCGTCGGACCTGATCATCGCGCCGACCCCGCCGACCTCGCCGCCGTCCAGTTCGTCGGCGCCGCCGTCCACGTCCACACCGACGGCCACGTCGACACCGCCATCCACCACCACCCCGACCACGACAACCACCACGACAACCACGACGACGACTGCGCAGCAGCCCGCCGCCCTGCCGCCGTCCTCGTTGCCGCCGTCGACGGTGTCGGTGCCTTCGTCCGCGCCCGCGATCCAGGCGCCGCCTCCGGTGAGTGCACCTCCGGTCAGCGCTCCTCCGGTCAGCGCCCCTCCCGTGAGCGCTCCTCCCGCGGTCCAGGCGCCGCCCCCGGCGAGCGTCCAACCGCCCGTTTCGCAACCACGCATCGCGGTCACGCCGACGGTTCCCGCGGCTCCGCCCGCGGCACCCAGCGCGCCCAAGCCGGCAGAAGAACCCGTTCAGCCGCCGCCGTCAGCGCCCAAGCAACCCGAACAAGTGGTGACTACCGTGGTCGCGCCGCCAGCCGGCAACGGCAACGGCAACTGAGGCGAATTTACGCGTTCAGCGATATCCGTCGGATTCCGACGCAGCTTCGTTCAACGAGGCGTCGGCGTATCCGCGGCAGTAATCCCAGGTCACGTAGGCATCGGGTTCGGGATCGTAGGCCGGCTCGTGTGGCCGCACCGTGCCGTCGACCAGGAGTTGGAGCAGGTTGGCCCGCAACATGTCCCAGTCGTGATAGTGGTCCTGCTGGCACTCGTCGCAGCACACCACCAGGCCGCGAATTCCCTTGTGCGCCAACAACGCCTCATACACGGCCAAGTCGGCCAGATCCGCCTCGACGGCGACGCGTTCCTGCGGGTCCAGCGGCTGGCCCGGTTCGATCGCGTCGAGCGCTGCTGAAGGATCGCAGGGGTCGTCGGCGAACGGGTCGGGCGGCAAACCCGGCGGCAGGTGGTCGCGCACGCTTCCACATTACGCAGCACCTCCGTCATCGCGCCAGCCGTCCGTACCGCGACACCCCGGCCCGAACCCCGTGTGAGGCCAGACACCGCCGGCTGTCCCGATAAGATGGACATTTAGATCTGCGCCGTCTGGAGGCCCAACCCATGTCGATCGCTGAAAGCAGCCTTCCCATCACCGTTCCGGTGCCGACCGGTGGCGACGATCCGACCAAGATCGCGATGCTCGGGCTTACCTTCGACGACGTCCTCTTGCTGCCCGCCGCCTCAGACGTGGTGCCCGCGAACGCCGACACCTCCAGTCAGCTGACCAAGCGCATCCGTCTGCGGGTGCCGCTGGTCAGCTCCGCCATGGACACCGTCACCGAGTCCCGGATGGCCATCGCGATGGCGCGCGCGGGGGGCATGGGCGTGCTGCACCGAAATCTGCCCGTCGCCGAGCAGGCCGGCCAGGTGGAGACGGTGAAGCGGTCCGAGGCGGGCATGGTCACCGATCCCGTCACGTGTTCTCCGAACAACACGCTGGCCGAGGTCGACGCGATGTGCGCGCGGTTCCGGATCTCCGGCCTGCCCGTCGTCGACGCGGACGGCTCGTTGGTGGGCATCATCACCAACCGCGACATGCGCTTCGAAGTCGACATGAGCAAGCCCGTCGCCGAAGTGATGACCAAGGCACCGCTGATCACCGCACAGTCGGGCGTCACCGCCGATGCCGCGCTGGGTCTGTTGCGGCGCAACAAGATCGAGAAACTCCCGATCGTCGACGGCCACGGCAAGCTGACCGGGCTGATCACCGTCAAGGACTTCGTCAAGACCGAGCAGTTCCCGCTGGCCACCAAGGACAGCGACGGCAGGCTGCTCGTCGGCGCCGCGGTCGGTGTCGGTGGCGATGCCCGCGAGCGGGCGATGACGCTCGTCGACGCGGGCGTGGACGTGCTGATCGTGGACACCGCGCACGCCCACAACCGCGGCGTGCTCGACATGGTGCACTGGGCCAAGAGCGTGCTCGGCGATCGCGTCCAGGTGATCGGCGGCAACATCGCCACCCGTGCCGCCGCAGCCGCGCTGGTCGAAGCGGGCGCGGATGCGGTGAAGGTCGGCGTCGGCCCCGGCTCCATCTGCACGACGCGAGTGGTCGCCGGTGTCGGCGCCCCGCAGATCACCGCCATCCTGGAGGCCGTCGCCGCGTGCGCACCCCACGGCGTTCCGGTGATCGCCGACGGTGGCCTTCAGTACTCCGGTGACATCGCCAAGGCTCTCGCTGCTGGCGCGTCGACGGCGATGCTGGGGTCGCTGCTGGCAGGCACCGCCGAAGCGCCAGGCGACCTGATCCTCGTCAACGGCAAGCAGTTCAAGAGCTACCGCGGCATGGGCTCACTGGGCGCCATGCAGGGTCGCGGCGCCGCGAAGTCCTACTCCAAGGACCGCTACTTCCAGGACGACGTGTTGAGCGAGGACAAGCTGGTGCCGGAGGGCATCGAGGGCCGGGTGCCGTTCCGCGGCCCACTGTCGACCGTCATCCATCAGCTGACCGGTGGCCTGCGCGCCGCGATGGGCTACACCGGCTCTGCCACCATCGAGCATCTTCAGCAGGCGCAGTTCGTGCAGATCACTGCGGCAGGGCTGAAGGAAAGCCACCCGCACGACATCACCATGACCGCTGAAGCGCCCAACTACTACGCTCGCTGAGCCCGGGGGATCACACGCATGCGTGACTTGGTGGAAATCGGCATGGGCCGAACTGCTCGTCGCACCTACGAGCTATCCGACATCAACATCGTGCCGTCGCGGCGCACGCGCTCGTCGGGAGACGTGTCGACGGGCTGGCAGCTCGACGCCTACCGATTCGACATACCCGTCGTCGCCCACCCGACCGACGCCCTGGTGTCCCCGGAGTTCGCCATCGAACTGGGCCGGCTCGGCGGGCTTGGCGTGCTCAACGGCGAGGGCCTGATCGGTCGGCACGTCGACGTCGAGGCCAAGATCGCCCAGCTCTTGGAGGTGGCAGCCAAGGAGCCGGACCCAGCGGCCGCCATCCGTCTGCTGCAGGAGCTCCACGCCGCACCGCTGATCCCGGAACTGGTTGGCGCCGCGGTGACCCGCATCCGCGATGCGGGCGTCACCACCGCCGTGCGAGTGAGCCCGCAGAACGCACAGGCCCTGACGCCTGCGCTGGTGGCTGCCGGCGTCGATCTGCTGATCATCCAGGGCACCATCATCTCGGCGGAGCGCGTCGCGCAGGACGGCGAGCCGCTGAACCTCAAGACCTTCATCTCCGAGCTCGACATCCCCGTCGTCGCCGGTGGCGTGCTCGACCATCGCACCGCGTTGCACCTGATGCGCACCGGCGCGGCAGGCGTCATCGTTGGCTACGGATCGACATGGGGCGTCACCACCAGCGACGAGGTGCTCGGCATCAGCGTGCCGATGGCCACCGCGATCGCCGATGCCGCAGCGGCCCGGCGGGAGTACCTCGACGAGACCGGGGGCCGTTACGTGCACGTCCTCGCCGACGGCGACATCCACACCTCGGGTGAGTTGGCCAAGGCGATCGCGTGCGGCGCCGACGCGGTGCTCCTTGGCACGCCGCTCGCCGTCGCGCAGGAGTCCCTCGGTGGCGGATGGTTCTGGCCCAACGCGGCCGCCCACCCGTCGCTACCGCGTGGCGCTTTGCTGCAGGTAGCGGAGGGGGAGCGGCCTTCGCTGGAGCAGGTGCTCACCGGCCCGTCCGATGATCCGTTCGGCGGGCTGAACCTGGTCGGCGGTCTTCGCAGGGCGATGGCCAAGGCCGGGTATTGCGACCTCAAGGAGTTCCAGAAGGTCGGTCTGGCCGTCGGGTCCTGACCTCGCTACTTAGGGTCGCCTATCTGGAAAGTTACTTCGCGGTAGGTTCATAATCCTTCGATGGGGCCTGACTACGACGTTCTGATCATCGGCTCGGGGTTCGGGGGCAGTGTCAGCGCACTGCGACTGACCGAAAAGGGCTATCGCGTTGGCGTCCTCGAAGCGGGCAGACGCTTTGCCGACGAGGAGTTCGCCAAGACCTCGTGGAACCTGCGCAAGTTCCTCTGGATGCCCAAGTTGGGCATGTACGGGATCCAGCGGATCCACCTCCTGCGCAACGTCATGATCCTGGCAGGCGCGGGCGTCGGGGGCGGATCGCTGAACTACGCCAACACGCTGTACGTGCCGCCGGAGCCGTTCTTCGCCGACCCGCAGTGGAAGCACATCACCGACTGGCGGTCGGAACTGGCGCCGCACTACGACCAGGCGCAGCGGATGCTCGGGGTGGTCAAGAATCCGACGTTCACCGACGCCGACCGGATCATCAAGGAGGTCGCCGACGACATGGGCGTCGGCGACACGTTCGTCGCGACGCCCGTCGGCGTGTTCTTCGGTGCCGACGGTGCCAAGACCCCCGGCAAGACGGTGCCCGACCCGTTCTTCGGCGGTGCAGGGCCTGCACGCACCGGCTGCATCGAATGCGGCGAGTGCATGACGGGCTGCAGGCACGGCGCCAAGAACACCCTGCTCAAGAACTACCTCGGACTGGCGGAATCCGCTGGGGCACAAGTGCATCCGATGACGACGGTGACCGGGTTCGACCAGCGCTCCGACGGGCTGTGGGAGGTCACCACGGTGGCCACGAATGGCAAGGCGCGCAGGAAGAAGAAGACGTTCACCGCGACGCATCTGATTCTGGCCGCTGGCACGTACAACACCCAGAAGCTGCTGTTCAAGATGCGGGACAAGGGCAAGCTAGCCAAGCTCTCCGACAAGCTCGGTGTCCTGACGCGCACCAACTCGGAGTCGATCGTCGGCGCCGCCACGATGAAGGTCGATCCCAAACTCGACCTCACCCACGGCGTCGCCATCACCTCGTCCATCCACCCGACCGCGGACACCCACGTCGAACCCGTGCGCTACGGCAAGGGCTCCAATGCGATGGGCCTGCTGCAGACTCTGATGACCGACGGCGCGGGCCCGAAGGGCACGGACGTGCCGCGGTGGAAACAGTTCTTCGATCAAGCCGGCAAGAATCCGCGTTTGTTGTTGCGGCTGCTCAATCCGGCGCATTGGAGTGAGCGCACGGTGATTGCGCTGGTGATGCAACACCTGGACAACTCGATCACCACCTTCACGAAACGCGGGCCGCTCGGTGCGCGGTTGATGTCGTCGAAGCAGGGTCACGGTGAGCCGAACCCGACCTGGATCCCGGCGGGCAACGAGGTCACGCGCCGCATGGCCGAGAAGATCGACGGCGTCGCGGGCGGCACGTGGGGCGAGCTGTTCAACATCCCGCTGACTGCGCACTTCCTCGGCGGCGCCGCCATCGGCGACAGCATCGAAACCGGTGTCATCGATCCGTACCAGCGGGTGTACAACTACCCGACGCTGCACGTCGTCGACGGCGCGGCGATCTCGGCGAACCTCGGGGTCAACCCGTCGCTGTCCATCACCGCTCAAGCGGAGCGCGCCGCATCGCTGTGGCCGAACCGTGGTGAGCTGGATCAGCGTCCGGCACAAGGGGAGTCGTACCGCAGGCTCTCGCCGATTGCGCCCGTGCGCCCAGTGGTGCCTGCAGAGGCTCCCGCCGCGCTGCGCAGGCTGCCGATCACCCCGGTCAGCTCCGCGGGCTGAGTTCAGCGGGCCGCGTCGAGCACCGGTATCAGGTAGCGCTGCGCGAACTCACGGGTGTGCTCGTCGTTCTCGGTCGGCAGGAACGGTGACGGCGACAGCAGCAGGGTCGCGGTGATGCGCAGCGAAAAGTCCAGTGCGCGTTCGACTGCGGCGCTGGAGTAGTCGTCGTCGGCGAGCATGGTGGCCGCCATCGAGATCATGCTGCGGGTCGCGGGGGTGTCCATTTCGGCGAGACGCCTGGTGAAGGTCTCGGTCTCGAAATCCTTGAGGGCACGCACCAGGGGATGTTCGCGTGCTTCCCGCATGCCCATCACGAAGACCTCGATCATCTTGTCCGGGACGCCTTGCCGCGCGGCGGTCGCGGTGTATGCCCGGGTGAAGAAGTCGATGACCTCTCGCCTGACGACAGTCGCGACGATCTGATCCTTGTCCCCGCACTGCCGGTACAGCGTTGGCCGGGACACCCCGGCACGGCGCGCGATGTTGGCGACCGAGGTTCGGGCGATGCCGTGATTGATGAACTCGTCCCTTGCCGCATCCAGCATCCGCGCCTGCGTCGTGTTGGCAGGCTGCGAGCCACCGGCGGCTAGGTGAAGCGCCAGCGACGACAGGTCGGCCATGGCAAGGATCGTAGGTCATCCGTTCGTTGAATCATTGAATCAAAGATTGATATGTGATTCACTGTAACTCATCAACGAACCGGCGAGCGGAGAACGAGTGGTCACGGTCAATCAGCGCGCCGAACCGGACGGGGCATCGGTGCCCGGCGGCCTGCGCCAACCGCCAAACCTGCCGCGAGTCGCGGCACTCCGCCTTGCCGCGTCATGCGCGGGCGACCCGATGCGCCTGCCGTACGCGCTGTTGCCCAAGATCGCGGCCGACTACGGCGACATCGTGCGCATCAACACGTCGCGCAGGCCCCAGTTCACGGCCACGCTGATCAACCATCCCGACTACGTCGACCACGTGTTCACCAGGCATCACGATCGCTACGTCAAGCACGAGGGCACCATCGAGTTGGTGTCGGGGGAACCGGTTGCCCTGCCACTCCTCGAAGGGCAGGAGTGGAAACGCGTTCGCACGGCGTTCAATCCACACTTCGGTGAACGAGCGCTGGCCGCGGCGACCCCGCTGATGATGGAGGGCATCACCGATCGGGTGGAAGCCTGGCGCCAGCATGCGGTGTCGGGTCAGGAGGTCGACCTCGAACACGAACTCGGCGCCGTCGTGATGGACGGCCTGCTTCGCTCGATGTTCAAGGTGGAGTTGAGCGCCGACGAGCTGGACGAGGCGGTGGACGGCGTACACCGCTATGGCACGTACGTGATCAGCCGCGTAGCGCTGCACTTCCTGCCGCGATGGTTGCCAAACCCGCTGCGCCGCAAGGGTGAACACGCCAAAACCGAGCTCTTCGGCGTACTCGACCGATTCGTGGACGGTCGCCGAGGTTGTCCAGCCGACGACGCGCCTGATCTGGTGGACACACTGCTCGGACTCGAGTTCGAAGGCTGTCCCGAACTGCAACACCGCAGGCGGCGATCCGAAGCCGCCGGTCTGGTGTTCGCGGGCTTCGAGACGACGGCAGCTGCCCTGGCCTGGACCATCGCGCTGCTCTGTCGCAACCCCAACGCACTTGGCAAGGCCTATGCCGAAGTCGATGCGCTGCAGGGCAAGTCGCTCGAGTACGCCGACCTCGAACAGCTGAAGTACTTGCGGGCCTGCTTCGACGAAGCTCAACGATTTCAGGCCGCGCCCGCGAACGTCCGCACTGCGGTCGTCGACGACGAGATCGGTGGTTACCACATCCCGAAGGGATCCCAGGTGGTCATCAGTCAGTATGCACTGCAGCGTGATCCGCGGTTCTGGACCGACCCCGAGGAGTTCCGCCCAGATCGGTTCCTCACCGACAAGATCAACCGAAACGCCTTCCTGCCGTTCAGCATCGGCCCGCGCAAGTGCATGGGCACCCGGATGGCCTACATCGAAGGCACGCTGGTACTCGGCGCCATCCTGCAGCGTTACACCTTCCGGGTGCGCAACGGCTGGCGGCCGCGGCACTTCATTCGGGTGTCCACCGGCCTCGCCGGCGGACTGCCGACGCGCATCCTGGCGCGCTAGTAACGATCCTCCGAAACTCCAGTCAACGAGATAGGAATCTTCATGCCCAAGATCAGTGAGCTCGGACCGTCGCCAGAGCATGCCCAGTACCAGGCGCTGATGCCGGAATTCTGGCACCGCGTCGAACGGCAGGAGGCCCAGGCGGTCGAAAGGGGGCTGCCTGCACAGGGAATGAGCGAGTTCGCGCATACCTGGTTCGAGGCGTGGGGCGAACAGGACATCAAGAAGATCGACTACTGCCTGGCCGAGGAGTGCAGCTACATCGACAGCTCGACGTTCCAGGTGAACAAGGAGGGCAGGCAGTTCACCATCGACAACTGCCAGGCCAGCTTCGAGATCTTTCCCGACTTCGCGTTCTATCCGCAGGACGGCACGCTGCGGTCATTGCCCTACGCCGACTACTTCGATGGCCAGTGGCGAATCACCATCCCGTGGCGCGGAATTGGCCGAATGAGTGGCGAAGCCGTGATTCCCGGTCTGGACGTCACGCTGCGCGGTACGGGTCAATGTCTCAACTTCATCGGCATCGACCGATACACCATGACCGAAGGCTTCAAGATCAGTCACATCGACACCGACTGGGACATGCTCTACGGCGCAGCGCAACTCGTCGGCCTCGGGTCGTTGGTGCACAGCCAACGGCTGCAGCGGTTCGGCATCCGGGCGGCCACGGTGGTCGCGCCCGCCGTGCGGGCGTTCACCCGGCTCGGCGTACGGTAGCGCTGGTGACGGAGTCGGCCGACGTGAAACTCGACGAGCACTCGCTGCTCTGGCGGTGGGCCGGCGACATGCGGATCGCCTTCGAAGGCGGCACGGCCGGCCTGTTGCAGACCATGCATCCAGCCATCGGCCACGCACTGATCCAACACTCGAACTTCTTCGACGACCCCGTGGACCGGGTATTCCGTTCGCTACCAGGAATTCTCGGCACCGTGTACCGCGAAGACGCGGATGTCACGGGGGCCGCCGTCCGGGACTACCACCGAGACATCAAGGGGCAGATGCCCGATGGGCGCCGCTACCATGCGCTGACCCCCGAGACGTACTGGTGGGCGCATGCCACCTTCCAGCGGATGGTCGATCGGGTGGCGCGCCATTGGGACACGGCCGAGCTGTCGGATGCGCAGTGGGAGCAGCTCTACGCCGAAGGACGCGTTTGGTATGGGCGCTACGGCGTCAGCACCGGGCCGGTGCCACCAGATCGCGCAGCGTTCGAGGCCGACTTCGACCGCTACTGCAATGACGCCCTCGAGCCGAATCCGGCGTCGGACTACCTGATCGAGTTCATCAATCGGCGGGCCATCCCCGACATGAGCGCGTCACCCTACTTTCCTGCGCCTCCCAGGCTGAA
>Ga0137412_10003350_pt1 | contig 12798 bp, 11 predicted proteins | sample CZODoug2_1_16fun_FD_122160 | JGI IMG/M metagenome (GOLD analysis project Ga0137412, IMG submission 122160) | Vadose zone soil fungal communities from Angelo Coast Range Reserve, California, USA - CZODoug2_1_16fungal (Hybrid Assembly) | ecosystem: Environmental > Terrestrial > Soil > Vadose zone...
CAGGACCCAGACGATTTGCGCCGACGTGCCGCCGCCGGGCGGCGATGAGAGCGAGAATTGACCGCCGGTCATTTCGGCCCGCTCGCGCAGATTGCGTATGCCGGATCCATGCAAGCGCGCCGGGTCCTCCGCGTGGGTTGGCATGCCGACGCCGTCATCGCGGACTTCGAGACTCAGCAGCGAGCCCTCGCGCTTGAGCAATATCCAGACGGTCGTGGCGCTCGCATGTTTCGCCACGTTGTTCAGCAATTCCTGCACGCAGCGAAACAAATGCGTCGAAATTCTCTTGGGAATTTCGATATTTTGCGCGTCGATTTCCGCACGCACGGCGAGCGTCGGATAAATTTCCGCAAAACCGCGGCAGAACCAGCTGGTCGCCGAGGCCGCGCCCAAGTTGTCGAGCATTTGCGGCCGCAGGTTCATCGATATCGCCCGGATCCCGTCTGCCGTCTCGTGAATCCGCTGCACCGCCAACGTGAGCACGCCCTCGGGGCTTCCAAGGTTGCCCCTCTGGACCATGATGATTGCGCGCTCCAAGGTATATTTGATCGCGCTCAACGATTGACCGACGGAATCGTGAAGTTCGAGGGCGATGCGCCGGCGCTCGCCCTCCTGGGCCTGGATCAATTGCTCGGAGAGCAATGCCAGATTATTGCGCGATCCGCGCAGCTCGCGCTCCGCCTGCTCGCGCCGGGCGACCTCCTTGCGCAGGTCGCGATTGGAATCGTATAACTCGCGCGTGCGCAATCGAACGCGCGACTCCAGATTGAGGTTGACGTTTTCGAGGGACTTTTGCGCACGCCGCAGCGCGGACACGTCCGTGACCACCAGCACCGTTCGGGCATCCCGCGGCGCAGCGCTGCTCTCGTCGCCGATGCGCATCGAGCGCAGCGTGAACTGCAAGGTTTGATCGTTGGCGGGTGAATAGAATTCGAATTCCTGAGGCTTGCCGTCCTGCAGTTTTGGCAGGGCATCGTGCAGACCGCGCGCAACCTCGCAGTTCGGATTGGCGCAGGCGGGATGCAGAACCGCATGCGCCTCCTTGCCGATGACGCCGCTCACGGATCCAAGCCCCCAATGTTCGACGACGCGATTCGCACGCAGGACCAATCCATCGGAATTGAGCAGACACACCATCGCCGTCAGCGCATCCGCGGTACATTCCCACTCGTGCTTCGCCTTTTCGATGGCCGCGTGGCGTTCACGATCCCGGACGTCATGGGGCGCGCGCGCGGCCAGAACGGCCAGGAATTCATCGATCAACTTCAGGGCGGTGTCGGCGTCGTCGCTGACCGGCGCCTCCGCGGCGTCTCGAACGGCAGCTTGACGATTCTGCGAAACCGCCTCGCGCCACAGCGGGATCAGCCGTGCGATCCACTGCGAGGCGCGCGCGGAATTTTTCGCCCACTCGGACTCATCGCTTTTCGTCAACGCCAGTTCGGCGCCCGCGTCCCACAATATGCGCCGCAGCCTGGCGGCCGCCGCCGGCGGAACGGGTTCGGCAGGATCGGAATTCCATTTCGCCATGACTAATCCGAGGCTTTATGCACGGTGTTTGCGCGCCTTAGCGCGACGCGCGGCAAGAATAGGAATTGCCAGTCGCAGTAGCACGTCGCATCCGCAAACGCCGTCTCGCCCGACTCGAAGCCGGCCTTCTTGATGGGTTCGCCCTTGGCGCTGCTGGCAATGCCGGTAATGCCGAGCGCAGCGACACGGACGATGGTCCAGTCCTGTGCCCCGGTCATCGGATCCGCATAGTAGCGCCGCAAATGATGGCGCGGTTCCGGCCCGCGCTTGTCCTCGAGCAAATCGTCGATTTCCTGCGGATACTGATGCGCCCCGGCGGCGGCGGCGTTGTAATACGAGGCGATGGCGTTGCGAAAATCGCGTCCGATGAACAGAAGTTCCTGTTCTCGTTCGCGTTGCCCCTGAGTACGCCATACGATGCCCACGGCCGAGAGCGCCAAACCGAGTACCACCACGGCGATCAACAGGCCGATATACGTGAAGCCCGCCTCCCTAGGGTGGGTTGCCGTATTGTTCAAACCCCTCGCTCGGCCGATAGAGTTCGACATGGGCTACCAACTGACGAAAGGTGAACCGTCTGCGGCAAGCTCGGGCGAACCGCTGTGCAAATCCCGTACGCCGGGATGATCGGGGTCGTCCGATTCGACCATGATCCAGCTTTCGGCGGACTTGGTGAACGGATCCACCGGCACGTTGCGAATGTAGTGCTTCTCCGCCAACGTCGCCAGGGCGTCCGGATACTGGCCAAGATCGCCGTAAAACTTGTCGATGGACTCCCGCAGCACGGACAAATCGTTGCGCAACACGGTTTCCTTGGAACGCTGCACGGTGCGGAAATAGCGCGGCACCGCGATGGTCAGGAGCACGCCAATGATGCTCATGACCACCAGCAACTCGATGAGCGTGAAGCCGGCGCGGCGGCCGGTGCCGATATTACCACTCACGGTAGGCGATCCCATTCAAGCCCTTGCCTCCGGCCAGCGAATACACGTCGAACACATCGTCGCCCGACTGTGGGTCCGAGGGCGGACTCTTGTAGCTGCGCAAGCCCCAGGTGTCCGCGGCCGCCACCGTGGTATCCGGAAACAGCGGATCCCGGGGCACGCGCCGCAGGAAATACATCATCACCTTTTTTTCGCTCTGAATGTCCTCGACTCCGTCGACCAGTACTTGCAGGTTCGGCGGATAACCCGAATCGCCCAACTCGAGTTTGACGCGGCCGGCGTCCGCCGCCTCCTTGTAGGCATCGATCGCGTTGCGCAAAACCCGCAACGAATGATGCAAGTCGGACTCACGTTCGCGCTGCACCTCGAGTTTCACCAGCGGCATGGCGGCACCGGTGAGCACACCGATGATGGCTACGGTAACCACCAGTTCGATGAGCGTAAAACCGCGCGCGCGCATAGTGCTGCTCACTCACTGCTTGATGGCGACGCTCAGCGGCTGCGAAGCCGCATTCGCCGTCGCTGTGCCCGATGGGCCCATCGCCGATACCTGCGCCGAGATTGCAGTGGTGGGCCGGGCCACCAACGCCTTGAAGTGCAGCTGCATGAGGCTGCCCTCGCCCTGAATCGGATCATCGGTGGTAATCACGTCGACCTGGGCGCCCCCGGCACGCGCGTCGACCGCGGGGCTGCCGGCGCTCGACGGCACCAAATCCCCCGGCGTACCGCTGACCAGTTGCATCGCGCTACCGTCGAATCGAACCTGACCGCGCAGCCGGGCTATGCCGACGTCCGTCGCCACCCGCACGGTGACATCGAATTCCTGACCCACCTTGATTTCGCCGGGTCCCTCGACCGTGACCGTGGGATGCGGCGGCGGGCCCGCCGCCGCGGCGGGCGCCGCTGCAGCGACCGGAACCGCGGGCACCACCGGCTGCGACACCGACGGCCGGGGTCCCACGGTCGGCAGCCCCGGACCCGTGGCCGTAGCACCTCCCGACACCCCGGCAACGGCGCCGGCGGCACCGGCCTCGGAGTTCGCCGCGGCGAACGGCGCACTGCGCGAACGGGTCTCGCTGCCGTACCAGAATTCGGTCGCGTCCGCGGCAGGCCGCGCCTGGGTGCGGATGATGTGCGGAGTGATCGACAACACGATCTCGCTTTTCTCCCGGTCGGAATTGTGAGCGCCGAACAGCCGGCCCACGATCGGAATCTGGCTCAAGCCCGGGATTCCCGCGGCGCTGCGTGTATCGGAGTCCTGGATCAGGCCAGCCAATACCTGGGTCTCGCCGTCTTTCATCCGCAGCAAGGTATTGGCATTGCGAGTACCGATGGTGTAGGCCAGTGTTCCTTGAATCTGCTTGGTGTCGGTGATGGAGCTGACTTCGAGCCCCACTTTGATGGCGACGTCGCCGTCTTGATACACGGTCGGCTGCACTTCCAGGGTCAAGCCGACATCCAGATATTGCACGCTGCTGCTGTTCGCCGTTCCGTTGGATAACAGCGCGGTGCTGCTGGTGATCACCGGCACCCGGCTGCCGATCAATATCTTGGCCTTTTCCTTGTTGCGCGCGCGGATGCGCGGACTTGCCAATGTGTTGGTATGGCTCATGGTCTGCAGCGCATTCGCGGTGAGGCTCACCGAGGAGACCTGGATGGTATTGGCATTCTGGTGGCTCAGATCCGACAGGACGAGCCCGGACGCGCCGCCCGTGGTGGCCGCTCCGGCTACCGATGACGCGCTGGCAGTGAACGAACCGGGAGGCGTGATTCCGAGATTGAGAAGCTTGCTGCGCGCTATTTCCAGCACTTCGACCTCGATCAGCACTTCCGGTTCCGGCACGTCCACGGACGCCACCAGCTTTTCGGCCATACGCACGGCGTCCGGCGTGTCGCGCATGACCACGACGTTGGTCCGCTCATCGACGTACAGGGTCTTGGCGCCGAGCATGGACTTCAGCAGGCTTTCCACGTCCTTGGGAACGGCGTTCGTCAGATAGAACGTGTGGACGATCTGTTCTTCATAGTCCTTTTGCTTGGCAGGCGTGTTCGGATAGATCATCACCATGTTCGACGACAGAATCTGGCGTGCCAGTGCGTTCTGACTGAGCACCAAATCGATGGCCTCCTCGATGGGCACCTCTTGCACGAATATGGTGGTCTTGGCGTCGCTCTTCACATCCTTGTCGAGAATGAAATTGATGCCGGTCTGGCGCGCCAGCACCTCGAACACCATTTTGGTGGGCGCGTCGCGGAACTGCAGGCTGACTTTCGCGTTGTTGTGCGCCTTGAGACGCGGCGCCACGTTCACGGGTCCGCGCGCCAAGTTGATTTTCGCGGCCAAAGCCTGCGCCGGTCCAAAGCCCGCATCCTCGTTCAGCACCAAGCGCAGAACGGCATCGGCGGCATCGTAATCCTTGCGATCGAAGGCCTTGGCGGCTTCGTTCACCATCGCCCCGTGACGGCGGTCGGCCTCGACTCCCTCGATACCGCGCAGCGCGGGTGCATTTCCCGGCTCGATGCTGAGCACTCGGCGATAGGTGGCGACCGCGGCATCCAACTGTCCGCCGCCGCGCAGCGCATCGCCCACGGATATCAATTTCTCGATCGACGCCTCGCGCCGCGCGGTGAGATCCAACTTGAACGTCAAGTTGTTGGGTTCTTGCTTGACGGCCTCGGCGAGTTGCGCGACGCCGGCTTCGTAATCGCCGCGCTCGATGTCGGCAAGACCGTGGCGGTGCAGCTGAGTGGCCGCGCAGCCCCAGAGCAGAGCGCTACTCAGCAGTATTCCGAGGAGATTGCGCATAGGTTTGTTCATCATTCGTCGCCCACAGCAAGAGACTGCTGAATTTTGAGTGGCATGTAGGTAAGCAGCAGCTGCCCGGACTTGACTCCGTCTACGCTGTACTTGTTGTCCAAGGTATCGCCGATCTTCACGTCGTAGACTCGATCGCCTGCGGTGAGAAAGTAGGTGGATCCGCCGCCTTCCGCTTTGTAGGCACCCATGAACACAAACGGCAACGGGGGCGCGGTCGGGGCGGCCGGCGCTTGGTAGACCACCGGTGCAGGCGGCGGCGCCGGCGGCGCGACATACCAGGAATGCGCAGAGAACAGCGATGCCGCGGCGGAGTCCTGCACGATACGATCGGATTGCCGCATCGCTGCGTTCATGATGGGCGATTTTCGGCTTGCCGGCGCCGGACGCGTCGGCCGCCCGCGTGCCGAACTAGATGCCGCCGCGCCGGCGCCGCGGGTCGGCTCGATGGTCTGCGAGGTACCCGGCATCAGCACGACGTAGCCGGCGCAGGCAACCGCGATGCCGATGAGAATTTTGGCGCGCCGTGAAATGTTGTTCAACACTAGCCACCTCGCAGGTAGATGACGAAGCCGACGTCGGCGCTCACCACGGTGTCGGCGACGTTCTTGCGTTCCACGTGCAGCTTATCCAGCCCCAGCGCGGGTATGGCGGCGAGCGACTTGTTGATGAAGGTGCGGATGTTGCCGTAGTCGGCCTTCACCGGGAATTCGAAGGTGTAGCGCGCCAGGCGATTGGAGGTGGCCGGGCTGTAGGTGTAGCGGCCCTGATCCAATGCGATGCCCGCATCGGTCGCCTGCACCAGGACCTCGCCCAACAACGCCGGCACCTGCTCGCGGGTGGGCAGCGTGGCCGCGAATTGTTCCGGACTCTGCTCCGGCTTGGCCGCCGAGGGCACGGAGTGCCCCACCTTGGTCAATTCGTCGCGCAGCGCGACCACCGATTGCTGCGCCGGCAGCAGCAGCACCACGGCCGCAATACCGGCCGCAAGCAGTACGCCCAATCCCGTCAGCCCGGCCGGCCCCACGCGCGCCAGTTGATATCGCGCCTGCGGCACGGCGCGCACCAACATGCGTTCGGTGCGCTGCTGCAACGACATGCGCAGCGCCATGGGCGGCGATGGCAGCGCCACCGGCGCCGCCGCCGCAGGTGCCGGCGGACGAACCATGGTGCGGCTGTCTTCCGGACCGCTCATGGCATGTCTCTCCATGTACCGGTCAATTCGAACCGCACCGGATGCTGGGCGTCGTCCGCACGGATTTCATGGCGGTCGAGCATCGGATAGGCCAGGGAGCGGCTGGATTGCAGGCGCTGCACGTACGCCAGCGCCAGCGCCAGCGTGCGCGACTGAGCGCTAACTCGCACGTTATGCTTGCCATGGTCGGGCTCGACCCCGAGCAATGCGACTTGCCCTTGGCTTTCCTTGCTCGCCTGTTCCAATTCGGACAGCAAAAGCGTCCAAGGCGTCGCCAGATCGGCCGCTGCCTGCTGCGCGCTGACGGCGACTCGCGCATCGGCGGGCGATTCCACCGGCGGCGCATCGCGGGCCTCGGCACGAGCCGCGGCCGCGAGGCGCAGCTCCAAACCGGCACGGTGCTGGCTCATGACGCGGTACTCCAGTAACACGCCTGCCGCCGCCGCGATGCCCACGGCGAGCAGCACTGCGCCCGCCACCGATAGACCCCGGCGACCGCCCGCGAAATCGAGTTGTATTGCCTGCCTCATGCGGCGTTTCTACGCAGATGCTCGAGTTGATGCAGCGTGGTCAACGGCGGATTGGGCTCCACCAGCCACTCGAGGTCGGTTGAAATCTCCGGCCGCAGTGCGCGCAATCCCACGGGCAAATCGACATAGACGCGGCCGTCGGCGGGACTCGCGCTCGCCAAGCGGCCGAAGGTTTGCAGCCGCTTCAGCTCGCGCGCCCAATCAAGTCCGATGCGCACCGCATGGACGCGGTCGATACCATCGCCGTTCATGCGCAAGGCCGCGAGCGAACCCTCCTCGACGGTGACGAACCAGGCGGCATCGCCCGAAGGCAGCATGTGACGCCACGTGTTGTAGGCGGCGATGAGCTGCGGCTGCACGGATGCGAGTTTCTGGCCATGGCGTTGCGCGGATTCGCGCAGCGCCTGCAGCAACGCCGTCGGCATGGCGCTCGCCAAACGCGACGAGCCCGGCGGCGCCTCGGACAGAGATACGGTCCAATCGCTCATTTCCGCGCCGAACACACCGGCCATCAGTTCGCGCGCGTGCGCCATGCGTTCGCCGGGAGAGCTCAACGCATCGGACCACGGCACCACGGTATAGCGCACCCACTGATCCGCGACGACTACGCGAGCTCGTGCGTCGGACCATGTCGGCTCCGTCATCTGCCGTTCGAGCAAGGTCAGCGCGCCGTCCCAACCGGGCGCGGCGAGCGCATCGGTCTTGTCCAGCTCCGCCGCCAAGGTCGGCCGCATTCCGCGCCGAATACGCACCAGGCATACTCGCCGTTGGGCAAGATAGATGCCCACTTCATCACGCCATAACGGTGACACGATTGACCTCCTCGAGCGTGGTCTCGCCGCGCCGTACCAGATCGAGCGCGACGCTGCGGATCAAGCGCACGCCGCCCTTCTGCGACAGTTCCTTGAGCTGGCGTACCGGCGCACGGTTGATGATGGCCTCGCGCAGTTCGTCGTTCAGCACCAGCAACTCGCCGATGGCTTTACGGCCGCGATAGCCGCTGCCGCGGCAATGTTGGCAGCCGCGCCCGACGGTGAAGTTGTAGGCCGCGCTCGCCGCCACCGACAACTGCGATTCTTCCAAGAGTTGCCGCGACGGCACGTGGCGTTCCGCACACTGCTCGCACACGACTCGGATCAGACGTTGCGCCAAAACGCCCGACAGCGCGGACACGAAACTGTAGGTATCGACGCCCATGTGGGTGAAGCGGCTCACCACGTCGAACACATTGTTGGCATGCACCGTGGTAAACACCAAGTGGCCGGTGAGCGCCGACTGAATGGCGATTTGCGCGGTTTCAGAATCGCGGATTTCGCCCACCATGATCTTGTCGGGATCGTGGCGCAAAATCGAGCGCAGGCCGCGCGCGAACGTGAGGCCTTTCTTCTCGTTGACCGGAATCTGCAGCACGCCCTGCAGCTGGTACTCCACCGGGTCCTCGATGGTGACGATCTTGTCAGACCCGGTTTGCGTTTCGGAAATCGCGGCGTACAACGTCGTGGTCTTGCCGCTGCCGGTGGGACCCGTGACCAGCAACATGCCGTACGGCAAGGAGCTCAAACGGCGCAGCTGCGTGACCACACGCATGTCGAATCCAAGCGCATCCAAGCGCAAGCCGTGCAGCCGCTCGGTGAGCGCCTGCTTGTCGAGTGCGCGCAGCACCGCGTCCTCGCCGAAAATACTGGGAATCACGGAAACGCGAAAATCGATGGGGCGGCGGTCGAGCGCAATGGTGAAGCGCCCGTCCTGCGGCACGCGGCGTTCCGCGATGTCGAGTTCCGACATGACCTTGATGCGCGAGATCACCTGCTCGGCCACCGCCATGCCGCTCACCGACGCGATGTTCACCAGCACGCCGTCGATGCGGTAGCGAACCGTGAGGCCATTGGCGGTGGATTCCAAGTGGATGTCGCTCGCACCGGCGCGCAGCGCGTCGTAAACGGTGGAGTGCACCAGGCGCACGATCGGACTCGCATCTTCGCTGATCGACACATACGACAGGTTGTCCGGTCCGGCGTTGGCGCTGCCCTGCGCTTCGGCTTGCGACAGCACGGAATCGATGGCCCGCAACGCTTCGGCGCGGCGCGCGATGAAATTGGCGAGTTCGTGCTGCGCGGCAACCGCCCATTCCAGCACGTCGGAGGTGCGCGCCTCCAGCCAGCTGCGCAGCGCCGAGTCGAAAGGATCGGCCACCACCGCGAGCAGCCCCGCGTGTACGCGCACCACGGCGCAGCAACGCCGCGTTGCCTCCGACGGCGGCAGCACATCGAAGGCGGGTTCCAGTGCGGCCAGTTCTTCGCCGCCGACGAAGCGGTAGTCCAGCGCCGTCGCCAGGGCCTGCGCCAAATCCGCCGGGGCACGCCCGGTGGTCTCGGTCAGGACCTCGATCGCCGAGCGGCCGGCAGCCTCTGCCTGGGCGATGGCGCGAGCAATGGTCGCCTCGTCGAGCGGCGCCGCAGCGGCCGGCGCCGCCGTGGCCGGCGCCCCTGTGGCCGGCTCCGAGGGCGGCTCACGCTGCGGAAACGGGACGACGGCGTTCATTGCACACTTCCGGCTAATTGGAAAATTGGGAAATACATGAGCACCACGATGACGCCGATCAGCAGGCCGATCACCGTCATGAACAGCGGTTCGATCAAGCGCGTGACGATGCCCACCCAGCGTGCGATTTCTTCGTCGTAGAACGCGGCAATGCGCTCGGTCATCTCACCCATGTTGCCGCTGCGTTCACCGACTCGCAGCATGCGCGCCGCCACCGGCGTCGTCAGGCCATGGACTTCCATGGCATTGGCAATCGACTGACCTTCGCGCACCGACAGGGTTGCCTTGGCAAAAGCGGGCCGCAGCGCTTCGCTGAGCAGGCCGGATGACATGGTCATGGCCGTCACCGCGGGCATGCCGCTACGTAGCAGCATACCTACCGTGCGGTACAGCCGGGCCAATTGGTACAGCCGCAGTTGCCGACCGATGGCCGGAATTTTGGCGAACCAATTGCCGAAGGCCGCACGCGTCGCGCGCCGCGATAAACCGTAGCCCAGTCCCGCGGCAGCGGTGCCGCCCACGACGATTACGGCCATGGTGTGCGCCTCCAGCATCTGACCCCATTGCAGCAACAGGCGCGAAGCAAACGGCAAGTCCGAACCGAGTTGTTCGTAGATGGAACTGAAGCGCGGCACCACGTAGCCCATGAGGAACAGCGTGACCAGCAAGCCTGCGGCCAGCAGCACCGACGGGTAAATCGAGGCATTCACCAGCGTGTTGCGCAGAGCATCGATTTGCTGCTGATACGTGATGAACCGGGTCAGCGCCTCGCGCAATGATCCGGTGCGCTCACTGGCGCGCACCGTGGCGATGTACAGATAGGGAAATGTCGAGGGATGCTCGGCAAGGGCGGCGCCCAAGGTCTGACCCTCGTAGAGCCGGCCGAGGATTTGTTCGAGCGGACGGCGAATGGCGGGGCTCGCCTCCTTTTCCGTCAGCGCCTCGATCGACTCGACCAGCGATAGACCCGCATCGAGCAGCGCCACCAGTTCTTGGCTGAAGATGACCAGCGGTATCTTGGCCTGACGGGTAAACAAGCGCGTCTGACGCACGGGGGTGAGCGATATGACCCGCAGGCCCAGCAACCCGAGCTGGCGTCGCGCGTCCACTTCATCGACGGCATCCACATGATGGGCAAGGACAGCCTGCTCACGGTCGAGGGCTTTTACACGAAATTCCACGGCGGCCTACCAATTCCCGATGTCGGTGTTTTCGCCGCTGCCGCCGGGTTGGCCATCCTTGCCATAGGACATCAGGTCGAAATCGTTGTTGTGGGTGCCGGGCGCCAAATAAACGTAGGGATGACCCCAGGGGTCGTGCGGAACGTCCTTTTTCAGGTAGGGGCCGGCCCAATTGGGTTCGTTGGCGGGTGCCGCATTGAGAGCGGCCAAGCCCTCCTCCGTGGTCGGCAAGCGGTTCATGTCGAGCCGGAACTGCTCGATGGCCTTATCCAGCGCATCCACCTGAGCCTTGGCGGCTTTTACCTGCGATTTCCCCACCTGCGAGAAATAGCGCGGGGCCACGAAACCGGCCAAAAGACCGATGATGACCATGACCACGAGCAGTTCGAGCAGCGTAAAGCCCGCAGAATCCCGTGCTCTACGGCCCCTGGTAATGGCGCCGTCCTGACCCTGTCGTACTGGCATGTTGATCAACACCGCTCCCATTCTCGCTCCCACTTTACGCAGTCACTCCGACCAGCGAAGGTAGGAGAACACCGTATGATCCCGCATCGATTCAGGGTCCAATCTTGCATCGGTCCCCGGGGGTTTACAGGCCCTTGTGTCGAGCCTGGGAGCGATTCGGCGAATTCAAATCCATTATGTCCAAGCTCCAGCCTGGCGAAACCGAATTCAACCGGTATATTGTCTCCCCCACAGACGGGTAGGACGGGTGGGACGGCCATAAGCACGGACTGACATGTACCCGCAATTTTTCGGTTTCGACAAACTGCCTTTTCGCCTGCGCCCTGATCCGGATTTTCTATATTCGGGCGCCGAATACCTGCGGGCTCGCAAGGGCGTGCTGGCGGCCCTGCGCGGCAGCGCCCGAGTGGTCGTATTGCTGGGCTCGCCGGGAGTCGGTAAGACGCTGCTGCTAGATGATGTGCTGCGCGAGATCGCAGGGCAATATACTGCCTGCCGGATCAACCAACCGCACATTTCAGCTACCGAATTGCTGCAAGCCCTCATCCTGCAGCTGGGAACCACCACTACCGCGGCGGACGCCAACGAGGGCCGGCTGTTCGCGGATCTCACCGAGGCGCTCGAGGCGGCCGACGCGCGCGATGTACCGCCGCTGCTGGTCATCGACGATGCCCACCTGCTCAACAGTGCAACTCTGCTGGCGCTCGGCGATATCCTGGCCCGTGCATCGCGCTTCAAGATTCTGCTGGTGGCCCAGGACGATGGCGGGCTACACGGCGCCGGCCTGGCCGCCCGGATCGCCCTAGCGAAAGCGCCGCAGCAGGTGCTGCTGGCGCCGCTATCCGCGGAGGGTACGAGGGCTTACATCGAACATCGCCTGCGGGTCGCCGGCGGCGGCGGCAAGGACCTGTTTACGCCCGATGCCTACGGCATGATCTTCCAGCACACCGGCGGCGCCTCCCGCCTCATCAACGCGCTTTGCGACGCGGCACTGCATGCCGCGTGTCTGCGAGCCTTCGGGCATGTCAGTTCGGCCGAAATTCTGGTCGCAACCCAAGATCCGCGTTGGCCGGAGGCCCTGGCACGGGAAAAGGCACGCCCGGGCGGCTCCGACAGTCACGGCGCCGACAGTCACGGCGCCGACCGTCACGTCGCCGACCGTCACGTCGCCGACAGCCCCGGCAGCGCCGCACGCGCCGACGATTCCAGCTCGAACGAAGGCGACGTCAAACCGGATAACGGCGCCGCCGGCCCGAGCGCCGAATTGCACGCGCCGGTGCCGGATCCCACGCGCGCCGAATCGCAGGCGCCCGTGACGGGTCCCACGAGTGCCCAGGCACAACTCTACGTGAGGCATCGCAAGCGACTCATTGGCACCTGGCCGCTGGAACAGGGAAAGTTTTCCATTGGCCGGGCGAACGACAACGAACTGCAGCTCGAGGCGCCCTTCATCAGCCGCCATCACTGCCGGATCTCGACCGTGGGTAGGGTATCCACCATCGAGGATCTGGGCAGCGTCAACGGCATGAGCATCAACGGCAAGTTGGTGAAGAAACATGTGCTCGAACATGCGGACCAAGTGATACTCGGCGAGCACTCG
>Ga0137412_10003351_pt1 | contig 12797 bp, 11 predicted proteins | sample CZODoug2_1_16fun_FD_122160 | JGI IMG/M metagenome (GOLD analysis project Ga0137412, IMG submission 122160) | Vadose zone soil fungal communities from Angelo Coast Range Reserve, California, USA - CZODoug2_1_16fungal (Hybrid Assembly) | ecosystem: Environmental > Terrestrial > Soil > Vadose zone...
AAGCGCTCACTCCCGAATGCGGTGACAATGGCGCACGCTTCGGCGAGTTCGTAGTCATCGATCATCAGAACGTTGGTCATATCATTCACCGCAAAATGCAGTGCTGAAGCTTCGCCTTGGACGGCGCAGCCGCCCCCACCTCGCCTTCGCAGCCCCAGCTCCGCCTCGCTGGCTGATTAACCGCACAGCGAGCATAAACCGTGTATCGAAGTGCGCAATCGGGTGAATTATTGATAGCTCGGTGGAAAAGACCGGGCGCAATGAGTTCGCACGTGACATTTGTCCGCCCGATCGACGCTAAAAAATATTTATTGAACCGCCGCGTCTGACGGAAATCTCTGACGCGGCCCTGTGGATTAGTCTGACGGAGTTCGGTTCTGGTCCACCTATCATATCGTTGAAGACCTGTCGGACCTGAGGAGAGACCTATGGTAGTGAGCGAGATCATGACTCGAGGCGTCAAGACGGTGGCATCGCCACCCACGCTGCGCAAAGCCGCGCGTACCAGAGAAGTTCTGCGCTATGTCTCGGAGCCCGTTGCGACGGAGTCACTCGCCGCGTTTGAGGAGTCCGTCTAAAGTCACCGCGCCCAAAGTCGGGAGCGGACAGCGCGCGGCGTCTATCCACCGGTGGCGCGCCGGAGTCTCCGCACCCGTTTCAACTTCCTCGATGCCCAAAGGTTAATGAGCCGAAGTTCCCCACGAACTCAGTGGTCCGTCCGTGTGCCGGACACCGCCATCCGCAGCGCGGAGATCTATGCGCCGCCGGCTGCAGTTGAACCGCATGCTGCACCGGCGCCGCAGACGAATCCGCAGACGGCGCCGGAGGCGGCGGCACGCATCGCGGAACTCGACGGCCTGCGCGCGCTGTCGATCGGCGTCGTGCTGATCGGCCACAGCGGCTCTGTCGCCGGCCACCCGCCGTGGCTGGCGCCGCTGCGCACGGTGGGGGTCATCGGCGTCGAACTCTTCCTGACGATCAGCGGCTTCATCATCACCCACTTGATGGTGCGCGAGCAGCAGCGCTGCGGCCGGCTCAATCTGCGATATTTCTGGGCACGACGCGCACTGCGCATTCTGCCTCCGCTGGCCGCCATGATGGGCGGTTTCGCCGTAGCTGCTGCGGCCGGCGTGTTCTACTGGTCCTGGCCATCTTTTTTCAGCGCACTGACCTTCACACGCAATCTACCGATCTTCGGTACCGACTGGTTCTTCGGCCACACCTGGAGCCTGTCGATCGAGGAGCAGTTCTACGCGATCTGGCCGCTGCTGTTCGTGGGCTTTCGTGCGCGGCGCAATCTCGCGCGCGGGTTGTTTGGAGTCATCCTGCTGGCGCCGATGGTCGCGTTGGTTTGCGAATTCCACTGGGCTCCGGTCCGCAACCTGCTGCCGTTCGTGCCTTACCTCGCGGTCGGCTGCCTACTGGCGCTGCTGATGCACGGCGAGTGCAGCGAGCTCCGGCGTCGGCTCCAAGCCCTGCCCCATCGGGGATTCTTTCTTGCGGCGTTGATCATCGCTGCCTGCGCTGCCGCCTGGCTGCGCAATCAGCACCGGGAACCTTGGTTGTGGGTGCCGCTGGATGCGTCGCTGATGCCGGCCACGCTGTTCTTACTGCTGGCCGAAACCGCGCTGCTGCGCGCCCGCTGGACGCGGCTGTTGGCATGGACCCCGCTCCGCGCGCTCGGACTATGGTCCTACAGCATCTACCTGTGGCAGCAGTTGTTTTTCGGGCCAGATGGCGTCTATCACCGCCACTGGGTGTGGAGCACCTGGCCATTCAACGTCGCCGCGGCGCTGGCTTGCGGCGCACTCAGCTATTGGTTGATCGAACGCAACAGCGGCCGTCTCAAATCTATTTTGAGGCTCGGTTGATGCTCCACGCCGCACGTTCCGCGAGAAACGTCGCAAACGGCTCGATATTGGAGTCAATGCTCGCACTGTCGAGTGCCTTCAGATATCGGCTTCGATCCTCTACGCGTACGACCGCCCATGGATATCCACCCGATGCCAACATCGTGTTCATCAGAAAGCGGGCCATTCTCCCGTTGCCATCCATGTAAGGATGAATGTAACCAAACAGCCAATGACCGAGCACGACGCGAACGACCGGCTCCGCTTCGGATTCCAGGAGATCAGAGAGCGCCGGCATCGCGTCACGGACGGCCTCCCAGCGCGGCGGCACATAGCGTGAGGTACGGAGGAATATGAAATCGTTCCGGTAGCCGGCGAGCGCATTCGGCGGAATGTGGCCCGCGGCGACAGAGGGCTGAAACAATTCACGGTACCAATCTCGATGCGCAGTGCGAACCAACGCGCCCGGGTTCGCGCCCCTTAGAATCTCCTCGACAGCCCGGAACGAAGGGGTCTGCTTCTCGGATGGCGTAGCCGGCGCCAACCATCGCGGCACGGATTTCATCGGCGATGTCGATGCGACCGACGCGTCGAAAGGCGCCGATCAGCCGGCCGGCGACGATAGAGTTACCTCCGTCGAGAAGCCTGCGAAGCAAGCCGGACGGCTCACGTACGGAGGCCAGTGCAACTTGGGCCTCGATTGGTTTCGCTGCATAAAAGGCTGCTGGCACTTTGGTGAGCGCTGCTTCAATCGCGAACAGACGCAGCCCGTCCCTCACAAGTTCCAGACGCAAATGGCGATTTAACTCTTTGATTTATATTATAAAACGCACAAAGGCGCGTGCGGTTCCCATACTCGATTGCTATTGGCAGTGGCCAACCGGCTGCTCGCGTAATGAGACCCTCGCACGCCCGCGAAGTGTGTGCTCATCAACTACTGTGTAGTGCGAAGCGCGAAGAAGCTTTCGAAAACCTGCTCGATTGGAATGGCAAAGCCGATACCCTGCGTGCCGACCAGGACGGCGGTATTGACTCCAAGGACCTGTCCCGCCTCATTGATCAATGGTCCGCCGCTGTTGCCGGGATTGATGGGCGCATCGGTTTGCAAAAAGCGATGTTTGTCGAGTTCGCCGAATCCGGAGAAGATCCCCGAGGTCACCGTAAATTTGAGACCGGACGGATTTCCAATGGTGTACAGGCGATCGCCTTGATTTATTTTGCTGGAATTTGCGTGCTTGAGGTAAGGACAAGAATTCGCCGGGAGCTGGAAGAGCGCAAGATCCAGTTGATCTGCGAATTCCGCTTGCGACATCGAAAACTCGGTGCCATCGATCAGCACTACGGTAAACCCCTTCGCGTTTTCACTGGGCGCCGCGCGTTCCAATTCTTGGCGCATTTCCGCCTCGGCCCTCTTCGGTAAGTTGGCGAGTTCGACCTCCAATGCCATTCTCTTTTTGCTTATCTGTTGGAGGTCATTCACGGAACCTCTATTCGCAACGATTTCCGTCTCTTGCAAGCGCAGGCGTTCGATCGCACTGCGAAGATCCTGTTGGGCATCCGCGACCTTCGCGTGAAAGTCGGGATCCTCTCGAAACTTGCGAAAGAGATTATCCGGATTGAACTCCAGGACATGCCGATTGGTGACGCCGTGACATTGCGCATCGACCAGAAATCCCGAACCTAAGGAGCCCCAACCCGTTTTGATGAAGACCGTCGCATTACGCGCTGTTTCGATCGTGTTGCCCGGTGGATTGGATTTGGCGAGCTGTGCCGCAAGTCCCGTGGCTTGCGGCTGGCTATCGACAACCGCCTTCGAGACTGCACCGCCAGGAGCGGCGGGCAACTGCACGCGTTGCAGCGGCGGCGCCGCGGCGGTCAGGATTTTTATCCTGTTATCAGGTTTCGAGTGGAGGAACAGCCCAAGACCGATGACGGCGGAAGTAATGGCTACGATTTTGATCGTATTGAAAAAACCGGACTCGGGCGGAGGGCGAGAGCCCTTTGGGCCGGAATTGGCCGGCCGGCCGGTTGTTTGCTGGCGACGATATTTTTCGAAATAGATCCCGCACGACTCGCACCGTACGTCGTCACGTTGTTGATGGCCGCACTTCGGACAATCCATACGATCCTGGGCGCCGCAGCTCCGGGAGGCGAAGATCGAAGCATAGTGGCAACACGGCTAAACCTCTGTGACGAAGCTCACGGCACGAGTTCAAGCGCGGCGGTCAATCCGCCCGACTTGTCGTTGAGCAGCGGGGGCCGCGGAAACCGATCAGAAGGCGAAACGACCACCAATCGTCGGAGCAAGGTTGTTGTTGTAGTTGTAGGGGACGCCGGGGCCGTGAGGAATGGCGATGGCCAGACCGCCGCTCACGTTGGAATACGCAACTCCGGCATAGGCGTCGAAACGCTTGGTGAAGTGATGATCCGCATACACCGAACCCTCGTTGAGGTAGCCCGAGCAGGAACTGCGGAAACCGGCGGCGGGCGAGCAGGTCGATGGAACACGGAAGTCGTTCTGCCATTGACGATAGTAGGACACGGTGATGTCGGTTTTGCCGTCGTAAGCGTATTTCACGCCCGTCCAGGCGACCTGCACGATCTTGGGAGAATCAAGATTTTTGTCTTCGACGCCGCTCAAGAGATAACCGCCCTGGGCGGAGGCACCAATGCCCAACGGGTTCGCCGGGTTGGTCTGCCAGATGTGTTCGTAGCCGCCCAAGAACTTGAACGGGTCCCAGGTATATTTGGCAGCGACCATAACGGCCGTGTTGTCGGTCACGATGCCATATTCGGTATTGTACGTTCCGATCAGATTGGCCCCATTGATGCGGTTTGTATTGATGCTGTTGACGGTCGACTGATATGGCTGCGTCAGACTCTCGGGCCCCAGCAAGGGGTTGAGTACGCTGATTGCCTGGTAGACACGTTGGAAGACGACGTCGGCTGAGAACTTGGCGTACTCTCCGCCGAGATCGAACCCATAGGCGGAGTTATGCGCCTCCTCCGGCGTACAGGTGGCGGCGGTCCAGGTTGCGGAGGCAGAGTAGCAGCCGCCGGAACCGTCGACGAATTTATACATCGCGCCGAAATGGATCGGACCAAGGTTAAGGCGATATTTCATGGCGTTGTCCCAACGCGTGTCCTCGGTGTCGCCTCCGCCGGCCATCGTGCCGTTATACCCGATGTACGAAAAGGAGTAGGCACCGCCGGCCGGATCGTAAGCGAGCATCGCATCGGTACCGAGCGCGCGCTGACGACCGAAGGTCAGCGTGCCGAGATACGCGGACGATATGCCGCCGTAGAATTCGTCATTGAAGGGTTGGCCCGCCCGCGCGCCGTCGCCGGTTTCCGAATAGCTGCTCCTGGGTAGGCCGTTGTTCGTGGTGTTGGTGGCTGCCATGTTGGCGAGCTGGCCGGACTGCGGGTTAATGCCGGTCGAAGCGTTGAACACAGCGTACCAGCCGTCCAGAAACTCTACCTTGCCCTTGATGCCCAGACCCGTCTGCTGCAGATTGTTCGGCGCAACCAGAAATTGCGAGTGATTGCCGTTCCGGTTGATCAGCGATTCGCCTTCATAGTTGTACCCGTTTTCCGGTAAGCCGTGGCTGACCCAGCCCACGCCGACGTCATACACGCCGTACAGGGTGATGCCGTTCCAGGTCAGCGAGCAATCGGTGGCGACGAAGTCGTGAAAACTCCCGCAGTCCGCGGGGCCGGGTGGAGCAGCCGGAGGCGGTCCTTCCGCCGCCCGTGCGACGCCGGCGATTGCGCTCACGACTACCAAGGCCAGGATTGACTTCCTCATGGTTATGTCTCTCCCAATGCCTACGGCGATCCAGTCAAAACTCGTTATATATAGCCATATATAGCACGGATGCGTCGTAATGCAAGAAAGCCCGATTGGGGGCGAGATGGCAGATGGAGTTCATCTCAAAGGCCTGTCTTTCAGGCCATTTTTTATTGACGGTGCCGGCTGTGATGCCGCAACGCGGTCTAGGCCGCAGATACTTCGGTCAGAATAAAACGGAGGGCTTCCTCGCTGATCGGTTTGACGAAGTGATACGCAAAACCCGCTTCTTTGGCGCGATCCTTGTCTGCTTCTTGTCCCCAACCCGTCACTGCAACCAAGCCTGATTTTGGGGCGGACCCGTCGTCCAAAAGAGCGCGTGCGACTTCGTATCCGCTCATTTGCGGCATGCCGATGTCCAGCAACACGACGTCGGGTTTGAAGGTTTTGGCCGCCGAAATGGCGCACGGGCCGTCGTAGGCCACGCACACCTCTTGGCCCATCGACGTCAACAACAAGTTCATGCTATCGGCCGCGTCCCGATTATCGTCCACGATGAGCACACGCAAAGTGCGAATGAAACCCGGCGCTGGGTGCTCCCGGCCGGTGATGGTTTGAATTTGTTCAATCGACAGCGGTAGTCGTACGACAAATTCTGTGCCGAGCATTCTGCCCTCGCTGCGCGCCTGGACGTTGCCTCCGTGCAACTCGACCACACGGCGTACCAGCGCGAGGCCAACACCGAGGCCGCCGAGAGCATTCCTGGCCGCCGGATTGACTTGGACGAAAATGTCGAACACCTTCTCGAGCATGTCGCGCTCGATTCCGGCGCCGTTGTCGACGACCCGAATCTCTATCTCAGCGCCGCGTACCGAGGCGCTCAGCCTGATAGAGCCGCCCTCCGGGGTGTACTTCGCCGCATTGTTCAGCAGGTTGACGGCAGCCTGCGTCAACCGCAGCGCGTCGCCCAATACTCGTATCGGCTGGTTAGGAATGGAGACTTTCAAGCTATGCCGCCGCGAGTCGATCAGCGGACGGCTGGTTTCGACCGCCCGTGCCAATACATCACGGAGGTCGACAGGTACACGTTCGATCGTGAATTGCCCACGCGCGATCCGGTTTACATCGAGCAATTCATCGAGAAGACGGGTCATCAGCATGCTCTGACGATCGATCGTCTGACGCATCGACTCGAGGGTTGGGTCCCTCAGGCCCTTCCGGCCCATCAGGGCGACGGCATTACGAATTGGCGCGAGCGGATTTCTCAACTCGTGCGCCAGCATCGCGATAAATTCGTGCATGCGCTGGGCGGTGTCCGCGAGAGCCTCTGCGTGGCGTCGCTGAGTTAAGTCCTGCGTGACCTTGGCAAATCCGTACGGTCGACGGTCCTGGTCAAATAACGCGGTAATGACGGTACTCGCCCAAAATTGCGTGCCGTCTTTACGAAGACGCCAACCCTCGTTCGTCGTGCGGCCTTGCTCGCGCGCGGTGCGCAAATGTTCCCATGGCAGGTTCGCCAGAACCGCTTCCGACGGATAGAAATGGGAGACATGCTTTCCCAGAATCTCCCCACTCTTGTAGCCCTTGATTCGCTCGGCGCCGCCGTTCCAACTCGTCACAAAGCCATCCGAGTCGAGCATCATGATGGCGTATTCGGTCACGCCATCGACCAACAGCCGAAAGCGCTCCTCGCCCCTTCGAAGTTCATCTTCGTGGCGTCGCCGCTCGGTCAGATCGCGGGTGATCTTTGAAAAGCCGATGAGGTGTCCGGATGAATTTCTTATCGCCGTGATGATGACATTGGCCCAAAAACGCGAGCCGTCCTTCCTGATGCGCCAACCTTCATCTTCGAAACGCCCCTGCATCATCGCTCCACTCAGCTCAGTCTCGGGCAATCCCCGGTTGATGGCTTCTTGCGGATAGAAACGAGAAAAGTGAGAACCAATGATGTCGTCGGCGGAATACCCTTTGATGTAGGCCGCTCCCGCATTCCACGTTTCTACGATTCCCTGAGGGTTGAGCATGAAGATTGCGTAGTCCCTGACTCCTGAGACCAACAGACGAAAGCGTTCCTCGCTTTGCTTGAGCGACAATTCCTGCTCTCGCCGCGCCGTGGAATCGCGCAGGATGGCCGAAAGCCCCGTCAATCGACCTTGGGCGTCCAGCACGCGCGTGATCACGACAATGGCCCAGAACGCCGATCCATCCTTACGCAGTCGCCAGCCCTCGCTTTCAAAGCGTCCGGTGGCAGCGGCCTCAGAAAGTTCTCGCTCGGGCAGATTGCGTTCAACGGAGTCCGCGGGATGGAAGCGCGAGAAATGCGAGCCGATGATCTCGTCCGCCGTGTATCCCGTGATCACCTTGGCGCCCTCATTCCAGGACATGACGTGTCCTTCGGGGTCCAACATCAGGATGGCATAATCGCGAATGCTGTCGACGAGGGTCCGATAGACTTCCGCGCTCGGCTGCTGCCTCGATCTCTTCGGTACGGTCGGTTCGCTCATGGTGATTCGTGCTTCTCGGCCGTCAAGGCGATTCAGCCGGGGTGGCGCGCTCGCCCGCACAGGCAGTGGCCAGCGGATAGTAAATGCGCAGCCCGGTCTGTGCGCTCACCGAGGAGTGTATTTCCACCCGACCCCCTCGCGCCTCGATCCATCGGCGGGCGAATTCCAACACCAAATCCTGCGGACGGAGATTGACGGGTTCATGGCACAAAAGATCCTCCGCCTCGAGGATGGCGCTGTAAGCCAGGTCAGAGCGCAGTTCCAGCAGCGCGTAACCATCCACGCGGTTCAATTCGACGTGCAGTTCGGCTCCCGCGGGCAACTCATCGATGCCCAGCGCGAGCAGGCCGAGAAGCAGCGACCGAAGTCTATTGCGCTGACTGAGTAACACCATATCCTCGCAACCAGACAGGCCCAGCTTGACGCCCTTGCTCAGCGCGTCGTTGCGCAAAAACTGCTGCGCTTGTCTGACCACGCTCGCTAGATTCAGGACAGTCGGTACGTCGTCATGCCCTGTTACTTGATTGACGATATCGACCAAGGCTTGTTCGTGAGCCGCCATCGCGCGTTTGGCTATTGATGAGGCAGTGTCGATCAGGGCTGTATTTGCCGCATTGTGCTTGGCGGCTCGAGCGAGCACCTCGACAGAACTGTAAACGGCCTGCAGCCCGCCGCGCATGTCATGGATATAGGCTCGGCGGCACCGCTCGCTGATCAACGTTTTGACGGCAGCGTCGAGAATCTCCCCCGCCTGCCACGTATTCATTGCGAAATTCATGGATATATATGTAGGTAGCCCGCTCCCCAGAGACACGACAAGGATATAGGTTAAGCGGTGCCCGAGAAAGATCCGGACCGAGGTGCCGGCCGCGCCGCACCCGTTGCAGCGCTATCTCGTCGAGGAGCACCCGTGGGGCCTGGACATCGATATCGAGGTGCGCTGGAACGACACCGTGGTGTCCCGTCCGCCGTTCGCCGGCATGAACTGGTCCTGCGCGCAGCAGTTGGCCCATCTGACGGTCAACGGGGCGACCGTCCGGCCGGGCGACCTGTTCGCCTCCGGCACTGTGTCTGGCCCACAGCAGGGGCAGCGGGGTAGCTTCCTGGAACTGACCTGGGGCGGCACCGAGCCGCTGACCCTGGACGACGGGGCCAAGCGGACATTTCTGCAGGATGGGGACACCGTGGTGATCACCGGCAGCGCGCCCGGTCCGGACGGGTGCCGGGTCGGCCTGGCCGAGGTTGCCGGCCGGGTGTTGCCCGCAGACGCGCCGGGCCGGGGATAACCCCGTGCTGGCCGGCCGGCGGGCGGGACGAGCGCGGTGGTGACGCCCCGCTCGGTGGGCGCCGCGCGGCTGGGCCAGGTCGCCCGGCCGAGCACGGCCGCGTCCCGGGTCGGCAAGGAGAGTTCGCTGACCCTGGAACGTGGCCTGGCCGTGCTCCAGGCGGTGGCCGACTGGGAGTCCGAGGCGCCCACGATCAGTGATCTCGCGGTGGCCATCGGGGCCAGCAGGGCCGCCGTGTACCGGCTGCTCGTGCCGCTGGTGGAGCGCGGCCTGGTGCGTCGGGAGGGCTCACGGGTCCGCCTCGGCCTTGGCATGCTGCGGCTGGCCGCGCGGGTGCTGCCGCAGTTGCGGATGGTGGCCATGCCGGTGTTGCGCTCGCTGGCCGAGGAGGTCGGCGCCACCGCGCACCTGACCGTGGCCGACGGCGACGCGGCCCAGGCGGTGGCCGTGGTGGAGCCGTCCTGGACGGCGTACCACGTGGCCTACCGGGTGGGTGCCCGGCACCCGCTGCAACGCGGCGCGGCCGGCCGGGCGATCACGCTGCCGCTGAACGGTCCGGCGTGGGTCTACTCGTCGGGCGAGCTGCAGTCCGGCGCCTACGGGGTCTCCGCCCCGGTACGCGGCGTGCCGGAACTGCGGGCCAGCGTCGGCGTCATCTCACTGGCGAAGCTGGACGACTCGGTGATCGGTCCACGCGTGGTCCGGGCCGCCGCCGACCTGACCGCAGCTCTGTCCTGAACAGGACCTAGGTCCCCTTCTAACGGGACCGACTCAGGTGGTGGGCGCACGCCATCGGCCGCAGGATTGGTCCGTGGACGTACTCGGCATCGCCAGATGGCAGTTCGGGATCACCACGGTCTACCACTTCCTGATGGTGCCGCTGACCATCGGCCTGTCCGTCCTGGTCGCCGTGATGCAGACCGCGTGGGTGCGCACGGGTGACCGCAAATACTTTGCCATGACGAAGTTCTGGGGCAAGCTGCTGCTGATCAACTTCGCCATGGGCGTGGTCACCGGGCTGGTGCAGGAGTTCCAGTTCGGCATGAACTGGAGCGCGTACTCGCGGTTCGTCGGCGACGTGTTCGGGGCGCCGCTGGCGATGGAGGGACTGCTCGCGTTCTTCGTCGAGTCCACGTTCCTCGGCCTGTGGATCTTCGGCTGGGACCGGTTGCCGCGCCGGGTGCATCTGGGCTGCGTGTGGGCGTTCTCGTTGGCCAGCATCGTGTCCGCGTACTTCATCCTGGCGGCGAACTCGTGGATGCAGCATCCGGTCGGCGTCGAATTGGTCAACGGCAAGCCTCGGCTGACGTCGATCGGGGCTGTGCTGACGAATCCGACCCTGATGGCCGCGCTGCCGCACACCGTGGCCGGCTGCTTCGCCGTCGCCGCCACGTTCCTGGTCGGCATCGCGGTCTGGCAGATCGCGCGTCGGCGGGACAAGCACGAGGCGATGTGGCGGGCGTCGCTGAAGTTGGGCGCGTGGGTCGGCGTGCTCGCGTTCGCCGCGCTGGCCTACAGCGGTGACACCCAGGGCAAGCTGATGTTCCAGCAGCAGCCGATGAAGATGGCCGCCGCGGAAGCGTTGTGCCACACCGAACAGCCGGCCGCGTTCTCCGTCCTCGCCTACGGCGACGTGTCCACACCGAACTGCGAGAGCGTGAAATCGCTCGACGTGCCCAACGTGCTGTCGTTCCTCGCCACCGGCAGTTTCGCCAGCAAGGTCGAGGGTGTCCAGGACCTGATTCCCCAGTACCAGAACAAGTACGGCACGAACTACCCGAACGATCCGGCACTCGGCGCGCTGGCCGGCAAGCCGATCGACTACGTGCCCGACCTGCCGGTGACCTATTGGGGCTTCCGCCTGATGATCGGCTTCGGCACGCTTGCCGCCCTGGCCGCGCTCGGCGCGCTGTGGCTGGTCCGCCGCGGCCGGTTCCCGAGGGGCAGGTGGTTCCCGAGGGCGGCGGTGCTCGCCATCGCCACCCCGTACCTGGCCAACGCCTTCGGCTGGATCTTCACCGAGATGGGCCGCCAGCCATGGGTCGTCGCGCCCAACCCGACCGGTGTGGACGGTGTCTGGCTCTACACCGCGCAAGCAGTGTCGTCGGGTGTGACCGCCGGTGAGGCGTTGACCTCGGTGATCGCGTTGACCTCGGTGTACGCGGTGCTGGCCGTGATCGAGATCGTGCTGATGGTGCGCTACGTCCGGGCCGGCGCCGACGACGTGTCGCGGGACGAACCCGCTGACGACGTACTGACCTTCGCTTACTGAGGAGGAGATCGTGGATCTCCCGACGTTCTGGTTCAGCGTGGTGGCCCTGTTCTGGGTCGGCTTCCTGTTCCTGGAGGGCTTCGACTTCGGTGTCGGCATGCTGCTGCCGATCCTGGGCCGGGACGAGACCGGCCGCCGTGTCCTGATCAACACCATCGGCCCGGTGTGGGACGGCAACGAGGTCTGGCTGATCACTGCCGGCGGGGCGATGTTCGCCGCCTACCCCGGGATGTATGCCACGGTGTTCTCTTCGCTCTACCTGCCACTGTTGGCGATCCTGTTCGGCATGATCGTCCGCGCGGTATCCATCGAATGGCGCGGCAAGATTGACGACCCAAAGTGGCGCCGCTGGGCCGATTTCGGTATCGCGGCCGGATCCTGGCTGCCTGCGCTGCTATGGGGGGTGGCCTTCGCCGTCTTGGTCCGCGGTCTTCCGGTGAACGCCAAGCACCAGGTCCATCTGTCCGTTACCGATGTGCTGAACGCCTACACGCTGCTGGGCGGCCTGGCCACCTGCGGGCTGTTCCTGCTCTACGGCGCGATATTCGTCGCGCTGAAAACGTCCGGCCCGGTCCACGACGACGCATTGCGGGCCGCGACTTGGCTGTCGCTGCCGGTTACCGCACTCGTAGCCGGGTTCGGGATGTGGACGCAGCTGGCCTATGGCAAGACCTGGACTTGGCTGGTGCTGGCCGTTGCCGTTGTCGCGCAATTGGCCGCGGTTGCACTGGTGCTCAGTCGCGCGCACGAGGGCTGGGCCTTCCTGTGCACCGCCTTGGTGGTCACGGCCGTCGTGGTGTTGTTGTTCGGCGCGCTGTATCCCGATCTGGTTCCCTCGACGCTCAACCCGCAGTGGAGCGTGACGATCAACAACGCGTCCTCGAGCCCCTACACGTTGACGATCATGACATGGGCAACTGCTATCTTCGCGCCGCTCGTGATGGTTTACCAGGGCTGGACGTATTGGGTTTTCCGGCAGCGAATTTCGGCTGACCGGATTCCACCGTCGATCGGCTTGGCGAGGCGAGCGCCCTGAGCAGGAGCAACCGGGCTGCGCTGGATCCGCGACTATGGCGGACATCTGCGGCGTTGCGC
>Ga0137412_10003352_pt1 | contig 12791 bp, 15 predicted proteins | sample CZODoug2_1_16fun_FD_122160 | JGI IMG/M metagenome (GOLD analysis project Ga0137412, IMG submission 122160) | Vadose zone soil fungal communities from Angelo Coast Range Reserve, California, USA - CZODoug2_1_16fungal (Hybrid Assembly) | ecosystem: Environmental > Terrestrial > Soil > Vadose zone...
TGATCAGGTCGGCGCCGGTATAGACCGCTTCGACATCAGGCATATCGGTCGCGGGCTTGATATCAATGGAGACGATCCTGGCGTGGGCGTGCGGCGAGCGCAGCAGGTAAAGCCACAGCGCGCCCTCCTCGGGCTTGTCGTCGATGAACTGCCCCTTCCCGGTGAGCAGCCTCTGGTCTTCCAAACGCTTGACCGCCTTGCCCGCACCAAAACGCATATTGCCGGGAAGAATATTCATCAGTTTGTCCTTCGAGCTTCTTGTCGGATTGGGCGGGTTTTAGCGGATAGATGCTGCAGAGGCCAACTGTCGTTTTTAGAGCAGCAAAGCCCAAGAAAGTGTCATGGCCGGGCATAGCCGTCCAAAGGACGCCGTCGCTTCCGCTCGCCTATGTCCCGGCCATCCACGTTCTTACTACCTGCAGAAGAAAGACGTGGATGCCCGGGTCAAGCCCGGGCATGACGAGAGTGTCAAGCGACATCCCGCAGGGCCTGTTCGACCACCTTGCGCTGCTCTGATGTCAGCGCTGCCTGTGGCGGGACGGGGTCGCCGACCGGATAGCCCTGGATGTCGAGCCCGGCCTTGATGCAGGCCGCCAGGTTGAAGCGCGCGAAGGCTTCGTTGATGCGCCAGAGCTTGCGCTGAAGCACCATCGCCTCCTCCCAGCGGGCCGACCTGCAGAGGTTGTAAAGTTCGACGCTCTGCCGCGGAATGATGCAGGCCGGCCCCGCCATCCAGCCCAACCCGCCGATCAGCATCACCGCCGCCGGTATATGCGCAGAGGCCGAGAACACTTTGATGCTGTCGCCGCACCGGTTCATGATCGACAGCAGCCGGCCGGTATTGGTGGAGGCATCCTTGATGTAGCCGATGCGCGGATGGGCCGCGAGCCGCGCGATCACATCCAGCGTCAGGTCAGAGCGCTGGAATTGCGGATTGGTGTAGATCACCACGGGAATATCGACGGCGTCGGCGATGGCACGGAAATAGGATTCGATCTGCGCGTCGGCGACCGGAAAGTACGCCTCCAGAATTGCGAGGATGCCGCTGGCACCGAGCCTCTCGTATGCCTTCGCCTGCGCCACTGCGTCCGCCGTCGAGGTCGAGGCGACACCGGCGATCACGGGCACGCGGCCTTTCGCGGCCTCAATCGTGGTTTGCACGACGCTCGTGCGCTGCGCCTGGCTGAGATAGGCGAACTCGCCGGTCGAGCCCAGCGGCGTCAGCCCGTGCACACCTGATTTGATCAGGTCGTCGCACAGCCTGCCCAGCACCTCGGTGCGGATGTTGCCTGTGGGATCGATGGGGGAGACGAGATAGGGAAAGACGCCGTGGAAATCAACCATGGGCTGACTTATAGCGTTTTCAAGCGAAGTGGACACCGGTTCGCGTCAAGAAAACGCGTCAAAATAAGAAGAACTTGGGCAATGCCCAGGTCAAATTCACCTGCGATGCGAGATGGTTCGGCGTTGGTCGGCGAACAATCTCGTCATCGTCAGGTACCAGATCAATAGCCGTACCAGCCGCGATGCACGCCGTAATACACCGGCGCACCGTAATAGACCGGAGCAGGGCCGTAGTAATATCCGGGCCCGTATCCGTATCCATAGGCATCCGCCGCCACCGTTGCTGCGACGGCAGCCGCGGCAATCGCTGCACCGGTGCCGACACGCACGCGAACGCCACGGGCTTCCGCCGGCGCGCTTGCGACCGCCGCGAGCGTGGCGACGGTTGCGATCATCATTGCTACCTTTTTCATCCGAATTCCCTCATCTGAAATCTGCCCACAGACGGTGTTGGGCTGTGAAAACGCAATCGTCCGATCCGCCTGAGGGAAACAATAGGAAGCATCGATCGCTACTTATGTGCGCGACATCACAGACCGCGTTTCGGGAACAAATCGCTGAAGCCGATGGCTTTTTTGCACTGTCCGATCCGGGCATGAACCGCCCGTCTTGCGGTCGGCAACGACAACGACGATGTCGCGCATCGTGCTCGCGACCGATACTACTTCAATCCATCGAGCTTGTAGGAAGCCTGAACGAACCCGCCGTAGCGCGCGGTCCGTGACGGCAGCGTCTGGCAGGGACAGGGCGTACCAAAGATATTCGTGTACGAAGCCGGCGCCCACATTACCCAGTAGCGGCCACCGGCTCCGACGCTGAAAGAATTGCCGAACGAATATGCGACGATGGCTTCGAGCTGCACGCCCTTTCCGGAGCCGGTCTCTGTGGAGACCGTGTTGCTCACATCGGTTCGCAGCAGATGGTTGTCGACGCCTCGAAAATTCACCAGCGCCAAATACGCGGCGTCGGCCGTCAACGTCAATCTGTCCGTGAGGCCCAGCACGTCGTTCAGGCCGATCCTGAGTGAATTCCACTTGTTGTCTTCGGTAATGCCGAGCGTGGAGCCGGGAATCGAGGGAACGCAGTCGGGTTGCTGTTGGCGATCTGAGCGCAGCCGTAAGCAGACTTGCTCTCCCTGAAATAGTTGTAGCCGATGAAACCGCCAACCTTGGAAGTAGCCACATGGAATACCGAGTATCCGAAGTCCACCGTGGCGTAACTCAGATCGCCCTTCACCGGGTTCGACAACGTGTTCGAATAGGGAACCGTCGCGCCGAGGATCACCCAGTCCTCGTCGTGCATTTTTCCCGACAAATGACTTCCGCCGCCAACGAAGCCCTTAAGAAAGAAGTTCGAGCTGGTGTCGATGCGACCGAACAATTCCCCGGATGCGCACCTCGAGCAAGCGAGCTTGATATGGTGAACGTCAGTGAGAACGCTGCAGCGAGCCGTCGCAACATATGCTATATCGCGACCGGATTCACGCCAAACTGCTTCGCCATTCTGCGCAAAGCGCGCGCGATATCATAATCGTCGCCGCGCCATGGCAAGACTGCCCACAGCTGCATTAAACGGATCATCTGGAAAGGCTCGTGACAATCGCGTGTCGGCACAAGAAAGCCGGCGCGCCGCGCTTGCGCAAAACCGCGTGCGGCAAAAGATGTCCACAGATGTCCACAACCTCTAATGATTTAACTCACGATAATTTCACGACCTTCTCAGCAGTGTCCCGGCCGGACCAACGAGCGAGATACTGTCGATGGCGGTACAGAAGGTCGCTGAAGCTTCCATTCTCCAGGCTTCTGGAACTGAAGCGCGCGACGCTGTGCAGCCTGCAGCAGCTCCCGGCTTTCGTTATTTCCTCCGTACGCCACTGCCTTCGCAGCGGTTTCGCGCTTTCGGGGTCGACCCGCTGGAATCTCCAGCACTCCAGCCGAGACTGCGCGGACTGATGCACCGCCTGTCGCGGCGGATGGATGCCGAAATATACTGGCCACGGCACGACGACGGAGCGACCGAACATTGGGAAAACCCCCGCATCCCTTCGGGTTACACCTACCTGCTGCAATTCGTTGCGCACGATCTGGTTCATTCGGCGATTCCGCTTTCGGTGGCCGGAACGCTCGGCGCCGGCACCGCCAATGCGCGCCGCATGCCGCTTCGGCTCGAGACGCTGTTCGGCAGCGGCCCGGTCGGATCGCCGCATATTTATGCACTCGACGCCCCGAACGACGACCGGCGCACGAAGCTGCGGCTTGGGCGGATGCGCTGGAAAGAGAATGAGCCCGCGACCGGCTGCCCGTTCCGCGATATCGCGCGAACCGGGGCCGAGAACGTCACCGGGATCGACCGCAGCATCGCAGGCATGCGGGTTGCCCTCACCGAGGCGCTGGTCGCCGATCCACGCAACGACGACCACGCGGTGATGTCGCAGCTGACGGCGCTGTTCGCGCTGCTTCACAACAGCCTGATCGATCACGTCCGCCGGCAGGAACGAAGCCATGCGCCAAACGACCGCTTTGGCGCCGCCTACAAGCGCTTCCTGTGCGTTCGGGAGGCGGTTACGGCGATCTATCACAACATTCTGCGCAAGGATCTGATGCAGAGGCTGATCCATCCGACGATCTACGCGGCCTATAGCGGACCAACCCCGAACTTCATCGATCGGCCCGATCCATCCGCCGGGGATTTCGCGACCGGCGATTGGCAAATTCCGTTCGAGTTCTCGCACGGCGCGTTTCGGTTCGGCCACGCCATGGTGCGGCCCGAATACAACATCAACGACCTGTCGAACCAGGACCTCTACAACACCCTCGAAAAGACCTCCGCGAACGATCCGGTCAACATGCCGCTCGACGAGACATGGATGATACGGTGGTCGCATTTCTTCCGCATCAACGGATCGAAGCCGAATTTCAGCCGGCGCATCGGGCCGTATCTCAGCGACGGATTGGGCAACGATCAGATTTTTCCGGCGTTCGACGAGACCGAACGGGTCGGCTTGCTGTATCGCGACCTGCTGGGCGCCGGGCTCGCCGGCATGTGGTCGGTGGACGCGCTGATCGCCGAGATCGCCGCGCGCAGACCGCACTTCATCGCGATGTCGCGCCTGCTGTTCAATCGCGACTATCGCATCGGCCAGCTCCGCGAATGGCTCGCCGCCGCGCCGGCCTATGGCGCGCTGACGGGCGAAGACATCGAAACGCTTTCGAACGATCCACCGCTGCCGTTCTTCATCCTGTTCGAAGCCATGCGGCAACCCGGGGCGGAAGGACTGCGCCTTGGGCCGCTCGGCTCAATCATGGTGTCGGAAGTGATTTTCGGCGCACTCGCCGGCGATCTCCGCTCGTCCAGCGGCGATTCACTGGCCGATCAGCTAGCTGATTTGTCCCGCGAACATTACCCGGCAAATTTTTTCCAGGACATTCCCGATATTTCGAGCATGGCGCAGCTGGTGGAATTCACCGCTGAAATTGCCGAGCTGAAGCAAGCCGTGCCCGCATTTCTGTGAGCAGAATTGTCTGTCTCACTCAACCCGGAGGAGTAAGACCATGCAGCGCATCGAAAGGCTACAGGTGACCAACCACGAACGTTGGGGCAAGCTGGTGAAGACCTGGGCGACCGGCCAGAACTACATGGACGACGACAACACCTATCCGCTGCCGGAGACGATGGACGAGTTCAAGGAGCAGCTCGCCAAGGCCCAGGTGTTCGCGACCGTGCCGGAGCGCTTCAAGCAGATTCAGTTTGTATCTTCGGACCAGGAGACCATCCTCGTACGCTTGCCGCCGAAGGTGATGATCGAAGACTCCGAGGCCCTGCTCAACCAGCCGGGATCGACCTATCCGCTCCCGCCGTTCTACAAACGCCTGTTCAACGGCATCGATCCGGTGATCTCGGAAGAGGACAAGTTCCGGGTGCATGCCGAGCGTATCGGCGACTACACGATCAGCATCTGCTCCTGAGCAACGCGATCAGGCCAGCTGAACGATAGAATCGACCGGAAGCCCTGCGCCACGCAAACCGTCGCGCAGGGTTTCCCACCGGGAACTCACACTGATCGGATGGGCTTGCAGGGCCCAGCGGACGATGGCCCCGTCGGTCGGGGCCGATGGTCCAACCCAAAACGAACGTATTCCGTTCAGGAAGCGTTGGGCCTCTTCCCGGGCCAGCTCCGGTTGCCCGAGATGAAACAGCGCCGCCGCCCGCCATGCGGGCAGCGTTTTTATCACCCCCTCCGCGCGATCGATCGCCTCGAGGGCACCGGCATATTCGCCGCAGAGCATGCGAACGATGCCATGGTAACCCCATCCAAGATATGGGGGCGCTGGCGAAAGGGCCAGCGACTGCTCGGCCCACAGCCGAGCTTGATCGATTGATCCGGAAAAAGCGTAACCTCCTGCACTGGACAACAGGGTCCACGGATCGTTGTCGTTCAGTTCACAAGCCAGTTCCAGATGCGGTACCGCTTCGGCCTCCCGCAGCGCCATGATGTAAGACCAGCCGCAGCACAGGTGCGCCCGGGAATCGACCGGATCCAGTTGAACGGAACGCTTCGCGAGTTCGAGCGTCGCTTTTGCCTTGCCGAGATCGCGGAAGACGCCAGGGTGAACAAAATGCTCGACATTGTTCATTTGCACGAGGCTGCTGTAGCAAGGCGAGTAGGTGGGGTTTTCCCGGATCGCATCGCGGAAGATGGTGACCGCGCGCTGCCAGCTTTCCGCATCGTATTTGAAGTGCAAGCTCTGCCCGCGAAGCCAGCGGTCGTGCAGATCGAGCGAAACGTCGGGTTCGCCCGCGAGCCGCATCAGCCGCTCGGTCGACAATTGCACGTTCAGCGAAGTTGCGATCCGCCGTATGATCCGCTGCTGGGCGTCAAACCAGTTGCCGAGACCGAGGCGAAAGCTTTCGCTCCACACATAGATTCCGGAGGCTTCGTCCCGCAGCACCATCACGATATTGATTTCAGCCCCCGCCTGATAGGCGGTGGTCTCGATACAATATTGCGGCGCGGCTCCTGCCGCGGGAATTTTGACGGCGGCAGGAAGACGATCGACCACGCTCCATTCGCGGAAACGCACCAGGCACGCGGCGAGATGTTGGGAGAATCCGTGCACGAGATGGCTGTGATCCCCGTCGACGCCGTGCATCGCAAAGGGCCGCAGCACCAAAACCGTCTTGACGGGCGCGTTTGATAGAGCTGCAGGAACGGACTGGAGACCGGATCCGTTGATGGCCCGGGCCGCCAACACGCCATTCTTGGCATGGGCGCCGCGATCGGCCGGCGGCGGCTCGAAAACGCCAAGCTTGATGCTCGCCACCAGTTCCTCGGTCGCCGGCGACGGCTCCATGCCGTAATCGCGATCCAGCAGGTCCCACAACGATTTGTAGATGCGTAACGCGCCGGCAATATCCCCTTCCTCGGCATGCGCCCGCATCAGATAGCGACAGGCATGTTCATGGGTCGGATCGAGGTTGACGATCGCCGCTGCGAATTTCTTCTTGGTGTCGCGTGGTACGTTTGCGCCGATCAAACCGGCCTCGAGGCTTCGCATCAGCCGTTCGTGGACCGTTTGACGCTTGGCCAGTACCCAGACGCGGAAAGACGGATCGAGATCGTCCATGCCTTCGAGCAACCGCTCGTCAAGCTGTGGCGCATCGAGCAGCAGCGGATGGACCCGCTCGTTCTCAGCTTGCTGAAGCACACTCTCGATATCGACTTCCACTTGCCCGATGTCGACGCCGATCAGGAGCCGCTCAGCAACGAAGCCGCCAAATCCGGCCTCCTCCAGCACCGAGCGCAGTTCGCGAACGACCTGGCGCAGCGAGGCACGCGCCTTTTCCTCATCCGACCGGCTCCACAGCAGGCCGACCAGCCGTTCCCGGCTTTCCCGTTTGGTATCCGACAGCGCAAGGTAACCAAGGACCGCGGCGGCCTTGCGGGTTCGCAGTTCAATCGGCCGGCCGTTGAGCCTCAAGCCGAAGCGGCCGACCAGCGACACCGACAGTCGCGGGGCGTTTTCGCGTGCCATCGCGGCTTCGTCTGCTGACATGGCGCTTGCGCTGCCCCGCATCCAAGGATTTCTGTGCCTGGCTGAAATTATCGCCAGTCTATATCAAAGCGACACCGTCGGTATAGGTTGCGCCGCCGCCGGTTCGCGCAATGCAATGCCGCAATCTCGCCGTGACGATCTCGGACGGCTCAAGCTGCAGGCCGGGCGCGATGACGCGCACCACAGGAACGGCAAAGTGCTGGCGTGTCAAATCGATGCAGTAGGTCTCGATGCCCCGTTCTTTCAAACGCTCAGCGTTTAACGTAATATGACACCCGCCTCAGTTGCGTCGATGGCGAAATGGGCGGCGGGGCCTGCGACCGGCTGCACCAGCGCACGTTGATCGGCATTGATCATCGCGCGGCGCAGATGGGTGCGGTCCTTCGCATTGAGCGCGGCATCGCCGCGCTCGTTATATTTGGTTGCGATGACAGCGTCTGCCAGTTCGAGCTGGCAGCAAAACTTCGCATCCATCGCTTAATCGTGTCGCCCGATGCCAGCAGAGTTCGGTGCCCCGACGCGTGCGACGTTCCGACAAGTCGGCGATGAGTTCAGCGCCGGCGGACCGAGCCCGGCCACGCCTTGATCGATGCCGGCTTCGAGCAACGCGTCGCTTCCGCTTTGCAATTGAGAGAGATACTCGATCCCCTCGCCGATGCATCCCTGAAATGCTTCCTGCAGGGAAACACCGACACCGGAGACGCCGACCATCGGGCTTCCGGCATGCAAGGGATCGGCAAGCACCGGATCAAATTGCGCGCCGAAGCTGACCAGACCTGGCGCGTCGGGCGCGGCCAGTTCGAAAACGCGCGCAAACCGTGAGGCAGCCATCAACAGGCGAGCACGGTTCACCGTTTCGGGAAAACCCCGCGCTGCAGGCTCCGTGACAGCGTAGTCGAGCGCCCGCAGCATCTGTTTGGCATCGTGATCTCCGGTCGCGTCCGATCGCTCGCCCAGCAGCAAATTAGCTGCGGACAGAAACAAATTTGCCGTCGAATTGTCAGCGCCGCTCACGGTGACCTCACGCCTGACCAGCAAACTTCGGACGTGAGGCCAGCCCCGCCCTCGCCTTGGAGGAACTTATGCTCGCGAAAGCCTTAGTCATAGCCATGGCAGCCGATATAGCCCGGTCGGATTATGCAAAGCCAACCCTGATTCGCGGCCGGAGCCGCGAGTGGCTGATCGCCTGCCGCTGGGGGCCGGACGGCGAGTATCTTTCAATCGCGACAGCCGGCCCGCTTGCGGAACCTCTTGCGCAGGTTGCGCCGCAGGCGATCAAGCCGATCCACAGCCTGTTCGGCGTGCTGGTTTCCGAAACGGATTCCACGAGCACGTTCCTGCTGGTGCGTCAGTTGCCCGTTGGGATCGAACTCGCCGGCACGTTCTTTCCCGCCGACGGGTATGTGCTCATGCAGCAACATGAGGAAATCCATCTCGTCTGCAAGGCGCGCTACTCGCATAGTTGCGGCTGGCTTGATGGCAGGGAAATCCGCAAGGACATTCCCGATCCGGCGCCTTCCTCGGCCGAAGCGATGTCCTGGCATATCGAGGCATCGCAGCGTGACTGGATCGGCGAATTCATTCCGGGAGCAATGCCGCGAGAGCGGATCCCGATTCGCGCCACCGGCTGACGGAACGGATAGCCGCGGCGTCGCGTTACAGATCGTAACTAGGTCCGCGCGCGCGAGCTTCTGCGCTCGCCACGCGTAGCTGCGTCGAGCCGCGCCACCGAAGCCTTGGTCATTGATTTCTGAATGCCGGATTTCTGAATGCCGGATTTCTGAACGACGGACTTTTGCACGGTCGGCTTCTGATCGGCGATGCTTTCCACCAACCTCGCGATGGCCAGCCGCACGCGTGAATTGGTTCGCAGATAGGCCTTGAGAACGCGCAATGCGCCGGGCTCGGCGAGCAAATGAACCGGTGAATTCGCAGCTGCAGTTTTTTCCTGCGAAGATTCGAACAACTCGCCGACCGTAATCCCCAGCACGGAAGCAATCTGCGACAGCCGGCTGGCGCCGACCCGGTTTGCGCCCTTCTCGTATTTCTGGACCTGCTGAAAGGAAACGCCGACCCGTTCGGCGAGCGCCGTTTGGCTCATTCCGCGATTGATCCGGAACATGCGAATCTTGGCGCCCACCATTGCGTCAAGTGGACCAGACTTCCTAACCGCCATTGTCAGGCTCCCCGACTTTCCGAGTTGGGCAAGACTAACACAACCTCAGGGCGTTGCGGGCGCTAATTTGCGACCCGCTAGTTCGCAATTCCCGGCAGGATCCTGACCCGTTGCTCGACATTGACGTGGTCGAGGATCAGCCGGCCTTTCGGGTCGATCGCCGCCTTCATCGCCGGAGGATGACCGGTCTCGAGATAGTGCTGCAGCGCAAAACGGCTCTCATCAGAGAGCGCAAACAGCGCCCGCATCAGCTCAAAAAACCCCGGTTCTTCCGCTACATAGAGCAATTCGCGCAGCTCAGCCCCGGTAAAACGCCCTAACGCCGCCACAAGCCATTCGGTCTGGTCATTGGGATCGCTCTCGGGCACGCGATTAAGATAATAAACGACCGATTCCGCACTCATGTCTTCCCCCGATCCTCGCGATAGCCCACGAGTCCCCCTCCCCGGGAAGGGTTTCCTGGCAGCTACACCGACCGTGAGAGTGCGTGGCCTCTCGTGATTTCAGCGTGATTGCGCCGGAGGCATATGGCCGGGGTTACCTGCTTGTGCCGAATTGCCGCACCCACCGCGCGCAACTTGCGGCCTTCGCCGCCGATCCCTGACATCCCCATGACGTCAGGAGCCTTGTCGGCTCAGAACGCCTTGGCGATGGCGCGCTGGGCGTCCTCTTGAATCAGCTTCAGATGATTCTGATCGCGAAAGCTCTCCGCGTAGATCTTGTAGACGTCCTCGGTGCCCGATGGCCGGGCGGCGAACCAGCCCATCCCGGTCTCGACCTTGATACCGCCGAAGGATTGGTCGTTACCCGGCGCTTTGGTCCTGACGGCGCTGACCGGCTCGCCGGCGAGTTCGCGCATGTCGAGTTGCTCCGGCCCCAGCGCCTTCAGGGCGTTCTTCTGCTTTGGCGTCGCCGGCACGTCGATCCGCTCGTAGTAGGGCACGCCGAGTTCGGCCGTGAGCCCCGTGAACAACTGGCTGGGATCGCGGCCGGTCCGCCCGAGGATTTCGGCTGCCAGCAGCCCCATCACGACGCCGTCCTTGTCGGTCGTCCATACCGACCCGTCCTTCTTGAGGAACGACGCGCCGGCGCTTTCCTCGCCGGCGAAACCGAACGCACCGGCGCCGAGGCCCTCGACGAACCATTTGAAGCCGACCGGGGTCTCGACCAGATTACGGTTCAGCTTCCTCGCGACGCGGTCGATGATCGAACTCGAGACGATGGTCTTGCCGATCGCGGCCTGCCGGCTCCATTGCGGCCGGTGCTCGAACAGATAGGCGATCGCGGCCGCGAGAAAATGGTTGGGATTCATCAGGCCGTTGGAACGCGTCACGATGCCATGCCGATCGGCATCGGTATCGTTGGCAAAGGCGACGTCGAATTTGTCGCGCATCTGGATCAGGCTCGCCATGGCAAACGGCGACGAACAATCCATCCGGATCTTGCCGTCCCAATCGGCGGTCATGAACCGGAAAGTCGGATCGACGGCCTCGTTCACGACCACAGCATCGATCCCGTAATGCTCGATGATCGGCTGCCAGTAATGCACAGCGGCGCCGCCGAGCGGGTCGATCCCGATTCTGACGCCCGCGGACTTGATCAGCGCCATATCGACGGCATTGCCGAGATCAGCGACATAGGGGCCGATATAGTCGTGCAGATGCGTCGAGGGCGCCTTGCGGGCACGCTCATACGGCATCCGCGCAACGTCTTTCATGCCGGCTGCCATATAGGCGTTCGCAGCCTTCTCGACCTTGGATGTCACGTCGGTATCGGCAGGACCGCCATGCGGCGGATTATACTTGTAGCCGCCGTCTTCCGGCGGGTTATGCGAGGGCGTGACGACGACGCCGTCGGCAAGGCCGCCGGTTCGTCCCTTGTTGTAGCTCAGGATCGCATGCGAGATCACCGGCGTCGGTGTGTAGCCGCCGCGCTCATCGATCATGATGTCGACGCCGTTGGCGGCAAACACTTCCACCGCGCTCGCCAGCGCCGGCTCCGCCAGCGCGTGGGTATCGATACCGATGAACAAGGGCCCGGTGAGGCCGGTCTCGCGGCGGTGGTCGCAGATCGCCTGTGTCGTCGCCAGGATATGATTTTCGTTGAACGAGTTCTTCAACGACGACCCGCGATGCCCTGAGGTGCCGAAAGCCACGCGCTGGGCCGGGTCGGCCGGATCGGGCTTCGAGGTGAAATAGGCTGTCACCAGCCGCGGCACATTGACGAGGGAAGCGGGATCGACCGGTTTGCCGGCGGCGGGATTTTGGGCAGTCACGTGACCTCACAGGACAGATAGCGTGTTCGGAGATATATACGAGGAAGGCGTCAGCTAGACCAATAATAACAACGAGGAAGCGTTCCATGCAGCCGTTCTGCCGCCGTTCGATCTCCATTGCCTGCGGATTCATGATGCTCGCCGGCAGCGCCTTGATAAGTGCTGGCAGCGCCTTGGCCGAAAACTATCCGTCCCGTCCGGTCAAGATCGTGGTGCCGTTCCCGGCCGGCGGCTCCAATGACATCGTCGCCCGCGTCGTCGCGCAAAAGCTGTCGGAGCGTAACAACGGACAGACATTTTTCGTCGAGAATCGCGGCGGCGCCGGCGGCAATATCGGCGCCGAGGCGGTCGCGGGTTCGGATCCGGACGGCTACACGCTGCTGCTGACGGCGCCTCCGCCGCTTACCATCAATGCAGCACTGTACCGGGATCTGCGATACCATCCGTCGACCGCATTTGCACCGGTCGGGCTGATCGCCTCGGTACCGATCGTTCTGGCCGTGCCCCCGTGCAAAGTAGAATCGCGCACGAAAAAAGGCCCGGCGGCACGACCCAACCTGATCTCATCCCGCTCTAGCGGCCCTTAGAACGCACAAATCAGGGCCGGACTTCGCCGATCGACCATGGCAAAGCTTCGTCGCCACGGAAGACCACGATGTCGCCGCCATCGACTGCGATGGCCGCCGGCATCGCTGCAGGGCGCCGCTTGAGCTCGATCGTGCCGGCGTTGGCCGGCAGGCCATAGAAATTCGCGCCATTCAGCGAGGCAAATTTTTCCAGCCGATCGAGCGCGCCCTCCTCGTCGAACACCTGCGCGTAGGTCTGTAGCGCGGTGGCACCGACAAATACGCCGGCACAACCGCAGGCGGCCTCCTTGAGGCTGGACAGATGTGGCGCCGTGTCGGTGCCGATGAAGAAACACGAATCGCCTGAGGTCGCGGCG
>Ga0137412_10003353_pt1 | contig 12791 bp, 10 predicted proteins | sample CZODoug2_1_16fun_FD_122160 | JGI IMG/M metagenome (GOLD analysis project Ga0137412, IMG submission 122160) | Vadose zone soil fungal communities from Angelo Coast Range Reserve, California, USA - CZODoug2_1_16fungal (Hybrid Assembly) | ecosystem: Environmental > Terrestrial > Soil > Vadose zone...
TCAAGGTCGACCGGGAGGAACGCCCGGATGTCGATGCCGTCTATATGGAAGCTACGCAGTCGATGACCGGCAACGGCGGCTGGCCGATGACGGTATTTGCCACTCCCGAGGGCGCGCCATTCTTTTGCGGTACGTATTTCCCGCCGCGTGCGCAGATGGGCATTCCGGCGTTTTCGCAGCTGCTCAATGCGGTGGCCGAAGCATGGCGCGAGCGGCGCGACGAGCTCGAATCGGTGGGCGCCGAGGTCACTACCCGGCTGAATGCCGCCGACCAGCTGCCGGCCGGCGCCGAAATGACGCCGGCCGCCCTGGCCGCCGGCGTTCAGCAGCTGGCGGAGTCCTATGACGCAACGAATGGCGGTTTCGGCGGCGCCCCGAAATTCCCGCCGTCGATGCTGCTGGAATTCCTGCTGCGGCACGCCGCTCGCACCGGATCCGGTCTGGACATGGTCGAAGGCACCTGCGATGCAATGGCCCGCGGCGGGATGTACGACCAGCTTGCCGGCGGCTTCGCCCGGTACTCCGTGGACAATTCCTGGACCGTTCCGCACTTCGAGAAAATGTTGTACGACAACGCGTTGCTGCTGCGGGTGTACGTGCATCTCTGGCGGCAGACCGGATCCCCGCTGGCTCGCCGAGTCGCGACCGAGACAGCCGAATTCCTGATCCGGGATTTGGCCACGCCAGAGGGTGGTTTTGCCTCCGCCCTGGACGCCGACACGGACGGCGTAGAGGGGGCGACGTACGTCTGGAATCCGGCGCAACTCGCTGACGTACTCGGTGAGCGGGATGGCGAATTGGCCGCCCGGCTGCTCAATGTCACGGATGCGGGCACCTTTGAATCAGGGCTTTCCACGCTTCAGCTGCGCCGCGATCCGTCCGATGTGGACTGGTGGGAGTCCGTACGGAAGCGGCTTTTTGCGGCCCGGCTGACCCGCCCGCAGCCCGGGCTGGACGACAAGGTGGTCACCGCCTGGAATGGCCTGGCGATTGCCGCACTGGCCGACGCCGGCGGCATTCTCGACGAGCCGTCCTATGTGGACGCTGCTGTTGCGGCGGCCTCATTAGTGCTGGATTTGCACCTCGTGGACGACCGGCTGCGCCGCACGTCGCGCGCGGGGAGAGTCGGCCACAGCACCGGAATTCTGGAGGACTACGCCGACCTTGCCGAAGGTCTGCTCGCGCTGCACCAGGCCACCGCGGACGGTCGCTGGCTGGCCGCGGCGGGCCGGCTACTGGAGACCGCCGTTACCCGATTTGCCGATGGGACCGGCGGATTCTTCGATACCGCAGACGATGCCGAGCAGTTGGTGCGCCGGCCGCGGGACCCGACCGACGGCGCCACCCCGGCCGGCGCGGCGGCGCTGGCCGGCGCGTTGCTGACCTATTCCGCGCTGACCGCGTCCAGCGAGCACCGCGCCGCGGCGGCGGCGATCGTGTCGCGGTCGACGTCGCTGGTTGAGCGCTACCCGCGGGCGGTCGGCTGGGCCGCCGTGGTGGCCGAGGCACTGCTGGCCGGTCCCCTCGAAATCGCTGTGGTGGGTGCGGATTCGGCGCTGGAGTCGGTCGCTCGGCGGGCCGCGTCGCCTGGTGCGGTGGTCGTGGTCGGCGAGCCGGACCGTCCCGGTGTGCCGCTGCTGGCCGACCGGCCGCTCGTTCAGGGACGCGCCGCCGCCTACGTATGCCGCGGGTTCGTCTGCGCCGCCCCTGTCACTGATGCTGACGCACTCCGGGCAGCCCTGCGGTAGTGCTATTCGTCGATCTGTCGGTCGAGCAGTCCGACGATCTGTTCAAGGCCGGCCTTGGTGGCGGCGAATCCGTCGGTCATTCGGCGCTCCAGGTCAGCGAATCGCCGATCGACGGCATCAAACCGCCGATCGACGGCATCAAACCGACGATCGACTTGGTCGAACTGTCCGCGCGTCTGCACGCCGAGCGCGCTGATCGCCGATCGGTTTGCATCGATCTTGATTGTGAGATCGGCAAGGTCGCGATCGCGCGCGGCCGCCAAGTGCCGGGCCGCCGCGGCGTCCTCGCGGGCGATCCGGGTCTCGGCGTCGAGCTCGCTGACATGATTTTCCAGCGCGGACACGCGAGCTTCGAGGTCGGACGGTTCAGCCATGTGCGGAATCGTACCGGTGGGCGTCGACCCGAAGCGATAGTTATCCACAGGCTGGGTGGCCGGACGGTGATTCCGTACGAACGTGACATTCGCGCGAATAGGGTGCCCGAACTTCCCGTTCGCGTTGGTTGGGGTGGCTGTTCGGTACGAACGAGCCGACGTCCTGGCCTGGCTGACCGGTTGCGGTTAGTGACCGGATTGCCCCAGGTGATGCGCGTTTTCGCCAGTCATGACCGACATTTTTCGACTGTGCGGCAGATTTAGGGCTAGGCCGGAGGGTCATCAAACGGTTACTGTGCTCGCAATCGGTGACCACTCCGTCACTGCTTGCGGTCCTAGGAGGGCCCCATGCGCGCTGCCATCTTCGAAGGCCCGGGCAACGTGCGGGTCGAGCAGGTGCCCGATCCGGAGCTCGTCGAGCCGACCGACGCCATCGTTGCGGTGACCCACGCCGCGATATGCGGCAGCGACCTGTGGTCATACCGCGGATACGGCCAGCGGCCGGCTGGTTCCAGCGTCGGGCACGAGTTCCTCGGCGTCGTACAGGCGGTCGGCCGAGAGGTCACGACCGTGCGCACCGGCGACGTGGTGATCGCGCCGCGTACCTGGTCCGACGGCACCTGCGACTACTGCCTCGCCGGGCTGCATTCGTCCTGTGTGGACGGTGGAATGTGGGGGACGCCGGGGCACGATGGCGCGCACGGCGAGGCGGTGCGGGTGCCGACCGCCGACGGCACGCTGTTGGTCATCCCGGCCGAGCTGCGGGACGAACCGGAACGGGTACTGCCGCTGGCCGAGGTGCTGGCCGCCGGGCAGCACGCCGCCCGGGCCGCCGAGGTCGGATTCGGCAAGACGGTCGCCGTTGTCGGCGATGGTGCGGTCGGGCTCTGCGCGGTGCTCGCCGCCGGCCGCAGCGGCGCCGCGCAGATCATCGCGATCGGCCGGCACCCGGACCGGCTCGATGTGGCCAAACGGTTCGGTGCCACCAACATCGTGGTCGGCCGCGGCGACGAGGTGGTGGAGGAGGTGCTCAGCCTGACCGGCGGCGTGGACGCGGTGCTGGAATGCGTCGGCGCGCAAAGTGCCCTGGATACCGCGATCGCGGTCGCCAAGGACGGGGCCACGATCGGGTATGTCGGCGCGCCGCACATGGTCGACGGGCTGGACCTGGCGTCGGTCTTCTGCCGCAACATTGCGCTGCGCGGTGGGGCCAGCCCGGCCCGGGCGTACCTGCCGCAGCTACTCGCCGCGGTGGCCAGCGGCACGCTGGATCCGAGCCCGGTGTTCGACCGGCGGGTCGGGCTGGAAGACATTGCGGCCGGTTACCAGGCCATGGACCGCCGCGACTCGCTCAAGGTCCTCATCGACGTCGCCTGATCCCGCCATCTCCCATGATCGACATCGGTTTCTGGTCGCCATAGCAACCAGAAACCGATGTCGATCATGAAGCGGCGCCGAATGGCGTTCGGTACGGACGTGACGTTGCGTTTTTACGTTTCGTCCAGTAGTTCTAACAGCTTTGTCGTTGTGCTCCAATTGCGGATCGTCATACTTCTGTAGGCAGGCGTACCAACAATCTTGCTTAGTCGGCTCTCGGTTCGCCGTGCGCTAAGGCGTTGCGAATAGATCACGCCGTCGCCCGCCCAGATACGGTCAACGCCTTCTCTTGGCGCAAAAACGGCCAGCGCTTCTTCCGGTGCAATGTCCATCAAGAAGACGGAATCGCTGTGATATTTATCGGGCGACTCGCCGAATCCGTCGGGTCGGTTGCTAATGACGGAGTTAAGCTGATCGCGAGATAATACCAGCACCTTGATGAGCTCGTCGTCAAGTCGGAAGCTCCGAGGCAGTGCCTCTTCGATCTGAGCCTTTATCTCGTTGGCATGTTTGTCGGACCTCACAATCACGTTGCCACTGGCGATGTAGGTTGCGACATCGGTGAATTTCAGCGTTTGCAGACACTTCCTCAGGTCTGCCATCGGAACGCGATTCCTGCCGCCGACATTGATACCCCGTACAAGTACGAGATGGGTGCTCCTCATCGTTCAGCTACCTTTGCTTGCGTAAAGAAACTTCCTGCGCTTTTCCATCCCGCGTGTCGCATATCGTCTCCTCGGGGTGCTGCCGTCGCCCTGCGTCACACTGTACCGGCGGCCTCGAAAACCCAGTGGAGCCAATGTGACGTCGGTGCGCGTTATGTGAAACCAACGTCACATTGGCTCCGAGTAAGGGGCGTCAGCGCAACAGGAAGATCTGCGTGGTCCCACCGACGGTGACCTTGACCTGCCTGGCGTTGTCCGGGATCAGTGCGGCACTGCTCGTTACGGTGTGCCACTGGTCATCGCCGGTCTGATAGGCAAGCGCGGCGCCATCCCGACCGATAATCCAGCCTTGCTGATCCGGCAGCCGGATATGCACCCAGAGCGCGGATTTCTTGTCGTACGTTCCGCCGTAGACGTCTTGGCGCTTGCCATTATGCTCGACGATCGCCTCAATCCAGCTGGGATGGAAATTGAATCCGCCCACATTCATGACCGCGAACCGGCTGCCGTTCGCGGTAATGCCATAAATACAGAGCGGCGGCGACTCCACACTCGTTTGTGCGTACGGGTCGGTGAATTTGGCCAGCTCGGATCCAGTGATCGAGTTGCAGGTGAGTCCCTTCGGCCGGTCTGCCCTGCCGCTGACCCAGATCTTCGCATTCCAGCTCCGTGGCAATCTCTTGTAGTCAAACTCCGCGTTGGCGCCGATCGTCGTCCCGAGATACGCGTTGTTGGCAATGCTCGGATCGGAATTTGACGGGCTCCGGCGCCCATGCCCGGTCAGCGCAACGTCGTATTTCTGAACGTTCGCCGGGATGGAAATCACCGCCGCACCATCGTGGAACTTGACCGGAGCGAACGTGCGATGTACCGTCCCGTCCCCGTTGATTGTCAGCGTCGAATAGTCCAGCGCCTTTCCTTGGTCCAATACCACCAGCGTGTGGTCGTCTTTGCCGATAAGGAATGCGCCGTCCTCGTAGCTGCCAGGAGCGGGATAGGTGTCGCCGATAATCACCGGCTTTCCGTCGGATCCAGGCCCGACGAAGCCCATGAGCAGATGCGAACCCTCATGGTCGATCTGGATTTCGTCGTGCTGGCGGAGGTAGGACTCCTGCACGATGAATGCCGCGTTCCCCACCGGCGTCTTTCCCGCCCAGACAACATGGGGGGCGCCGCGCAGATGGTCGAAAATACCGCGCTCGGCGTTCATCGACTTGCCGTGGCTGTCGTCCCAGGCCGACGCCGCCTGCTTGAGATAGCCGGAATCACCGGCCAAGTTGCCCCGTGTCGGCGCATTCAGCCAGGCCTGGTCGGCGGCCGGGATGGTCGGGCCCGGCTTGAACGCCGTCCACGCACCAACTGCCGCGGCGGCGATCACCACGACAGTGCCCATCGCCATCGCGACACGCCCGCGAAACTTGCGCCGAGCCCCGCCACGCTGCACATCTGCCAGCAGATCCGAGCGCGGCCGCAGATCATCCGTGCACGTCTGAAAAATCGTCCGGACCTGGTCCTCAACATTCATTGCGTGCTCCCGTGAAGTCGTTCTCTGGCAGGCTGAGCAGTTCCCGCAACCGGGCCAAACCCCTTGAGGCCTGGCTCTTCACCGTGCCGGCCGAGCAGCCCAGCACCGCGGCCGTGTCCTGCTCTGACAGGTCGTCGAGGTAGCGAAGTACGAGGACCGCCCGCTGTCGGGCCGGCAATGTCGCCAGCGCCCGAACTACCGCATCCTGCGTCGCATATGTCTCGGCGTGGTCGGGCGAGCCTAGATAGTCTCGCTCGGGCAGCGGCGCCTCCGGGCGCCGGCCACGGGCCCGCCACCGATTGGTGGCGGCGTGGACGAGTGCGCGCCGGGCGTAGGCAGCCGGGGAGGTGCGGATCGACCGCCACTTCACGTAAACCCGCTCGAGCACCTCCTGCACCAAGTCCTCGGCATGTCCGCGATCACCCGTGAGCAAAAAGGCGGTCCGCAACAGCCGGCCCGACTGGCCCTGGACGAACTCGGCGAAGTCGCTGTCCATTCCGCTCCCTTCCATCGGCTACAACAGGAATGACACCGCCGACGCCGCTGAGGTTGAACCGGTGTGGTTAGCGGGCCGGCCCGAGGCACGGGCGGGCGGCAGATGCAGTTGTAATCGAGCGGTAACGCTGCAGTTTGGGTAACGGATAGGAGACAGTGCTCGGGGCGGACCGCCCTACGGTAGAGGGTCCCGGCCCATCGAATCTCGAGCCAGTTCGCGTGCGCGATAGGCCGGCGGCGAATCTCATGCGCGATGCAGCGAGGTTCACCGCATCATGGCGGCCGGTCAGAGCTTACCGGCGTACTGGCCGCGCACGAGTCGTGGGCGAGTCGACGGTGGTGAGCTGGGCCGACATATTGCGCCATCCGTGGTCGGGACATGAGTTAACACCTCGCGTCGCCGGCCCAGAATCGACCATGGTTAATATCAGCTCGATTGCTGGTCTTGTCAACGCAATACCACCGTTTCTGCACCGACTTCGCCTGGCTGCATTCATCGTGAGTCGTTTTGGAGCCGGCGGTCCGCGCAATGGCTGCTGCGGCTACGCCCCAGGCCGTCCCTCCGCGGTTTCGACGAGCGCCGGCATTTCCCCCAAGCGAGGCGCGAAGATGTTGTAAAGCGGCTCAATGGTGATAGTCATTTGGCGGTCGAGCCCGATCGCTTCCGCGCCAGGCGCGAGCCGGGCTTTCATGAACGCGTCAAAGTTCTCGGATGTGTCCCATACCTCGGTGATGCGGTAGCCGCCTTCGATCCGCGCCGTCAGATGAAGATAAAGGCCGGGCTCCGGGTTGTGCTCAACTCCCATCTGATCGAGGATGGCACGGTACTCGGTCGGGGTAAGTCCCGCGACGTCAATTGTGGTGATGACAGCCATGTGCCGTTCTCCGCTCTCAACCGTCAAATGTCAGGCGAGGTTTGCCCAGATCGTCTTGTACTGCGTGTAGCTCTCCCATGCCTCCCGCCCCTGCTCGCGACCGTAGCCGCTCATTTTGTAGCCGCCGAAAGGCGCGTTTGGATGATATTTATGCCAGGTGTTGATCCACACCATGCCGGCTTGGATGCGATCGGCGAGGCGAAGTGCACGCCCGAGATTGCCGGTTTGGATGCCGGACGCGAGGCCGTACGGTGTATCGTTGGCGATACGGACCGCATCCGCCTCGTCGTCAAACGGGATCACCGGAAGCACTGGGCCGAATATCTCCTCACGGCTGATAGCGATTTCGTTGCCGGCGTCGGCAAACACCGTCGCTTCGACGAATAGTCCCTTCCCATTTATTTGCCGCGTGCTGCCGCCGGCGGTTAACCGCGCGGTCCGCTTGCCTTGTTCGACGTAGCCGAGCACCTTGTCGTATTCGGCCCGAGAGGCAATCGGGCCAACCTGCGTCGCCGGATCGAGTGGATCGCCGAGCACCGCGTCGGCGGCCATGCGGCTGAGCTTTTCTACGACTTCGTCGTAACAGGCGCGTTCGACCAGAAGGCGGGACCCGGCGACGCAGACCTCGCCCTTGTTCCAGAATATTCCCCAGAACGCGGTCTGCACGGCCGCGTCAATATCGGCGTCGGCGAAAATAATGTTGGGGCTCTTGCCCCCGAGCTCCATGGTCAGATGCTTCATGGTGTCGGCGCCGTTGCGCATGATCCCCTGCCCGACATTCGTCGAGCCAGTGAACGCGATCTTGTCGACCCGCGGATCGCGGACCAACGCGTCACCGATGGTACCGCCGCCGCCGGTGACGAGGTTGTAGGCGCCGTCGGGCAGCCCGGCGTCGAGGAGGACCTGAGCGAGGGCGAGTGCGGTCAGTGGTGTGTCCGATGCCGGTTTGTGGACTACCGTATTGCCCGCGGCAAGTGCCGGCGCGATCTTCGAAGCAGACAACGCCAGCGGAAAATTGAATGGCGTGATCGCCGCGATAACACCGAGCGGTTCGCGCCGGGTCAGAATCCGGATATCGCGCTCGTACGATGTGCGGTACGAGCCATCGAGCGCGCTCATCGCCAACGCTCCGTGAAAGCGGAACAGCCCCGAGCAGTGTGGCATGATGACGTCGCGGAAATCGCGATAGGGCATTCCCATATCCATGGCTTCGCGGACCGCAAAATCGTCGGCACGCTCATCCATCAAGTCAGCGATACGGAAAAGGATCTTCGCCCTTTCCTCATGATGCATTCGGCTCCACGGCCCGTCGTCGAACGCGCGCCGCGCCGCCGCGACAGCCTCGCCAGCTTCCGCGGCGGATGCCTTTGCGATTGTGGTTATGGTCTCCTCGGTGGTCGGGTCGGTGGTATTCGTAGTATCGCCACTGGCCGCTGGTCGCCATTTGCCGTCGATAAGCAGCTGGCCGGGAGTGATGCTTTTGCGTTGCGGAATTCCGAGATCAGGCACGTATTTGCTCCATGCAGTCAGCGGATGAGATTGAGGGAGATGCGTGGGCCTAAACCCTGGCTGTAGGCGAGGCGGACCAAGAGGACCGAGGCTGGCTCGATGAAACGGGAGGCATCGAGACCGCCGGCATCGACGACGGCGCCGGGGAGATCGGCCATTAGACCAGCCACGATCGCTTTCGCTTCGGTATCGTCGCCGGCGACGAACATTCCGGCCGGTTCGCCGGCGACCAGCGGATTGTCGGAATGCAGCAATTCCGCGAAGGTCGGGATCCCTTTCACGACGCGCGCTCCAGGCGTGAGGCGTCGCAATTCCTCGCCTCCCGAGGTAGTCGTGCCGATCTCGAGAGCGCTCATGTCTGGCTTCGGTGAGTTCGTGCAATCCCATACCACGGTGCCGGTGAGATCACCGAGTTGCTCAAGAACATCGGGCACCGCATTCCACGGAACGGCCAGAGCCAGGACATCGGCCCACGCCTTGACGTCGGCCGGTTCGCCATGCCCCACACCGAATTCGACCGCTCGAGCCGCCAGCTTCGCGGCGTCCCTGCTGTAGCTGAGCTTTACGGTGTGGCCCGCGATCGTCAGTCGCTTGGCTAGCGCGGTGCCCAGGCTGCCCGCACCGATCACGCCTACCATCACAAGATTCTCCCGATTGTTGGCTCAGCCCGCAGCTTAGGGCCGATAGCAAAACGAGATATTTCACAATCGTACGTTGCACAATCAGGGCCTCTGTCGTTTGCGTCTGAGATCGACTTGGGTGCGGGAATGCGAAGGGTATTCACCCGGCCAGGCGACATCCTAGTCAGCCCGCCGACGAGCGCCAGCTCGTTCTTGATCGCGTCGATATTCGCATATTGCGCGAGCAGTTCATCCGGCCTGAACCGAAATGTCATGTCGTAATTAGGCCACAACACAAGGACCGTGAGCGCACCAATACCGACCAGCAACACCAGCGCCGGCCACGATGAAGTTCGTGTTCTCCACTCCGATAGTGTCGAAGGGTGCCTCAATTGCTGCCAACCACAATATGTTTCGCGCTGTATCGAATATGACAAGCTGACAAACGCGGCTACGTTTGTTGCGCACGTGAACTGGCGCGGCATTGCGACGGCGGTTGGTGGCTCCCGGTCGCCGATACCGTGTGGAGTGGTGCGCGGTTCAGGTCAGTACGGCGATAGTGACTCTCTGGAGACGCGTGGGTTCGGCGATGACGTCGTATGCGGTGATCGTCTCGCCGACGACGGTGAAGCTGAGCGCGTAGAGGAGCTGACCGTGCGGGGCGACGATGATGCCCACGGCGCCGTTGACCAGTGCCAGCTCGGCGTATTGTGTCCTCCCGGCCAGCGCCACGGTCCCTTCTGCGACGGGCCGTGCACCGTGGAGCTCGGTGGCGGCGCCGGGAGGTAGCGCGGCGGGGTCCGCGCGACGTACCACGTCAGGGGCCAGCACCGCCAGGATCGCGTACAGATCACCGGCCCGGGCGGCGGTCAGGAAAGCTGCTATGACCCGCCGGTGCCGGGCAAGCTCGGCGGCTGGGACCGCCGAGCTGCCCTGGACCTTGTGGCGCGCCCGGCTGGCGAGCTTCTTCGCCGCGACCGGGGTGCGTTCCAGGATCGGCGCGATCTGGTCGAACGGCACGGCGAACATGTCGTGCAGCACGAACGCAATTCGTTCGGTGGGTTCTAGGGTGTTCAGCACCACAAGGAGCGCCCGGCTGACCGAGTCGGCCACTATTGCCGCATCCTCCGGGCCGCTGCTCGAGGGAGGATCCGTTCGCTGGTCGAGCCCGTCGTGCTCTCTCACGTCCTCCCGCCGCAACTTGCGGGAACGCAGCATGTCGAGACAGATGCGGGTGAGGACCGTCCGCAGCCACCCGGCGATGTTGCCTACCTCGCCGGCGTCGACTCGAGCGAGCCGCAGCCATGTCTCCTGCACGGCATCCTCGGCCTCGCTCGCCGAGCCCAGCATCCGGTAGGCCACCGTCTGGAGCTGCCGACGGTTTCGTTCGAAACATTCGACCAATTCGCCTGGTTCGTTCATCGGTCACCTCTTGCCGTCGCGTGCCGTCACCTTGATGACGACCGCAACCTAGCCGAAGGGACGGGAGCACCGATGACGTCCTTGCTTCACCTGGATTCCAGCGCGAATTGTTCCGTCGAGTCGGTCAGCCGGGCGTTGACCGCGCTGTTCGCCGACACTTGGCGCGCGCGTCACGGCTCGACCGGATACCGCTACCGAGACCTCGTCGCCGACCCCGTGCCGCCCCTGACCACGGCCTACTGTGCACTCGGTCGGCGACTGGAACGACACGACCTCGCACCGCCGACCAGTGTCGCTGAATTGGTCGAGACCCCGGCCGAGCAGGGCGAATGGGCGGTGACCCACCCGTTGATCACCGAAGTCCTCACAGCGGGCACGATCCTGATCGGAGCGCCGATGTACAACTACTCGGTCTCCGCCTCGCTGAAGGCATGGATCGACCGGGTAAGCTTTCCCGGCGCCTTCACAGACCCGCACACTCGGGAAAACCTGCTATGTGACACACAGGTCGTGGTGATCAGCGCGCGGGGCGGCATTTACAGCGCAGGCAGCCCACGGGAAGCATGGGACTTTCAGACGCCTTACCTTCGTGTGTACCTTGCCAAGCAAGGGGTAGCCCAGGAGAACATGCACTTCATCACCGCCGAGCTGACCCTGGCTGACGTTGCGCCGCATCTAGCTCCCTTTCAGTCGCAGGCGGCACACTCGCTCGCCACTGCTCGAGCCCAGGTCATCGAGCTGGCGGTCATGCAGGTCACTGAGACCGTTATGCCCAACCGATGGAAGACCGCGACGGTCGGATTCGCCGGCAGAGGCTCGTAGGCCGTCCACCCGAACGGATGAAAGTGTGGACGCGCCGCGCTTGCCCGTTGCCATGGAGCGGTGACAACGCAAGGACCGCCCCGGGCCGCGAGCGTCGCCACACCGGCCTTTTCATGCCAACCGTGGACGTCAATACACGAGTCAAGAGTTCGTGGAGTTCTGTCGGGATAACGGCGTGCGGAACTCCGTGGGTCGTACCGGTATCTGCCGCGATAATGCGGCGTCGGAGTCGTTCTAGAAGGAGTTCGTGCATTTGCACCCGTTCGACACCGTCGCCAGGATCAGGTCCGGAACATTCGCCTACATTGAGGCTTACTGTAATCGGCTGAGAATCCACTCGACGCTCGGATATCTCACGCCAGTCGAATACGAGAACCTGTATACTGAACAACAGAATAACGCCGCTTAACAAGTGTAACGAAAGCGGGAACGCTCCATTCGGCGGGCGCTAAGGCGTTGCGAATAGATCACACGGGCTGATCGTGAGATAGCCCAACGCCTTGACGAGTTTGTCATCCAGGCTGAAGGTCCGCGGCAGTGTCCCTGATACCGCGCAGGAGTACTAGGTAAGAAGTCGGCATCATTTAGCTACCTTATCGGGCGTTCGGCTGGGTCGCGGTGGGCGCTTAGCGCGTAGAGCAGCGGGATCTGCGGGTCGCCATCCGGCAGCCGCCACCAGCCACCCTCGGCCGGCACCATCCGCGGCCAACGTTTCCACGGCAGCAACGGTGTCTCGCGCAGGCCGGTCAGCCGTAGCCCGGCCTCGAGCACGGCGCTGACCACCTCGGCCATACCGTGCGGCCATTGGTAGCTGACCGTGTTGCCGGCCAGTGGCGGCCCGTCGGTGTACGTCCGGGCCGAGTCGTGCCGGACTGCGTCGGTGCCGCCCAAATAGTCGTTACGCAGCAGCAGATCTGTGGCCTCGTCCGGCGACGGCGTCACACCGAGCGCGCCCAGCAGTGGATGAAACTCCACGACGTAGAGCTGGCCGCCGGGCCGGAGCAGCCCGCGTACAACCTCCGCCCACGCCAGCAGATCCGGCAACTGCTCAATTCCGAAAAAGACGAATACTACCCTTCTGTTGCCCGTAGCGGAAATCTTTATTTCACCCGCGTGATGGAAAATGGAAAGGGCAAGGAAGATATTGCGATCAGTGAATGGAAGGATGGCCGGTACCAGGCGGCTTACAGCGTGCCCGGGGGTGTAAATACCGAACATTTTGAGTTCAATGCTTTTGTCGACCCCGATGAGCGATACCTGTTGTTCAGCAGTTTTGGACGGAAGGAAGATATCGGTGGCGGGGATCTTTATCTTTCTTATAAGAATGATCAGGGTGAATGGATGCCGGCCATTCATCTG
>Ga0137412_10003354_pt1 | contig 12789 bp, 9 predicted proteins | sample CZODoug2_1_16fun_FD_122160 | JGI IMG/M metagenome (GOLD analysis project Ga0137412, IMG submission 122160) | Vadose zone soil fungal communities from Angelo Coast Range Reserve, California, USA - CZODoug2_1_16fungal (Hybrid Assembly) | ecosystem: Environmental > Terrestrial > Soil > Vadose zone...
GGCAGCGTCGTCAGCCGCGCGCCCTTCGCGTTCAGGATCGGCGCCAGCGACTGCAACTGCCCGTTGATCTTCACCATCTCCGCTTCCAACTCCGGCGGCGTACCGTCGTTGCCGTTGCCGAATTCCTTGCCCTTGTTCTTCGTCCGTCCCGGCGACTCCGGGAAGTACGAGATCAGCCGCGCGCCGTAAATGATCGACCCGACGATCTCCGCCCGCATCTCACCCACCGTCGGCTCGCGACCCAGCTCGCTGATCTTCTGGTTCAGCTCGCCGCATCAACCGGTCCTCTACCATACTAATTAATTAAGTGCCCGCGACAATAGCCCACCTGATCTTACCTGTCAATGGCCCCCGAAGATGGCTGATGGGGATGTTTCAGCCAGGGACCGATCGGCGAAAATCTCTGATTTTCTAAGGGTTATTTGGGCCATAATGCCGGGCTAACGCGGAACCGATGGTCCGCGTGGTCTTTGGGACGGGTGCGGGTTTTACTCTAAGCCCGCCAGAATCTGTAGCCCGCCTATAAAAAAGATCGGAATCGGTTGTGGAGGTGATTTTTGACCGAGAAACCCTGGAGTTCGACGGCCCCGCCTGCGGATTTTCGTCCCTACGTGGAAGCGTCCAGCACTCTGACGGAGTTCAGCTTGCGCGCGGTCATTCTAGGCGCGATTTTTGGCGTCTTGTTCGGCGCGGTGTCGGTGTACGTCGGTCTCCGCGCTGGCCTCACGGTTTCCGCATCGATCCCCATCTCCGTGCTTTCGATTTCTATCCTGCGGGCGTTTGGCAAGTCCACGATTCTTGAAAACAACATCGTGCAGACCACGGGTTCCGCAGGCGAGTCGGTCGCTGCCGGCGTCATCTTCACGCTCCCCGCGCTGATTTTCCTTGGCTTTTCGCTGAACACAGAGTACTGGCGAGTTTTTTTCCTTGCGCTCATCGGCGGATGGCTCGGCGTACTGTTCATGATCCCACTGCGCCGTCAGCTCATCGTCAAGGAGCATGGAAACCTGCTCTTTCCCGAGGGCACTGCCTGCGCCGACGTGCTCGTAGCGGGGGATCGTGGAGGCTCGTTTGCCGGCCGAGTTTTCTGGGGACTCGGCATCGGCGGCGTCTATACCTGGCTGATGACGGCCATGAAAATGTGGACCGATCAGCCCGCATACCAGCCGACGTGGTTTCCGGGCTCGTCGATCCGTACGGCGATCACTTCCGAGTACCTCGGTGTGGGCTTCATCATCGGCCCCAGGATCTCGGGCACGCTCTTTGCCGGCGGTGTTTTTTCCTGGCTCGTGCTGATGCCGGCGATCCGGTTCTTCGGCCAGAACTCGACGGTGCCGCTTTACCCCTCGACGATTCCGATTCCCCAGATGACGCCGGACCAACTTTGGATCACTTACGTTCGTCCCATGGGCGCTGGCGCGGTCGCTGCTTCCGGGCTGATCACGCTGATTCGAACGATCCCGACGATCGTCGCTGCCCTCGCTTCCGGGCTCAAAGATGTCCGTGCGCAGCGCGACGGAGCCGCGCCCCAGACCAGCCGGCTCGACCGGGATATTCCGATGAAGTTCGTTCTGATCGGCTCTGTCGTCATTTTGGCGATGATGTGGGCGCTGCTGACGTTCAAGCCCATACCTGGAGCAACGACTGGCTTGTTTGCGAATCTTGTGGCCGCGCTGTTCGTACTTGTGTTCGGATTCTTGTTCGTGACAGTTTCATGCCGCATCTGCGGGTTGATCGGCACGTCATCGAATCCGGTGAGTGGCATGACCATCGCGACCTTGATGGCGACTTGCGCGATGTTCCTGGTGGCAGGTTGGACCGGAGGGGCGTATGCCGCTCTGGCGATCACTATTGGCGGCGTGGTCGCAATCGCCGCGGCCAATGCTGGCGGGACCTCGCAGGACCTGAAGACGGGCTACCTGGTCGGGGCGACTCCGGTGCGGCAGCAGATTGGGTTGATCGTCGGCGTGCTTGCGGCGTCATTCGCCATCGGCGGCACGCTGCTCCTGATGAACAAGGGCCTCGAAAGATATACACCCGTTGTAATTCCGATCCAGATCACCCAACTCCCCGAGGGCGTGCGCGTGGAAGCGCAAAACTACGTGCACTCCGGGAAGAGCTATGTGCTGGTCAATTCGCTGGGTTCCAGCGAAGTGCCCGATGGGAAGTACCTCTACGATCCCGGGACACAGCGAATCGAAATCCAATGGATACAGGGCATCGGTGGTGAAAGGGCGCCCGCGCCGCAGGCACGCCTAATGGCCACGGTCATCAACGGCATTCTTACGCAGCGGTTGCCCTGGCGGCTGGTGCTGCTGGGCGTGTTCCTGGTGATTGGTATCGAGTGTCTGGGGGTGCGTTCGCTTTCCTTCGCCGTGGGTTCGTACATTTCGATCGCGACGACGATGGCGATGTTTGCGGGCGGATTGTTGCGCTGGCTCGTCGAGCGCGGTGCGGCGAAAAAGAGCGATGCCGAGAGTGAAGTCAGCCCCGGCTCTCTCTATTCGAGCGGATTGATCGCGGCGGGCGGCGTCGTAGGCCTGCTGTCGATCGTCATCAAAGTGCTGGAAGACGCGGGGTGGATGAAGCCGGATACGTTCAACGTCGGCACGCAATGGATCGGGAGCCTCGCGACAAATGGCTGGATGGGCGTCGTGATGTTCCTGCTACTCGCGTCGACGTTGTTTGTGTTTGCGCGGAAGAAACTGGAGTAGGCATAGTTCAGAAATGCGAAGCGTTGGTAGTGTGCCAGTTTCCGAGGATCCCACTTCGGGGGACTCGGACAAAATTCCCGTGTCTGACCCTTGACGTTCAGGGCAAGAGACCCGGTCTTCCACCCAGCCCCAGATGGCCCTCCGAAATTGTAGCCCGTCCCGGCCGGACCGGAACGCTGATATTTCCTTCCTTTCCTGCATACGGACTGTGGCGTCCCTTTTTTTACCGCCCGGCGAGCGAACTCAATTCACCGCGGGCTTGCAATACGTGAAGGATCGAATCACGCGTGACGATGCCGACAACGCTTCCACCCGCGATCACGGGCATTTGCTGCATGCCGACGTTGCGCATGCGGTCGAGCAGGGAAAGCGCGGGCTCTTCCGGCGCGGCCCAGTGTAGTTTTTCCTTGGGCAGCATGACGGCCTGCACCGAAGTGACGTCCCAATCCTGCTGCGGCACCGAGTGAAGCGCCTCCGCCGTCATGAGGCCGACCAATTGTTCGTGCGCGACCACCAGATGCGCCCGGCGTCCGGTGCGCAGGATTTCCCTCGCGTAGTCTTCAAGTGAAATTTCCCGGCCCACTGTGGGCAGTTCAGCGGTCATGATGTCGGCCACGCGGAGACCCTCGAGCGCACCACGCGCGTCAGCCTGCGCACGGCTTTGGCGGGCGGTCGTCAGCAGGAACCAGCCGATGAACGCGAGCCACATTCCGCTGATCGTGCCCCCGAGTGGCAGATAATTAGTCACGGCGGTCACTGCGCCCAGCGCAATCATCCCGTACGCGACAACCTGGCCACTGCGCGCGGCGATGCGCGTCGAGCGTGAATAGTCCTTCGTGAAACCCCAGATGATGGCCCTAAAAATGCGCCCTCCGTCCAGCGGAAAACCTGGCAACAAATTGAACAGCGCGAGGCCGGCATTGATCCCTGCAAGCGATCCGGCAAGAGCCTGGAGTATCCCATTCGTCCCAGCTGCCAAGTAGACGATCCCGAAGCCCCCAGCGAGCAGGAAACTGGAAATCGGGCCGGCCACGGCGATGTTGAACTCCTCGATGGCGCGGGACGGATCGCGGCCGATACGCGCCACCCCGCCGAAAATAAAGAGCGTGATCGAAACCACGGGAATTTTGTAGTGCTTGGCAATGACGCTGTGCGCCATCTCATGAAACACGAGAGAGCCGAAGAAGAGGACGCTGGTCACCAGTCCCAGGCCCCACAACCGCGATTCAGGAATACTGAGGTTGAGGGCTTCGTATTTGGAAACGAAAGAGAGAGCGATCAGGCCAAAAATGAAGAACCAACTCGGATGAAGGAAGATCGGTATCCCGTAGATCCGGCCAATTTGGATTCCCTCGCTGCGCATCGCGGCCCAGTTCCTCAAAGACAGTATAGCGCAAGGCGTCCATCGAGTCCTTTCGGCAGCGTTAGGTAGGACAGGCACTCTTGCCTGTCCGCTTCGATATTGCCGCAGCACATATGGACAGGCAAGAGTGCCTGTCCTACGCAACGTGCCGACGACCAAATTGACCGCGTTCGAGCGTCCACAGCGTGTAGCCTGCGCCACGCCCTACCCAATTCCAATGCCCTGTAAGTACTGCATTTTCAATATGGCGAGAATTGGCGTGTCCCGTGCCACTCCATTGAGCGAGGAATGCAAGGAGGCAACAATGGAAACCTGGATGAGTGGGGCGATTCTGATTGAAGCCACGTTGCTCTCATTTCTAATGGCGCTGTGGATCGCGTGGATGAGCCTGCGCGGCCTGTTCCGGATGCTGCCAGCCACTAGACCCAATGCAGTTCGAATTCGGTCGGCGGCACATCTGCGGACAGGGGCGATGGATCGCCATTCAGCTTAGGCAATTCAAGGTTCACGGGCGAGTCGAGTGCGGGCACCGGTTCGAGGCCGCCAGATTTGAGTTAGGAATTACCTCGACGAGCACGATCAGAGGATCGAGGGGACGGAGGGGAAGGCCATGTTCGCATTAAAGTGGTTGTTGATGGCAGCGGGCGTTGCGATGTTCGGTACCGCAGCGGGAGTGGTTGCGTACGATGTGTACCTGGCGATGCAGTTCCAAAAGCTGATGGGCTCGGGGGAGCTAGGGGCGGCCGGGCAGGCGGGGCCGCGTCGCCCCATGCGTTGGCCGCTCGCCAAGAAGTGGTTTGGATGGGCGTGGGCGCCGCTGCTTGTGGCGTTGAGCATGGTGGTCGTCCCGGAAGGATCAGGAGGAGTTCGAATCAGCCAAATTTCAGGCGTGCAGCAGGGAACGCTGTACCCGGGCATACATTTAATCGTACCGCTGGTACAGCGCGTGGCCGTGTATGATCTTCGCGACCACCTGTTCACCACGACGGCGGCGCCTGACGCGGCCAGCAAGAGCGAAATCCTCACTGTTCAGACGCGCGAAGGCCTGACGATCGGCCTTGCCATTTCCGTGCGCTACCGCCTCGATCCCCAGCGGCTCGGCTACATCCACGCGAATCTGGCGCAACCGGTGGATTCCGAAATCGTCGCGCCCGTGGTGTCGACGGCGTTTCGCGATCTCGCTCCCAACTACGTCGTGCGCGAAGTCTTCGCCTCGAAGCGCGACGAGTTTCGCACGAAATCCACGAAGACCATCACCGATCGCCTGGGCTCCGACGGCATCGTCGTGAAAGAAGTTCTCCTGCGCGACGTTCACTTACCCGCGGAATATGCGAAGGGCCTCGAAGGCCTGCTGCTGAAGGAACAGGAAAGCGAGCGCATGGAATTTGAAACCGAAATCAGCGCGAAACAAGTGCGCATCGCCGAACTCCATGCGGAAGCCGCCAAGGCGCAGCAATTGAAACGCTCCGAGGCTGACGCCGCCTCGCGCGTTATCGCGGCCAAGGCCGAAGCCGACGCGATGCAATATACGCTTCCGCTTAAAAAGAAGCAGATCGAAGAGTCGCGCCTGGAGGCCGAGGCGCGCAAAGAAGCGACCGTGCAAAATGCCGATGCCGCTGCACAGTCAAAAATCACCGATAGCAAAGCGGAAGCGGAGCGTCGGCGCTTGCTTGCCGCAGCCGACGCCGACACGACCCGCCTGGCCGCGGCTGCTAACGCCGACACGATCCGCTTGACCGCGGCGGCCGATTCCGAGCGCCTGCAGCAGGAAGCGGCAGTGCTCAAGCAGAATCCCATGCTGATTCAGAAAATCATCGCCGAACGGCTCTCGGACAAACTGCAAATCATCATGGTCCCGACCGACGGCCGCAACTTCTTCGCTTCCGACGTTCTGCGCTCCGCATTCGCGGGAGTACCGGCGGCAAACAGCACAGAGGACGCCGATCAGGACGCTCCTGCGCCCGCGCGCAAGACGGCGCAGGCAGCAAAAATCAAATGAGATTGAATTCCACCGGCAAAAACCCTTGCGGGCCGCTCGCAGGAATCCGGGACAGGGACCGCCGCCCCTGCGAAGGTTTTTCTAAAGCGGGCGTGACCCAGCCGGTGGTCAGTGCACGAGCCGCGTCCCGACTTTGTCGGGGCGCGGACGTGCGTTCGGCATGGTCGATCAATCGGACTGATACACTTTGCGCAATGCACTGGCGAGGATCGGCATTCCTGCCGTGCGGCTGTGCTATGATTTCTTGTAGTGTTGGCAAACGCGTGGCGTTAGTCTTTGTGCCGCGCGTGGCCGGGCGCAGCACACCGATGACGGGCACCGATCGATTCAACCTCTCGTACAGCACCATCGTGATTTTCTTCGTCCTATTGGGAGCCCCGATAGCGGCGCGGTCCGCGACATTTGATGACTCCGCAAAGGAACTGGCCGGTAAAATCGCTGCGGCAGTTCCCGTTGGAGAGAACACCTCTATCGTCATGCGGAATATTTCATCCTTGCCACCTGATGAGTTTGCGAGTGTCGAACAGCTGCTCAAAGCTGAATTAGAGAACTTGAAGGTTCACGCTGCCACCACCGGCGCAATCACAGTCAATTTGCGGATTACTTTATCGGAGAACACGAAGGGCCTGCTGTGGAGCGCCGAAATTACTCATGGAGATAGTTCTCAAGCTATAATAATGGCGGTTCCTCGTGCTTCAGAAACTCAGATTGCCTCATATCTGATGCCGATCGTGTTGCGCGGCAAAATAATCTGGGAAGGCCCTGAACAAATCTTGGACGCGGCCACGACCTCCGAAGTCGGCGGACTCACCCATCTCCTATTGCTTTTGCCCGACGGGTTGGCAATTCAGGACATTCCGGGGAGCACCATGAGTACGGTGAAGTTCCCTTCCGCAGAAACTACGACGCGCGATCCACGAGGAAGCCTGGAACTTAATGGCAATGTTGCTTCGGCAGTGTTCCCGTTCCGGGTCTGCGCTATTAACTTGGAAGGACTTCAGCTGATGGAATGTCACGCGTCGGAAGCAAGGGACCTCAATCGTGATGCGGACCCGGCGGACGTGGAGCCGCATGACCACTTGATTCCGGGAAAGGGTACCGAAATGTTGATGCCGCAAAATGGTTGCGGCGCAATCCTTGCCACTAGCTCAAGCGATTACACGAAACCGGATTGGGTGCAAGCGTTCTCGGCAAAGCCGCCGAGCATGGCGATCAGTAATAAATTGGATTTTCCGGGGCCCGTCTTGGCCCTCCGTGGCGGTTCGGGGGTGTCCAGAGCCATCGTTCGGAATCTGAAGACAGGCAACTATGAAGCGTATAGCCTTTCCTGCGGGAACTAGGTTGTTTCGGCTGATTGCGGCTCTCATTCTGTTTGGAACGGCTGCAACTTTATTGGCGGCAACGCCCTCCACACGGCCGGCGTATGGCGGAATCTTGCGTGTTCAAAAGAGTGGACGTGTCGTAACCCTTGATCCGCGCCAGTGGCCTTCGGATTCGATCCAGGCCGCCGCGACAGAGCAGTTGGCCTCCCTTGTCTTCGATCGCCTCGTACGCTTGGACGATCACGGTGTAACACACCCAGCGCTCGCGGTTTCCTGGCAGCAGGATATGCAGGCAAAGCGGTGGCAATTCCGCATGCGAGAGGGCGCGAAATTCGCCGATAGTACACCTCTCACTCCGGAAGCGGCTGCTCTTGCGCTTCAGCAATTGCTGGGAAACGAGTTCGACGTGAGTGCAACCTCTGATTCCGTGGTGATCCTGGCGGATCACTCCTTGCCGGACTTGCCCGCGCAACTCGCTACGGGCCGCTACTTTATTTTTCACTCTGCGGCCGACGGGACGCTATTCGGCACGGGACCGTTTCGCGTCACCGAATGGCCCGCAGGAGATGCTCCTACGAAAGTGATTTTGACCGCGAACGAATCCTGCTGGGCGGGGCGGCCATTTGTAGACGGCATTGAAATCACACTGGGAGTGGACTTGCAGAAGCGGGCCAACGCCATCGCCTTCGGCCAGGCCGATATGGTGGAGCTGTCCGCTTCGCAAGTACGCCTCGTGGGACAACGGGGCGTGCGCACAGCATCCAGCGATCCGGTGGAATTATTCGCGCTCCAGTTTGATTTGGCACGGCCTGCCGTTCAGGATGCACGCATCCGTGAGGCGATCTCAACGGCCATCGATCGAGCTTCCATTGCGGACGTTGTCTTGCAGCGGCAGGGTGTTCCGGCTGGCAGTCTGTTGCCGAATTGGCTTTCGGGATACGCGTTCCTTTTTCCCACCGCACTGGATCTTCCCCGGACCAAGGAGTTGCTCACCGCAATCGGGCGTAAAGTTTCTCGCGCTGCGCCGCTTGTGCTGGTCTATGATTCGGGCGATGACGAAGCGCACGCCGTGGCTGAGCGCGTCGCCGTCAATTTGAAAGAAGCGGGGATCGCCGTGCAGCTTTCAGCGCAGACAACGGGGAGCGCCACAAAGCCTTGGGCTGGCGACATGCGGCTGGTGCACCAGCGAATCACCTCGCCGGATCCAGCTGCGGCGCTGTCAGCACTGCTGGATTCACTCGGAGAACCCACACCCGCACTAGATACGCCGCAGCAGGACTACGCCGCCGAGCGCGCACCCATTGATGCATTCCGCGTGATTCCTCTCGTGCATGTCACCGAAAGTTATGGCCTGGGCCCGCAGGTGCGTGATTGGATGGCTCCGCGCTGGGGTGGCTGGCGGCTGGAAGATGTCTGGCTCGAGCCGGCGCCTGCGACCGGGGCAACAACGCCATGAGTTTTCGCACCAAACTGCTGGCGCTGTTCACGCTGACGATCGTCACAGCCGTGACGCTCGTGGCCTGGGGCGTGTCGGCCTACACGCGGCGCGCGTTCGAGCTCTTCGATCACCAGCGCACGGACGCGCTGGTGGCGCAATTCCGCCGTGAATATGCGCAGCGCGGAGAAGAAGTCGCGCACCGCGTGCAGGGTATCGCCGACGCCGAAGCCACGATCCGCATGGCCATCGATCTGAGCCGTCCGCAGGCGGATGCTTCGCAGTATTACAACGACGCCCGCGGCATCGCCCAATCGCAGCAGCTCGATTTTCTCGATATCGTCGCCGATAACGGCACGCTGATTTCTTCCGCTGAGTGGCCGGCGCGCTTCGGTTATAAGAACGACTGGGTGACCGCGGAAAAAGACTGGAATTCGCAAGGCGCCTTTCTCGGCCGCGTGGAAATGCCGGACAATGTCGATCTCGGCTTGCTTGCCGTCCGCGCGGTTCGCGTCGGCGAAAAACATTTTTATTTAATTGGCGGGCAGCGGCTGAATCAGGATTTTCTCGCGACACTCGTTCTGCCGGAGAGTATGCGCGCGGTGCTCTATCGAAATCTCGAGCAGGGATTCGTATCTTCCGAGCTCACGGACCTGCACGGCCAGGTGAACCAGGCCGACCTATTCGCGCCGCTGATCACGGAAGTGCAACGAACCCACCGCGAATTGCAAAAGACAATCAACTCGGGCTCGGACAGCGCAGCGGGCTCCGAAACCTTCGACGCGATTCCGCTCCTGGGGCGGGAAGGCGATTTGCTGGGTGTATTGCTGGTGGGAAGCTCACGCCAGGACCTGGTCCAGATGCTGAATTTTATTCGCGCCCTCGCGTTGCTGGTCGCGGGCGGCGTGATTTTGGTTGGCTTGGTTCTCGGCTGGTGGATTTCTGCGCGCGTCACGCACCCCATCGAGCAACTCGCCAGGGGCGCGCGCGAGGTCGCCGCGGGAAACTGGGAGGCGCGCGTCGAAGTGCATTCGCGCGATGAGATCGGCCAGCTTGCAGGCGCCTTCAATGAGATGACCCGGCAACTCGCCGAGCAGCGCGAGCGCCTGGTGCAGACCGAGCGCGTCGCCGCGTGGCGCGAACTGGCGCGCAGGCTCGCCCACGAGTTGAAGAACCCGTTGTTTCCCCTCCAATTGACCGTGGAAAATCTGCAGCGAGCGCGCGAACAAAGCTCCGGGCAATTCGACGAGGTATTTTCCGAGTCCACCGCGACACTGCGTGCGGAGCTTGAAAATCTTAAGGCCATCGTCACCCGCTTCAGCGATTTCGCGAAAATGCCCGCGCCGGAATTCGAGCCGGTGGATTTAAATGAATCCGTGCGCGGCGTTGTGAAACTATTCGAGCCGCAATTATGCGCCGTGGGCCGGCCCCCGATCACGCCGGAGCTGTACCTCGAAGAAAATCTCGCGCATCCCCAGGCCGATCCGATTCTTTTGCGCAGGGCGCTCGAAAATCTCGTCCTCAATTCTCTCGATGCCATGCCTGCCGGCGGGACTCTGACTGTGCGGACGTCCCAGCACAACGGCTCGGTGCGGCTCGACGTCACCGACACCGGGGCGGGTCTTACACCGGAAGAGTGCGCGCGCCTGTTCACTCCGTATTACACGAGCAAGCAGCATGGCACCGGCCTCGGCCTGGCGATCGTCCAGTCCGTCGTGAGCGATCATGGCGGAAAAATTGCTGTGGAGTCGGCGCCGGGCGCGGGAGCCACGTTCCGGATCGAGCTGCCGATCGAGCGTCCAGACTCGCGATTGCGAACGGATCATCTGCGATCCATGCCCGAGGATCCGCCCGTCAGCAGCGCCGCCTAGCGAAACGAGCACTCCATGACAGCTCCCAAACCTCATCTCCTGCTGATCGATGACGACCCGAACACCCTCGCGTCGCTTTCTCGCGCCTTCCGCCTGGCCGGCTATGAGGCGACCGTGTGCGACAGCGCCATCCGGGCATTGGAGCTGATTCGCGCCGAGCGATTCGACGTGATTTTTTCGGACGTCGTCATGCCGGGTAAAGACGGGATATCGCTACTCGAGGATTTGAAGGCCGCGGGGACGACCACGCCGGTCGTGATGATTTCCGGGCAGGCCAGCGTCGAAATCGCGGTGCGGGCCACGCGCCTGGGCGCTGTCGATTTTCTCGAGAAACCGCTTTCAACGGAACGGCTCCTCGTCACCGCGGAGAACGTCCTGCGGTTGCGGCACCTCGAAGAAGAAAACCGCGACTTGCGCCGCCGCCTCGGCAAGCACGACGTCATCTGGTCCGGGCCGGTGATGGAGCGGTTGCTGGCGCAGGTGGAGCGTGTGGCGGCGAGTGAATCGCGCGTGGCGATCCAGGGCGAAACCGGAACGGGCAAGGAGCTCATCGCGCGCACCATTCACCAAAAAAGCGCGCGCCGCGCCGGGCCGTTCGTGACGCTCAATTGCGCCGCCGTGCCGGGCGAGTTGATCGAATCCGAGCTGTTCGGCCATGAAAAAGGTTCTTTCACGGGCGCGACAGGCCGGCACATCGGCAAGTTCGAGCAGGCCGGCGGCGGCACGTTGTTTCTCGACGAAATCGGCGACATGCCTCTCGCGATGCAGTCGAAACTGCTGCGCGTGCTGGAAGAGGGCGAAATCGAACGCGTCGGTGGCGACAAGCCGATTCCGGTGGACGCGCGCGTGGTTATCGCGACGCACCGCAATCTCGAGGAATTGGTCCGGCAGGGAGCGTTCCGCGCGGATCTGTTTCACCGCGTCAATGTTTTCCCGATTGTGTTGCCTCCGCTGCGGCAGCGCGCCGAAGAAGTTCCCGTCCTGGCGGAATATTTCGCCGCGCAGGTCGCGGCGCAGAACAGTTGGAGAACGAAGCATTTTTCAGCGGAAGCGTTGGAAATTCTGAAGCACTATGCATGGCCCGGTAACGTGCGCGAGCTGCGCAATGTCGTCGAGCGAGTCCTCCTGCTTTCGAACGCCGAAACCATCACCGCCGGCGAAGTGGAGATGGCTTTGCCGGCGGTTCGAAACGGCGCAACGGCGCCCGCCGCGGAAAACGGCACGCTGGCCCATCGCATCGAATCCTTCGAACGGGAAGTGTTGCTCACTGAACTGCGCCGCCATCATCACCACATGACCAACGTGGCGCGCGCGCTGGGCCTCGAACGCAGCCACCTCTACAAGAAGTGCCAGCAGCTCGGAATAGACGTAGCCTCCGAACGCAAATCGGATTGAACTCTTAAATAGTTGATTTAATGGATGTTATTGCGGAGGGGTAGCCTGGTCCTTTTTTCCTTGACATGTCATATTGCAATATGAGATATGAGTATTACTGAATGTAATTGGACGGTGGCGATGACTCTGGCAGACAAAATCCGCAACTTGCGCGCCATCGAAGGTTCTTTGCGCGGCTTGGGCCGCCCGATGACGCAGGAGGAAGTCTCGCGAGCCATGCGCAAGCAGTTGGGCAAGGCAGTCAGTCAATCGTATTTGTCCCAGATTGAAAGCGGCGGGCGCCCTCATCTGACGCACACGACGCGCACGCTGCTCGCCAGATTTTTCGGCGTCTATCCCGGCTTTCTTGTGAATGATCCCGAGGGATATCACACCGAATTGATGTCTGAATTGCGCGTGCGCGAGGCGACGCTGGATTCCTGGTTGTTGGCGGGCGCGGAGCGGTTTCAGTCCGATCCGGAACTGAGCGCGGCTCTACTGGCTGTTGCGGAAGCTGAGGATTCGCGGCGGCCCTTGCTGCTGTTGCGGGAAATTCTGCGCGCTCCGGGACTGCTGGATCGACTCGAGGGAGTGTTGCGCCCCGCGCGACACGAAAACGCAGACTCGTAATTCGGTCCGGATTTTCGAGGGTGTGGATTTTTTGACGGATCTAAAGCACGGTAGGAGGTCGGATGAATTGGCAGGCCTTCT
>Ga0137412_10003356_pt1 | contig 12780 bp, 11 predicted proteins | sample CZODoug2_1_16fun_FD_122160 | JGI IMG/M metagenome (GOLD analysis project Ga0137412, IMG submission 122160) | Vadose zone soil fungal communities from Angelo Coast Range Reserve, California, USA - CZODoug2_1_16fungal (Hybrid Assembly) | ecosystem: Environmental > Terrestrial > Soil > Vadose zone...
TTGGGCTCCGTCGCCCATCACTGCGACGGGCTCGCCCGTTACCACGAACTACCCCAAGTCAACGGATATCCGTTCCATCCCAGCGAGCAAGACATGATATCCGCCGCCGGCATTAAGGATCAAGACTTGACCATAATTGTGTCGATGATGTTGATTGAACTCGCCCTTCACGCTTGAGCCGCGAGAGCCTTGGCGTATTTGCAGCTGGTTTTCGAGGACATGTCGATGACTTCACCTACCTGGCGAGCGCTAGGTCAGGTCGTCTTGGTCTATTTCGCGGTTGGCGGTGCGGCAGTCACGGCGCAGGACACACAGCCTGGTCGCGCAACCTTTGCTGAAATGATCGCCTTTGCCAGACTTGCTTCCGTCCCCTGCCAGCGTCTAGCGCCGGATGCGGATAGCTTTCGCGCGCTGGCGCTCCGGAGGCTTATTCAACCGCCCATCACCGAGGAAGAGATTGCTGCCAAAGAAAAAGACATCAAGCGGCTTCGAGTTCGTCTCGGGCTTAGCAGCTGGTGCAAGCGCTATGCCGGCCAAATGGAGCAGGCGCGTATTCTCGTTCAGGTTCTACGAAGGCAAAATTAGCGTATCCGGACGTAATGGCCCCTCGGCTCTCATGCATAAACCTCCAACGGGGGCTTTTACTTCCAGGCTTTCGACGGGTCGGTCACCCTTCCCGCCGCTGGATATGACTACGACATCGACTGGACTCCTATGTCGGCGGGACTTACACCCACTGGAATGGCAGCTAGCTTCGCTGCACAAGGGCGGAATAGCCAAAGCGCAAGGCACACTCTGTGAACAAACGGGCGCTCTTCGGAGCGCGCTTTGGCGTATTTCGCCGTTTCCGACCGAGTCCCCCCACACGCGGACGTATTACCCATGGTTGCCGCTCATGATCGAAGCCGCCGCTTATATTGGCGGCGGCCCGAAATCCCCCGTCTTGCCACAAAGATTGCAGTTATCCTCCTTGTCCATTAACTCGTCTCGCCACGAGAAATCTCCCGTAGAGCCTGGTGGTCTTTGGGTCAGACGAACCGCACGCTAGAGCAATCAACTTTTGTTTGACGACGAAGTTATGACGACACACTATCAACATCCGCCGCTTTCCGGCACACCACATAAAGCCGCTGCACGAGTTTGGTGAACGTCGACTTGCCCGACCGGGACGGTCCGACGATGCGGGCTATGTGATACGTAATCCGGCCCCCCAATACGCGACGGCCGGTCATTCTACACTGGTCTTGCTACGCCGGCCTTGCCGATCGCGCTACCAGCGCACTCGTCGAATGTCCCGGCGTGAGTTCAACGAGCACAACCTCGCCACCATCCGCCTCGACCAGTTCCCGCCCGACCACCTGGTCGATCGAATAGTCGGCGCCCTTGACCAGAACCTTGGGGCGGACGCGGCGAATGAGTTCAATGGGCGTGTCCTCCTCGAAAATGACGACCGCGTCGACGGCTTCGAGGGCTGACAAGACTTCGGCGCGTGCGTGCTGGTCCTGCACCGGCCGGCCGGCGCCTTTGAGGCGCTTGACGGATGCATCGCTGTTGAGCCCCACGACAAGATGGTCGCATGCGCCACGCGCCTGCGTCAGCAGTTTGACGTGCCCGGGATGCAACAGATCGAAACACCCATTGGTAAAACCAATGCGCAATCCGCTCCGGCGCAATTCCGGCAACTTCTCGTCGAGGATCGACCAATCGTAGATGACCTTTTCCTCGCTCGCCAAGGACGCAGCCGGCAGGGCACGCGACCGCAATTCAGCGACCGTCACAGTCGCGATACCGCGTTTGCCGACGACGACCGACGCCGCCGCATTGGCGGTCCGCATCGATGTTTCGAGATCGATGCCGGCCGCAAGCATCACCGACAGTGTCGCCACAACGGTGTCGCCGGCACCCGAAACATCGCGCACCTTGACCGGATAGGCCGGCACGAGAACGGGCTCTTCGCCTCGCACCAGGAGCATCATTCCGTCTTCATTGAGGGTGACCAAAACCGCATTGCATTCAACCGAGCCGATGAGTTCGGCTGCGGCGACTGCGATCTGCTCGATCGTTCCAACCGGACGCCTCGTCGCATCGCTAAGTTCCTTGCGATTGGGCGTGATCAGCGTCGCGCCCCGGTAGATCGAATAATCGGTTCCCTTGGGGTCGACAATGACGGGTGTACCGCGCTGTGACGCTGCCGCGATCACGGTTTCGATGACATCCGGCGTCAACACGCCTTTGGCATAATCCGACAACACGACCGACCGAACCCGAGGCAAGGCCTCAAGCGCGCGGCTCTTGACCGCCTCTTGCAGTTCAGAATCGATGCGCGTGGATTTCTCCCAATCCGCGCGCAGCAAATGCGTCGAATGGCGCTCTGAGACGAAACGCATCTTGCGCGTCGTCGGACGCAAAGGATCGACCACAAGAAGCATCTCGATATTTGGATCGCCGGCAAATCGTTGCATCAGCACGCGGCCTGCCTCGTCGTCGCCACGGACACCGACCAAGGCACAACTGGCGCCAAGGCCCGCAATGTTGCGCGCGACGTTTCCGGCCCCGCCCACCATGGTCTCGCAGCGTTCGACGGCAATCACCGGCGTCGCCGCCTCCGGCGAAATTCGCTCGACCGCCCCATAGTGGAACTCGTCGAGCATGAGATCGCCGATGCACAGAACCGTCTGCCCCTTGAACTGAAAGAGGTGGTCGTCGAATACGCGCGTGGACGAAGACAATGCGCTCTCCTTGACGGATTATCGGTATCGATCGGGACGATCGAGGAATTGCGTCACGTAACGCGCGACACCATCCTCGACCGACATGAAATTGGCGCCATAACCGGCCCGGCGCAGGCTCGCCATATTGGCCTGCGTGAAATATTGATATTGAGTCCGGATCGCGGGCGGCATGTCGATATAGTTGACGTTTGGCTCCTGGCCGAGCGCGCGCAACATGGCCAGCATGAGATCGCGAAAGCTGCGGGCCGCGCCGGTGCCGACATTGAAAATCCCCGACACCGATGGATTCTCAAGGAGCCAAAGAATGACCGCGACCGCATCGTCGACGAAGATGAAGTCGCGCTTCTGCTCGCCGTCGCCGATCCCTTCGCGGTGCGACTTGAACAGGCTGATGGTGTTTCCGGCCTTGGCGTCGCCAAACCGTTTGGCGACCAGGCTCATCATTTCGCCCTTGTGGTACTCGTTGGGCCCGAACACGTTGAAGAATTTCAAGCCGGCCCATTGTGGCGGCAAGGCGCCACCCTTCTGGTGGCGTTCGACGACCGCAAGATCGAACAAATGCTTGCTCCAACCGTAGAGATTCATCGGCCGCAAACGCTGCAACGCAGCGAGCGACCAGTCGTCGTCAAATCCCTGTTCGCCCTCGCCATAGGTCGCGGCCGAGGACGCGTAGATGAACGGCGTCCGGCTTTCCGCGCACCATTCGAGCAACCGCAGCGAAAGCCGAAAATTGGTGGCGATGACAAGGTCAGCGTCGCTTGCCGTCGTATCCGAAATGGCCCCCATATGGATCACGGCGTCGAGCTTGCGACCGGCGAGCCAAGCCAGCAATTCGCTGGGCGGAATGACGTCGGCAAGCCGCCGCTTGGCAAGGTTGCGCCACTTGCCGTCGCTGCCAAAATGGTCGTTGACCACGATGTCGCCATGGCCGGCATCGTTGAGGGCCGCGACCACATTCGATCCGATAAATCCGGCGGCTCCGGTGACCAGCAACATGAGAAACCTACCTGTCCAAACCTCCATTTGCCCTAGAGTGCCCCGCCGTGCAACGTCCCGGCCAACCATCAACGTCGCCGGGCCCTGACCACATGCCGGATACCCCTGCCCTCATCGTTCCGTATATGTGGATCGGCGATTTCGTTCGCTGTCATACGGTCGTGCGGGTCTTGCGACAGCGTGCGCCGACGCGGCCCATCGACGTCCTCACCACCACCATGGTCGCCCCGCTGCTCGACTACATGCCCGGTGTGCGCAAAGGGATGATCGTCGACCTGCCACGCAAACAACTGGCTTTAAGCCAACATAGCGCGCTGGCGCGAAGGCTGCGCCCGGAGGGCTATGGGCAGGCCTTGATCATGCCACGCACCTGGAAGGCGGCGCTTGCCCCCTGGCTCGCCGGGATTCCGTTACGGACAGGCTTTGTCGGCGAAATGCGATTCGGGCTGATCAACGACCTGCGCACGGGCGAGCGCAAGCTGCCCCGCATGGTCGAGCGCTGCGCCGCCCTCGCGCTGCCAAAAGGCGAAGTTCTTCCCGCCGAATGGCCGGTGCCGCAGATCATCGTGCCACCCCGGGAGGTGGACGACTGGCGCCGGAGGCACGGCCTCACAGGCAATGGGCGGCGGATCGTGGCGCTGGCGCCTGGCGCAGTCGGCCCCTCAAAGCGCTGGCCGCCGGACTATTACGCAGGCTTGGCGCGTGCGCTGGCCGCAGATGGCAAAGACGTATGGGTCATCGGGGGCCCAAGCGAAAAAGCCGTTGCTGCGGAGATTGCCGCGGCCGATCCGGCTCATATCCGCGATCTCACCGGCGACGATCTTCGCAACGCCATTCTGGCGCTCGACGGTGCCGATCTCGCGGTCTCAAACGACTCCGGCCTGCTCCATGTCGCCGCCGCCATCGGCACGCCGACCATTGGAGTTTTCGGTCCGACAAGCCCATGGCACTGGGCCCCGCTCAACCCGATCGCAGGCGTGATCGAGACAACCACCGAACTCGCCTGCCGGCCATGCCACAAGCCCGACTGCCGGCTGCAACACCATAAATGCATGCGCGATATCCCGATCGAGCGCGTCCTGCAGGCGATAGCCGGCTTGCCGTCATCCTTGCGGCGCTAAGTGGCGCTGGGGCGATGAGTCGCCTGTCGGCGGTAAGTTACCTTGTTGACGATCCGCGTCCGCTCTATGCTCCGATCGTTCAACAGAGGGAACGCCCGCCTCCTTGAGAACACTGGACAAGCGAGCATTCCCAAACAAAGCAGGAGGAAGCCATGAACAAGACCGTTTTAGGATTTGCGGTAGCGGGTTGCCTGGTCGCCGTGACCAGCCTCGGCCATGCGCAACAGACCGACCCGCAGCCGACCTGCAAGATGTGCCCGGGGACCTACATTCCGGTGAGCGAATTGGAAGCTTACACCAAGAAAGCGATCGCCGAGAAGCGCGTCGATCAGCAGGTGCGCGCGGTCGACATCGGCAAGTCGAACGTCGCGATCGGCATGGTGTATCGCGGCAAGCTTGACGCGCCCGCACCGGCGTCCGTCGCCGAACATGACCTGGTGAGCGAGGTCTATCACATCATTTCCGGCTCCGGCACGCTGGTGCTGGGTCCGGACATCGCCGACATGAAGCGCCGTCCGGCGACGCAAGAGACCGTGCGCCTGTTCAACGGGCCGGGCAACAACGGAACGTCGGTTCGCAACGGCGTCACCTACAATCTCAAAGCCGGTGACGTCGTAATCATTCCGGCCGGAACCGGACATTGGTTCACCAAGATCGATGATCACATCAACTATCTCATGGTGCGCATCGATCCCGACAAGGCCACGCCGCCCAAGAACGAGATGGATTCGAAGACCTGGCTCGCGACACCGCGGTAGTTTTTTTGTAGGATGGGTAGAGCGATGACGCGTTCTTCACGCGTTATCGCGAAACCCATCAACCAGCGGCGCGGTCCGATGATGGGTTTCGGAAAGGCGCGTAAGAAAGAACGCGCTTTTCCTCTACCCATCCTACGGGCTACGGCCGAAACCGTGACGGGGTGTAATTCGGGAGCAAGGCATGAATACACAAGTCCGGTTCGCTACGTTGAGGACAGTCATATGCAGCTTGTCGGCGGCCTTGTGCGCAATTGCACTCGTGCCAGGCAACGCTGCGGCTCAAACGATCGCCGAACTGGCGGGCGCTTCGGGCCCGGACCGGACACAACGACTGATCGACGGCGCTCGCCGTGAAGGCAACCTGATGATCTATTCGTCGATGACGGTGCCCGACATGGGCGCCATCATGGCGGCATTCACCGCCAAATATGGCGTCAAGGCCCAGCATTGGCGCGGCAGTTCAGAAGACATTCGCAACCGGGTGACGCGCGAATACGCGGGAAACCGGTTCGATGCAGACCTCGCCGAAACTGCCGGCCCCGACATGGAAGCCATGATGCGCGAACTGCTCTTGCACAAAGTGAAAACTCCGGTTTCCCAGGACCTCATCCCGCAAGCCACGCTGCCGCATGGCCAATGGATCGCAACACGGCTTTCCATCTTCGCAGGTGCCTATAACACCAACCTCATGAAGCCGGCGGACGCCCCAAAGACCTACGAGGATCTGCTCAATCCCAAGTACAAAGGCAAACTCGCGATCGAAGCTGAAGATGCAATGTGGTTCATGACGACCGTCCTGCACATGGGCGAGGCCAAAGGAACAAAGCTGTTCCGGGACATTGCGACGACCAACGTCATATCGATCCGCAAGGGCCATTCGCTATTGGCCAATCTTGTCCCGACTGGCGAAGTGCCGATCGCGCTTACGGCCTATAGCTACCGCGTCGAGCAGCTCAAATCCGAAGGAGCTCCGATCGAAATCATTTACCTGCCGCCCGTTGTCGCCTTTCCGACTGGCATCGGCATGCTCAGGCGCGCGCCACATCCGCACGCGGCACTCCTGTTCCAGGACTTCATTCTCACCGACGGGCAGAAGATCATTTCCGATCGCGAGGCGATCCCGACCAACCCGAAGGTGAAAGCCCCGCCGGACGGAATGATTTTCGCCGATCTGCAGCGTTACATGGACGAAGGAGCCAAGTGGTCGCGGCTGTTTCGGGAAACGTTCGCAACACGATGACCGCAAATCAAGACAACACGCTGTCACGCCATCGCTGGCCCAAGCCGCTTCGGATCGTGAAAGCGCGGCCTCGGCTATTCATATGTTTCGCAATCGGGCTACTGGTGTTTCTCGCGCTTTCAGCCACCGGCTGGCGCATAGTAAGCCGCCTGCTCGTGGGTTGGGATGTCTTCGTCGGTCTCTATCTCATTCTTGCGTTTCAAATGATGAGCACGGCCGACGTACAACGCATGCGGCGGCGGGCACGGTTGCAGGACGAAAGTCAGACCGTCATTCTATCGTTGACCGCCATCGCGGCGCTCGCAAGCCTTGCCGCTATTTTTGCTCTTCTGGGTACGTCCGGCGGCAACAACAGCCGATCGGCGGCCGACCTCCTTCTCGCGACACTGACGATCGTGTTGTCCTGGGGGTTCACGCACACGATGTTCGCGCTCCATTACGCCCACGAATTCTATGAGGAGAACAAAGGCCGTGGCGGCGGCATGCAGTTTCCGGGTGACGATCCTGAGCCCGACTACTGGGATTTCATGTATTTCTCATTCACCATCGGAATGTGCGCACAAGTGTCCGACGTGACGATAAGCTGCAAGCCCATCCGCCGGACCACGTTCGGTCACAGCGTGATTTCCTTCATCTTCAACGCCGCTCTGCTGGCGCTGACAGTCAATATCGCGGCAAGCGCGATCTAGGTTGCGAATGACCGCCACGATCCTCACGCTTCTCTCCCTCCTCGTCGTACTCGTCGCCGCCGCCGCGATGGCACGGCGGCTGCGCACCGCGCCATCGATCGTCCTGGTCATCGCTGGAATTGCGCTGGCCCTGATACCAGGCCTGCCGGCGATCACGCTGGCGCCCGAACTGGTGCTGCTGGTCATCCTGCCGCCGCTGATCTATTCGGCGGGCGTCTCGATGAGCTGGCGCGAGTTCTGCTTCAATTTGCGCCCCATTACGCTCCTTGCCTTCGGCTGCGTCATCTTCACAACCTGTGCCGTGGCGGCGGCCGCCCATTATGTCCTTGCGCTGCCATGGGGCGTTGGTTTCCTGATCGGAGCCATCGTGGCGCCACCCGATGTCGTCGCACCGCTTGCGATTGCCCGGCGTCTCGGCCTGCCGCGACGGATCCTCGTCGTTCTGGAAGGCGAAGGTCTCGCCAATGACGCGACCGCGCTCATTCTCTATCGCTTCGCAGTCGCCGCCATTGCGACCGGTGCTTTCTCATTCGCCCAGGCCACCGGAACTTTCGCCGCGATCGTGGTCGGCGAAATCATCTGGGGCATCGCGGTTGGGTGGCTCAGCCTTCGCCTGCGGCGCCTCGCGCGGGAGCCGCGCGCTGAAATCGTTCTGTCGCTGATCACGCCCTATCTCGCCTTCCTCGTGCCGGAAGAACTCGGCGGTTCAGGCGTGCTCGCTACCGTCTCTACCGGGCTTTATGTGAGCTGGAACGGTCCACTCTTGATCCCGTCGGCGACGCGTCTGCAGGGTATCTTCTTCTGGGACTTGCTCATCTACGTGATCGAAGGATTGGTCTTTCTCTTGACCGGCCTGCAAGCCCGCGTCTTGATCGAAAAGGCCTCGACATCTTCGTTGCGCGACATCGCTTTTGCGATCCTGCTTACGACAGCCATCGTGGTTGCCGCCCGCTTCATATGGGTGTTCCCCGCTACCTACATGCCTCGATGGCTGAGCCCCTCACTGCGCCGACGCGACCCGCAGCCACCCTGGCAGCAGGTTTTCGTGCTCGGGTTTACCGGCGTGCGCGGTGTCGTTTCGCTTGCGGCTGCGCTCGCCATTCCGTTGACCATCGCCAGCGGAGAGCCGTTTCCACATCGTGACTTGATCCTGTTCATCACGTTCGGGGTCATCGTTCTCACGCTGGTTGGCCTCGGCCTGACATTGCCGCTGGTCATACGCTGGCTGGATGTCGCAAAGCATCGCGTCGACGAACGGCGACGTGAACACGAGGCTGAACTCAACGCCCGCAACGGTGCCATGGACGCAGGATTACGCGCGCTCGAAGATTTCGCGCGCGAAAATCAATTGCCCGACCCGGTCGCCGCCGTGCTCAAGGCGCGCGACGATACACGCCGGCAACTCAACCGGCGCGACCCAGACGACGGCTCAGATCACGCGGCACTCGCTGCGACGTTGCGCCTCAAGCTCATCGCGGCCGAACGCGAATACATCCACCTGCTTTTGCGCGAGGGCAAGATCACCGACGAATCGCGACGACGGATCGAGCGCGATCTCGACCTCGAAGAAGCCGGCATGCATGCCAAGGGCCATGCGGGCGACATGCCTTTGTAACCGCCGGTCTCTTGCCAGCCCTACCGATCGGGCACATTCTAGGCGCATGAAACCCGCGCGGCAGATCAAGCTTGGCATGTTCCTGCGGCCGGCCGCTCACCATATCGCGGGATGGCGGCATCCCGACGCCTGGGCGGACGGCGGCCTGAACTTTGCGAAATATGTCGAGATGGCCAAGAATGCCGAGCGTGGGCTGTTCGATCTCATGTTCTCGGCCGATGCGCTCACGGGCGAGCGCTATGACCGCGACACGCTGTCGCGCACATCCTATGTGGCGTGGATCGAGCCGATGTCGCTTCTCACCGCGCTGGCGCCGCTGACGCAACACATCGGCCTCGTCTGTACTGCCACCACCACTTATGACGAGCCCTATCACATTGCTCGCCGGTTTGCGTCGCTCGATCTCATCAGCGGCGGACGCTCGGGCTGGAATCTCGTCACGTCGGCAAACAACAGCGAAGCACAGAATTTCAGCCGTGACGAACATCTGTCGAAGCCCGAGCGCTATCGGCGTGCGCATGAATTCGTCGATATCGTGCGCGGTCTCTGGGACACCTGGGACGACGATGCGTTTCTGTTCGACAAGCAAGAAGGCCGTTTCTACGACCCGGACCGGCGCCACGTGCTCGATCACAAGGGTGAATTCTTCCATGTGCGCGGGCCGCTCACGGTCTCGCGTTCACCGCAAGGCCAACCCGTCATTGTGCAAGCGGGCGCGTCGGATGACGGCCGCCAATTGGCGGCGGAGACGGCCGAAGTCGTGTTCTGCGCGCACCAGACGATTGACGGTGCGCGGGAATATTATGGCGACGTGAAAGCCCGCATGGCCCGCCACGGTCGCGATCCCGATCATCTCAAGGTCATGCCAGGGTTGAGCGTGTTCGTGGCGCCGTCACGCCAGGAGGCGCAAGACAAGTTCGAGCAATTGCAAAACCTCATTTCACCGGAAGTGGGCGTGGCGCTCCTGTCGAAATATATTGCATGGGATCTCACCGGCTGCGACGTCGACGGCCCGGTGCCTGTGGTGCCGCAGGATCGTGGCGCACCAACGCGTTCGGCGCTGCTGAGCGACACGGCGCGCGCCGAGGGCCTCACCATTCGTCAGCTTTACCAGCGCATTGCCGGCGGGCGCGGTCACTACCAGATCGTTGGTTCACCAAAAGATGTGGTGGACATGATGGAGCATTGGTTTGCGGAAGGCGGCGCCGACGGTTTCAATGTGCTGCCGCCGTTCTTCCCCAATTCGCTCGACGATTTTATCAACTTGGTGATTCCGGAACTTCAGCGGCGCGGTCTTTATCGCCTGGCCTATGAGGGCAAGACCTTGCGGGAAAACCTCGAGCTGCCACGCCCCATAAGCCGCTATGCCGGATCAGCGACACGGTCACGGGCTGCGGAGTAGTGTGATGTCGAAACTTTCGCGCGCGGTTGTGTTTGGAGCATTGTTTATTGCGTGCACGCCCGCCATGGCGGATACCGTTTCGGACTTTTACCGCGGCAAGCAGATTCGTTTCATCGTACGCACGACGCCGGGCGGCGACTACGACCAGTATTCGCGATTGCTCGCTCGTTTTATGGGCAAATACATTCCAGGAAATCCCTCAATCGTCGCCAACAACATGCCGGGCGGCGGCGGCATCACGGCTGCCAATTACATGGCGCAAGTCGCGCCGCGCGACGGCACCGTCATCGGGATCGTGAGCCAGGGGCTTGCGGCGGATCAGGCGCTCGGCATGTCGCCGCAACTCAAAGCTGACCTGCGCGAGTTCAACTGGATCGCCAATGTGATCTATTCAAATCAGTTGCTGGTGGTGTGGAAGACCTCGCCGACCCAGACGATCGAAGACGCCAAGCGGCGCGTCACCACCATCGGCACGACCGGCGCCGGTTCCGCATCGGTGCAATATCCCGCATTCTACAACAATGTGCTCGGCACGAAGTTCAAGATCGTGTTCGGCTATCCGGGCGGCCAACACATCGATCTCGCCATGGAACGCGGCGAAGTCGAAGGGCGTGGCACCAATCCCTATTCGGGTTGGATGGCTTCCAAGCCGACGTGGATTCCAACAAAGCAAATCATTCCGCTCATCCAGTCCGGCATCGAGAAAGAACCGGCACTGCCGGATGTGCCGCTGATCACCGAACAGGCGGTGCGGGCGGAGGACCAGCCGCTCCTTGATTTCATGGGCCGCGCCGCGACTGTCGGGCGGCCGCTCGCTACGACGCCCGGTGTTCCGGCCGAACGCGTCGCGGCCTTGCGCAAAGCCTTTCAAGACACCATCCGGGACCCTGAATTCATCGCCGCCGCCAGGCAGGAGAATATGGAAATCCGGCCGCAGACCGGCGAACAATTGCAAGGGATTATTTTTGGATTGCTGAATTCGCCACAAGATGTGCGCGAACGCATGAAGATTGCGCTGCAGCCAAAGGACGAGCAAACGCAGGAGAAACCGGGGCAGCCGTGATCATCGTCTCAGCGTTTGTTTGTAGTTCCGCCTTTACGGCGGCTTCGCCGCGGGCGGCTCTTTCTTCATGGCACGCGATTAAAGGCCGCGTAAACGCGGAACTACGAACGGCGGCGCCCCAAATCGTAGTACTTGTTGTCGAAAGTGTCCTTGGCGGGCGACGGCGTCAGCGCCGCATGAGCCAATGCTGAAACTGCTGCCAGCGGCGCCGGACGGTAGCGGCGACCAAAGCTGCGCCGAGCACCAGGATGAGAAACGGTATCCAGATCAGCACAGCACCCAGGAACACCGCGACAACGACGGCGACGATGAGGGCGAAAAGCGCCAGGACGATAAAAATCGCCAATGGCCCCGGCGGCGTGATGGCCGTGCGACGCATGCCGTCCCGATCCGCGACCCACACCCAGACATGGGAGCGGGAATTTTGGGAGCGGAAATTTCCGCGCTCGCCGTGTTCCGGCGGTATGATTTCGGGCTCGGCGCGCGGATAGTCGGGCGGCCGGCCGCGGTCGTCATTATGGCTCATGATCCATTATGTAGGGCAATCCGGCCGAATGGCAATGTGTTCCGACGCGCTATTCCGCCGCCGTCCGGGCTCGTGCCGCCCACCCTCCTCAACCCGCCCGGGCGACCTTGAGGGCTGGCGTTACCTCGAAAGACGCTTAGCGTCGATCCTTTGGATCAGGTCGTCGACGACGGGGCTCCCCCGGAACGGCAGCAGACTCAACGGTGGGCAAAAATGAATGCGAACTCCAAAAGAGTTGGGCCTTCTTAGCAACAAGGTGACTCGTTGTGCGCCGCCGACCGGCGAGTAGCTTACATTCATTATGTCGGATAACGCGACCCGTTCTTCCTGGTTCTTGTTCTTGATGATGAGCACGTCGCCAGCATCCCAAACTTCGTCGACAAGATCGAACACCATTATTTTCATGATGAAGAAGAAGATGACACCCATAAAGATCGGTATCACCAGAACTGGGATAGGCGGGTACCGACCCGAACTCAGACCAATGAACACGAGGATCGAAAAAACCGCGACCTGCGGACCAAAAAACACCAGCGGAAAAATCCGCTTCTGGTAGAAAGTAGCTCTCGAAGAGATGCGGTTCATGTTGGACCGCCGCGCTACTCCGCCGCCGTGCGCCCCGCGCCGCCGTGGCCAAA
>Ga0137412_10003357_pt1 | contig 12779 bp, 12 predicted proteins | sample CZODoug2_1_16fun_FD_122160 | JGI IMG/M metagenome (GOLD analysis project Ga0137412, IMG submission 122160) | Vadose zone soil fungal communities from Angelo Coast Range Reserve, California, USA - CZODoug2_1_16fungal (Hybrid Assembly) | ecosystem: Environmental > Terrestrial > Soil > Vadose zone...
GGGATGACACCGGTGGAAATTACCGTGGTGCCGGGGGCGATGCGGGTGTGGCGTCCCCGAGCTGTGCCGACACTTTAATCGACGAAATCGATGACGGCGCCTTCGTGGCGATAGAGGAAGCCGACGAACTGGCCGAAATTCGGGGAAGTCACGTTGTTGAAGACAGCATTGAAGTTGCCGTGATTGGTCACGTTGAGCGTATAAACCCCGAGGCGGACGTGGTGCACTTTGCCTCCTCTGTTTCCGAGGAATGGCACGCGAAATATGCGATAGAGTTTCATGTCCAGCGAAAAATATTCCGGGAAACGCTTGCCGTTGGGCGTGCCCACATACTGCTGCTGAACATCAATCGGCGAGTAGGGGAAGCCGGAATGAACGTCAACGAGTGGGCTGAACGTCAGCTTCCAGGGCAGAGCGAAGATTCCCCAGCCAACGACGCGATTGGGAATGTCCGACGGCAGGATGCCGTAGACATTTGGACGAATCACCGGGGCGGCGAAAGGGATATAAACATTCGAAAGACTGTTCAGATCTCCGCGGGAGCGGCTCCAGATGTAGGAAACGTTTATCTGATCGTGTTCGCGCAAGGAGTAATGCGCCGTGGCTTCCATTTCGCGATAGTGGGATGAGCCGGTGTTTGTCAATCCCTCGAAGGACGGGCCGCCGGTGGCCGAGGTGAAGGGATTCACCGTGAAAAGATACGTGGCGTGGCTGTCGAGATAGCCTGCGCGCAACTGCAGATTCTTGTGGAGTTCGTGCTCGAGTTGCCCGTTCCAGGTGACGTTGCGCGGCGTCGTGCTCGGCTTGCCGGGCAAGGCGGGAGCCGTGAGCGGATTCAAATTTGCGACGAAAGCGTTCGTGTAGGTGACGGGCGTGCCGATCGGCAGGCCTGTGGTGTCAAATGAGGCGATGGTGCGACTCGGATTGGCGGCGAAATTTGCCGCAAGGAGTGGCAGAACTCCGTAGAAAATTCCGGAGCCGGCGCGAATCACGGTCTTGCCGCTTTTTCCCGGGGAGTAGGCAACGCCGGCGCGAGGCGCAATAGCGAAGGGCCAGCCGGTGGTCTCGGTGGAGATTCGCGCGCCGAGGTCCACGCTCCAGTGAGAATCCAGAACCCAGTGATCCTGAAGAAATTCGGCGACGGAGCTGTCGGAAGGAGATATGGAAGGCGCGACACCAAAGGTGATCTGCTGCGCCAGGGAATTATCCGGGCGAAGAATTTGAATCGGATGAGACAACGTGGTGCCGAAGAATGAGCGGTAATCAATGTCCGCACCTACGCGAATTTCGTGTTCGCCGTGCCAGTGCACTTTGGGAAATTGGAACGAAGGTACGGCTTGGAACTCCTTGCCGCGGCGCGACCACTGATTGAAGTAATTGCCGCCATATCCCTGCGGCGTGACGAGCATGTCTTCCGGGCCCTGGCCGTGGGCATTGCTGTCAAAGCGCATGTATTGCGCTACGACAGCAAGAATGGAACCGGAGCTGAATTGATATTTGTCGTTGAGACCGATAGCGACGCCGCTTTGGTCGAGGTCGTTTGAGGCGCCCAGCGGGACGAGCGCACTAATGTCCACATGCTGCTGGCGCAGCGGGAACGCGTTCACGGTCAGCGTGAGCACGTGGTTGGGCGCAAGAATCGCTTCGAGTGTGCTGAAGGAGTTGAATCCCTGACGCTTGCTGATGTCGAACGGCCAGGGGAGACCTTCTACCGTCGTCTTTTTCATTTCGTACTGAAACGATTCCGAGAGCAGAAGTTTGTGAGGAATGAGCGGCGCATCGAAAGAGACGCCGGGAATGGCTTCGGCGACGCCAACCATGCCGCCTTTTTTGCCTAGAACGGAGGGAACGATTCCTCTCAGTTTGAAGCTGTACTGGTCATCCGGAGGCCGGGTCTCGATGGTGGTCAATCCGCCGGAAAAACTGCCCAGGCTGGAATCGTACGGCGTTTTGTAAACGGCGAAGGATTCGACCGCATCCGTCGGGATGGGGACACCAAAACTGCCAGTGACCGGATCGGTGGTCCGCGCGGAATTGACCAGCAACAAGCTCTGATTTTCGTCGGCGCCCTTGAAAGTCAGTTTGCTGTCGAGGGTCTTGATAACTCCAGGGGTAAAAGGCAGGATGTCTTTCACTTTTTCCTGCGGTGTGGGAATCGAAATGATTTCGGCGTTTGTAACCGTGGCCGGCGGCGGAGCGGCGGTTTCCGTAGCGATAGAGGTGGCGGTCTCCTTCACCTCCACCTTTTCGGCAACCACTTCCAGTTCGAGAGTAAAATCCTGAACGAGTTGCTGTTTGGGGCTGAGTCCCACTGGCTTCGTGATGGACTTGAAACCTTGCAGGGTGATGGAAATGGTGTATGTGCCCGGTTCGAGGTTTTTGAACTCGTATCCGCCGTGTTCGTCGGTGTCGGCGCTGAGAGGGGCGCCATGAAGCGGACCGCCGGAGAGCTTCACCGAAATTCCGGCAACGCCAGAAAGCGCGTTGTCCTGCATTGTGGAGATGGTTCCGTGGATGGAGCCGGCCTGAGCGCTTGCTTTTGCCGGAGGAGCGTCTTGCGCAAACGCGGAGGAAATCGCGAACAAGAGGAGAAGAGCGATGCCCGTTCGCGAAAACAGAGACCAAGCGCTGCGCCAAATGGTACTGCTGGTAAGAGGGATGTTTCCGGCCTGGAAAAACAGGCATGGGACTGGATTAATATTCCGGCTCATGCAAAGACTTGGAAAACCTTTCTTTCAGTTTGTTTGGGGGAGCTGCTTTCTTTGGCGGAGAACCTTCTCCTCGCAATCCCCGACGACCCGATTCCGATCTATTGCCTTCCCTATTTCCACGGCCGCCAGGCGAGAAGCACGGAGTTCGCGGCGGCGAAACCCTTGGACCTGCAATCCGTAGTCCGAGCCCCCAACGCCGGACAGAGAATTGTTTAAGACTGCCGCTACAACTTTACGTTGCGCGGATGGCGAAACACGCCCCTTTTTAATGGTAACAGAAGGCAATGCGGCAATCGCTAAACAGAGTCGCCGCGTGTTTCTTGAAAGCAAATGTCGCTCAAATAAAAGCACTTAGAGTTACGAAAGCCCACTCGTGGGTTCCAAATTCAGCTCTTCTTCCGGTCGATTTTCAGATTGATCACCATTTCCTTGCGGTTGTCGAGAGCGGACACATTGCGCACCGGCGATTTTGCCCCCTCGAATTCGGCGTGAACCTCATAGTCAGCATTCGGATCGAGGCCGCTGAAACGGTAATTCCCTTCAGTGTCGGCAAAATTGCTGCGGACCGCGTTGGTCCTGAGGTTTTTCAGGAAAACCACGCTGTTTGGCAAAGGATTTTCGGATTTATCGCTGACGATGCCGTGGACCGTGCGCAGCTGTGCTTCCTTCTTGGAATCCTGGGCAGTAGCAGTGAGTACGAAGAAGAAAAGGAGGGTGAAAATACCGGCCAAGGTTCGCGCGTATTTCATTTCGGTTCTCCTGCCTTCGCTGGCTTGCTGCTTTCCAGCTTAAACGTCAAGCGCTTCTGAACATCCGCCATGTTAGCGGCAACAACTTGCGATTGGTCCTGGTAGTTCTTCTGGTGAATGACCACTTCATATTCGATGCCGTCGGGAACCCGAATGGCAAATTCGCCCCGGGAGTTTGTGTAGGTGTCATAGTGGAATTTTTTTTCACCCTTGCGCCGGATCTTCACCTGGACGCCAGGAAACGCGAGGGCTCGCTCGTTGAAAACAGTTCCGGTAATCAGAAAGGGCGGAATCTTGCTCTTGTGCTTGCTGGTGCTGGAGCTTTCCTGTGTGGGGGCCGGCGGAGGCGCGGCAGCAGGGACCTGCGGGGAGGTGGGCGGCGCCGGCGGAATAGGCTGCTGAGCCGCGGAAAGGCAAGGCAAAACGAGGCTGGCGAGGAAAAATGTTGCCGTCAGGAAGCCCATGCGCGGAAGGTTGAGCCGGGGAGGGTTCACGTCAGGTTAGATGGATTCCAGAGATTGCCAGGATGCCCGGAAAGCCGGAGGAAATTCCTTTACTCGTCTTCGTCTTCCGCTTCATCCTCGTCGTCCTCGTCTTCCGGAAGATCGCCGTTTTCATCGAATTCGTCGTCGTCCTCGGCGTCTTCCTCGTCCTCATCTTCTTCGTCTTCTTCCTCGTCGAGGTCATCGGAAATGGGGTTCAGCGCCACAGGATGCGTCTGCGAGACTTCCAGTTCGCACTCGCACTCCGGGCAGCTCAGGATTTCTCCTTCTTCCACTTCGTCTTCGTCCACATCGATTTCAGCGGAACATTCAGGGCAACGGAGCACGTCTCCATCCTCCGATTAGATTTTCAGCCGGTGCAGCTTGAAATCCCAGGACCCACCAACCGTCGTATTATATACCCGGCGTATGGACCCGCAGTCGAGGCTCATTCACCGGCTATTCAGTGTAACTCAACACCTTCGATGAAAGAATAACAGGCCATGGCGAGAGAGTACCCGGATCGGCCGGTGGTGGGCGTGGGCGGAGTGGTTATCGAGGATGGGCGCGCCTTGCTGATCAAGCGGGGGAGCGAGCCGCTGTTGGGGCAGTGGTCGATCCCCGGTGGGACGCTCGAACTGGGTGAGTCCTTGCAACAAGGTGTTGCCCGGGAGTTGCTGGAGGAAACGGGGCTGGAAGTGCAAGTGTTGGACATGATTGAAGCGTTCGATCGCATTTTTCTCGATCCGGCCGCGCCCAATGCGGGTGACAGGTCTCGCCCCAAGTATCACTACGTGATCGTGGATTATCTTTGCGAGCGGCTGGCTGGCGAGGCGAAGGCGGGAAGCGACGTGACGGACATTGCGTACGCCAGGGAAGACGAATTGGAAAAGTTTCACATGACGTCGACGGCCACGAGAGTGCTTCACCGCGCGTTTGCGATGGAACGTGAACGCCGCAAACCGAGATAACACGCCGGGCGCGGCGCGACTCCCTTCAAGATTTATTTCGTCAATTTCAGAATTTCGATGTTGCCATTCGAATTCGTGAGGGAAAGTGTGCATGCACCGTTCCCGATTTTTCCGTTCAGAGAGTCTCCACCCACCTGGCCACTCGTGGTGACCGGCAATTCGGTATTGATGCGCCCGAAAGAAGTGCGGGCGGTCACGGTGTAACCGGCGTTTTCCGGGAGACGGACCTGGATGGGGGAAAAGGAAGTCTTCGCCGAAATGTTTTTGCAGCCTGGCGAGGTGCGCGCCGCCGTCAGCAATATTGCTCCGTTTTGATTGTCCACGGTCATGTGGCCCGAGATATCGTCCAGCGTGACCGCGGCAAAGCTGGTTCGGGCGGTGGCGTCGCCCTTCACGGAGCTTGCCGTCACCTGGCCGTTTGAATTTTCGATGGTGAGATTTCCATTCACGCGCTGGATGGTGACTGCGCCGAAACTTGTTTTTGCGTATGTGTCGGCGCCCATGTCCGTAAGTGAAATGCGGCCGTTGCCGGTGGTGGCCCTCGCGCCCTTTCGCAGGCCGCTGGCTTCGATTGCCCCAAAGGAAGTGTTCAGTGTCGCATTGCCTTTGATTTCACGGACGTTGATTGTGCCATTGGAGTTTTCGATCTCCACGCCGCCGCTGATCTGTTCCAACGAGACTTCGCCGAAACTGTTGCGAACGTAAACATCTTCGCCGGTTGGTCCGCCGGTGACGCGGCCGTTGTTGGCCGTGCACTTCACATGGCCGGTGACGTTTGCAAAGGTGATGGCGCCGAAGCTGCCGGTGAGGTCCGCCGAGCCGCTTACGGTATTTGCCTCGATGGCGCCGTTGTTGTCGTTGATAGAGAGCGTCCCATGAATATTCCGGGCCGTGACGGGGCCGAAAGAGTTGTTCACTTTGGAGTTGCCCGCGTCGGTTAGCTCGATGGGACCGTTGCCGCCGACAATCGTGACACCGCCCTGAATATTCCTGGCGGTGATAGAGCCGAAGCGGTCTTTAATGTCCAGGATTCCTTTCACAGCGGAGACAGTGACGGTGCCGTTGCTGTTGACGACCGTCAAATCCCCGGCCACTCCATCGGCCTCAATCGGGCCAAAAGCATTGGTGAGTTTGCTGGCGCCGACGTCGCGGACGGCGAGCTGGCCATGGCTGTTTTCCACGTCGTTCCAGGCATGGGCACCGCGAATCTCCACATTACCGAAGGCATTCTTCACCCACAGCTTGGCTTCCGATGGCACCGCGATGTCGTAATCGACAGAGTAGGAATTCTTGTGCCCCACGCGGAACACCACCGGATTGTCCGCGGGAGCAACGGTGCGAACCGTGATTCCGTGCGCGTCCTGGTTCACTTCGATCTGGACGCTTTCGGCAAATTTTTCGGCCTGGGATTGCGACCCCGCCTGCGAACGGATGGTGGCGGAAATCACCGCTTCGCGGGAGTTTTCGCCGTGAATCCGGACTTCTCCAAATTTGTTTTCGATGCTTAACGTCTGGCCTGCGGCCAGGGGGAGGGTTTTCTGAAATTGCCGGGACGCGGAGTCTTGCCCCGAATCAGCGGCTGCGGCAGGCAGGACCAAGGCGCAGGCAATCAGCAATCCAGACCCGTGTTTCCCCAGCGAAGTGCCCGAGCGGAAAAGACTCATCGTTTTGTCTCCAGAACATCCTGCAGGGTCTGCTGCTTTTCCTGGTACATCGCCAGAAGCTGGTAGCGAAGATGCGCGTTCGAAGGATTCCCGCCGGCCTGGGCGCGCAGGTCGGCGATGGCGCTGTCCAACACCAGTAATTTTTCGCGATAGCCGGCCATCAACGGGGTGTCCGCCTTCAATTGCGGGCTGGCGTCGGCCGCCAGTTTGTCGATGGCCGACATGTAGTCCCGTTCGGTGCGCTCGACCTCAGCGAGCGCGCTGGTCTTGAGCAGTTTATTTCCAGGATCCCCTGGTGAGACTGGCCGGCGTGTGTAGAGATAGCCGCTGGAAACCGCCAGTGCGACGGCCAGGGCGCCAACCATCGCCGATTGCCAGGCGGGCGAAATGTGGCGCCAGAAATCGAGGGAACTCCAAAAACTCTTGCGAGGAGGCGGCGCGGCTTGCTGCTGTCGAAGCGAGGTTTCGATGAGCGCCCAAAGCGCCGGACTTTCCTGATAATCACGCAGCTCGTTGGCCGCGGCGCTCAACTGCTGCCAGGCTCGCAATTCTTCGGCACAAGCGGCGCAGGTGTTGGCGTGCTGTTCAAGCGCGGCCCATTCTTCGGGGGAGCCGTCGAGAAAAATTCGATCGCGATCGTCGCAGTTGACGTTCATTGCGCGCCTCCCGTTGCGGAACTGCGGGGAGGTTCCAACATGGTGCGGAGATTCTTTTTGGCCTGGAAGAGTGTGTTCTTGGAAGCGGTCTCGGAGATTTCCAACATGCCGGCAATTTCCGCGTGGCGAAAGCCTTCCACTTCATAGAGCAGGAAAACATCCCGTTGGTGGGCTGTAAGGCGCCCGAGCGCGCGTTCCAGCGCCATGCGAAGCGAAGGATGAGCGCCGGGAGCGCGGAGTTCCATGCGCGGAGGCAGCGCGTCCACGTCTTCATTCACCCGGTCTTTTCGACGAACGCGGCTGCGGCGCAAATCGTGGCAGGTGTTGACCAGGATGCGAAACGTCCAGGTAACAAAGGAGGATTGCCCGCGAAAACCGGAGATGCTTCGTTGGATTTTCAGGAAGGTTTCCTGCACGGCGTCTTCGGCATCCGCCTGCGAACCGAGAAGATTGCGCGCCAGATTCTTCATGCGCGTTCCTTGCCACTGATAGAGGCGCTCGTAGCCTTGCAGGTTTCCGCTGAGGCAGGCCGCCGCCACGGCCGCGTCCTGGGGAAGTTCTTCACCGATCCGAACGGGTTCCGCTTTCCCTTCGAAAGGTTCCACTCGCCGCTCCCCGTCGCGTGCCACAGAGGAGAGTTTATGCTCCCAGGGCAGCGTAAGTCCCACAGATCCCATGTCTTTCTCCTGGGGTATAGACGATGGGGGGAGGGCAAAGGTCTGGCTTTGGCTGCCAACTCAACGGGCGGCGTAATGCATCTATTCTCAACTAGTTATAGCCTGGAATGCACGGCCCTCTAGACTTGCCAGCCAGGTATGCGTCAAAAGGCGGCTTCGTGAGGCAGGCCGCCGCGCGTTCGTTCCCGCTGCTCGAACTCCTTCACCATGTCGCGCAGGTCTTTGGGCGTGAAATCGGGCCACCGTTTGGGAAGAAAGCAAAACTCTGCAAAGGCGCATTCCCAGAGCAGAAAATCGGAGAGGCGTTGTTCGCCGCCAGTTCGAATCAGTAGATCCACGTCGGTGGAGCCGCCGCGCTGCACTTCAGCGAGGATGTTGCCGAACGCTTCGCTGGAGAGGTCCGTGACTTTGTAGAACTTGCTGGCGGCCTGGAAGATTGTGTGCCGCGCGGAATAATCGATGGCCAGGCGCAGGTGGAGTTTTCTGCCATTGGCGGTGAGCGCTTCGGAACCGGCGATGGCTTCGCGCAGATTGGCGGGCAAACGGTCACGGCGGCCAATGATGGTCAGGCGGATGCCTTCGTCGAGGCAGTGGGAAGTTTCGGCCGCAAGATATTCCTGAAGAATCTGGAGAATGGCGGCGACTTCGGCAGCGGGCCGCGCCCAGTTTGCGGAAGAGAGCGCGAACAGCGTGAGGGTGTGAATGCCGAGATGCGGCGCGCAGCGGATGACGCGGCGAGCGGCCTCTGCACCGGCGCGATGGCCGGCGGAGCGCGAAAGGGCGCGGGAAGTGGCCCAGCGGCCGTTGCCGTCGCAGATAATCGCGACGTGGAGCTGAGATGCCGCAACTGGGACGGAAGGGTGAGGATGGAGAACGGGTTTTTCCAAGACAGGGTTATGCACGAGCATGATTCTTTCTCCGCCGCCGACTGACATAATGCACTTTACATTGCAAAGTGCAAAGACAAAAAATTTTCACTTCTCGCGGGTCGCGCGAATCAAGGCCTCCATGTGATCCAGGTAGCGCTCCAGCGCCTTGCGTCCCGCGGGGGCCAGCCGGTATTCGGTCTTGGGAAGCCGGCCGTCGAACGATTTCGTGCACAGGATATAGTCGGCCTCTTCCAGCTTCCGGGCATGGACGCTGAGATTTCCGTCCGTGGTTTTCAGCAATGCCTTTAGTTCGTTGAAGGTCAGCGTGCGGTTTACGGCGAGCGCGCTGACGATGCCCAGGCGGATCCGTTCATGAATCAACCGGTCCATCGGCACGGAAACGGGCTGTGACGCTCCGCTGCGAACAGGCGCGGGGCCTTCTTCGCGTTGCGCGCGTTCCTGCCGGACTGTGGACGACTTGGCCATGAGTTCCTTTCGTTCGAAAACTTAACCGCTTATCCCCCGTACCGCAAGGCGATCCAGACACCAAAGGCAATCTGCACCAGGCCAAATCCCGCAGCCATGAACAGGTTGCCCCAGGACGCCGGGGCGAACAACGCCCCTGCCCCAAGAGCCATCAGGCACATGCCCATGATAGGCACGGCTCGAACGGAAAACGCGCCGCCGGTGACAATAGCCGTGCCGTAGAGAAGCAGCCAGACGCCCGGCAAAACGGCGTAGGCGCCAAATTGGAATAAGGCCAGCGTAAGCAATCCGCCGACGATGATGGGAGGCGCGAAGCTAAGGGCGAATTTGCGGCCGGGGCCGCTGAAGAGAGAAGAGTTGGCGCGCCTTGCCTTGGTGGCGGCCGCAGGAGCGGCGATGGCCAATGCTACGAACACTTCCGCCAGCCAGACGGCGAGCCATGCACGGGGCGTAACCTGGCGCGAAGCGAGAAACGCGGCGGCGAGGGCCGTTGCGCCCATGGCAACGCCACCCCAGCCGGGAACGGCGGTAAACTCCGCGGCGCTCTCCATGGTTTCGCGGATGTAGCGCAGGTGATCGGCGGCCCGGGCGTCGATGGGGATAGGCCGTGGAAGCGGAGCGCGATTGGAGTGGGGGATAGGCACGAGAGCAGGATAGGGAAAGGGAGAAGCTGTGTCAAGTACTTTGTAGCACAAAGTTGAGCGCTATTTTCCCCAGCCGTGCTGCCCCATGAGCGGCACAAACCGGCACGGGCCGGCATGCTTTAGAACGAATTTGCCTTCGTGTTTTGTGACCAGCTGCAATTCCTGTTTGTCCTCTCGGCCGACTGGTGCAATCAGGCTTCCGCCTTCGGCGATTTGTTCTAAAAGCGGTTCAGGAACGGCGGGCGCGGCGGCGGCAATCAGAATCGCGTCGTAGGGACTCGACTCCGGCCAACCAAGCGTGCCGTCGCCGCAATGGACCTGTACGTTGGCGTAGCCGAGGCGTTGCAGCCGTTCGGCCGCCGACTGCGCCAGATCCGGCAGGATTTCAACGGTGTGGACCTGTCTCACCAGGAGCGAAACAACGGCAGCCTGATAGCCGCAACCAGTGCCAATTTCCAGGACATTCTCCGAACCGGTGAGCCCGAGCGAAGCCACCATCGCAGCCACAATGTACGGTTGTGAAATAGTTTGTCCGTGGCCGATGGAGAGCGGTTCATCGGCGTATGCCTGATGGGTCCAGAACTTCGGGACAAACTGATGGCGCGGCACAGTCGCCATAGCCTGGAGCACGCGCTCGTCAGTGACGCCACGCTTGCGGATTTGGGTTTCCACCATCAAGCGGCGGTCTCCCTCGAATCGGTTGGCTGAACCGTTGTCGTTGCCGTGGGGAAAAGAGGCCATCGAAACCTGCGCAATCTTACAAACCACCGCTCGCCTGCGGACGCCCCGCTCGGTTGGCTCTACTGTGACACGGTTTGGGCTTTTCCGGGCGTGCCACCACCTGCACGAAGGGTCAGTGACGCAAGCAACAATTCTGGACTTTGGAGCAGGCGTCAGGAGCAAAACGCTTCACTAGACTTCCTCTAGCGGTATCGGATGCAGGCTTTCGAGGAAGCCCTGGCACATCGGTGGAGGAAGTCATGAAGGCGGTTCTGGCACTCATCGTGATTTATATCGGCACATTTCTTGTAGCCATCCAGGGTGGCTCGTTCGCAGAAGTCCAGGCGGCTCCGCAGGCATCTTCCGGCGCAGAAAGCGGTGAACTGGCGGTTGGCGCGATTGATCCAGGAAAGGAAGCTGACATTCGCTCGCTGCTCGAACTGGTGGGCGCACGCGACCAGGTGCGGGACTCAATGACCCGCGCGGCCGAGCAATACCGCGAAAAGCTGCTGGAAACGGTCCAGAACAACCAGCAGGGGCAGACTTTTGTGAACGCGGTGATCAGCAATTACCAGAAGAAATTTGATGTGGACGCCGTCACGGAGCAGTTGATTTCCGTCTATGACAAGCACTACAGCGATGACGAGATCAAGGGCTTGCTGCAATTTTACGGCTCGCCGCTGGGTCAGAAAGTGGCCGCGGAGTCACCAAAGATCGGGCGTGAGATTCAGGAATCGATTCGCCTCTCAGCAGGCAAGGCCGCAAAGGAAGCATTACAAGAGGCCAAGCAGGACAGTCCGGGCGCGGGACAAAATGCGCGGCTCGCCACGCCCGGCAAGCGATTTCAACCACATCGGGCTCAACCAGCGGATGGCGCGCAGCAATCGGCCGAGCAGCAGGAACCCCAGTAAAACGATTCGACCAATATTATTTGTGAACTTCGTTACGGAAAGCGCTTTTTGATTTTGATGTCCACGCCGAACGTGCCATTCTGATCGCGTAAACCCACAATCGAAATATTGCGGTTCAAGTTGTATTCCACCTGGATCACCTGTTGCTGGGAGGAGCTTACGTTGGAGACGTAGGTCACGGTCAGATCGCGAGTGACCTGCTGCTCGACGGTTACGCGAGCTCCAACGTTCTGGCCGGAGGTGGTGGTGCCAAAGCCCGCCAGGCCGGGATCGACGCGGAACCGGGTGATCCCGAATAAACGCTCCACAAGGCCTCCCAGTTGGCTGGAGATGGCTTCTGAGAGCAGAGCCGTGGCCCCGCCGCTGCTACCCGCTGCGCCAGCCTGCCCGGTAACGCCTCCATGCATGGTGGCCTCGGAACTGGTCTGACCGAGGGCTAGGAGGGTGACGATGTCGTTTCCGGGCAATGGCGGATCGGAGCGGTACGACAAATTCATCTTGCTGGCTTGTCCGGTGAAGTTGAGGGTGATCTCGTATTGCTGGATGTTGGTGGTGGCCTCGAAGTTGATCACCGGATCCATGCGAAACGGGTTGGCAAAGTTCAGATCGCCGCGAGCGACTTTGTAACGGTTGTCGTGGAAGTACAGATCACCTGAGAGCACGTGGATATGCCCGAGGAGAATGGGATGCTCGGCAGTGCCCCGGGCGCGAAGACTGGATTCCGCTTCCAGGTGAGCTCCGGGCCATTCGAGCCGCGTGTCGGGAGTGGAGCTGCCTTCCACGTCCAGTTGCAGGTTGCGCAGAAAATTTGAGCTTGTGCTGCCGCTGGCGGAGCTGGACGTGAGGGAACCTACGGCTTCGATTCCTTGGTTCAGAGTGACGCGCTGAACCTGAACTTTCCCCGAGAGCAGCCCACCGTCGGGAGTTCCGGACAGCCGCAGCGAACCTCCGACAAGCCAGCTCATGCCTTCCGGATAGCGAATGCGGATGCGCTCGGTCTTTGCGGTGACATCGTAGCGAAACGGCCGTTCGGAATAGTTCGCGCTTCCCGCCAACGTGATCAGGCCGCCGCCCGCTTCGCCGGTGACATTGTCGAAAAAGAGGCGGTTGGCGTCGAAGACCAAGTCGCCCTTTACATTGCTGAGGCCGGTGGGGAAATCCGAAGAGCGCACGGAGGCATTATTCAGCTTCACGCGGCCGATAATGCGGGGCCGTTCGAGGGTACCCTCGAACGAGGTG
>Ga0137412_10003358_pt1 | contig 12775 bp, 11 predicted proteins | sample CZODoug2_1_16fun_FD_122160 | JGI IMG/M metagenome (GOLD analysis project Ga0137412, IMG submission 122160) | Vadose zone soil fungal communities from Angelo Coast Range Reserve, California, USA - CZODoug2_1_16fungal (Hybrid Assembly) | ecosystem: Environmental > Terrestrial > Soil > Vadose zone...
GCAAAATCTTGTCGGTCGCGATCTCGTTCGCGAAAATCCCGGTCTCGATCCCTGTCCCAATGATGGTCGTGTTGAACTATCCCTCGGGGTCCCTCCCAGTAGCCCTCAAAGAATCGATTTCCGTCGTGCTGTGGTGGTACCCAACGAGCGCCCTCGTATGGTGGTCGGGTCCAGTAACCCTCATGCCACTCGTAATGTCTTCCCTCGGGATACCAATAGCCCACTACCCAAATGAACTCCGGCCCGGGTGCCGGCTCAACATAGACGACCCTGGGAGGGGGCGGGGGACCAATTGAGACATCGAGACTGAAATGCCGGTCGTTTCCAGAGGCCCTGCCTGAATCATCGTAAGCGTCCTGGTCTCCCCTCGAGTCATAGGTGTTGCCCGAAGCCGTGGAACGGGGCATGGCGGGAGAAGCACTCCCAGGAACTGGGGCATTGCCTGGGATTACGAATGTGAGTTCGGTTTCAGGAGGCAGCACAATCTCTTGCTTGCCTGTCGCGTAAGCTGTTCCCGTTCCAGCACCGGCCCCAACCGCGGTACCAATTACGGCTCCTTTCCCACCGCCTGCGATGGCACCCAATATTGCCCCGGCAGCCGCCCCGCCCCCAATCAGGGCGGTGTTGCGGGCCGCGTGAGATTTTCCGTCAATTAGCAAGGGTTCCGGGAGAATGGCCGTATTGCCAATAGCGTTTAACTGCAGCGTGATCGAGGCAGGACGTTTCAATCTTCCCGAACTTACGACCTCCGTCACTGTGCCCTTAAGAGTAGTGCCCTTGGCCAGCACTGTTTTCTTATCCAGGCGCACAGGTTCCTCGACGGTGGCTGAAAATGCCCGACCTACTCGAATTTCACTAGTATCCAGCCGTTCGAGCAGCCGGACTTTAATCTCGCTGTTAGACTTGGTTGCCTGCGCGTACGCACCACTTGGCGCAAGCCCTAAGACGATGAATCCTGAAAGTAACGCGAGTAGTTTTCTCATCCTCACCACTCCTGTTAGCCGAATTTGCAGTGCTCGTCCGAGACTGCAGCCATATGGATGGGTCTTCTACTTTACTGAGTCTGAGGGTAGATATTCGCAGCGGGAAATACAATCGCCTAGAGAGACAGGTCAACCACACTTGACACCTGGCCACTCGATCAGGGAGAAAACTTCTTTGCGTAGCCCGTGTTTTTCGTACCTCGGAATTCGTCGCCCACTCGGAAGTTAATTTCGGACCAGAGCTGCATGGCAAGTTGGATAGGTCCCGACCAATGGCGAGATATCGCGCTATGGGAGGTTTTCCCTGTTTAGTATGATTTCTACCCCGCCCCAATGGTCACTTCGATCCGCCTTTGAGTTAGTTGATTGCAAGGAAAGCGCTTGCTCTCCTGGTTCGAGAATTGCTCCATCCAATTGAAGGCTGACTGCGTTCGCTTAGACGTTTTTAGCGCAAATCCCTGGGGGTTTTCGGTAATGAATCTCAAAAAGGCAAGGCAAGCCTTGCTTTTGGCCATTCTAATTGTCGTCGGTGCGCGAACGGCTGCAGCTCAAGGGTCGAGTTCTCCAACGGGGAAGGCAAATGGAGGTCTTGACTGGTATGAGGCCTTCGAAGGGAGCACGGACTCCAGCGGACAGGTGATGAAGCTGACTTCCTCCGCGACGTATCACTTCGGCGAGCGCTTCAGTTTAGGAGCGGGAATCCCCGTATATTTCAATCGCTCTACTTCCACAAACGGTCTTACAACGAGCGACGGCATTGGTGACGTCTTCGTGACACTCGGCGCATCATGGAAAGGGTCCGCGGTGAATTACGGGACTTCGCTCATTGGCTCGGCGCCAACCGGTGACTCCGCCAAAGGCTTGAGCACTGGACATGCGACATATGATTGGAATAACCGCTTCGATCATAGCTTTAACGTCTTGACGCCCTTCATCGACGCAGGGGTCGGGAACAGCATCCCTGACACGCGGTTCTTTCACCGGCCGTTCACCTCGTTCGGCTACCTTGCGCACTTTGAAGGCGGCACGGATGTGGATTTGTCCCACTCCCTCACTTTGACGCTCTCTGCGTATGACATCGCGCCGTGGGGTACGCAAACGATCTTTAGCCGCGCCGTCGCCAAGGGTGCGGTGGGCTCTGGCGCCCAGCACGGGCGCGTCTTTGAGACCAATCACCAGACGACGGGCAGCGCATCCATCGACCAGGACAACGGCTTCACCGCTGGACTGAGTTTCAGCCCGAAGCCCTATCTAGACTTCGATATGGGATACACGCGCAGCGTGAAATTTGCATACAACACGTTCTCGTGGGGAGTAGGTGTGAATCTGAGCAAGCTTCTCAGCGGCAAGAAGTCCATCAAGTAACATACAGGAGGGCAATCACATGAAACGTCACACGCTTCTTTTTATCGTGGCTCTTTTCGCGGCTCTGTATCCGGGGAGCGAAATGGCCTTCGCCCAGCAAACGCACGGCGGCGGACCGGGCCTGTCTCACGGCCCCTCTGCCAACAACCGTGGCGCGACGAACTCGTCTTCAGCCCGGTCGCAAAGCGCCGCCTCCAGCTCGCCCCAAGAGGTGCTGACCCGAAACACAAAGCTGGATAGCACCCTCACCATGAAGCTTCAATCCAAAAACTTGCTACCGGCTGGAACCGACCTGAAATCTGCCTGCTCTGGTTTTCGCAACCTCGGGCAGTGCGTGGCGGCGATTCACATTAGCCACAATCTGAATATTGGCTTTGCTTGCCTGAAGGCTGACATGACGGGCCTGGCGTCGGCCACGGGTTCGAACTGCCCGACAGTGGCAGGAGCGACGAGCAAGATGAGCCTTGGAAAGTCCATTCAGGCCCTCGCACCGAGCGCAAACGCCAACGCAGAAGCCAAGGTCGGAACCAAGGAAGCAGACAGCGACATCAAGGAAGCAGAATCCAACACTTAGCTCACCATGACGTCGCGGGCCTTGCGGTGCAAGCGCCCGCGTTGTAAGTAACCTCGGCGGGTGGGAAGCCCACCCTTACGGTCCTTCCGCTCGCCGGGGTGCACTTACTTGGAAATGATCCTCGGGCAAGATTTGCTCACCAGGATGTTAGAAATTTACCGTGGATTTTTCGCCCTTCCTCGTAAACCACGGCATCGCAGGCCCGCCACATCCCGAGAAGGCTTATCGTCATGTGGGAATTGGCAGATTCCCAGTTGACGATAATCCCGTTTATCAGGACTTGGCTCAGCGGCAGTTAGAGAATCACGCGCTATGTATCGGACATGCATCCTCGATGATTGCCGCAACTAGTAATCGTCCGATCTTCAGCGAATGTAAGGTGTCCACGTCGCATCAAAACAGGCTCAGCTCTTTCGATCGTGGCGCAATCTGAAACTCCGCCGCGACATCATCCGTCCCTGTGTCAAATCGGCTTAAATTGGCTGGTAATGAGCCGGATCCATACGACTCTTAGACACTCAAATCGTACCGTGGTATGGTGTCACCCAACTCTGCCGGAGGTAGGAAGCCTGTTGCCACCAATTCGCGTTCTCGTGGTAGAAGATCACAGGGATTGGCGAAACGTAGTCCGGTTGGTGTTTGAAATGCGGCCAGAATTACAAATTATCTTCGAAGCGTCGGATGGATCAGAAGCCGTTCAGAAGGCCGAAGCATTAAAGCCGGACTTAATTTTGTTGGACATTGGTCTCCCCAAACTAGATGGAATCGAAGCGGCCCGACGGATACGACAACTCTCTCCAAACTCCAAGATAGTTTTCCTGAGCATGGACAATTCTCTCGACGTGGTGCGGGTAGCTTTGGGCGCGGGGGCTCGGGGTTACGTCTATAAGGCACACGCCAGAAAAGAACTACTGCCTGCTGTCGAAGCGGTGTTTCGGGGTGAGCGATTTGTCAGTAGCGGAACAGAAGGCGACTGGTTGACTGAGCCTCCAGGAGCGAATGCTCCTTGTCACCACGAGGTTCTGTTTTATTCTGATGACGCGGTTTTTCTAGAGAGCTTTACTCGCAGTATTGCTGCTGCCCTAAAGGCCGGGAACGGGGCTATTGTGCTCGCTACGAAGTCACATCGGGATAGTCTTGTTCAGACGTTGAAGGCAGAGTGCGTGGATGTAGATGGTGCCATTCAACAAGGTACTTACATTTCGTTGGATGCTGCCACTTCGCTCTCCACAATCATGGTGAATGGTTTGCCTAACCCGCTTCGATATTTCGAGGGTGTCAGCGGTCTGATTGAGGCGACCTTGAAAGCAGCGAAGGCAGAACATCCCCGCGTTGCTCTTTGTGGTGAACGTGTAGGTCTGTTGTGGGCGGAAGGTAATATGATTGCAGCGATTCGGCTCGAACAACTGGGCAATGATCTAGCCAAAACACAGAAAGTAGACATTCTGTGCGCGTATCCATTGGGCGGCATCCAGAGCCGGGAAGACGAACTCGTGTTCCAATGTATCTGTGCAGAGCACTCTGCCGTCTATTCCCTGTGAAATCCACGGGAAACAGGTCCTTACTGGTAAACGACGATGAATGGCTAAAAAAAAACTGAAATCTAAGACATCCTGCCGGTGCGGATGCCAAGTCCTGATAAGCCCTCTTATCGGTATGTAGGTTTCTGCCCTTCGCCCGGTCTGGCCGATAATCCCGGAGGTCTCAATAGATCGACGCAACACCAGGTCAAAGTCCACGTGCAGGAGTCTACGACGCCAAATTCGTTCAAGGGCGTTGATGAAAACGGAACACTGCCCTGTTTAGGTTCTGATTGAGTTGAGTACAGCCTTACAGCTCGGTTCCCTAGAGGAAATATTGTCGGATCAACTGATTAGATGGTGTTGCATCGGCCGGTTGAGCTGGCACCGTTTATCGGGACTTGGCCGATGGGTGGCGCGAAACTGCGGACTCCATAGTCATTTCGAAGGACACCGACGTCGCTATGCTTCGATGGCAGACAAAGCGCCCGGGAACCCAGAAACATCGAGCGGGGACGCAGAACACAGGATTCAGCACTTTTTTTTCTTGACGCAAACCACCCTTACATCGGGAAGAAATAGGTATCACAAAGAGGCGTGCTGGTCTCAAATCCGGAGTTCGAGAACCAGGTGAAAAAGTTCTTACGCAGCCTGTGCAAAAACTGTGCATATCATTTTTATTTTATCTGCGCACTCAATAAATCGTTGTATATTCCGTGAGTCGATACACAACCCTCCGGCGTGCCCAGCAACGGGCGACGGTCTCTTGTGCCTAAGATGAACCAAGCGCTTGGGACCGCAAGCATTCCCTCTTGTCCATACGCTTTCTGAAGACATGCTGCCCGCGAACGTGTCTGCCCTATGGCCGGGTTGCTGTGCCAAAAGGGGAACACCGTTAATGTCAGCGATTTGCCGTACCACCAATGGCAGAACTTCTTTGCAGGCCGTGATGGAAATAAAACCCGATAGATTGAAAGGAAAACCAACATTGCTGGACAGCAATTGTTCAGCGTCTGAGAGAACTGGGATGAAACTCCGAAAGCGAAGAGGAAGCATGAAGCGTCCGAGGGTCTTGCTCGCTGACGACCACACGCTCCTGGTGGAGGCTTTCCGAAAGCTTTTGGAGTCTGCCTATGAGGTGGTGGGAACGGTGGGGGACGGCCAAGCCTTGTTGGATGCTGCGCCAGCCCTCAAGCCCGACGTGATTCTGATCGACGTGGCGATGCCACGATTGAACGGTCTGGAAGCTGGGCGGCGACTGAAACAACTGATGCCCAGAGTCAAGTTGATCTTCCTGACCATGAACGAAGATCCTGACCTCGCGGTGGAGGCAATGCGCAACGGCGCGGCCGGATATCTACTGAAAACATCTGCCTCCTCAGAATTGTTCCACGCCATTCAAGCAGCACTCAAAGGAAAATCATACGTGACTCCACAGATTGCGCGAGGAATGCGGGAGGCATTCATTCAGAACCCGCAGGGCAAGAATCCGGACAAAGAACTGACACCGCGTCAGGGCGAAGTGATACAGCTGTTGGCTGAGGGCAAATCAATGAAAGAGGCGGCCGAGATCCTCAAGGTTTCACCCCGGACCATCGCATTCCACAAGTACTGCATGATGAAAGAACTCGGAATCAAGACGAACGCCGAGCTGATCCGAGTTGGCATCAAGAAGTTTTTTCTAGTGGCATAACGGAACGATCCCTGGGAGGCCGGGTCAATGCACCCAGTCTTCAGCCGCGGTGACGACTTCTTCAACGGCTAGAATCAAATCCTTTCCGACATTCATCTCCCAACCAGGCTGGATGCGGACGCGTACGTCGGCGGCAGATTCGCCTACAATTTGGCAGGGCATCGGGATATGACATTGGCGGATAACGACGAGCATAACCACCGGCTTCCCGAACCAAGAAGAATACACGGGCGAAAAATCTCTCGTTCTCTCTGCGATCATGTCGGGCGACCTCCCAACTCTTGGGATCGACTCCACTGGGTGCATATGTACTTGTAGCGCGGCCTCCTATCGGAAGAGGTCGCTAAAGCCTTGTGGGTTAGCGGTCGCCCTGGAGGGCTCTTCCGATAGGAGACTTGTGGCTGTGTAGTCGATTCGGGTGGAGCATGCTACTGGCAAAACTACTAGGTGGCCAAGTCCTGATAAGTCTCGGAATGTGGGATTTGCCAGATTTCCAGATACCGATAATCCCGTTTCTCGGGAGTTGAGAATAAAGCTGCCAATCGACGAAGACTGACGGAGTTTACGGCCCTCGGCTCTTCGCAGGGAATCAGCCAAGTTTGTCAAATTGTGCGGTCGTACGTGAATGAGGCCCGTGCGGGGGCCATCAATATCCGCTATGAGGATGAGTGATGCGGAAAGAGCGATAGGCAGAATCAGAGAGACAAAAACTCTCTTCCCGGGCAGGCTGTAACCGACCAAAAAATTGCAGAACATCGAAACTATCGTCAAAAGGCCCCACGCTGCAATTGGAATGCGGTTCCACGAGGCAGCTTGGGCATACCCTTGGGAATCTATTGCTTCGTTCATGCCGGCAAGAATGAGCGTATTTACTGGCGTAGGCTGGACAGCAGCGGGTGCAGCAACGCCAGACCACAGATCCCATTGCAATCGTTCGGTTTGCGCATCAATCTGTTCGAGCTCTCGGTTGCTGCCGGTTTCGTAGTGGAGTATGCGCTGATCGAGATAACTTCTCAGTAGTTGGTGGACTTTCGTCGCATCCGCCGCAGGCAACAAATCCACGCGGCTATATTCGGTCCCGATGGTGTTGGCTTCTTGTTCTTCATATTGCTTGCGCAGATCGTAGCGGCTCACGGCCATCGAAAAAGTAAAGCCGATGATAAGGCCGAGTAGCGTCAAGGTACCGCCGAGAATGAATAGAAACTCCTCGCGGTCCTCTCCCTCAAGCTTCTGGCTCCTTCTGCGAAAGTAACCTCCGATCCAGGTCATGGCCCAAAAGCAGAAAAACGAGAGCACGAGAATGAGGAGCTCGTAGTCCAATGGATTGAACATTTCGCTGCCCCTATCACGCCTGCGGAATCACAAGAAGTTTTTCTTCCTCTGATGCCGACGACGGTAGCTTTTGCCAGTGCTTGCGGAAACTGTAAGAACTGTCAGCCTGTCTAAAACACTTAAAGGGGCCGGTGCGTGCTCTTGCTCTCTAATTGCCAGAAGCCGCGGCGCACACTTTATGCGTGGGAGGCAACTTTATTTGGCTTCGCTTCCTCACGCTTCGGGATGCTCAGTGTCAATACGCCGTTTTCATAGTCGGCCTTGATCGCATCTCAATTCACAGTGTTCGCCAGCGAGACCTATTCTCCGCCGTACTAGGTGGACATGCCGACGTTGTCCGCGTACTACTTGATGCAGACGCAGAAATGTTTCCGGTCCAAGGAATCGAACTACGTGGTATGTCTATTAAGAGAAATTCAAAACGGCATGAAGCCATCCTCAAAATGTTGGACGGACACAAGCGAAATTAGGCGGATACCAATCTCCGGCCAAGTCCTGTGAAGTCCGCTTATCGGAATGTGGGATTTTCCCCCGGATGCGACTCGGGCCAGTTACCGATAATCCCGTTTATCAGGCACTGGATTCCACCATATGCCTGCATTCATGGGTGAAACGAAATAAACGGAGTCGCGAGAAACGCACTCCAGAAGATCACACAAACGACTATTGCCAACCATCCGAGTTGGGCAACGGAACTCCACACTCTAGAGGAACTGCCCATTTCAGCTTTCGACAAGAAATATCCGACGGTCGCTAGTAATACCGACAGCAAGAAGAATGCCTCTTGAGTATTTCGGCCAACTACGACGTGTCCACCGCCGCCGTAACCGACAAACTTACACCACGCCCAAAGGGCGGCACACACCCTATCAAGGACAACGGACCATTCCAGCACAGCCACTATTGCAACTGTCAAAATGAGAAGGCGTCTAAGTGACTTTGGAAACATAGCTATTGCCCACCTCATTGAATCATCGCAGCTCGGTAGCATATACACTACGAAATCTGCGGAGCCAAGTCCTGTGAAGTCCGCTTATAGGAATGTGGCCTTCTACCCTGGAGTGGCTCCGAATTACATTTCGCAAAGCAGACGGTTTGATATGGGCGGTCCGTAAAAATCCGGCCCACACCTTTGTCGTGAAAAGTGAGGGCTAAGGAGTTGACCAGAGCACCTTCCGGCCTTTGCCGTAGAGGGTAATGGATGCGGCGGTGGTTTTCTTTAGCTGCTTGCCTTTCGAGGCTTGCATTCCATTCCCGATGCTTGTCGTGAAACCATTTGTGTCCGACATTTCGAATGACGTTCCCTCCGGTGCCACTTCCATGCGCGCTTGAATATCAGGACGTGCGCCTACCAGCGATAGCTGGGAGCCCATGCCTTCCAAAACGCTAAGGGAGACGCCCGCGTGATGCTGGGGATCCGAAAAAAGCATCATAGGTCCTTGGGGGCTGCCGTCATTCAAGGAAAGCGTGATCAACGGGGTTCCGTTCTCGTCGCGCAGCTTGAATGTCGGCCCTGTGCCCACCATTGATAGCTCTGCGCGGATTTTGCCGTTGCTGTCTTTCATGATAAAGCTTCCCGCTTCGATTTTTTCCGGCATCACCGAAGCCGCCGGTGCTGTTGTCGGAGCCGCTTTGCGCGGGTGCTTCGACTGTCCCAGCAAGCCTACCGACACCAATGCGATCAGGCATGTAAGCGCCCCGCGCCGGAATAGCCGGTTTTGCCTCTCAAGTCTTTCGATCCGAACCTCCAACGGCTGCTTTTCCGGATGGCTGCTCATGGGTCCTCCCGTAATCATTTTAAGCGCACCGTCGCTATGGCATCACTGAACAGTCCCCAGATGAGACCAATTGTGAACTGGAGCGTCGTCTTATGGGAAGGTGGCCCTCGGGCGTTAACCGGTGGATTTCCACATCCCGATGATCCCGTTTATCAGGGCGAGTACCACATCACTGACCACTCGTGCGATGATAGGGGCCTTCAGTCCGATCGTAACGGCGGAACACGCATTGCTAGGGGATTGCACCAAAACTTGAAAGGGGAACTATGAATATAGGACAGATTGTGTCAGAGCTAAAGAAAGAACGAGACGACCTCAACCGTGCCATTGCCGCCCTGGAAGGAATCGGCGGACGGCGATCTCGGAAAGTTAAGATTTCTGAGAAAGCGTCGACTGCCCAAACTTCCAGGAAGCGCCGGAGAGGTCTCAGCGCGGCAGGCAGGAGGCGCATATCCGAAGCGATGAAAAAGCGCTGGGCAGAACGAAGATCGAAGGTCACACCACTCCGCAAGTCCACAAAGGCGGCTTAGAGTAGTTCAGCAAACGTTGGTTTTCATTCCCTACGGAGATTCATTGGTAAAGCTACTTGTGCATTGGCTTTTGAGTGCCGTCTGCTTGCTCCTAGTTGCCCGGGTTGTTCCCGGTATCTTCGTCACGGGGCTGGGGACGGCACTCATTGCCGCTGTAGTGATCGGCTTGGTAAACGGAACTTTGGGTGCCCTCTTGAAGTTGCTTACGTTCCCGCTGTCGGTCCTCACCTTTGGAATTTTCTGGTTGGTGATTAACGTTCTGATGTTGAAGTTGGCTGCACTATTGGTTCCAGGTTTTCAAGTCCAAGGGTTCTGGCCAGCGTTCTGGGGCGGAGTGATTCTGAGTTTTCTAAACCTGATAGTTCGACAACTACTCTTACGCAGAACCGATTGACCAAGAACTGTCGGCCTGATTCCGAACGGTGGCCGTCCCCATTCCGATAATCCCGTTTCTCAGGACTTGGGCGTAGTTGCCCGGACTGGTATGCTCACCCCTGACAACCTAAAGTGGCTTGCCGCATTCCAATCGAGTAGGTCACGCTCCACGAAGGTTTGCCTTGTGCTGAATAAACTTCTCTTGCTCTTGGTGGTTGCGTCTTTGACTGCTGCAACGCTGCCCGCGCGAGATGTCGAAGCTCGGTTCACTACGGATAAAGCAGATTACCTGGCTGGCGAACCCGTATTCGTGGCGCTAACTCTGAGCAACAAGGGCAACGACCCGGTCTGGATCGATTTCAAGTCAACCGATCTGGCCAGGTTTGGTTGTGACGACTTTGCTGTCGAAGTACCCGGAGCAGAGTCAGCGCAAGAGCAATGGGGTTGTGGGTCCGGTGGAAGCTGCGGACGCGGTCTCAGGGAGGTTATGCCTGGCAAGAGCATTTCTCTGCGACAGCTACTTAACTGGCAATTTCGTTTGGAAACTGGCGTGTACGCTATTCGCGCACGCGCCGCAATTGTCGCGCATGCTCAAAACCTGTTCGACTCTCCTCAAATCTCCCAGTTGGATGTTACTGACACCCTGACGGTCAACGTACACCGCGCCAACGAAAACGAGCTTAAAGCAGTGTTCAAACCCATCGTGGCGCAGTTAGATAGCCCCGACCCTCTGAGGCAACGGGAGGCAGCAGGGGCAATCATAGAAACGGCCCCACCATTCTTGGAAGACGTCCTGATCGAATTGGCAAAAACAAACTACGGTTTCGCAGTAATGACTGCGCTGAGAAAGGCTGACACCCAGAAGACGCGTGATGCATTAGCTCAGATTGCGACCGGTAGTGACAATCGAATGTTTCGTCTTGAAGCTATTCGCAATCTGGGCCGCACTGGCGACGCGACGTATCTTCCAGCATTGTTGCAGTTAATGAAGTCGTCTGACGTACAGATTCAGGGCGCTGCAGCCGAAGCTGTGGCCAATTTAGGTGGTGCCACAGCCGTTCCAGCAATTTCGGTCCTACTCTCAAGCACCGATGTACAGACGCGGCAAGCTGGGGCAAATGGCCTCGAATACACCCACGCACGCGAAGCCGTCCCGATCCTAATCGGATTGCTAATCGATTCCGATGCGAGCATACGGCAATCTACTGTGAGTGCGCTTTCGTTGCTTACCCATCGCGTCGCATTCGATGGGAATCAATGGGCTGATGTGATAACTCCTCAGTCTGCAAGCAACGTGCATCAAAGATGGCTACGTTGGTGGAAATCTCAAGGGACGGATATCGAGATTCACGGTATGGACGATTGCGCTCGGCCTGAATCTCTCGACTGATGGCTCCCACTGACATCTGACATATATGGCAAGCCAAGTCCCGATAAGTCGCCTTACCGGAAATTGGCTTTTCGGTCCTCGTCGGGCTTCCGTGCCACATTCCGATAATCCCGTTTATCAGGACTTGGCCTTGGAAGTGAACCCCGATGCCGGATGATTGCCACGCCTGGGGTGGTATATTGGGGAACCAAGATTCTTTGTTGGTGTCTAAAGGGGTATAACAGCTTCCAATGCGTGGGTTTCTCAGGCTGAAGCTGGGAAAAACATGAGAGCACTCAAAATTCCCCTCGTATTGATACTGGTTTCTTCAACAATGGGAGGCCAGACTGCCCTCCGCAAGGAACTGCGTGTGAAGATTGAAAGTATTTCCCCCACGTCCTCCGGTTTCAATATCGTTTCCAGCGTGACCAATTTGGGGAGTCATCCCGTCATCTTGGCAAAAGCAGCTGACCCCCACAGAGGTACCCTTCAATCTCTGAACGTCGAGCAGTGGGATGAAAAGCTGGGGTGGCAAGCAGTCGGACCTTGCCGAGACGTGGTATCCGATTTGACGGTCAGCCTCCAACCAAATGAGACAATTCGGAACACCATCCCTATTGGTGACATGTCTCACGGGTGGAACAGTAGCGTTTGCCCGCGAAAGATAGAGCACTTGGGAGGTAAAGTTCGCTCGATCTTGTATTACGCTTATGAAAGCGAGGAGAAATATCAGAATCGTATGCTAGGCCGTGACGTAAACCGCGTAAACATCGTCTCGACACCCGTCGAACTCTCAACTAAAAAACGATAGGCGGTAAATCTCCGAAGAGTTCAGTGTGAGTTTGCATGGCACAATTTTATTGCCAAGTCCTGTGAAGTCACCTTCTCGGAATGTGGCCCGCCCTTCCTCTCATCTATTTTGCGTGCCACCCACCCCCTGTTATCTTCCCCGCGCTGGCGGAGAAACAACATATCCGTCAATAAAGTGATTCTGGTTGGACGTTTGGGGCGCGATCCGAAAACTCGTTACCAAGGCTGGGGCCAGCGCCACAGCGAACCGTGTGCATTTGTTCAGTTTCCTGTCTCCTATCGCCTGGTCGTCGATCCTAGCGTGCGATGAAGTGGATGGAGCGCCTTTCGGGCCGCGTTTGTTGCAGGTTTGCCACTGACCGTGCTTGCAAGCGCCACGGCACGAATCATCATCAAGAAGGGCTTGCCGACTGAGACGACGGTTCCGATGCATACAAGTCTGAGGG
>Ga0137412_10003359_pt1 | contig 12772 bp, 8 predicted proteins | sample CZODoug2_1_16fun_FD_122160 | JGI IMG/M metagenome (GOLD analysis project Ga0137412, IMG submission 122160) | Vadose zone soil fungal communities from Angelo Coast Range Reserve, California, USA - CZODoug2_1_16fungal (Hybrid Assembly) | ecosystem: Environmental > Terrestrial > Soil > Vadose zone...
ACGATGTTTGGATGGGCGTGGCTTTTTTGGCAGACCGGCGCGGCGCGGAAATGGGGATTGCTGGAGATTGCGATGGGGGCGGTGGCTTATTTGATTTGGGCGAAAGAGAAGAAGCAGTGGCCGTTTGGAGAGAAAGTTTTAAGTGATAGGTTTTAAGTTGTAAGTAAGAACAAAAGGGGAAGATTCGCGCGGGTGTTGTTGCGCGTTGAGTCGGGAAGAAAGTCCTCCGTCGTCAGTCATCAGTAGAAGAAAGCTGGGGATTGCGCGGCTGCTTGCGAAGTAACGCTAGAGCGAAGAATTGCGTCAGATGAAGGTGCGCGAAGATTGGTGCTGAAGCGCGGGAGAACTATGCGGAAGATTGTGGCGATGGCGGCGTTGGCGTTGAGTTTGGCTGGGGAGCGGAGTTATGCGCAGTTTCCTGCGGCGCCGGGGACAGGGCCTGGGCTTGCGGAAACGATTGAAGCGATTGACAGCGCGCGGGTGACTACGCGGATTTTGTATGTGACGGCGCATCCGGATGATGAAAGCGGGGCGGTGCTGACGTATCTGGCGCGCGGGTTGCACGCGGATGTGGCGCTGCTTTCGTTGACGCGCGGTGAAGGCGGTCAGAATGCGCTGGGGCCGGAGCAGGCGCCGCAGCTCGGATTGATTCGTACGCAGGAGTTGCTGGCGGCGACGCGCGGGTACGGCGTGAAACTTTACTTCACGCGCGCGAAGGATTTCGGGTATTGCAAGACGGCGGAAGAAGCGGAAAAAGTTTGGGGCGATCAGGCACTGGAAGACATGGTTCGCGTGATTCGTACGTTTCGCCCAAACATCGTGATCAACGGATGGGGCGGGGTGCATCAGGGACATGGGCATCATCAGGCGGCGGGATTGCTGACGCCAAAGGCGGTGCAACTCGCAACGGACAAGTCCTTTGAGGTTTATCCCGGATGCGTGGATTGCCCTGAAGACTACACCTGGGGATCCGCAACAAATCAAGTAACGGTGCTGGATCTTGAGCGAGGTTCGGAGATGCCGTCTGGATATGTGCTACCCCTGGATGAACTTTCCTCGCTGTGGGGAAAGAGCTGGCGCGAGATTGGATTGGACGCGTTCGTAAATCATCGAACACAAGGAATCGCCGGTTTCATAAATTCTCCGTTTCTGATGAGACCGATTGCGCTTAAGCGAGAGGACGGAAAGTCCTTCGATCCAACCATACTTGCCCGGCCCTTGAGCGATCTCGCCAAATACAGTCAGGCCAACGGATGCGAAATTCGAGAAGGGAGCGCAGAGAGGTTATCCGAGGCTGCCAAAGAGCTGAGTCTTGCCCGAGAAGATGCACTCTCGTCTCGCTGGACTAGCGCTTCGGCACGGGCGGCGGACGCTGCTCTGACACTGCGCGCTCTCGCCGATAGACATAATCAAACCAAGGCGTGCTTGGGCAATTCCAATTTTGATCGGTATGTGGAGTTCGATGACGCACGACGGCGGGCGGAACGCGCTCTGCGATTAGTATCGGGTTTTTCCATATCGGCGACCTCCGATCAAGCTGAAGTCGTGAAAGGCGAAACCTTCGAAGTCAACGTGACCGAACGCTGCCGACCCGAGATAAAGTGCGAATTCGACGATCCTGAAATTGATTTCACAACAGGAACGACAATCCTTGAGCAGAAGAAGACACCTACGGGAGCGGTAACGAAAATTCAGGTAACTGGCGAAAGCGGGATGCGGCACGGTTGGTACTGGGGCGAAGCAGAAGGCACTCCAGCCGGCTGGGTAGATCAACAGATCCGTTTGTCGGGATATGCACTTAGTGTCGAGGAAGAGATCCAACATTTAGCAGCCTCTTCGACCTCGGCGAATCGTGTTCCCCTGCGAATTGCGCCTGAGTATTATCTTTACGCGGAACCCCGGCAACGCGTTGTGGTGCTTCCCGGAAACGCTTCGCCTTTCGATCTTTTCGTTCGAGTGCATTCGAATTTGTCGCAACCACAAATCTTGAAGGTTGTGACCGCTGACGTTCCTTTGGATTGGTCCGCCAGCCAAAAAGAAGTTTCGTTTGAAGGAAAAGGCGACAAATACGTGCGGCTCACGATTACGCCTCCAAAAACGATTGCGGCGGGCGACTACCCAATCAAGCCATATGCCAAGCGAGAATTACCAGCGATGAAAATTCGCCCTTATGACTCGTTTTACGAGTCGGTTGAGCCGCTGGTTTCGATGCCGACGCTGACTTGGGAAGAGCCGGCGCAGACGGTGGTGCATGCGTTTGACATTAAGGTGCCGGAGAATTTGCGCGTGGGATATATCAGCGCGGAGAGCGAGCCGGTGCCGGATGCGCTGAAGATGCTGGGCATTCATGTGGAGATGCTGGATGCGAACGCACTGAACTTCGGCGACCTATCGAAATACGACGCGATCGTGGTGGGCGTGCGTGCTTACGAATTGCGCAGCGAATTGCCGGGAGCGAATCAGCGTTTACTTGATTATGCGCAGAACGGCGGAACGCTCGTTGTGCAATATCAGCGCGACTTTGCCTGGGACGGCAAGAACTACGCTCCGTATCCGGCAAAGATTGCGAACAAGCCGGGCGATCCGCTGCCGCGAATCACGGATGAGAATTCGCCCGTGGAATTTCTGAAGCCGGACGATTCTTTGCTCAACGCGCCGAACAAAATCACTCAGGACGATTTCAAGGGTTGGGTGCAGGAACGCGGCCTGTATTTCTGGAGCGAATACGATTCGCGCTACACGCCGCTGCTGGCGATGAACGATCCCGGCGAAAAAGACCTGGATGGCGCGCTGCTTTATACGAAGCTCGGCAAAGGAACTTATATCTATACCGGCATTGCGTTTTTCCGCCAACTGCCGGAAGGCGTGCCTGGCGCGTATCGCCTGTTTGTGAACCTGCTAAGCGCGTCGCGCCCGCACTGACGTACTCTCCCTTAGTGAAGATTCTCTCGTTTATTGGCTTCGAGGGGCTGTTTCAGCAAAGAGCGCAGGCAAGAGTGCCTACGCTACTCAGTGCGTTCGCGCTGACGTACACTGCTTGCATAAGAAATGTTTGCCGTTTGCGGTTTGCCGTTCGTCGAAAGCGAATGCGATTCGATGCGGCGTTTGAGTTGAGCGCCGAGATGTTACGTTGAGGTCGCCAGAGAGGGAGCAAATAGCTCGCGCTGACGGTGCGGGCGACATTCGGATTACCGCACGCACTTGAATTGGTCGTTAGCACGTTACGTTGAGGTCCTTCGGCGAACTTCGTGGTTCGCTTCAGGATGACGGGTGGGTAGTTGATTGTCAGGGGGAGTACATGGCTGAAGTTCGCACAATTCTCTTCAACGATTGGCGCAAGACGTTGCGACTCGCAATGGCGTTATTTGCAACGCTGGCCATTGGTCTTGCGTTGGCGACTGCGCCCGCAGCGCAGGGCCAAAACAACAAGAAAAAGAAAAAAAACGAGCCGCCGAAGGTTAACAACGACAACGCTAATCCGGTGGTGCCGCTGACCGACGAGCAACAGATCGACTACATGCTGAGCGAATATCTGGGCGCCTGGCAACTGGGCGACACGGAGCGCATGCACAAGTTTTACTCGGAAGACGTTTCCGTGGTGAACGGAGGGTGGGCCGCGCCGGTGATCGGATGGACGAATTTCCTGGCGCTTTACGAACAGCAGAAATTGCACATACAAAGAGTGCGGCTCGACCGGATGAATACCTACATCAAGGTGAATGGAACGACGGCATGGACGTGCTATCAATGGGAGTTCGATGCGCTCGTTGACGATACGCCGACGTCGGCGCGGGGCCAGACGACCCTGGTGCTGGTGAAGCGCGATACGCGGTGGTTGATCGTGCACGACCACACGTCAGTGATTCAAACCGCGAAGCAGGGTCAGCCAGCAGGCACACCAGCCACGCCAGCAGGAACGGCGAGCAAACCTCCGTCACGGTGAGGGCTGGGCGAGGGACTTTCGAGGGCGCTAAAACTGCTTCAGACCGTGATAGACCCAGATTCCGGCGGCAGACAGAAGCAGTACGCCCGCCAAAATTCCGGTCATCATAATCGGCCGGTACAGAGTGTTGATTTTTGCGACAAGCAACTGCTGTTCACGCGCCAAGTGCTGCTCGGTTGTACCCAGAAAGATCTGATCGTCCTCGTGGCTTTCGAGCAGGCTCTTCCAGATGAGCAAGCCCAGAAATGCAGCGGTCACGACTCCACAGGCGATCAGCAGATACAAGACGGGCCCCTGAATGGATTCCATATTGACCTCCCACTGGAACCGATCCGCGGTGCCAACTGCCGGAGAGGCTGAGGACAGCGGGCAAGGGGTGATACGGTATTCTGGGCCGGAGTATAGCACCACGAATAAGAAAAGCTAGTGCTACGCATCACCGAAACGAATAGTTGACGGGTGGGCTGGAGGAGCGTTGCGGGACGGAAAAAGGGCCAAAATTGCAGTGATTACGGGTGCGGCGCAGGGTATTGGCCGGAAAACGGCGGAGGTGTTTGCGGAGCGTGGGTACGGGCTGGGACTGGCGGACCTGCGGGAACCTGCCGAGACGCTGAAAGGGGTAACGACGGCCGGGGCGGAGGCGATTGCACTGGTTGGGGACATTTCGGACGAAGCGACGGTGGAGAAGTTTGCGCGAGCGGTGCAGGAAAAATGGGGCCGCGTGGATGTGCTGGTGAACAACGCGGGAATCAGTTTTATTGAGAATGCGGAGAAGATTCGCGCGGCGGATTTTCGCCGGGTGCTGGAAGTGAATTTGGTGGCGCCGTTTTTGTTGGCAAAGGCGTTTGGCGCGTCGATGCTGGCACAGGGATCGGGAAGCCTTGTGAACGTGGCGTCGATCGCGGGACTCGTGGGCGTGGCAGACCGCGCGGCGTACAACGCTTCGAAACACGGATTGATTGGGTTGACGCGAACGCTGGCGGCGGAATGGGGCGGGCGTGGAGTGCGGGTGAATGCAGTGTGTCCTGGCTGGGTGAAGACGGAAATGGACCACGCCGACCAGGCGGGCGGAAGTTACACCGACGCGGATATTGCCGGACGCGTGCCGATGGGAAGATTTGCTTCGCCGGACGATGTTGCTAACGCTGTCGCGTTTCTCGCTGACGAAAAGCAGAGCGGCTTCGTGAATGGCCATGCGCTTGTCGTGGATGGTGGTTGGACAGCGGATGGAAGTTGGGAGTCGCTGCGGCTGCGGCATCGAAGCTAGTCGGAGAGATTAGGCACATTTTGTGCCGCTCCGGCGTCAATCTTATAAATGAAGAACAAGTTCCTTTTAACGAGTGTGTTTGGCGTCATGCTATCTGTGCTTCTCGTAGCGTATTTCTGGCATTCCGGCAGACTCTCTTACTTGGTATTGCATCGGCACTCGATTATTGAGCTAAATGGTTCGCCGGTCCCTGGCGACCTGCTAGAAGGACCAGCGACCACACTCGTAACAATTCGAACAACGGGTAAAGAACATTCTTATCTGCTGTTATTCGAGGGCGACACGGACCGCAACGGAGACATGGGGTCTGTACGCGATTGCGCCTCGTGGCTCGCTCCGCGCGTTCCTTTCTTGCCTCGGACGAAGGGATATCCACCTTGCGAATCATTTTCTGGGAATACGCCACAATCGCGATGGCCCCTACTCGACAAAGGCAGATCGATGGAGTTTACGCTCCGTGACTTATCGAGAATCGACATCCGTCGTTGAAGACTGCGTGCGTTGACAAACGGAGTAAGTGGCGGGCACAATGAAAAAGCCTCGTTGTACGGCCTCAAACGTCAACGCAAACGTAGTGCAGTGCCCGAATGGCGGAATTGGCAGACGCGCTAGCTTCAGGAGCTAGTTCTCGCAAGGGAGTGGAGGTTCGAGTCCTCTTTCGGGCACCAAACATTTTTCCCGCCTGTAGATCTCCAGAAAAAATATAAAAAGCGCTGAGAAGTGGATATGCTCGTGCACGTGAGCAAGGAGAAGCGATGCGCCTTTTACGGTTGCTAGCGGTGAATCTGCTTTGCGCAAGCGTGGCGGCAGGGCAGCAGCAGTGGCCGGTGACGTCGACGGTGAATGAGCCGACAATCGCGGGGCGGCCGGTGCAGCTGGATGCGCAGGGAAAATTGCTGCCGTGGCCGATGGCGGGGGACACGGGATTTTCGTACTCGTCGCACTTCCTGACGCAGTGGACGATTCTTTGGGACCAGTACAACCGGCAACGGCTGGACTATTTTTATTGCTGCTTCGATTTCGACCGAACGACGTACGAAATGTTTCCCGAGCTGCACTGGGTGAACTCAACTGGATATTTGCGGGCGATGATGCAGGGATTTGTCGAGCGGCTTTATGCGTACACGGGCGATCCGCGCACTTTGGAGATGCTCGAAAATTTCATGGACTACGAATTGGAAAACGGACTGACGCCGGAAAGCTATTCCTGGGCGGGAGTGCCGTATCCCTCGGCGAATCCGGGTGCGCGGCGATACACGGGCTGGAGCCAGCACGGCGGCGAGGATTTCGTCGAGCCGCATGTTGTGGGAGAAGACGGCTACGCCTACTTGCGGCTCTATGAAATGACGGGCAATACGAAATATCTGCGCGAAGCGATTCGCTGCGCGGAAATGCTGGCGAAGCATTTCAAGCCGGGCGACGAAAAGAATTCGCCCTGGCCCTTCCGGTGTTTTGCGCGGGACGGCTCCATCGAAGGCGCGCGCGGGATGAGCCCCTACACGGCGAATGTCGTCGAGCCAATCATGCTTTTTGATGAGCTGATGCGCATCGGGCAAGGCGACGTGGACTCGTACAAGCGCGCGCGCGAAGGCGCCTGGGCCTGGCTGATGAAGTATCCGATGACGAACAACGCTTGGGTCGGCTATTTCGAGGATGTCGGGCCGGGCATGGAAAACATGAACCAGGTGATTCCGCTTGAGCTGGCGCGGTATGTGCTGCTGCACCCGGAAAAAGATCCGGAGTGGCGCGAACATTCGCGGAAATTGATTGATTGGGTGAAGACGACGCCGAAGTGGCCCAAGTACATCGTGCACGGCGCGACGGTGACGACGGAGCAGGGCAACGGAAAAGAGTTCTGCTGCAATTTGCCGAACCAATGCTGTGAGAGCCACACGGCGCGGCTTGCGGCGGCCGAGGCATTTTATTACGCGAAGACGGGCGACGTTGCGTACAAGGACGCGGCGTTTCGTTCGTACAACTGGGTGACGTACTTTCAGGGACTGCCCGGCGCCGCGCACGCGCCCTACACGGATCAATGGTGGTTCACGGACGAATTTACGGATGGGCCACGACGGTTGATGGACGCGTTCTGGGCCGTGCCGGAGTGGGCGCCGGAAGAGGAATCACATTTGCTCGGCGGAATTTCGCCAGTAACGAAGATTTCCTACGGCGCGGGTTCGGTGGTGTATTCGACCTTCGACGCGGATGCGAGCGAAGTGCTGCGGCTGGACTTTACGCCGGAATTTGTGACAGTGAATGGAAAGCTGCTGCCAAAACGCGCGGACCTGACACAGGCCGGCTACACGTTCGATGAGAAGACGCATGTGATGCGCGTGCGACATGAAGGCGCACGCGACATTGCAATACAAGGGACCGGCGGCAGTACGCCGGTGCGGGTGGTGACGTTCGACGATCCGCACGTGGCCGCAGGCACTGTGCTGGATGGTTTTTATCCGAGCGCACCGATTGGGTGGAGCGATTCGCAATGGCAAATTGCGGTACCGGCCGGAAAATTCGGAACGTTTCATCTTGCGCTGAAAGATCAAAACTCGGACAACGCGAATATCTGGTTTTCGGTGGCGCAAATTTTTGCGGGCATTGATATTTATAACGGTGGTTCGAGTGATGCGGTCGTGAATATCAGTTCGCCCGAGACGCGCATGGTTTCGGTGTCGCTAAAACCGGGGGAACTGCGGCGCGTGCGGACGGGTTGGCGCGATGCGAGTTCGGTTGTAAATTTTCGGTTCCTGCATGGTGAGGCGCTGCATTTCGACAACCTGGCGTGGATTCATCAATAGGCGAGGCCAGCTTTAGATCCCGCGACTATGACTTTGCCACAGACTTCTGCTTGCGGGTGGAGGCGCGGACAACGAGGCGGGGCTCCAGATAGATAGGCTTAGGCACCACTGGCTGGTCAGCTTCAATCAACTGAAGGGCAAGCTTGGCGGCACGTTGGCCGATTACGGCGCTCTGCTGGTCCACGCTCGTTACGGGGACACGTATGAACTTGTTGTACAGCAAGTTGCCGCAGCCGATGACGCTCACGTCGTCTGGAATGCGCAAGCCTGCATCCAGAACGGCTGCAATGGCGCCGTACGCCGCAACGTCGTTGTAGCAGAAGATTCCGTCGGGGCGGGGATTCTGGCCAAGAAGAATTTGCGTGGCGTTGTAGGCGACCGCGTCACCCATCTCTTCGGCACGGTCGGTATTCATTACCAGATCAGGGTCGAAGGCAATACCGTTCTTGGTCAGGGCGCGTTTGTAGCCCTCAAGACGGCCAAGCAAAGAACTCAGCGCGGGTCCACCGATGTGTGCAACGCGTTTGCAACCCGTGTCGATCAAATGTTGCGTGGCCAGCGCGCCAACTTCTTCGTCATTGACGCCCACGAAATGCGCGGGCAGGCCCACGAAGCTGCGATCGATCAAAATGTAGGGAATCCCCGCTTCCTCGATACGGCGGAACATCTCGACGGTCCAGTGAGTCGAGGCGATCAGCAGCATATCGACACGGCGCGTGATGAACTGTTCGACGGCCTGGCGCTCGAGCTTTGGATCCTGCTCGGAGGAAGTGACCACAAGCGTGTAGCCGGTATTTCTGAGGGCAGCGGCAACGCCGCGTACGACTTCAGAGAAAAAGCTGTTGAGCAGATCGGGGATGACGAATCCGATCATGTTGGTGCGGCCGGTCACGAGAGCGCGAGCGGCTAGATTTGGACGATAGTTGACCTCTTGAACGCGCTTGAGCACGCGTGCTTTAGTTTGATCACTGATATCGGAGTGATTGCGAAGGGCTTTGGAGACCGTGATAACGCTGACACCGAGGTCTCGAGCGATGTCTTTTAGAGTGACACCCATAGGGGATTGTAACATGCACTCTGTTAGATGAATGATGAACGAGAAATGTTCCACGAGAAACGAAAAGGGAGGCGAGCCAGGTCTTCTCGCCTCCCAATTCTTCCCCTTGCGGGGAATCCGATAAGCCTGACGGAGGGTGGCTTATCGGTCGTGTGTTGGCCTGCCCTATTTAACCAAAAAAATGGGAAATTTGTTGCGGGAGAGTACAATAAAAAATCACGATCCTTACGAAATGTTTATAACTTTCGATTAGCGTGAACCGTTATGTCGCGAAGCACATCACTCAGTCCCGATAACATACTGCGTTTTCTGCAAGTTAGACAGGATAGCGTTTCGGCTATGGAGATTTCGCAGGGGCTCCACCTGGCGAAAAACGAGCGAAAAGCCCTGTTCAAAATGCTGTCGAAACTGAGGAAACTCAATTTGATTGTCGAAGTGGCACCCGGAAAATATCGGCTCAAGGCGAAAAAGACGGAGCCGGAAGAGAGGAAGAGCGACCGCAAGGAAGCTCAAGTGTCTCGCGGAGGGCAGGCAGGCAAAGCCATCAGCGGGCGCCTCGTGCTGCATCAGGATGGGTACGGATTTGTGATTCCGGAAGAGCCGATCCCGAACATCGAAGGCGACATTTTTATCCCCAGGCACGCCGTCGAAGACGCGATGCACGGGGATCGCGTCGCGGTCGAGGTGCGGCGGACGGGCTTTTCGGCGCAAGGGCAGCGCATTGAAGGGCGAATCGTTCGCGTACTGAACCGAGCCCACCCGAGCGTTGTCGGATTATTCCGGTATGGGCCGCACGGGAACGTGGTGCTGCCGTATGACACGCGCATTCATCATCAAGTGGAAATTCCGCCAGGGCAAGAATTGACGGCGGCGCTAAGAAAGAAACTCGGGTTCGCCGCGGCGGAAGAAGCGACGACACGCGGGCGGCGGCTTCCGCGGCTTCCCGAACTGGACGGAGCCGTCGTGAATGCGGAACTGGTGCGCTATCCGCGTGGAGGCCTGTCGCCGGTCGGAAGAGTGATAGAAATTTTGGGCAATCCCGGCGATCTCGGCGTGGACACGGAGATCGTCATCCGCAAGCACCACCTGCCGCATGAATTTTCGCCGGAAGCACTACACGACGCCGAAGAGAGCGCGCGACCTGTGAGCGATGCAGATCGCGCCGGACGCGAGGATTTCCGGTCGTTGCCAATCGTGACGATCGATGGTGAGACAGCGCGGGATTTCGACGACGCCGTTTATGTGGAGAAGCGTGCCGATGGTGGCTGGCGCCTGCAGGTGCACATTGCGGACGTGGCGAACTACGTCCGGACACTAACGACATTGGATACCGAAGCGCGGCTGCGCGGCACGTCCGTTTACTTTTTGGATCGCGCAGTGCCGATGTTGCCCGAGGAACTTTCGAACGGGATCTGCTCGCTGAATCCGCGCGAAGACCGGCTGGTGATGAGCGCGTTGATGGAGTTTGACTCCGCGGGGCGGATGACTGGTTCGCGAATGGTTTCGGGCGTGATTCGCTCGGTCGAGCGGATGACGTACACCAACGTAAACAAGGTGATCGAAGGCGACAAGGAGATGACCGCGCGCTATGCGGCGCTGGCTCCGCACTTCGCGAACATGAAGGAGTTGGCGCTGCTGTTGAATGCGCGGCGAAATGAAAAAGGCTCGATTGACTTTGATCTGCCCGAGCCAGTGATCGAGTTCGACGAAGAACAAAAGATGACCAATATCACGCGCAGCGAGCGCAACATCGCTCACCGCTTGATCGAAGAGTTCATGCTCGCGGCGAACCGTGCCGTGGCGGGTTATTTACTCAGGCGGGGAATCGCCGCGCTGCATCGCGTCCACGAAAAGCCGGACGCAAAGAAAGTTCTGGAGTTCGAAGAGTTGGCGCGGGCGTTCGGCTATTCCCTGGGCGTCGAGAATCTGCACCAACGCGAAATTGCGGTGCGGCACGGACGCGTGCCTGCACCTGCGAAACGTGGCAAACCGGATTCGCAGGGTCATGGGCGTGAACGAGGGATGAAGGTATCTTTGCCCGGCGCCGGCGAATTAAGCATTACGCCGCAGCACTATCAAAGGCTATTGAAGAAACTGGTGGGGAAGCCGGAAGAGCGCATCGTTTCCTATCTGATGTTGCGTTCGCTGAAACAGGCCCGGTATGCGCCGGATTCACTCGGCCATTTCGCGCTGGGCTTCGATGAGTACACACATTTTACGTCGCCCATCCGGCGTTATCCCGATCTGGTTGTTCACCGCGCATTGAAATGGGCGCTCGCGAATCCAGGCGGAAGCCCTCCGCCCGATCCTCATCCGGCAAAGGGGACTCCGGCTGCCCTTTATTCGCAGCGCGTCCTCGAAGAGCTGGCAAGCGAGACTTCGGACGCGGAACGCCGAGCGGCGACCGCCGAACGTGAATTGCGCGATTGGAAGACCTCGCAATTCATGGAGCAGCATCTGGGGGACGAATATGAAGGCCTCATCATTTCGGTGCAGAAGTACGGATGCTTCGTGGAGTTGATGGAGGTATTCGTCGAAGGCCTGTTACCGATTGCGGCGATAGAAGATGCGGCCGGAACGCGCTGCATCTTCCGGGAGCACGAACATGCCATCGTCGCTGACACCGGCCCTGATCAACGGCGGGGGCGCGGGGCAACGCCAAAATCCAAACAGCGATCATGGAAGCTCGGCGACCGCGTTCGCGTGCGCGCTGAGCGGATCGATCCGATGCGCCATCGCGTGGAGTTCGCACTCATCGGGAATTAAGTTGGTGGTATTTTGCTTTGCCGCGGTGCCGGCTCCCGCAGCGCCACGCTAAGCAGCGCGATTCGCCTGCCACATGCGTCGAAGCGGTTGAGTGACCACCGCAGCGAGCCGCACGAACGGGTACCAATACGCGCTTTTCCGGGAAAACTGCGAAATCAAGATTCCCAAAGCCAAATGCCGCGGCTCGTCCAAATCAATAAGGCGATTGCCGCGATAGATCTTCATGACGCGACCCAGAATTTGCTGTCCGTGAATCATTCCGTCGTCGCCGGAATGCGCGTCGCCCTTCGCGAGAAATTTCGTGGCTCCCAAGGGGCCGTGTTTTTTCACAAGCCTGTGAACGACTAATCTTTTGTCGCGAAGAATCAAGACCACGTCGCCGCAGCGGACATGCGCAACGTCCGTCCGGCGGACGACGGCAATATCTCCCGGGCGTACCCATGGCAGCATGCTCGAGCCGCGTACACGCAGCGAGATGCGGCCTTGCATCGCCAGCGCACTGGCGATGACTTCAATATCATCCTGGCGGCGTTCGCCAGAGACTTCTGCGGGGGCGGCGAGTGGCGCCCTGTTCGGTCGAGTTTCTTCGCTCAAGTTTTCCTTCATTCTGTAAATTGAAATTTCTGCGTTCCGATGGACTGGCCATCGAGCGACACATCGATCGTCCATTCGCCAGTCTGCGAACGTTGCGTGATAAACGTGCCGGCCACCGGAATCACATCGTTGATTGCGGGCGCACCGAGTTTTCCGTCCGCCACACCAAATGAATGCGAAGCTGTCTGGTACACGACACCATTCGGCTGCACCAACGCAATTTGCTGAGTGTGCGTGCCGCCGGGAACATTTTTCCAATCCACGCCTACGCCGAGGTCACGAAATGTTCCGAGACTGAAACTCGTGGCGGCGCTGCAACCTTGTTCGCCGCTGTCGCAAACCGTGAC
>Ga0137412_10003362_pt1 | contig 12772 bp, 6 predicted proteins | sample CZODoug2_1_16fun_FD_122160 | JGI IMG/M metagenome (GOLD analysis project Ga0137412, IMG submission 122160) | Vadose zone soil fungal communities from Angelo Coast Range Reserve, California, USA - CZODoug2_1_16fungal (Hybrid Assembly) | ecosystem: Environmental > Terrestrial > Soil > Vadose zone...
ACGTTGAGAGGAACCGTGGCCGGCGCGGTTGGAAGATCTGCCAGTTCGAGGAAACTGCTGGCGGTAACTGTTGTCGCGAGAGCGAGGTCGTCTGGCATCCGGGCACAAAGGCCGGGGATGAATTGGCCTCGATTGAGCAGCGTCTGTTGCAGCGTGTGCATGCGGGATGGTTCGGTGAGATCGCAAGGAAGGACACCTTCGCGAAGGCATAGAGCTGCCGCTGCACCAACCGCCTGGCCATTGTGAGCGCATGTCGCCATCACGCGGGTGGAACCAAAGGCAACGTGCGTAACGCTGATAATGCGGCCCGCCAAAAAGAGGTTGGAAACGCCGCGGCTGTAAAGGCATCGATAAGGAATCTGATAGATACCGCGCGGGTGCCATTGGGTGCAACCCGGCTGCTTGCTATAGACGCCATCTGCAGGATGAAGATCCATGGCCCAGCCGCCGAAGGAGACGGCGTCGTCATGTTCTGTCTGGCAGACAACATCGCGCTGGGTCAAGATGTAGTCACCTTCAAAACGACGGCTCTCACGCTTGCCGGGAATAGTGCCTACCCATTCAAGGGTGAGGGTTTCTGCCTCTGGAAAATCACCGGAGTTTTTGATGTGATTCCATATCCCGTAGGCGACCTTCCAGAGCTCCCATTTGATCTCTTCGGTCTGGTGAATCGTGTCGAGACGTCCGCCATACTCAAGCCACCAGAGACGGCATCCAGTATCAGACGCTTTGAGTTCTCGGTAGCGGAGAATGTCACTGATGTCACTGATCGCGAAGGCAGGTGGAACAAATTTGACGGGCTGGCCGGTGTCGCGGCTGTAGAAATAAAGCGAATGACCGAGCAGTGAGCCGTATTCGGGTGAAGGCGCAAAGCCTTCATCGAACTCTTCCCTCTTCTCAGCGCCGATGCGGAACGGAGCGCCAGCAAGAAAACCCAGAATGCCGTCGCCGGAAGCATCGCAGAAAAGCTTTGCTTCGATGGTGTATGAAGTTTCGTTCTGACTGCAGAAGGCTTCGACCAACTTGATCGAACCACTGGAATGAGTACGCAACGAGAGCACAGCCGTGTTAAGGAGAAGATGGATGCCGCGCTCGGCCTTTACCTTCTCAAGCAGAAGCGCATCAAATAGAATCGGATTACCTTCCGGATTCCGCCAAAGATTCTCAACCAGAATCTCATCGATAACGCCGCCCTCTCGCGCCCAGCGATTGTTGTTTCCCATATGCGACGTGGCTCCAAGCACCCAGAGGCGAACTTCACTCGAGGAGTTGCCGCCGAGTACGGGACGATCCTGTACAAGAACGACGCTGACCCCCATACGCGCCGCGGTGATGGCGGCGCAGACACCCGCCAGGCCGCCGCCAATAATCGCAAGGTCAGCGGTATGTTCCAGGTGGAACAACGTTCTCTCCGCGCCGGAGAGGTTTCCGTTAGCCATGCTTCTTATCTCCGAAAATTAGTTTTGCCGGTATCAAGCCGGCGCGTTAGAAGAGGACTGCTGGAAAAGGGAGTTTTCCGTCTTGACCGGACGCAGAGGTTTAAGTTGCCAGTAAAAGAGGAGAGCCAATGGATGCAGCAGACTCATTCCCCAGAAGAGGGGGGTGTAGCCAGAATGCATGACAATAGCGCTAATGACTTCCGACGAAAGCATGCCACCTAGACCGCTCCCGGCAGCGATGATGCCTGTTGCAACGCCGACAACACTGGAAGGATAGCGATCAAGAATGGTGGCAGTCAGCGTGACTAGCCATGCCATATGCGAGAACACAATGACTGAGGCGATGCCAAGCATTGGACGGGTTGAGGACACTACGACAATGAGAGGACTCAGCAGCATCGCTGATGCAGCAACTGTCATCACCCCACGACGCACGGCCAGCGTCTGCATGCCGGCGCGAATTAGCGGCAGGGCAATCCATCCACCGAGGATGGTGCCGACGTCCGCAGCAAGATATACAACCCATGCCGAATGGCCCGTTTGCGAGAGGCTGAGGTGGCGGGACTGCTGCAGATATTTCGGATACCAAAAAAGATAGAAGTACCACACGGGATCCGTGAGGAAGCGCGCAACAAGAAGCCACCACGTCTGTGGCTGGCTCAAAATTGCAGACCACTCTGCATCGGATGCAGCATGCGATGCCCTGGCGATACCGTCTTCCGTGGATGAAAGAGAGTTCGGAGGTTGCTGGCCAAGCCTGCGATGGATCCACACCCACGGAAACACCCACGCCAGACCAGCAAGACCGGTAACAAAGAAGACCATCGGCCACCCGAAACGGCTGCTGACCTGGCTGACAAGCGGAGGCGCAATGGCGGCGCCCAGCGTTGCCCCTGCCGTGTAAATGCCAATGGCGAGAGCGCGGTTGGCGGGGCCGAAATGTTCCGCAATCGCTTTGGGTGCGGCGACGTAGTTACCTGCCTCCCCAAATCCGAGCAGAAAACGGCTAGCGCCGAGCGTCAGACCGGAACGTGCAAAGGGGGGTAGCATTTCCGCCAGCGACCACCACACAACGAACAGTGTCATACTTCTGCGGCTGCCCAGACGGTCGGTGACATAGCCGGCCAGTAGATACGACAAGGTATAGGCCAGCAGAAACACAGTAACGATGTGACCATACGCGCGGTCAGAGAGCGACATCTGTCGCTGCATCCAAGGCGCAAGAAGAGAGAGGCTCTGACGATCGACGTAGTTGATGACGGTGATGAGGAACAGTGCAGCGACCAATACCCAACGCCATTGGAGCCTGACTGGATGGGTGTTGGTGGAAGAACGATTCACTTGCTTTCCTTCGCCGAAGTATCGTTAATGTCGGTGGAAAGCAGCGGAATAATTCGTCCACTGCCAGCATCCACGCGCATCGGAAAAGCGCGCCGAGCGACTGTGCGCCTTTTGCCACGGTCGGAAGAGACGAGATAAAACGCGAATGCGCGATCATCTGCGAACGCTTCTTCGGCGAACGTAGCATTGATCGTCGAATCGATTGCGCTAAAGGCCGCTACCGAAGGATCAGGATTCGGCAACACCATATAGATGAGGCCACCCATCAACTCGGTGGTTGCTCCGGTTCCCTGCTGAAGTATCACATTGGGCCGCTCTGTCTTCAGTCCCATAATCCAGAGCGTCAAATTGGCATTGATAATACGCGTCCCTGCGCCCTCCGTATCAAACTGCCGTGCGACAACAGGTCGGTCGCCGGCGATACGCATTCCGCCGCAGCATACATCATCAAGAAAGACACGGCCCCCACCAGAGGGGCGAGCAAGCATACCCACGCCAACACTGGGAATGTCCCGCAAGACAACGTCTCGATTGCCTGCTACTTCAATTGCAATCTGCTCCTCAGAGTTGGAGAAGCCGAGTCGATCGATGAGCAGCGGCCGCGACGGGTCGAGCACCCGCAACATGCCATGTTCAGGAAGAAACGTCGCCTCGCGCTTGCCCGGAATCAAGCGGAGCGCAGAGTTCATGCCGGCAAGATGAGTCAAGGTGGAAGGGATAACAAGGCTGTCGCTTATGCCATATATACCGTTGGGAACGTAGACAGTCGTAGCGCCGGACGCAAAGGCTTTTCGAAACGCCACGGTCGAATCATAGGACGGATCGGGTACAGCGCCATACCTCGCCACGTTTGCCCAATGTTCGATCGGGCCATCCGCTACCTGCGGCGGATCAACCATTGGCAACTTCCATGGAGAGCGCTCCGCCCACTTAGCTGCAGTCAGAACACCGTTGATCGGTTGGTCCGTAAACTGCTTCTGCAGCGATGGTTCAGCACTACGCACAGTGGAATCGCGGAACACGATCGTTCCGCGATTCTGCAAAGCACTGTGCGTCCCCTCGGCGTGAAGCTCTGCTTGCACAAGAGTAATCAAACCTGCTGGTGAATCGTTGGCTATGCCGATACAGTTCGTAGAAGTCTCAATGAAGAGATCTTTGGCGGAGAGAACGTTGCGGCTGTTGTGCAGTGCCCACTTGACCTGATGACGCAGACGTACGTGGTCGAGTGTAACGCCGTACTCTGTGTTGGCCACATCGATGCCAACAGCGAAGCCATCTACAGTCACGTCTTCCAGGATGGCTGGTCCGATCCACTTCCGCGTCATGTTGATACCGACAGCACCGCTTCCCTCGTGCCCTTGCACGTGTACATGGCGGATTGCACCAAGATTATTCGCCAGGTAATCGACGGCTATAGCGCCAGGGTTGCCCTGGCCAACATCCACCGTGAGGCTTTCGATGAAGTTTTCGTAGGCATCATTGCCTTCGCCCAGCACAGGGTAATTTTTACCCCCGCCATACGGACCGCCGCGATCAAGTAGCTGCGAGGTAGTAAAGATCATTGCTCTTGGCTTTGCAGGGTCGGCATAGCCTTTGGCGTGATCCGCAAGAATGAGAGTGGTCGCGTCGACGCCATCGCCGATCAGTAGCATGCCGGAACCGAAGTTACCGTTCTGATAACGCTTGGTCAAAGGTGCGGAGATACGATAACGGCCGCGCGGAATATAGACGATGCGATCATGCCACCATGAATAGCCTGTGCTCTGACCCGAGGCCGCAATCGCATGCTGAATTGCCTCAGTATCGTCGGCAACTCCGTCGCCTTTTGCTCCAAAATCGCGCACATTGAGAACATTGGCGTCCGCCGGGAAAGAAGAGGCAAGCAACAACGATGGGGTCTCTGCGGACACGAGCAGTCCAGCGCCCAAAACGGTCGCAAGCAAGCGGCAGAAACTAGTGCCGTTGGAGCGGAGGTGGGGGCCCCGAAGCCACATCGCTATTCCCTCATCAGACTTATGTGATGCGGCTTCGGCTGAGCCTGCTGCCGTTCGTCGTTGAGCATGCGACGGTCCAACTCATCGATGGCAGACAATGCATCTGATAAATTCTGGATTGCAGGCGATGCCGTGAGCAGATTGAAGCGAGTAGCGCTGATCTTCGCACGGCTGTCTGTCTTCCAATCGATGGCGCGAGACTGCTTCTGCATCGGCGTCTCCAAAAGGGCCAGGTTCACTCCAGCTTCAAGAGCGGCGGAATCGAAGGTCGAGATTTTTTCGCCATCAATCATCAAGTCATACCGAGCCGCTGGCAGGCGGCGCACCTGCAACATCTGGCGATCCCATGCGGCGAGCTGTGAGATTTTTAGAAGAAAATTCGTCTCAGGGCTGCTTAGTTCCAACGGAAGTGGGAGGGCAGCATCCAGCTGGGTCCATTCGACACCCCGCGATGTCTTTTTCAAATCTGTGACCGCGGTTTTATAGGCGGCAAGTGTCTTGACATCAGCGGCATCCAGCGACACGTTACTTACGGTTGGGTCGACGCCAAAACACTGGGCGAGCGCCAGCGCCAGAATCCAGTGGCCAGCCTCGGATGGATGGATTCTATCCGGCAAGAGTGTGCCCGCGAACTGCGGTTCAAGCCCTACGCCTTCCTGTAAGGCGAACTGCATCGCTCCGTTTAGGTCGCATGTGTGCAGAGCGTGCTGCTGTGCGAGCAATGCGACGTCATCCCCAAAACCGATCAGCACACTGTTGTAGCCGCTAATACCGGGAGTGTGCGCAATCTCATCATACGGGGAGGGGCGTAAGGGGAAGATCGACGTCGACGCAAGATTGGTGTGCAATGCATCGAGCAGCGTTGCATAGCCTGCATGGAATGCGGTACGATCTGCCTCGTTGCCCGTGCGGTAGTGACCATCATTCATGCCTAGCATCACAGTTACAACGGTAGGGCGATAAGGAAAGACATCTCTGCGGAGACGCAGCGTTGCATCGCCGGCACTTCCGCCATTGACGGTGTCGCCACTGACGCCGGCGTTGAAAAACTCAACGTGGAGAGTGGGGTACCGCGAGACGATAATGTCCTCGAGTAACCGCGTGTAGAGCCTCTGCGCCGTGATGCTATCGCCGTAGAAGAGCACGCGGTCGCCCTCGTGGAGCAACAGCGTTGTGTGAGCAGTCGACGGCGCCGACAGCAAAGGTCGAGGAGTGGACTGCGCGGAGAGAGGCGCGGCAGCCGGGACAAGACCGCACAAAAGAGCGAACCACGCCTGTCGCGCGAGATTTTTGAACCGGTTCATGTGATGAAACAATATCCCCGCTTCCAAACCTTGTCAACCTTCGCCGACGCGCGTCACCTCGCTCTAGCGTTTAGAACATCTGTGGTCTACGAGGCCCTTTTTTTAATAAGAAACATCGCAGGATGAGCCTTGACAAATAACCCGTTGGCCTGTTCAACTTCATTCCTTGAATCGGTTCAATTAAAACGCAAAGATTAGCGACGCGATGACTCCGCGCTCTCACGTAACCAGGAATGCATTCTGCTTTCCATACCAGAACCAAGTGAGGTGCAGGCGCGATTGCCCTACAACCGCAACCAAAGAGTCAAATCAGCAGACAATTTATCTCTCGAACCGAGGCAGCGCCCGTTATGACATCCCATAGGAAATCGTCATTTGCTGCATTTTTCCTGGCTGCGCTCTGCATCGCAACCATACCGGCACACGGACAGGAACAGGCCTTGAGACAAGCTTCCGTCTCAACGCAGAAGGTTATTTTCGACACAGACATCGGAGATGATATTGACGACGTCTTCGCCCTGGGGCTGGCGCTAAATAGCCCTGAATTGAACGTGCTGGGTGTAACCTCGACATGGGGAGACACAGAGCTTCGTGCGCGCCTGTTACAGCGCTTTCTACTCGAAACGGGACATGGCAACATTCCGGTGAGCATGGGCCGTAGGACGACCCCGGCAGCTAACGCGCCTTTTACACAGGCGGCATGGGCCAAGCATATGCCACCGCCTGGAAGCCCGCTGCCTAATGCCGTCGATTTTATACTCGATCAGATCCGCAAATATCCCGGCGAGATTACTCTGATCTCCGTTGCCCCCCTCACGAACGTTGGCGACCTGCTGGCTCGTGACCCGGCAACCTTTCATAAACTGAAGCGAGTGATCATCATGGGCGGCTCCGTGAGAAAAGGGTATGGGGATCTGGGCTACAAGCCCGACCACGGGCCCGACCCTGAATACAACATCCGACTCGATATCCCCGCAGCAAGAAAGCTCTTTACTTCAGGAATCCCTCTGACAGTGCTTCCCTTGGACTCGACTCAACTGAAACTAGACGAGGTGAAGCGCGCCGCCCTCTTCAGTGCAGATACTTCATTGACCAATGCGATCACAACCCTCTATGAGCAGTGGACCTATTCAACCAATAACCCGACGCCAACACTCTTCGATGTACTGGCAGTCGAACAGGCGCTCGATCCGGCAACCTGTCCGACAGAGCCGATGTTATTGATCGTGGATGACCACGGCTACACGCGCGAGGACAGAGCCACCGGACAAAATCACCCTAATGTTCTTGTCTGCCTACACTCCGATGCAGAGCGTGTCTTCAGCTTGCTCATGGAGAGGTTAATCGGTTCGAAATAATGGCTATTGGCGCACATGACCTCCGGGGATCGCACATGATAAATGGGCGAAGGGGACGGTAGCATTGGCCTCTCGGCGATCGTCGCTCGGAAGGGCGCTGGCTTCCTTCAATCATGGATTGGACGACGGCTGTTCAATCGCCTGGGTTAGAATCGTGACCCATGAAGATCTTTCGTCAACTGCGTTTGGTTTTGGTTGTTGCCGGAGCAACAGCCGCCGGTCTCACGACTTCTTCGCTGCATGCAGCAACACCGGAAGAGCAGGCGGTCCTTGCTCCTGTGAAGGCGATGTTCGACGGCATGGCCAAACGCGACGCTGCGGCAATCAAAGAACCGCTGTTACCCGGCGGCACGATGGTACTGATGCGCGACGGCAAGCCGGCTCAGATGACGTTTGAGGCCTTCGCCGATCGAGTCGGAAGACCAGGAACAACACAGATTGAAGAGCGAATTCACGATCCGCTGGTTCGGATCGATAACGACCTGGCAATGGTGTGGGCTCCATTCGAGTTTCTGATCGATGGCAAGGTGGACCACTGCGGAACAGATTTATTCAATCTTGTTCGCAAAGATGGCAAGTGGTTGATCGCGAGTGTTGCGGATACCGGGCGAAAAGATTGCGCGATGAAGTAGTTTACGATTTGTTCAGGTTGCCAGCCCTCGAAAGTTACCCGCACTTTCTAATGTGTCCGGCGTCTCCCGATGATCCGAATCGCCGCACATTCCCTAAGGATTCTTGCTCAGCCGCCGGTAGTACTCAGCCACTGAATCCTGATATCCCGCCGGAACCGCATACGGTTTACCGGTGCGGGCCTCTGTCGAGCCGTTACGTTGCAATTGCAGTTCGATGCGATCGATGGAGCTGAGCACCTCACGATGCATCTGCTCCACCATCGCCGGATTGCCTGGGAAGCGGCTGGGATCGAGCTGCTGCATCTGCCTCGCCAGCTCCTGCACTTCTTTAGAGGCCTGCGGATTGCCTTGTACCATCTGCCGAAGCTGGTTCAGCTCGCGTACGCCCTGCAGATAGGTACGCTCCGTATCGCCGGGATTGCCGGATGCGTCCGTCGGCGCTGGCCGCTGCCCGGCTTGGCCATAGCGGTTGTTACCGGTATTGATGTTGCCCCAGACCGTACCATCGGCACCGCCGCCACCGCCATAGCGCACATCCCCGCTCTGGCCGCCGCGCTGGCCCGTGCGGTCTCCTGTCTGCTGGCCGAAACCACCGCCGCCCTGCTGTGGACTGCCCTGTGCATTCTGGCCCGGTTGCAGCCCGACGCGACCTTGCTGGCCGCCATTGCCGGCCTGCTGTCCGTTGCTTCCAGCTTGCCCTTGCTGATTGCCATTTTGCCCTGGCTGACTGTTCTGGCCTTGCTGCCCGTCGCGACCCTGCTGCCCGTTCTGGCCCTGCTGCCGGCCGCTACCACGACGCGATGAGGCCATCGCCTCAAGCTGGCTGCGCAGCCGCTCCACCTGACTCAAGGCAGCCGTCTCATCACCCTGTGCCGCGCCGCGCTGTCCGGGTTTGCCTTGGCCTATTCCCTGCTGCGCTTGGCGAAGCTCCTGACTCAGCTTCTGCAACCCCTGCGCGATCTGATTCTCGGTTCCATTCGAGTTCGGATTGACTCCGCCGCGCAGCCAATCGGCTGTCCTCTGAACATGATTGTCAAGGTCGGATTGGTCCATCTCCGTCAGCGCATCGCGCAGCTTCTGCGCGACACCCGGCTGATTCGGCGCCATCTCACGCGCGGCATCCCGAACGCCCTTTTGCAGCTTCGACAAATCGTTCGAGAGTTGTTGCCGTTCACCGGCCAGCCGGTCGCGTTCGCGCAGCCGCGCCATCATGCTATCCCGGTCCATCGCGCCGGAGTCACCCTGCTGACCGGCGGCAAGTTTATCGATGCGATCGGCCTGCGCACGCTCCTCCTGGGTTAGCCGGTCCGCCTCATGCGAGAGCGAGTTCACCTTGCCCGATGCAAGCTGCTGCTGCGTCCCGCCCAAAAGATTCATCGCGTCGCGCAGCTTATCGGCGGCCTGACGCGCTGCTTCGGCGCTCTGCTGCGGACCGCCGCTCCGCTTCATCGCATCGCCCGCCTGGCGCAAACGGCTTAGTGCCTGCTCAATCCGTTGGTCTTCAGATTGCCCCGGGGTCTGCCTGCCCCCCTGTTGCTGTTTTGACTGAGAACCGCTCTGAGACTGCGACCCGCCCTGAGACGATGCACTCTGCTGCTGCGAACCAGACTGCGACGACTGAGAACCGGACTGTCCCGAAGATTGACCGCTGGAACTCTGTTGCCCGTTCTGCTGCTGGCTTCCCTGCTGACCCTGACTGTTCTGCGCAAGCTGCTCCATCTGCCGCTGCAGTTGTTCCGCCTCACGCCGCAGCATCTCCTGTTGCCAGCGTTCCTGGAAGCTCTGCTGCGGATTACGCTGCTGATTTGCCAAGTCCTCCTGCCGTTTAGCCAATGCGTCGAGTTTCGCCAGCGCATCTTCTACGTTCTTCTCATGCTGCTCCGCCGGAGATGAGGTCTGCGCCGTCTCGTACTGGTTCTTCTCCGTATCCAGCTCCAGGTCGAAGAGGCTGGCCAGGTCGCGGCCTGCGCTGTTACCGCCGCCACCTCCGCCGCCCCCCTGCTGGCCGAAAGCGATCTGAATCTGCCGGAAGGTCGCCTCAGCCCGCAGCAGCGCCTGCAGCGCCTTCTGCTCCAACGGAATCGCGTCCTTCCACTGCATGCCCTTCAGCTTGTCCGCAGAAGGAGCCATAGCCTCGGCCGCAGTCTGCATATCTTTTTCGAAGCCGGTAAACTCCTCGTTCGCTGCAGAGAGATCGCGGCTTCGAATACGGACCGAAAGCGCCATCACCTGGTCACGCAGTTTCTGCTGGGCATCAGAGAGGAACTGGCCCGCTACCGAGGCGTCCTTCGGAGTCGCAGCTTTGTCATTCTGCTGCTTCCAGGTCGCAGCAATCAGTTCCTTCTCGCGCTTGGATATTTCAGTCTGGTTATTCTGGCCGCCACCGCCGCCTCCACCCCCACCGCCGCTCTGCTGCGACTGCGAAAACTCCCGCTCAAACGGATCGGCCTGAATAAAACTAATCTCGGTGCGGACTTCAGCGTGCCCATCCTTCGCCGTCGCATAAACACTCACCAGATCGCCCGGCACCAACTTGAAATCTTCCAGCCGCAGTGTGTAAGAGCCGTCGGCTTCTTTCTGACCGGGTGTCTTGAGCAGGCTCACGTCGCGGTCCGGGCCCCCGTTCACGGAGTAATGCAGATGCACATCGTTCAGCCCGAACTGATCCGCCGCCTTCACTCCTACCGTAACCTCCTCGATCGGACTGGCGCGGTAGTCACCACCGGGACGGCTGATCGCGACCGTCGGCGGCATCGCTTTGTCCGTCGCGATGAAGTAGTCCTCCGAAAGCCGCACCGGCTGGCCCTGGTCAGTCGCAGCCAGATGATAGGCGCCGTCCTTCTCCAGGTGAATCGTACCCCGGTATTTGTTGCCCTCGCCGCTCGCCAGTTGGATCGTCTTACCGCCGTCAAGCGCCAGTTGCCCATCCTTCAAGGGACGGTCCATCTCAACTTCGAGTGCAGCATCGGTCCCCTCAATAGCACGCAAATCCCCGGAGTGCTCCTCCGTCACCGGCTTCATCCCCGTCCACTTTGGATACTGGTACGTCACTCGAATCCCCTTCACCGAAGGAAGATCCACTACGCGGACCTTGTAGTGCGGCGAAACCAGCGGACCCGCGGCCACGTAATACTCAACGTTCTCTGGCAAACCCGCAAACACAAACTGATACGCCGCCAAGCCACCCGAGTCCGGCTGCGCCTGCATGGTGACCGGTTCCCAGGCGCCCGCACTCTGGTAGTGAGCAAAAATTTGCACCTTCTCCGGCCGCATGCCGGTGACCCGCGCGGTAATAAGCTGGTCGCTGTTTCGCCGCACTGCCACGTCGCCAGGCGTCACCGTGATCGCGTAGAGCGGAGCCACGTTCTTCTTGGGCCCCGTCCAAAGCAGCGAAGCGCCGTAACCGAGGTAGCCCGGCCCGGCAGCGATCATCCACGCCAGCACGCCAAGGCACCCCAACCCCGCGCCGCTGAGCGCGAAGAGCCGGTTATCCGGAACCAGCGACGACGGCGCCGCATCCTGAGTTCGCGACAACGTATCGGCAGCCAGCAACTCCAGAAACGGGTCGCCACCATCGCGTTCACGCTCATGAAAAGTTGTCAGCCTTTGCTCAAGTTCCGAATGTGCGGCCTCAGCCTCACGCACGGCACTCGCACGCGTCAGCCGCACCAGCGGTAGCGCAAGACCAAACCCCGCCACCGCAGCCAGCGCAGCCAGCAGCGTCAGACGAGCTCCCGTGACTCCATGCGCCGGGAAGGCATAATGATTGAGCAGCAGCACCAGCGCAACTGTGACGATGAGCGCCGTGCCGGTAAAAATCGCCGCACCACGCAGCCACGCTCCCAGCCGCAACCTCTGCTGCAGCCGTGCGATATAGGAGTTGAGCTCGTTCTGCTTGCTCATGCGTCCTCCCGCTGCGTGCCCATGTAGCCACTGGCAACCACCGTCTCCGCCAGCGCCACAATCAATGCAAGTAGCATAACGTACCACCAAAGACTCACGGGCCTGTATTTCGCTTCAGCCCCCGCGGCATCGGCTGTCTGTTTAGACGTCTCGTCTCTGCTTCCGTTCCACAGCTGCTGCACATCCGGTGCAATCGGCTCCAGGTCCGACTCGCGCCTATCGGGATTAACCCCAATCACTGCATCGCGTCCATTGGCAAATCGAATCTGATAAAAACCCGCACGCCGCAGCCGAAAGGTCTGCACTGTTCGCGCCTCGCTCAATGAAAGTGGCCTGCGCCCATCGGGGTCGATCACCTCCACGCTCGCGACCTCACCCACCGGCTCAGCCCCCGAGCGGAGTTGCACAAAGGAGTCCACCGGCCGCGACCCGCTCAGCCGCTCGTTGCCCGAGAGATACCGCGCCGCCTTATCAACAAACGCCACAAAAACCGGATGCAGCGGCAGGTCATTGGTCAGATTCTCCAGCCCGGAAGTGAGCAGCAGCACATGCCCTTCGCCGATCTGCCGGTCGAGCAACAGCGGCGTCCCATCACTCAGCCGCGCCGCCACCCTCGCCTGTCCCGGGTCCACTACTGCGGCATAAAAAACCTTCGTCTCCGCCCACCCCCCATTATCCCGCCCCGGCTGCGCCTGCTCGAGAGCAGGATGCGTGAAGTCAACCTGCCCGACCGTCGCCGCACTACCGCTGCGAACGTAGTCATGCGCATCTTTCACATCGGCGCCCCAAAGCGGAATACGC
>Ga0137412_10003363_pt1 | contig 12771 bp, 12 predicted proteins | sample CZODoug2_1_16fun_FD_122160 | JGI IMG/M metagenome (GOLD analysis project Ga0137412, IMG submission 122160) | Vadose zone soil fungal communities from Angelo Coast Range Reserve, California, USA - CZODoug2_1_16fungal (Hybrid Assembly) | ecosystem: Environmental > Terrestrial > Soil > Vadose zone...
GGTTGCACGCTGACGATCTTCACCTGGCCGAGATCCAAATAGGGCGATCCCATGGCCTTCAGCAGCTTGGGCTGCCATTTGAACCACGTCACTTTGTTTGGATCGCTCTCTACGCGCGTCACGGTGTACAGGTCGCCTTGCTTGACGCCCTGATTCATGCCGCGGTTGACGTGGACGTACTCACCGACCGTCCATGTCAGCTTGATGCTAGACTCTTCGCCGGAAACTAGATAAGTGTCCCCACCGACTTTTTGGTCGCCGAAGAAGCCGGCGCAGTTGATCTGCGTAGCGTTCGGCTGGTTCGCCTTCTGCACCGCTTCGGACCGCTGCGCGGCGCTGGCGCCTGCTGCCAAGAGCAGGGCGAAGCACAATTTGGCTGATTTTGCGAGCATCGCAAACTCCTTCGGACACGCCCTCTAGGGCATGTGGAGACTCCACAGTGCGAAGTTAGCAATCCCAGGCTGTGCGGGTCAAGAAATAGGCTAAGGGTGCTTTACACTTTAGCTACCTCATGCTACATCTCATGTTTTCAATAAAATGCCGCCAACCAGACCGCACCCGAGCCCTTTTGGGACCCGTGAAAACCGTATCTGCGCCGTGGCCGCCGCCAAAACGGCCGCGGAAATGGCACGCCTGGTTCGGGCTGGTCTGAAGGAAACCCGCACAATTGAGCTGAGGCTGGATTGGCTGAAAAGCGATGCGGAGCGGCGGAAGTTGCTTCGTTGGCTGGCAAGGCGGCGATTTCGCTCCGCGACGTTTCTGGCGACCTGCCGCAGAAAAGTGGCGGGCGGCGAACTCAAAGGTGATATTCAGGCGGAATTGTTCTGGCTGATGGAAGCGCGGCGAGCAGGTTGTGCGTGGTGCGACGTGGAGGTCGAGACTGAGCGCGAGCTGCCGGATCAATCCATTCGTGAGTACGCAGTGCCACCTCGAATCTTGCTTTCGATGCATGATTTCGAGCGCACGCCAAAACTTGCACGAACGGTCTCCTGTCCCGAGCATGGCGAAGTAGACGCCGTGAAGATTGCTGCGGTTGCGCGAACGGTGAATGACAGCGTGCGTTTGCTGCACCTTGCGCGAGCTTCGCGGTGCTTCGTCGCGGTGCCGATGGGGGAAGTCGGATTGCCCGCGCGGTTGCTGGCTCTTCGCGAAGGCAGCGCTCTGGCCTATGCTCCGATTGGCCCCGCGACTGCGCCGGGGCAAGTCAGCCTGCATGACTTGAAGTATCTCTACCGGGCACATTCGTTGACGCGCCGCACGGAAGTGTATGGCGTGATTGGCGATCCGATTCGGCATTCGCTTTCACCGCTGATGCACAACACCGGCTACGTCGCGCGCAAACGCGACGCGGTCTATCTGCCGTTTCTGGTTCGTGAGTTGAAGGATTTTCTCGGTGCGATTCCGGAATTTGGGATTCACGGATTCAGCGTTACGATTCCGCACAAACAAACCATTCTCAAGTATCTGAAAGATTGCGAGCCGCTTGCCGCCGAAATCGGAGCAGTGAATACGGTTACTGTGCGCCGCGACGGGTCGCTGTACGGTTGCAATACCGACTACGTCGGCGTCTTGCGCGCACTGGAAAGTAAGATGGCGCTTCGGGGCAGCCGCATTGTGGTGTTCGGCGCTGGTGGATCTGCGCGCGCCGCCGCGTTTGCGCTGGCGCGATCCGGCGCGGAGGTTTTCGTTTGCGCGCGGCGCGACGCTGCCGCGAAGGAACTCGCTCGCGCCGTAGGCGGCGAGGCTATTCCGCGACGCGCGCTGCGTTCACAGAATTTCGTCGCGATTTTGAATACGACGCCGGTTGGCATGCATCCGCATGAAAATGATTCACCACTTACGCTGCAAGAGCTTCGGTGCGATCTCGTGATGGACGTGATTTACCGGCCGCTCGAAACGAAGCTGCTAAAGCTTGCGCGTAAAAAGGGAATCGCCACCGTTTCGGGCCTCGACATGTTTCTGGCGCAAGGCTTTGCTCAATGGGAAATCTGGACCAAAACGCAAGCGCCGGAAGCCGCGATGCGAAGAGCCGTTTTGGCCGAATTGCGGGTCAAATAAGAAGTTGTTCTCCCGGGCCGCAGACCGCGCGCTCCGTTCTCGTGTAGACTGTCACATCGCAAAGGTCCCGGGTCCGAATGATTCAACCTTCCTTCGCCGAGTTTCAACGCCTTTCCAAACAGGGCAACCTCATTCCTGTTTACGATGTTTTCTCGGCTGACCTTCTTACGCCTGTCAGCGCCTATCTTCGAATCGCGCAAGGCGCGAGACATTCGTTTCTTCTGGAAAGCGTTGAAGGCGGCGAAAAAATCGCCCGTTACACGTTTGCCGGAGCAAATCCTGAAGAAGTGTTTCGTTACGCAAACGGCGCGTGTGTCCTGGAAAGTCATGACCGGATTATTTGGGAAGAAAAAGATCCCGTTACGTTTTTGCGAGCACGCATCGAGCGTTTTAAGCCGGTGCGTCTACCGGGATTGCCGCCGCTGGTTGCCGGCGCAATTGGCTACTTCAGCTACGACATGGTGCGGCTCATCGAGCGATTGCCCAAGCGCTTGCGTGACGAGATCGGCCTGTTTGACGCGATGCTCATGTTCTATCACGGGCTCATCGCGTTTGATCATGTGCAGCATCGGCTGTGGATCGTGCGCAACGTTTTTACGGAAGGGCCCGGTACTGTACGCGCAAAATACGATGCAGCCGTTCGCGAAATTCAGCGAACACGCAAACTGCTCGCCGAGCCTGTGGCCGAAGAAGCGCCGAAGAAGTCGTCGAAATCGGGAAAAGCCGGAAAGCTGAAGATTTCTTCGAATTTCGCGAAGCCCGCTTATCTTGCCGCCGTTCGCAAAGCCAAGGAGTATATTCGAGCCGGAGATATCTTTCAGGTCGTCATCAGCCAGCGTTTCTCCGCAAAAACGAAGGCGCCGCCATTCGAAATCTACCGGCAGCTTCGCGCGCTCAATCCTTCACCGTATCTTTTCTACTTGCAGATGAACGATGTTGCCGTCGTTGGCAGTTCGCCGGAAATGCTTGTGAAGGTGCATGGTCGGGACGTTTTTTACCGTCCGATAGCGGGCACACGCTGGCGCGGCAAGGACGAAGCCGAAGACCAGCGCCTCGAACGCGAAATGCTCGCCGACGAAAAAGAGCGCGCCGAGCACATCATGCTCGTGGACCTGGGTCGCAACGACCTTGGCCGCGTTTGCGAATATGGCAGCCTGCGCGTTGAAAAACTGATGACCGTCGAGCGCTACTCGCACGTCATGCATCTCGTTTCGAGCCTGCGCGGCACTTTGCGCGAGGACGTCGACTGCTTTGACGCGCTGATGGCGTGCTTCCCGGCAGGCACCGTTTCCGGCGCGCCGAAAGTCCGTGCGATGGAAATTATCGAAGAGCTTGAAAGAACCCGCCGCGGCATTTACGCCGGCGGAATTCTCTATCTCGATTTCGCGGGCAATCTCGACTCCTGCATCGCTCTGCGCACCATGGTCATCAAAAACGGTGTCGCGCATATTCAAGCGGGCGGCGGCATCGTCGCTGACTCAACGCCGGTCGGCGAATACGAAGAGAGCGTCAACAAGTCGAAAGCGCTCGTCCGCGCGCTGGAAGCGGCCCATGGGAAGCGGTAGACTAAATCTGCGAGAGTTTCTGCGGCCATGATTCTTCTGCTCGACAACTACGATTCATTCACCTACAACCTCGCGCAGTACCTTGGTGAGTTTGGTTGCACCGTCGAGGTTCATCGCAACGACAAAATTTCCGTTGAACATATTGCCCAGCGCAAACCTGAAGCGATCATCATTTCGCCCGGCCCGTGTACGCCGCAGGAAGCGGGCGTCTCCGTGGAGCTTGTGCAAAAGCTAGCCGGTAAATTTCCCATTTTAGGCGTCTGTCTCGGCCATCAGGCTATTGGCGCGGCGTTCGGCGGGAAAATCATTCGCGCGCCGAAACTTTTTCATGGCAAAACCAGCGAAATCCATCACGATGGCAAAGGCGTCTTCAAGAAACTGCCTGAGCCTTTCACTGCGACGCGTTATCATTCACTCATCGTCGAGCGGAAATCCCTTCCGCGCGAACTCTCCGTCACTGCGCAGACGAGCGACGGAGTAATCATGGGCGTGCGCCACCGCCGCTACAAACTCGAAGGCGTCCAATTTCACCCAGAATCCGTCCTGACAATTTTCGGCAAACAATTGTTGAAGAATTTTCTGGCTCTTTGATCAAGAGCGATCCGTCTACCAATTCAATCCCGCCAGCAGCGCTCCGTACGTCTCCATGCCTCGCCAGAAATGGCCCAGCCGCAAATTTTCGTCGGAGCTGTGCTGGTGATTGTCGTAGTTCACGATTGGCACGCCCAGCCACGGCAATCCCAAATCTTCGAATACGTACATCGGCACGCTTCCACCAAGCGTCGGCGCAATCACCACATCGCCCTCTATATTTTTCATCACGCCTACAATCGCTTTCGACACCGGCAGATCCATTCGCGTCCGCGAAGCGCGATAGCCGCCTTGCTCAATGACTTTCGCAACTTTTGGATGCGTGCGTCGTTCCTGCATCGTCGGCTCGCGGTCCACTATAAAAAACCCCTGCTGACGAATGAACTCCAAAATTTGTCGCGACTTCTCCTTTGGATCTTCGCCTTTGACGAGTCGAGCATCAAGCGACGCCTCTGCGCGGTCCGGTATTACGTTTTGCGCCTGTTCGCCGACATAGGCGCTGCGAAGTCCGCGAATATTCAGCGATGGCTCCATGATCAATTCCGCCAGCTTCTTCCCGCCGCCGTCCGGCTTCGCAATTCCCAGCTCTTTTTCCAGCTCCGCGTCATAGTCAGGCAGTTCCGCTAGCGCCTTTTTCTCAGCTTCGCCGAGCGGCGCCACGTCGTCGTAGTAACCGGGAATTTTCACTCTTCCGTTTTCGTCTTTCATCGCCGCCAGCAATCGCGATAACTCCAGCGCTGGATTCGGCGCCCAGTTCCCATAATGGCCGCTGTGCAATGCGCGAACCGGCCCGTATACCGTCACGTCCACTCCAATCACTCCGCGGTTGCCAAAAAAAATGAGGGGCCGCCCGTTCTGATGTACCGGACCATCGCCGGTGAGCAACACATCGGCTGCGAGCAGATTTTTGTGCAATTCCAATGTTTGTTGCAGATGCTCCGAACCCGCCTCCTCTTCGCCCTCGAAAATCACCTTCAAATTAACGCTCAACGGAATTTTCTTCTCGTTCAGGGCATCCAACGTTGCCAACATAGCCACGATCGGCGATTTGTCGTCGGACGCCGACCGCGCATAAATTCTCCAGTCGTCTTTGTAATGCGGAACACCAGAGGGCGCAGGGAAGGGAATCCGTTTCCCGCCTGCTTCCATCGCGTCGTCGTACAGAATCGGTTCGAACGGCGATTTGTCGGTCCACGCAGCCGCATCCACGGGTTGTCCATCGTAGTGCGCATAGAAGATCACTGTCCGCTTCGCCCCGGGCGTCTCCAACTTTCCGAACACGACCGGTCCGCGCCCTTCAATCGAAAGCAGATGCGTTTCAATCCCGCGCGCTTCGAGCATTCCCTGCAAACGTTCGGCATTTTTCTGGATGTTCACCGTGTCGCTGGCCACGTTTGGTATCGCCAGAAACTCCCGCAGTTCCCGCATAATCCGGTCTTCATTTTCCTGCCGGTATTGGCGCACGGCTTTCACAGCCGCATCGGGTGCGGTTGTCTTCTGCGCCAGCACTGGAAACGGGAAAAATGCAATGAGCAAAGTGATCGCAGGATTTCTCAAGACTCTTCTCCTTGCATGCGCATTGGGCCTGCAATCTTACCGAAACTGGCCGAATTCAGTATTTATTCCACACCGGGCCGTCGAGTGCTCAACGGGAAGTTCAGTTGCCCTTTTCCAGGCGCCCCTCTATACCCTGTTCGAGGGTACAGGCCCATTTGTGCGGAATCCGCTATCAACGGCTTCGCACAGTACTATCGCTCGCTACTTTCCTATTTTATAAATTAACCATGTAACGCGAAGTAGCTCGAAGAAAGTTTGTCCGCATATGTTACGGCGCATTTCCGCAACTCTGCTTGTCCTGGCACTCGCTGTGGGTCAACCACCAGCGCGCGGCGCGAGCGTCTCTCCCCTCGGTGTTGTCACGCAAGCGTTGAGAGCAAATCTGTCAAGGGCGACCGTCTCTGCGGGCGCCACGGTTTATGACGGCGATTCTTTTACCACAGCTTCCGATGGTTTGGTTCGAGTTCGCGCCGGCGCCGCCCAGTTCTATCTCGCTGGCCAAAGCGCCATCAATCTTCATTCCATTCCCGGCGGTACGGTCGCCAAGCTCACCTTAGGAACAATGGTCTTTTCCTCGGCAAGACCAGGCGCGATGAGCGTCGAGGTCGGGGAGGCCCACATTCGGCCCGCCACTGATCAACCCACCGTCGCCCAGATCTCTATCGTTGGTCCAAAGGTGATCGACATTCGGGCGCAGCGCGGCTCGCTTCAGTTTTCTTACGCGGGGCAAATCCAACTCGTTTCGGAAGGTGCCGCCTATCGCTTCGTGCTCGATCCGGCGGACGACGACCTCGCTATTTCTGGCCTCCCTAACAAAAATGGGCCGACGCCCCCCACGAAAAAGCGGAAAGCCTTCCTCTATTTCATTATCGGTGCGATGAGCGTTGCGACTTATATCGCTATCGACGAAGCGCTCGAATCGCCGTCTAAGCCGTAGGCTACGTTCGTTCTCTCAATCCCCGCCAAGCGTCATCATCTCTTCCAATTTCCTCTTTGCCGCGCCGCTCTCAATCGCCGCGTCCGCAATCTCAGCGCCCTCTCGCAATGTTTTTACAATTCCAGTCACCATCAATGCCGCGCCCGCGTTAATGGCTACAATGTCTCGGCTCGGCCCGCGTTCTCCGCCGAAAATCTTGCGGATCAGCGTCGCATTTTCCGCGGCTGTGTCTCCGCGAAGCTCTTCCACTGGCGCCCGCTTCATTCCGAACTCTTCCGGCGTGACTTCATAGCGCAAAATCCTGCCCTCTTTCACTTCAGCAATTTTCGTTGGTCCGGAAAGAGAGATTTCATCCAGCCCGCCCGCACCATGAATTACCATAGCGCGCTCGGTTCCCAACTCGCGCAGCGCCTCCGCCACCAGCTCCAGCACATCCGCCGAGAAAACGCCCAGCACTTGCGCCTGCGCTCCGGCTGGATTCGTTAGCGGCCCAAGCAAATTAAAGACAGTCCGCACCCCAATCTGTTTTCGTGCCGGCATCGCGTGTCGCGTCGCCGTGTGCGCGGCTTGCGCGAACAAGAAGCCAATTCCAATTTCGCGAATCGCCTTCCCAACCTCCAAAAAGGGCAAGTCAATCCGCACGCCCAGCGCTTCCAGGACGTCCGCCGATCCGCTCAACGAACTCGCCGCGCGATTCCCGTGTTTTGCCACGCGCGCGCCGCTGGCCGCTGCAACGATGGCCGCTGCTGTCGAAATATTGAATGTCTGCGCCCCGTCGCCACCCGTCCCGCACGTGTCCACCATGTTTTGTGGAGGCGTCTCGCCTTCGGCAAACACGCGCGCCGCGTGTCGCCGCATCACTCGCGCGAACGCCGCCAGCTCCGTGGCGCGATAAGGCCGCGCATTCAACGCCATCAGCAGTCGCACAATCGCGGGCGTATCCAAACGCCCGCCCAGCACCTCCTCCATCAACGCTTCCGCTTCGGCGCTTTCTAGCGCCGCGCCAGCTTCCACTTTTGTAAGCAAAGACCCGCTCATCTCCGCGACTATTCCGCCCTTCCTTGCTCCAACGACGAGGTTGCAGGTAAACTTCTAGGCTCTGCGACTGAGCAAAATCTTAACAGGTGACCGCACTACGGTCACACCCGATACGGAAACCCGCGAATGAAGATTCACGAGTATCAAGCCAAGGCGATTCTTGCCCGGTACGGCGTCACCACGCCTCGCAGCGAAGTGGCGTTCACCAAGGAAGAAGCGCGCGACGGGGCGCAGCGCCTCAAGTCAAACGTTATTGTAGTGAAGGCGCAGATTCACGCCGGCGGACGCGGCAAGGCAGGCGGCGTCAAACTTGTCCATTCGCCGGATGAAGCCGCGGAAGTCGCCAGCCGCATGCTCGGCATGAATCTCGTCACGATCCAGACCGGCCCGAGCGGTCGCATCGTGAAGCGCCTGCTCATTGAAGAAGGTGTCGACATCAAGCGCGAACTTTACCTTTCGCTCCTCGTTGATCGCAGCGTCGGCCGCGTCGTCTTCATGGCGAGCGGCGCGGGTGGCATGGAAATCGAAGAAGTCGCGAAGGAAAATCCGGATGCCATCATCAAGGAAGTCGTCCATCCCGCGGTCGGTTTGCAACCTTATCAAGCGCGCAAACTTGCTTTCGGGCTCGGGCTTACGGGCGACGTTGCCAATAATGCGGCTCCGTTTTTCCAGGCGCTGCATCGTGCGTTCGTGGACACCGACGCGTCCATGCTCGAAATCAATCCCTGCGTCCTCACCGGCGATGGGAAGCTGGTCGCGCTTGACGCCAAGATGACGTTCGACGACAACGGCCTCTTTCGTCACAAGGAACTTCGTGGCCTTCGCGATCTCGACGAAGAAGATCCCCTCGAAGTTGAAGCCTCCAAGTACGGCCTCAATTACATCAAGCTCGATGGCAGCGTTGGTTGCATGGTCAATGGCGCTGGGCTCGCCATGGCCACGATGGACATCATCAAGTACGCCGGCGGTTCGCCCGCGAATTTTCTGGACGTCGGCGGCGGCGCTTCTGCCGATCAGGTGAAAAACGCGTTTCGCATTCTGATGAGCGACTCCGCTGTGAAAGCCGTCTTCATTAACATCTTCGGCGGAATCTTGCGTTGCGATGTGCTCGCGACCGGTGTCGTCGCTGCCGCAAAGGATCTTCAATTGAAAGTTCCCGTCGTCGTTCGCATGGAAGGCACCAACGTCGAACTCGGCCAGCAAATTCTCCGCGACTCCGCCTTGAATTTTACAATCGCGGCCGGGATGAAGGACGGCGCGCAAAAGGTTGTTGCGCTGGCGGGAGGTGCACGATGAGCGTTCTCGTAAACGAAAAAACGCGCCTCATCGTGCAGGGCTTCACTGGACGCGAAGGCACTTTCCACGCGCAACAGATGATCGAATACGGGACGACCGTTGTCGGCGGCGTCACGCCCGGCAAAGGCGGAACAAAACACCTCGAGCGTCCAGTGTTCGACACCGTCGCCGAAGCGTTTAAAGCGACCGGCGCAAACGCATCTGTGATTTTCGTTCCGCCACCGTACGCGGCGGACGCGATTCTTGAAGCTGCCGACGCGGCGCTTCCGCTGGTCATCTGCATCACGGAAGGAATTCCCGTTCTCGACATGGTTCGCGTTTCACTGACGGTTGATCGCGACAAGACCCGCCTCATCGGACCGAATTGCCCCGGCGTCATTTCTCCCGGCAAATGCAAAATCGGCATCATGCCCGGCCGTATTCACAAGCCCGGCCATGTTGGCGTAGTTAGCCGCAGCGGCACGCTTACTTACGAAGCCGTGGACCAACTCACGCGCCTCGGCATCGGCCAGTCCACCTGCATCGGCATCGGTGGCGACCCAATCATCGGCACGTCGTTCCTCGATTCCATTAAACTTTTCAACGACGATCCAGAAACGCACGCCATAATCCTGATTGGCGAAATCGGCGGCAACGCGGAAGAAGTCGCGGCCGCGTGGATCAAGGCACACGTGAAAAAGCCGGTCGTCGGATTCATCGCGGGACAAACCGCACCGCCGGGCCGCCGCATGGGCCATGCCGGCGCCATCATTTCCGGCGGACAGGGAACTGCCAAGGACAAATACGCCGCGATGGCCGCCGCCGGTATCAAAACCGTCGAAACGCCCGCGGACCTCGGCAGCACGCTCGCCGCCGCGCTTAAATAGTTGTAGGGACCGCTTCTTGCCCTGAGCGCAGTCGGAGGCTCCGAAAAGGCCCGCTTTGGTTTGTATAGCGCCGTCGCTTTAGCGCGGCATCTTCGATTTTATTTGTAACGCCGGCATCCTGCCGGCGAACCCTGGTTTGCATTTGGAGGAATGATTTCGTGGCTCTCGAAAGAACTTTTGCAATCATCAAGCCCGACGCCGTCTCTCGCGGCATTCAAGGAGAAATTCTCGCGCGCATTCACAAGGCAGGCTTCTCGATCGTCGCCGTCAAATCCATGCGCCTCACGAAAGAAGAGGCGGGTGGCTTTTATGCCGTTCACAAAGCCCGCCCCTTCTTCGGCGAACTCACCGACTTCATGAGCTCCGGCAAAATCATCGCCATGGTTCTCGAAGCCGAAGGCGCGATCCTCAAGTGGCGCGACGCGATGGGCGCCACCGATCCGAAAAAAGCCGCGCCGGGTACCATTCGCCATGACCTCGGCACCAACATCGGCAATAACGTCACGCACGGCTCCGACGCGCCCGAAACCGCCGCCTTCGAAATTGGCTACTTCTTCGCCGGCCTCGAACTCATCTGACGACTGGTAGCGCAGCCACTCTTGTTTACCCCGTAGGGGGCTGCGCTCTTCGATTGTCAAAATGATACGCAGGGCTTTCGTTATTCTTGACCGGCGCCCATTTCAATCAGAAGCGACGCGCTTTCGGAGAAACCTCTGCCCACTGACGCGCGTCTATCTGGGTGTACAATCTTCTCGCTTAACCGGAGGCCCGCTATGCGCCGCCGCACATTTCTGCATCACACCGCTCGCGGCATCGCCGCCGCAACCCTCAGTTCTCATGCACTCGCCAAACGCCTCGCTGCGCTTCCAGCGCTCTCGCAAAAATTCACTGCCACCGACAAAGTCACGCTCGGCCGCACCGGCATCCAAACTTCACGTCTCGCCATGGGCACTGGAACGGTCGGCGTCGGCCATCATTCGCACCAGACCGATCTCGGTATCGGCGGCTTGTCGAAACTTCTCCTCAATGGCTACGACAACGGCCTCCTCTTTTTCGATTCCGCCGATTCCTACGGCAGCCATCCTCACGTCGCCGAGTCGCTCAAGCACGTCGACCGCAGCAAAGTTACTGTCCTCTCGAAATCCTGGTCGCGTGACGCCGACGGCATGCGCGCCGACCTCGACCGCTTCCGCCGCGAACTCGGCACCGAATATATCGACGTCTTCCTTATGCACTGCCTCACCGAGGGCGATTGGACCACGCGTTTTCGTCCCGTTATGGACGTCCTCGAAGAAGCCAAGCACAAAGGCATCATTCGCGCGCACGGCTGTTCGTGCCATTCCATTGAAGCGCTTCGCGCTGCCGCCAAATCGCCATGGGTCGATGTCGATTTGTGCCGTATCAATCCAATCGGCGCGCACATGGATGCCGATCCCGACACGGTCGTCAGCGTTCTAAAAGAGATGAAAGCCGCCGGAAAGGGAATCATCGGCATGAAAATTCTCGGCCAGGGCGCTCTGCGTGATCGCCAGGACGAAGCCCTCAAATTTGCCCTCGGCCTAAATCTCCTCGACGCCTTCACCATCGGCGCCGAATCAATCACCGAACAATCCGACCTCCTCCGCCGAATCGCCGCCGTCGCGTAGCGTACGCGGCACTCGTCCCGACCCGGTCGGGAGCGTGCGTCCGTGTTTGCCCAGCCTCGTCGAATCTACAAGGCATCGGCACTTCTCGTAAGGATCGCTCGCTGAGACGGCACTTTCGCAATTCTGTTTCCCCCTCTAAACTCTCTCCATGGACCTCCGCGAAATCGGTCGTACGCTTCTCATCTTCGGCGGCATCCTGGTTCTCGTCGGCGCGTTTTTCTATTTCGGTGGAAAGCTCCCGTTCCGCCTCGGCAAACTTCCCGGCGACATCTCCTACAGATCCGAACACACAACGTTTTACTTTCCTGTGGTCACCTGCCTCGTTCTCAGCCTCGTGCTGAGTGCGATTCTTTGGCTAATAAAACACTTCCACCGCTGAGTCTCTACTTCGCGTTTGGCGAAAGTTCTTTCAATCCAAATTCCGAGCGAATAAACGTCTTGATGTTCGTCCCGCCCGTTAGCCGCAAGCACACCAGCCGCCCTTGCTTTTCCAGATCAATATGAAAATCGAAAAACGGGCAGCACTTGCTTTCCGCCTCGACCCACGCTGCGACTTCCGCGACCGAAACGTCCTCCGGAGCATACTGAAACTCGTAGCCCTTTTCCGTCTCGACCACCTCACGATGTTTTGCCAGTAATTTCCGCGTCAGCTCTTCGTGCCTCTTTCTCTCGTCCGCGTTCAGCGCCTTCACATTGCAAAAATATCTTTCTTCCACCACAACCGCACCATTCTTCGCGCTTTCTTGACTTTGACTCCTCGCCGCCGCTCCCGTTGTACCTGCGCCTGCGGCACCCAACATCGCTATCGTCACAACTCCCGCTTTTCTTACTAACGTTCCGTTCTTCATGCTTCCTCCTCGAGGGATTGCTTCCCTCAAGACACCATGCTAAAAGTTAAAGTCAGCTTTAAGTCAAGCCTGGTAGCGTAGGCACTCTTGTTTACCCTGGAAGGGCATGCGCGCATTTCGGCCACGAGGGAGTACGTCCCTCATACTGGAGCGCTCAATGAAAATCGGGGAACTTGCCAAACGCGCCAGATTAAACGCTTCCGCCATCCGCTACTACGAAAAGCTAGGTCTGCTTCCCGCGGCCGCCCGCACAAGCGGCCAGCGCCACTATTCTGCCGAGTCTCTCGACCGCGTGCTACTGATCCGGTTTGCCTGCGAAATGGGGTTCTCTCTCCCGGAAATAAAGGTCTTCCTAAGCGGCATCCGCGA
>Ga0137412_10003364_pt1 | contig 12770 bp, 17 predicted proteins | sample CZODoug2_1_16fun_FD_122160 | JGI IMG/M metagenome (GOLD analysis project Ga0137412, IMG submission 122160) | Vadose zone soil fungal communities from Angelo Coast Range Reserve, California, USA - CZODoug2_1_16fungal (Hybrid Assembly) | ecosystem: Environmental > Terrestrial > Soil > Vadose zone...
AAGATCTGGTGGGCCAGGGTGTATAAAGCGGAGACGTTACATTGCACGTACACAGCGGTGAAGCCCGAGGTTCCGATAGTAACGTGTGGGCCAGTGAGACCACGATCCGTTGGTATCGCATGGGCCAGGACGCATACAGCGGCCGGGTTACATTACACGTACATAGCGGTGAAGCCCAAGGTACCGATCGCAACGTGTGGGCCAGTAAATTCAAGATCTGCTGACATTGTATGGGCCTGGCTGTATACAGCAGACAGGTTATATGGCACACACAAAGCGGTGAAGCCCGAGGTACCGATCATAACGTGCGGGCCAGTACACCAAAGATCTGTTGGCATCACGTGGGCCAGGATGCATAAAGTGGATGGGTTATATTGCACATACAAAGCGACACTAAACAAGGTTGATGTTATTCCAAAGTATCTTGTAAGCCTGATTATGGACCGTTCAAAGGGCAGAATGTACAGATGAAAATGTGTGGGCCAGTGAACCGTCGATCCCCTATCATCAGATTGGCCGGGATGTATAAGACAGATAGGTTATATTGAACGTACACACCATATCAGCCAGGTTATACATTCGGAATGCTAAAGGCAACCAGACGTATAGTGTGACTTAACCAAGTACCTTATTGACATGTGGGCTGGTGATGAAGTCTTTGGATAGGCTCAATATAGCATGTGAGGCAATGGCATGACAGTGCATTCCACTGATAGGGTTTTGCCCATTGGCCATTAAGAATGGGTGGGGATTTAAAAACACGCTATCATATCAACAACTCAGCCTAAACATGCAGGCCTGTACACAAATGAACATGTTGGTTGAAAGAATCAATTTTAATGTATGGGCCAAGAGAAAATTATTTATGGTGCTGAGAATGCATGAGCTGATGTTTATTCATTGCACATTCCAAATGGCCTCAGCCCAATGAGTGGCTAGAAAACACAATTCTCCACGCCACATTTATTCAACATATTTTATCTGATAACAAAAGAATTCTTGTTTAGGCCCGTGCCAACTTGGTGCGTCCCCTCCGGGCTGTCTGTTTCTTTCTCGCAGGTGGATCCTCCACAGGGACCCTATCAACCCTTGCCTGTTTACGAGGCTTTTTCGGGTTTGGGCTGGTGGGGGCAGAGGGAGGTTCCGAGGGAGTTGGATCTTGCGGCACCACAGTCCTTCCTCGCTTAGATCTCCTGGGTTCATCTACCTCCTGAGTCTCTTCCAGAACCTTCCTGTTGAAAAATTGCAGGATGTAGTGGAAAACAACAAGCAATACAAGAAACTCACGAATTCTTTGAAATTCTTTCCCTGAATTAAAAAATAATGGTAAACATTATAACTCTGGACAAGGGAAATGCTCTTACATCGACTTTTGGATTGCCTCAAAGATGGCCTGCTGGTATGTCATGTCCAGTGAAGAATCAATTACCCAAGACGGAGTTCCAACAGGAGGTGGCCCTTCAGGATCAGCCAAGAGGAAATGGGTGAAGCTGACTTCGCGGAGCAACAAACCATACGATAGCACAATACCTCCAGTAATGTTGTGACTCTGCCTCACAACATTGTGAAGTTTCTTAAGGGTATCAGCAAAACCCTTTTTAGAGTGAACCACCCTTGGCAGATGGCGTTGATCCCACTCCCAGTTTGCCCACTCTGGGACACCCTCAACATTGGCAAGGGATTCCTAGACTCATGAGATGAGAAAGGATAATCGAGAGTGCACAGAAGTACTCACTTTGTGAAGTGCCACATAAAGCATTTGATATTGGGCCTCACTGCTCAATCCTCGCAAATATTTGAGCATGAACTCTACATTAGCACTGTGACCTGCAGGGGTTGCAAAAGCGGAGATGGTGGCATCGTCAGATGATGTAGGTGCTGATTTGTCTGCATTCAGCTGGAACGCTTGAAGTACAAGTGGCTCAGCTTCGCCAGACTGTGCCACTGTCAGGCTATCTGCAGTGGGCTTGGACATTTGGGGTGGTATGGCCCCATCCGTGCCAGACGATGCCGCCTTCATCAGGTCAGTAGTCGACTTGAGCATTTGTGGTGAGGTGACCCCATCCGCAACAGACAGTGCCACTGTATCGCTATCCTCAGTTGGCTGTGACATTTGTAGCAATGTCAGGCCATCCGTGCCCGACGATGCTGGCCTATTCATGCTGGATGATGCAGAGCTATCCTCTGTTGCATCCCCAGCAACAGGTCTGTTAGTGTGAAGAGGCGAAGGATATGCAGGGACGTAACGACTGATGCCTTGGCGTTTTGAAATAGGACGGTGAGGAGTAGGTCCTTCGCTCAACACCTCAGATTCATAATCCACCAGGCTGCGGAGTTTGGACGGACCACGGTCCAACGCATCATCCTCTTTATACAGCTCCATGTCCCAGTCCAAATTTCTGTCAACCTCCATGCTGTCATCAGAATCCGTTTCTCTGGACTTGGACGGACTATATGGCAGCCGGCTGGTTGATTGACCAGAGGTACCACCTGCTTGGTTAATCAACTTTGCCTTCTTCCCGGGCTCATCCCGCAACCAATCCTTTTTCCCCCACGATGATGACTGTGATTCAAAGTCAGACCCATTCTCGCGAGCCTTTCCTTTTCCCTTTTCCCTTTGCCTCGTCCGCTCATCTGCTCTCTGTTGTTTATCCGTGTCCTCTTCCTCATCCTCATCCTCATCCTCATCCTCTTCCTCATCATTTTCAATCTCCACATATTTTTTACCTCGGCGTCTCCCTTTCGTATTGCCCCTCGAACCATGAGCCCTAACATCCTTAGGTAAAGCATAATGAAAAACCAAACCACGAACACCGCGACGCTGCATTTCCTCCCAATGATTCCAGTTGAGCATGATATCTTCAGCTCGATATTTGGAGGGTTCATCCACTCCAGCTGGAGGGATGCTGGCCTCGTCCAAATATTCCTCCGGAGCATTGCTGATAGCTCGCCAGGGAACTTTGGCAAGCTTGTTGTTTGTAAAGGCTCCTTGAAAGGTAGTAAAGAAGCAGATTGGTTCATTCAATCTAGGACGTGAGAGGAGGACTGAAAAACTTACGGTATGTCAAAGTCCAATAAGTTCGAATAATACCCTTCGACTTCAAGAGACTGAGGTTGCCTCGAGAAGGGAGGAGCGGATAATTATATTCATCCAGGAGTAGCTGGATGTCGTCATTTTCTTCTTCGCTATCAACATCAGAATCTTCTTTCTTCGCTAAATAGACTTGCCCAGTAAATTATTGAATAAAGAACGTGCAGCACTGGAACTCACGGTATTGTTCCTTAAGATAACTATCATATAGGTCGTAGGTTCCCTTCTTACATCCGGTGTATTTGGAGAACTTGACTCCCCGGTATGGTTCTGATTCAAAACTGATATCATATGCAGGGTGAGTGTTGGTAAAATGAAATGAAGTGGGAAACTCACGGCACTTTAGTCAATTCACCGTTTGGCCTTCGATACCCGGCCATGACGAACATTTGTACACCCATTGTGCGTTGCATCTCCTTTATGAATTCATTCACTTTTTGGCCAAGTTTCTTGTCAGCAGCCCTAAAAAAAGCCACTCAGTGGTAGACAGATTGAGAAATTAATAATACCAATCATACCGGGCCTTGTACACATCCGGGGGTCCAATGGAATTCCACTGATCAACTAGGGTGTCAATCTCTTCATGTTCCTTGTGTGTAAGTTTATCGACGACCGTGGAGACCGCTTGTGGATAAAATTTGAGCCAAGGACCAGATCCACGAGTAGCACCCTTTGAGAATTTGTCTGTGGTCTCTGTGATCCGATCCGGGTATTTATCAGCCACAACGTCCCGAATAGTGTAAGACTTTTTGTCCTTTTTAGCCTTAGCCTGCTTCTTAGGTTTCTTTCGAGAAGAATCCCCATAATTGAGGAACCAGGCCTGAATTTTCTTGATATAAAACGGTGAGTCAATCAAATACATTCCCAATCACCAACATTGACCTACATCTGGCAAATTTCCAGGCAAAGATTGGCTGTCATCCAACTTTTCGTGTTGTTCTTCAATTAGATGCAAGGTATCCTGAACTACCTCCCTTTCTTCATCAGATGTGGAAGTGTCCTTCCAGTCAGGAACTTTATCTCGGAGAATATTTTTGTGCAGACGTGCCCAAGAAAGGGGCTGGCTGGACTTCCCAGACTTGGCAGATCCACGTTTCTTGGGTTGGGTTCTGTTTTGTTGTTGAGTAGAGGCCATGATGACTAGTTGAAAGATCAGGAGGAAAGATGGGGGGCAGTTGGTAAGGTTCGGCCGATACGTTCAAAAACCAACATTGATCACATGATAAAGGCACACTCATATCCGATTGATGCGGACTGGCCAAAGCGATACAAACACTTTAACTAAAAGGGTTAACACGATCGATGCGTTCTGGCCGGTCACGACAACAACCCGGCGTCACCCACAGCTTAATAAATCACAATATTTATGAATTTTAAATACAAGTACAATAAAAAATAAAAAACTATCTACAAGTTCTTTTGGATAGGAAGAATAGCGAAATGGGGGGCCAGCCCATTCCGCTAACCTTTCTATCCAAAAGAACTACCTGCCAAAAATTACTGGAGGAGAAAACTCAGATCAACCCTAAGACACTGAAAAAAAGGATAACTTACATAAAATGAACCCATCACCCCCGCCTCCCACATCATCTCCTCCAACAGGACACGAGAAAAGGGAGGCCGAGTGGAGAACATAGTAATATATGCCCATCACACTCCTGGCCCACCCGGCCGCCACAAGTACTGGGAGACTGGGTGGAGAACGCAGTAACGTGCGCCCATCACACCCCTGGCCCACAAGGCGACCTCCCGCATAGCCAACGCCCACACGAGAAAAGGGAGGCTGGGTGGAGAGCGCACTATCGTGCCCCCATCTCACCTGTGGCCCACAAGGCCGCCTCCCGCATAGCCAACGCCCACACGAGAAAAGGGAGGCTGGGTGGAGAGTGTACTATCGTGCACCCATCTCACCCGTGGCCCACAAGGCCGCCTCCCGCATAGCCAACGCCCACACGAGAAAAGGGAGGCTGGGTGGAGAGTGCACTATCGTGCACCCATCGCACCCGTGGCCCACAAGGCCACCTCCACTATAACGGACACCCACAAGAGCCCATTAATACCTATAGAAAAAAAGCGCATCAGCATAGGTGAAAAAGAAACACGCGAACTCACAATCTACTGTGGCCGATTGCCACAAGAGAACAGGGAGACCGAGTGGAGAGTCGGACTGTCGTCCGCTCATCACACCCCAGGCCACCCCCATTAATGCCAAAAGAAGAAAAAAAGTGTCAGCACAGGCGAAAAGGAAATGCAAGAACTCACGATATATATGCACAATTCCTGGCCATCACACCCCCCTGCAGTAGGGGTATGATGTCCAGGAATCACGCGAGAAATATGTTGGAAGGTGGTAGGTGGTGGTTGAGGAGAAAGAGGATGAAACATATTCAAAACGAGGCAGCGCGCTTTCAGAAGTTGAACTATTTGGCCATGTTTGTTTGTTCCCAGGCCCACGCCACAAGGGAATAAACAACACAAATATCTGCCAGGGAAAACAGGTTTTGAGTGTTAGATAACCAAAGGAGTGTTCAAATCTCTTGTAATAATGTTCCTCATGATTTAACTCCCCCAAAAAATGACTGGCTCAATTTAATCTTTGCGGCGTGACTTGGTCATGTGACCAACTCGGACCCGCTGCAATATCACGTGACGTTGTGGAAGTATAATGTGTAAGTCAAAGGTGTGCTATTGGACACCAACTGAATTGTGAGGAAGTTTTTTTTAGTTAGTACAAATACTGCTTGGCATGTTTTTGATATTCGTTTCAAATGGCATAAAACTTTTTTAAAACCACTTTGGTCATGTGAATCGGTCACGTGACAAAATTTGCCTTCAGGCTAGCGCATGTTCCTTATCGGCTCTCATCTCTCCCATCATCCACCTCCTTTCAAAATACAAATTATGGCTAGAACAACTTCTACTGCTCGTAAGACGACTGGGGGAACAGCTCCTCGTAAGGAAGATCTTAATGATCTTCCCGCCACCCCGACCGACTCCGATACCGATGTTGTTCCTGCATCAGATAAGATCGGCGAAGTAAGTAAAACCAGCTTGACTTGGCTTGTAAAGGCATTTATGTGCCAATAGATCTATTGCTATATTTGCCTGAATGGCGGAGACCTCTGGGCTTGCGACAGGTGTCCTCGAGTGATGTGTAAGCATCACATCCCTCTACCAGATGGCGCAAATGTCGCGACATGCATTTTCATTTGCATCGCGTGTCATTTGGAGGTCTTCTCTGCACCACAACCTTATTTTGTAAGTGCCCCCACAACATATTGTGTTACTTATTTAAGTTTATTTGCGCAGGGTTTCTACAACGGTACCAACGCCATTCTCAATCGGAACCCTTCAGATTGGAAAACGCCACTTAGCGCAGCATTGAAAGTGAATGCCGATTATCAAATGACGGCCAAATCGCACATATTGGCAACGCCTCTCCTAGTACTCCACTTCATTCTGTCTTCCATCCGGCCCAATGGTAATCCGGCGCGATTCATGGGCGACTCCATGGGCGAATATTTGCCCGATGGTTGTTTCCGGTACGAAGAGGTGTCATTTGACCTCACTACAGATGCGCAGGTGGCGCTCCATGGAAATCAAATGAATAGGTTGGTGAAGGAACTACAGCAGTAAGCAATTCAGTGATGCACGGTACATATTTTACTCACTTCCTTAGGATGGCATTTTCACGCCTGGTTATCTTTGTAACAAACCATTCGCACGACCATACTGGCGACCTATACATCGGTCCCGATCTCACCGCTCCCATCGGTTATGTAAGTCTTTCAATATTATTTTCAATGAATAGCTAGCGCTGATGTCATTGTAGTTCATGAGTGCATTGTTTCCTTCCACGTTGAAGGCGTATGTCAAGTCAATCCCCTGTACCATGTTTCTCCTTTGTTGTGGTGCTATGGTTCGGGAATCTGACAGCTTCAGCGAACTCAACAAATTTATTCAATCGTGAGTTTATTTTTTTTTTAAATACTTTAAATAGGCGTACCTGATTGAGGCAGTACATCCATCAATGATTGTGTTGCATTCTCCACCGCCGAATTTCATGCTGGCCTCACTATCGGTTTTTTTGTGGACTATACCCAGCGCGTTCTCATCGAGGGTTTTCCTCTGCGCCCTTCTTTTAAATCCATTCTCACTGCCACTTCACAGTCGGCTCTAGGACGTCACACCAATATTGTCCATATCCACCGCAACATTGAGACTTCCGCATTCTCAGCGTGGGCATATGTCTTTACCCATGTCCAGTGGCGACCTTGGGGGAACCGACTTCCAATTACTTGTCCAGAGTGCCAGAGTCCTCAAGCCTGGGCTGAAGCTGGAAAACAAGGCTCCACCTATCTTTATGCTTGCAGATGGCAAGGCTGTAAAGGTAAATGTGCTTTCAGAAAGCCTGAAGGGTATGAATTATATTCAAAGGATGTGAATGGTGGAAGGTGGATGCAGAAGACAATTGATTTGTAAATCTTTGGAATTTTGTTGACGACTGGCTCTCTCTTGAAAGGGGATGTTCTATTATGCTTGCAATTATTGTTGTATCTACCATATATAAAGAAGGGATTAAAATAACCCTAACTCATTAAATAATGATGGTCCCTAACGTGTATGAACCCATATGCGTGTTCTCAGTGCGGTGGGGCTGGACTTGCAAATTGTTATACCTAATCAGGCAATTCCACTTCCTTTATGGGCTATTTAATCTGTGGCAGTGCGCTTCTTGATGATCAGTCAGGTGATAAACACGTGATGAACATGTGATGGTTGAGATTTCCAAATTGAGAATCACTTATTATCATGGGTCGCAAGCACAGGAGGAAGAGGCATCGGCCCAACAACCCTGCTACACCTCCATCATCCACTCCAACACTAAAAGAATGCCTTTGGGCTGAACTGGCCAACATATTGCAGAAACATTCTGCAGTGGTTCTAACCCACACTGATCTAGCCAGACCCGCATTGAAAAAGCTCCAGTGAGTAATCTGACTTTTATCTTTCAAATATTGGGTTATGTTGATTTGTTAGGGTTAAGCTCAGGTTTGAATGGTCAGAGCTTATCAAGACCATGAACTCCACTTTGGAAATTGGTGACAATGTCTCCAATCAAGAACTGTACAGAGTGGCATTGACGATAGCATTTGCCCTATCTAATCCTCGTGAGTTTGGCTTATCTTCTCCACAAGACTACCGGCTTATTTTAGTAATAGATAAGACCTCCTGGGATGCCGCCCGAATGGCTGATCGTGTTAAGAACACACGACCCCATACTGACGGTGGTGTCTTGGCTGAAGACTTGCGTCTTGCCAAGTTCTTCCGCAACCCACTGTTTGGTCATTTTGATGAGCCCTCCACTGTGTTGGATATGCATGGTCGAATAATGGTATGGTATCTACCTTTCATATTCCACCCAGGTAGGATAGTACGTTTATTCATTCCTAATACATCAAAATACGAAGCCTAATTATTTTGCTAACAGAAGATGCTCAATAATGGTACGAAGTGCCTTCGGACACCATTGGATGGTATGATGAAGTCACTTGGCACCTCTACAAAGGAGGCAGGATGGAGATCCAACCACTTCCTTCCTCCACCTGGTGGTGGGTTGTTTGGAGCTGGATTGCTGAACATGTCACCTGGGTGGTTTCAACAATCACATGAAGTTTGTTTATTTTCATTTTTCCTATGATAATTTTTACTGAATTTTCTCAGAGGCTTAACGACCCTCTTTATGTTTCTAGTGATATAAGAAGCAAAGAGGCACATACCTTCCTCCAAATGACAACATCAGTTGATTTGCTCTGCAATGCCATTACGGCGTTGACTGCACCGCAATTATACGATGTTGGGATGTCGGCTATCCAAGAATTCCGTGAAGGCCGGCATCATTCCGCATTGCACCTGAACGTTGATTACTGGACTTCCGTTTGGACCGGATTTTCAATGATCATAAATAGAATAACCCCTTTTCACCGGGATGGTGGCGGGGCACCCACTGATTATGACTTATTGATCAGCTCTGGAACCCACAAGGGTTGTGTCTTAGATATTCCAGACATAGGCTTGACAGTGAATTACCTTCCAGGAACTGCTGTTCTCCTCACTGGAAGGATTTTGAGACATGGTGTGGTGGAGTGGAAGGGTGGTGAGAGAATTTGTCAGGCACGTTTCATCAAAGATGCCGTTCATGACAGATTTGGTCTGCCTAGACCAGATTGGGTTATGTATGATAGTTACTTTAAAGATATGGGTCTCACTTTAGGTTAGTTAAAGAATTAAAGTTTTGGTTTAAAGTTTAGGTTTATGTTTTTTGAATCTCGGCAGTTGGAAAAGACCGGTGAGTGGGAAAGAGAAGCTGCTAAAGACATTTACGTCCTCCCCCCATACACAACCCTCTCACTGCAATGAGATGAACCACACTTAAAGGTAAGGAGAAGTCCAACGTGGTTAAGGAGAAGACATTTGTTCCAGCTGTAAGCCGTAGAGGCAAACGAACCCTGGTTCTCCGGAGTGTCTCACCAACTTCTGATGTACCTGTCACTCCTTCTCCTTCTCCTCGTAAATCAAGGCAATACGCAGAAGGTTCTGGATCTCCTTCAAAGAGACCACGGACTTTTTCCCCCCCTACACTTCATTATGACGTTCCAGAACTCATTGGTCGCACAACCAAGGTACCCCATTTTCTATTCTATAAAAACATACCAGTTCTTCATCTTCAGAGCTAGTCGCAAAATGATTTCTTACGAGATTGGCTTCCTCTCCGGAAAGAGTACTTGCAAGCACTATTGGATTTGGATGCTCCTAAAGAGCCACATGTGTGTAAACTGTGTGGAGTGATGGAGGGTCTTCTACGATGCAAAGATTGCTTTGGACAACATCTACTCTGTCAGAATTGCATCATCACGTCTCATAACCTGTTGCCATTCCATAGGCTAGAGCGGTGGGATGGCTGTTGCTTTCAAAGCACCTCATTATTTGATCAAGGATTTATTTTGAATGTTGGGCATGGTGGCAGGCAATGTCCACTGAATGAATCCTATACAGGGGCTTGGCAGGATTTCCCTGATGATGGATCGCCTGTAGATGAGCCTAACAACATTCAGGACGATGGGAGATACTTTGATGTGCTTGTGTTGACAGACATTGCTGGTATATTTACCCATCGGGTATCTTGGTGCACATGCCATGGTATTCCAGACAAACCCATGCAGCTCTTTCAACAACAAATATTTCCTGCCAGCTTCAATCGGGTCAAGTCTGGCTTTACATTCCGTGTATTGGATCATTTTTATTTGGATGCCATGGAGTGTAAAACAGCCGCCACAAGTTTCTTCCAGAAACTACGACGTCTGACCAACAATTGTTTTCCGAAAAAAGTCCAAGTGAGTATCCAAAGTGTTTACTATTCAAACTATTCTTTTAACAGAATTGCAGAACCGCTACCGTGAGCTTATGCGTGTGTCACGCCAGTGGCGTGATTTGCTAGCTAGGAAACGCTTTGGCTATGGCCATGATGCAGACAAGAAACCTGGAAATGGAGACTTGGCACTCTTTTGCCCTGCTTGTCCACAGCCTGGGGTAAATCTACCAGATGACTGGAAAAAAGAACCAGACCAGTGAGTGGTGTTCCACATTTAAAATTATTGTACCCAGTGTGTACGAAAAACTATTGGCCTTTACACCGAGAACGTGCCATAGATATCCATGGTGGCTGATTGGCCTTTTGTGTCTCGGCCGGCACGCTGTCTGCAGCTGTAATTTCAGTGCTGCCTGAACCACACTTTTTGCATCGGCTGGTATGCTCACTGCAGAGCAGACATCGCTACGGCCGGCAAAACTGTTGTAATCCTTTCTCTAACACTGACTGTCCACTGCATTTCCATAGATGGTTACATCGAAGAGTCATAGTTGTTGATGGAAACATGAGTGCCCAGCATATGAAGATGCGTCGACCAGAGTTAGATGTGGCTTTGACGGATGGTGAGGGATATGTAGTGGAAGACCCTCCATACAGAACGCACCTCTCTACTGCAGTAGAAATCAAACAGGTATGAGTTTCCATTTTGTAAATTTCTCACCTTTGAGGCTTTCCATAGAAAACTACCTGCCGAAATCACAAAGCCAATAAGGATACAGATTCTAATTCCTCTCTTGATGCCACTGGTTCTGGTGTCTGTGCATGTGGACGTCATGGATGTTTCATTCCACATTCTATGGCTGATTTTCAAAAGGGTGAACGGTACGCTATTTTGCCACATTCTTTTTTCGCATGGCTCATCTAAATGCTTCATAGACAAATGAATATTGACTATTCCATTTGCAATGCGCTAAAATATAATACTGGTGAACTAACTGATGGCTTGGTGATCTATGACATTGGATGTCAGTGGTGGGTTAACTTTCTCAGAAGGCTTCGGGAGAACCACAACCACTTAAGCATCCCAAACATGATGTCCCTCATTACCGCCGTTGGATCATTTCATCTTAGCGCTCATATATCAGAGTGCTTTGTTCTATATAGTCTTCACTTTGTTCTTGGATCTGGTCAACTGGATGGAGAGATCTTGGAGACTCTTTGGGCTGAATTCAACAGGATATCTTCTAGTGCTCGTTTGATGAGTGCTGCCCATCGCCGAGAGGTCTATGATGATCATATGCGAGATTCAAACTGGAAGAAGCTCATTGGAATGTGTGAGTCCATGCATATTCCTTACTAGTATAGTTAGTTACTGACTGTTAACCTCCCCAGTTTCAATGTTGACTACAAAGTTGAAGAGGGCAGAGAGGGCAATTAAGGATGCAAGGCAGGCCTACATTGGATTGGAGAACTCATTGGATCCCCTGACAGTGAAGGCATGGAAGGAGGCAGAGCGGATCGCAATGAAAGAACGAGGTGAACATCTGAGAATATTTGAAGTAAAGATGAAAAAAGGTATTTCAATTTTTCCACGTACAACAATTGCATGAATAATATTCTCTAGATCCAACTCAGGCACAAATTCGTCTTGAACTTGCCTCAAGGCTGAAAAACAGTTCTGTGGAAGGTAGTTTGAGTTGGCTCTCGAGTGGAATAACTTTGGAAAATGAACAGTATGCTTGTGTCTCCAATAACCTCTTCGCAGCCATCATGTAAATGTGATCTTGATTTTACAGGGACAAATTGCGATCAGATCTAAGAAAGATTTCGCACCACGCTGCTATGCGGAATTTGACTTCTATAATTGACCGTCGCCATCGCTTGGCTCAAAGGATCCGAGCATTTCATGGCAAGAAATATATTAGTCCACCTGACGCTGGGGATGATGAGCCAGAAATTATTGCTAACCCACTCTCATTTGATGAGGATGTTATTGTGGATAACAATGAGGAAGTTGATGATGACATGTGGTGGGATATGGATAATGAAGATGCCATGGAAGAGGAGGTGGAGGATGAGGAGGATGAGGAGGATGAGGATGAGGATGAGGAGGATGAGGAGGATGAGGAGGATATACCCCCTTCTGACGATGAACAGGATCATTTCCCAGAGAAAATGCAGCTGATGATGCCTTCCTCCTTGAACAGAGCTGATATAGTCCGATTGGGTTTGGAGGTTCTTGCAGCTCAGGAGCTTGAGTTACGGAAAGGACAGGCCAATGACTCACTGGAGAACCTCCGTCTCCAATTG
>Ga0137412_10003367_pt1 | contig 12767 bp, 11 predicted proteins | sample CZODoug2_1_16fun_FD_122160 | JGI IMG/M metagenome (GOLD analysis project Ga0137412, IMG submission 122160) | Vadose zone soil fungal communities from Angelo Coast Range Reserve, California, USA - CZODoug2_1_16fungal (Hybrid Assembly) | ecosystem: Environmental > Terrestrial > Soil > Vadose zone...
GGCTAAGTTCATTGCGAGCGTTGGCGCGTGAATCGTGACTCGGCCGCCGTCGCTTTGTCGCGCCAGAGACTCAATCGTGCCGAAATGCTCGATGATTCCGGTAAACATTAAATTGAGAATAGCACTTTGTTCGCGAAATCGCGTCCATAGCGGACAGCGAGAAATGGCTATCCCACGGTTTCACTTGCGATAGATGTCCTGGAGATACGCCTCAATGGCTACGTCCGGTCCGAACTGCTCTACGCGAAGATTGGGCAGAGGCCCATGCGCAAGGGCTGACATGTGCGCGAACGGAACGCCAACATTGCCGGCAAATTTCGGAGCGTAGAAGAGCATTAATTTGTGCACCAAGCCCGCCGAGAGCGCCGCGCCGTTCAACGTGGGACCGGATTCGAGCAGGGCGCTTAGGATTTCGCGCTTGCCCAATTCGGAGAGCACCGCGTTCAGGTCGATACGGCCGCGCCTTTCCCTCACGCGCATGAGTTCGACGCCTTTCTCTTGCAGCTTGCGTGCTTTTGGCGAATCGAGCGGTGTTGCAGTGAAGACCAGGAGGTCGTCGTCTGCGGTTTGCACGATACGAGACTTCGCTGGCAGGCGCAGCTTGGTGTCTAGAATCACGCGAAGAAGGCGCTTGCGGCGTGGCAAGCCGCTGCGGTCGGTGAGCAGAGGATCATCGGCGAGAATTGTGCCGATGCCGGTGAGCAACGCGTCCGAAGCGTGGCGCATGCGTTGCACTTCGGCGCGCGATTCTTCGGATGTAATCCAGTTTCGCTTTTTGCGCTTCTGTGATTTCGGCAATGCTAGCTGGCCATCCAGCGTCATCGCCGATTTCAGAGTGACGAACGGCTTTTTCGTGCGAATCCAGCAGGCGAAGGCTTCATTAAGGCTTCGCGCCTCTTCTTCTAGCACGCCGCAAAGAGTTTCGATGTTCGCGGCGCGCAGGCGCTCGAAGCCGCGACCGGAAGTCGCAGGATTCGGATCTTGCATTGCCGCAACAACACGCCGCACGCCCGCGGCGATGATCGCTTCGGTGCAAGGGCCGGTGCGCCCGGTGTGATTGCAAGGCTCGAGGTTCACATACAGTGTCGCGCCTCGCGCTTTTTCTCCCGCCGATTTCAGCGCGACGATTTCCGCGTGATCGCGCCACTCGTACTGATGAAAGCCTTCGCCAACGATTTGGCCGTCGCGCACAATCACACAGCCGACGTGCGGGTTCGGACTTGCCAGGCCGAAGCCTTTGCGCGCCAGGGCTAGCGCGTGTTCCATGAAACGAATGTCGTGTGCGTCCACGAATCAGTCGAAGAGCGAGTTGACGTAGGTTTCGGCGTCGAAGGGAACGAGGTCGTTGATTTGTTCGCCGGTGCCGACGAAGCGGATGGGCAGCGATAGTTCGCGCGAGATGGCGACGACGATGCCTCCTTTGGCGGTACCGTCAAGCTTGGTCAGGATGATGCCGGTGACGCCGACCGTGGAGGTGAATTCGCGGGCTTGCGCCAGGCCGTTCTGGCCGGTGGTGGCGTCGAGCACCAGCAAAATGTCGTGGGGTGCGCCGGGAATTACCTTCGCGGCTGTGCGCTTCATCTTTTCCAACTCGGCCATGAGATTGGATTTGGTGTGCAGGCGTCCGGCCGTGTCCACGATGACCGCGTCGGAAGAACGCGCCTTGGCTGCGGCCACCGCGTCGTAAACGACGGCGGCGGGATCAGCGCCGGATTTTTGCTTGATCACTTCGATGCCGTTGCGTTGCGCCCAAATCTCAAGCTGCTCCACGGCGGCGGCACGGAAAGTGTCCGCAGCGCAAAGGATCACGCTGGAGCCTTCCTTGCGCAGACGATTTGCCAGTTTGCCGATACTGGTGGTCTTGCCTGCGCCGTTGACGCCGACGATGAAGATGACGCGCGGGCCTTTGCCGTTGGGCGAACCGGCAACAACAGCCGGCTGCAGCCGTTTCGAGCCGTCCGAAGCGTTCAGGATGCGCACAATGTGCGACTTGATTTCGGTCTTGAGTTGCGCGGCGTCGGAAAGCGCGTTGCGGTCCAGCTTCTCGCGCACAGCATGTAGAATCTCCCGCGTCGTGCCGACACCCAGATCAGCCGAAATCAGCGCCGTCTCGAGCTGCTTGAGCAGCGCCGGATCAACCTTCTTTTCACCCAGGAAAATCGTATCGGCAGCTTCGGACAGCGCCGCCTTGGTCTTGCTGACAGAAGCCTTCAGCTTCTCCGCCAGCGTCGGTTCCGGTTTGCCAAATAGAGAAATCATCTGATCGCACGCTCAATCAGAGCGCAATAGAAAAGTGTAACAGAAGGAGGCACAAGGAACGCCAAGCGTGGTGCCAGCCGCTTTAGGTTCGAGGCGGTTTAGTGTTTATGCGCTAATTTGCGGTGTGTGCGCTCTGCGCTTCATGCGGCCTATGGCGTATGCAGCAGCAGCTGCCACAAGTGCTGGCCAAAGCACGTCCGCACCCTGCAGCCACAGATCCCATCTTCTCGGCCGCGAATGCGACTGAACAAGAAGACGTATTGTCGGCATCAAAGCGTACAGCAGCGCAACAATGAGGGCCCAACGCTCCGGTTTCGGGCTTTCGACCGAGCGCATTACGAGAACCGTGCCAAGCAGGGCGGCCAGAGCCCGACCCATGGAAATCATCATGCCCATAGCAATCGTAGCGAGCACGCCATTCCCATAGATGACTCCAGTGTTGAGCTTGCCGAAAATCCATGCGAACAAAACTACTGTTTGCAATGAAAGCCAAACTGCTCCAAGGGTGATCAAAAGCTTTTGGAAATTTGACATGGCCGTGTCGCCGTACGCTAAACCTGGACTTCGACGGCGCTAAGACGGAGCTTGCCAGCCATTACGGTGGCGTCGAGAGCGTTGACTACAACAGCGTCGAATTTGCTGCCTGCTAGCGCTTTGATTTTGCCCAGCGCGTAGTCGAGGTCCATGGCGGACTGATACGGGCGATTGGTGGTCATGGCGTCGAGCGTGTCGGCAACGCCGATGATGCGTGCCATCATCGGAATTTGCGGACCCTGCAAGCCGTAAGGATAGCCGCGGCCATCCATGTGTTCATGGTGCAGCTCGATGCCCGGCAACATGTTCTTCAGCTGCGAAACCGGACGCATGATGTTCGCGCCCTTTACGGTGTGCTGCTTCATCAAGTCAAACTCTTCGGGAGTCAGCGCGCCGGGCTTCTTGAGCACTCGATCTTCAACGCCAATTTTTCCGACGTCATGCAGCAGCGCCGAAATTCGCAGGGTGTCCAAATCCTCGGGATTGAGTCCCAGCTCGCGGCCAATCAGCGTGGAATATTTCGCCACGCGCCCAGAGTGACCGCGCGTGTACGGATCCTTTTCGTCGATCGCCGCGGCCAGCATGCGAATCGAGCCGACGAACAGCTCGCGATTCTCTTCCGCCGATTCCTTTAGCCGCTCGATGTACTCTTCGATGTCGCCGGCCATCTTGTTGAAGTTTTCAGCCAGCTCGCTGATTTCCGAAGCCCCGCGCACTGGTGAGCGCTGATGAAATTCGCCGCGGCTGATAGCGCGCGTGGAAGTGGCCAAGCCACGAATCGGTCCACTGATGCCAACCGCAAAAAAGTAACCAACCAACACGGCGACAAGAATCACCACGCTGACGAAGGCAAGGGCCTGGCGATTGAGTTCGGTGACTCCCGCATCCTCGCGCGCTTGCGCCAGACTGCGCTGCGCCACCACTGCCCAATTCAACTCCGGCAAAGTGCTGAACGTGCCGATCATCTCAACCGGGTGCCCCTTGACTTGCTGGGTGAAGCGGGTCGTTGTTGTGTTGCGTAGCTCTTGCGGCAGGTCGTGGATTTGTTTGATTAGGTCGGAATTGGATAGATCGGTGCCCGGAACGAAATTCTTGGTGTCCGGATGCGTCACCACGTGACCGGAATGATCCACGATAAAAACGGAGCGCTGGTGACCACTGGCGTCCTGCAGGCGGTGGAGAAGCGGATCGAGTGAAACTACGGCGGCCAGCATGCCCGTAAAATTTCCGTTGATGTCTTTGAGCGGTACAGCCACGACGAAGGCTGGGCGATCGTCCGGTGCCAACGCCAGCGGATCGCTGCGGAATTCTCCGGATTGTTGCATGCACCACACAAAGGCGCGCTGCAAAGCTTTAGCTACAAAGGGATCCTGATCGGCGCGGTAATTCCCCTGCGAAGCCACGGTGCCTTTGCGGGATTTGCCGACCGCGGTGAGGTACAGGAAGGTGTTATTGCTATCCGCGAAACTCTCCAGTACACGCGTGACTTTGGGCTCGGCGACCGGGTCTTCCACATTGTCAATCACATTCATCAACGCGAGAATCTGGACCTCGTTGACGAGCTGCTGCGTCATATTGGCTGCGAAAAATTGGATTTCCTGGGTTAACGAACGGGTGAGGTCGGTTTGCTGGACGCGCTCGTTGTCGATCAATTTGTCCTGGCTGAGCTGCAGCACTTGCCGATGGTACAGCCCGATCGGCAGCGCGCTGACCAGCAGCAAAGCGCCCAAAACCAGCCAAAGAATGCGCACTCGCCCGGCGCGCATTCGCTCCCAGGAGGCCCTAAAGTTGACGGTAGTCGGTCGCTTGGCAGACATTGCCTTGAGGTCAATTCTAGAAGATTCCGCTAGTCATTCGGAGAAATGCATAGAGCGGCGTCGCGGACTTGCAACTGGAACCTTCGTACTATGCGACAGCTTCGGCGCTGAGGTTTCCCAGGTTTCGGCTGCGGTTCAACTTTGAGGGTTCATTCGCGACGTTGCGGGCGCTCCATTATGTCGCGGATGGCTTCGCGCGGGGCTTTCCCATGGTGCAGAATGGCGGCGACCTGCTCGGTAATGGGCAGCTCGACCTTGGCTTCGCGAGCTAGCGCGAGGAGAGCGGCGGTGGTGCCAACACCTTCAGCAACCATCCGCATCCCTGCCAGGATTTCCGCCAGCGCGCGGCCCTTGCCCAGTTCGATGCCCACCTGGCGATTTCGGCTCAATGCGCCGTTGCAGGTGAGAACCAGATCCCCCAGACCGGCCAGCCCGGTCAGTGTCTCCGACTGCGCGCCAAGAGCCGTCGCCAAGCGAGACATCTCGGCCAATCCGCGAGTGATTAGCGCCGCCAATGGGTTCGAGCCGAGGCCGAGTCCCTGGCACACGCCAGCCGCAATGGCGATCACGTTTTTCATCGCGCCGGCCAGCTCAACGCCCAGCACATCATTATTGGTGTATACGCGGAAGTTCGGCGCGGCAAACTCTTCCCGCAGTTCCGCACCAAGAGCGGCATCCTTGGTCGCGAGCACGACTGCGGTTGGCTCGCCTCGCGCGACTTCCGCCGCAAAGGATGGTCCTGAAAGCGCCGCAAACGGCGGAGTAGATTTGGAGGAGACAACCGCCGCAACCACTTCGCTCATTCGTTTGTGAGTGGCGGGCTCCAGGCCCTTGGCGGCGCTTACGAAAACGGCACCCGGCGAAAAGCTCGCCAATGCGGACGAGTAGACCACACGTGCGTGCGCGGTCGGTATCGCGCCTATAAGAATTTGCGCGCCGGAGATGGCCGTGTGTGTATCGGAGGTAACGTCAATTTCAGGCTGCAGGCGATGCCCCGGCAGATAATTGCGGTTTTCGCGATCACGCCGCATCGATTCCGCAAGCGCGGGGTCGTGGACCCACAGCGAGATATCGTGCTTGCGGCGCGCCCGCGAAAGTACGATGGCAAGAGCAGTGCCCCAGCCCCCGCCGCCGAGAATCGCGATCCTGCTCACTCTGCGTCTCTCTTCTTTTCAAAGGAAAACTTGGACTCTTCGCCCTGCACCAGGCGCTGAATGTTGGCGTCATGCTTGTAAATGATGATCATCGCAGCGGCCAGCGCTCCAAATGTCACGATCAACGGCGGCGCGTGATGCGGGGCCCACAATATATAGATCAGCAGCGGCATGGACGCGGATGCGGCAATGGACGCCAGTGAAACGTAGCGCCAAAAATATAGCACCAGCAGAAATAAAATTATGGAGCCGAGAAGCGCCGGAGGACAAAGCATCAAGAACGCGCCGGCGGCCGTCGCAACTCCTTTGCCGCCGCGAAACTTCAGCCAAATTGGAAAGCAATGGCCGAGCAGCGCGGCCAGCGCAGCGATCATCATCCACGTGGCACTGTCGCCCGTGAGGCGCGCGGCGAGCCAAACCGGGGCGGCGCCTTTGACCGTATCGAAAAGCAGCGTGAGCAGCGCCGGTAGCGGCCCGGCCACGCGCGCCACGTTTGTGGCGCCGATATTGCCGCTGCCGGATTTGCGCACATCGCCGCCGCCGAACAAGCGCGTGAACAGCAAGCCGAAGGGAATCGAGCCAAGCAGATACGCAGCGATAGGAATCGCGATCGTTACCAGGGAAATCTTCGACATGTTCGGCTAAGCCTCGGCCGGCGCGAAGGGAAAGGATTGCAGGCGAGCATATTCCGCACCACTCGGCTTGGTCTTACTCTCAAACAGATGAAACTCGCCGGTGCGAACCGCGCCGAATTCGCGCGCTACATTTTCTTGCGCAATCGCGCTGAGGCCATCGGAAATTCCCGGCGGCTCGAACCGCGCCAGTGTCAGGTGAGGTGCGAATTCCCGCGTCTCGCCTGAAATCCCGACTTTCGCGAGCCGCGCCTCGATCTCGCCGGCTAGCGGCGCCAGGTTCGGCGAGGCTTCAATTCCTGCCCAAAAAACTCGCGGGCGTTTTCCGTTTGGGAAAAATCCCAACCCGCGGAATCGCAGCTCAACCGGGCTATCCAGGCGAACTTCCGCAAGCGCGGCGCGAATCGCATCGAGCTTCCCGGCATCAACGTGCCCGATAAATTTTAGTGTGACGTGCAGGTTTTCCGGCCGTACCCAGCGCGCTCGACTCTTGGAAAACGACGAGTCCGCCCCGCGCAATTCCGCAATCAACGCCGCGAAACCATCCCGCACCTGATCCGGAATCTCCAGCGCGACAAAGAGGCGCACCCATCAGCCCCTTTTCGCTGAAGTTAACGCAGCGTTTTGGCTACTGTACAGAAAATGCATTCGCACCATATCGAGCGCCACCTGCGAGGCTTGCCAGCGAATCGATTCGCGATCGCCAGGGAAGCGCGCGCCGCGCTCTTTAATTCCGCCCGCGTGCGAGATAGCCACATGCACGGTGCCAACTGGTTTTTCGTCGGAGCCGCCGCCCGGGCCAGCAATGCCGGTGATGCCGACTCCCAGCGTGCTGCCCACGCGCCGGCGAATCCCTTCCGCCAGGGCCACCGCCACCTCCGGGCTCACCGCGCCCTTGGCCGCAATCATTTCCGCCGGCACATCGGCCCACGCCGTCTTCAGTTCATTGCTGTAGCACACCACGCCGCCTAAAAAATAAGACGAGCTGCCGGCGATACTGGTCAGCCGCTGTGCCAACAGTCCCCCGGTGCAGCTTTCCGCCGCGGCAATCGTCGTGTTGTTGAGCATTAATTGTTCCGCGACGACTTCTTCCATCGAGCGGCCATCCTGGCTAAAAATTCGGTCGGCCAGCGCAATCTCGAATCCCCGTACGATCTCATCCAGCGTCTTTTTCGCGATTGCCACATCTTCGGTCCAAAAACGTAAATGAACCTGCGTTTCGCCGGGTGCAGCGAGAATGGTGGTCTGTACTTCGGGAAAGCGGCTGTAAATCGGCAGAATGCGTTGCTCGACGTGCGATTCGCCAAGTCCCGTGACGCGCAGTTCGCGGCTGTACATGCGAATTCCTGATACTCGCCGCTCCAGGCGAGGCAACACTTGCTCGCGAAACAGCGGCTTCAATTCGCGCGGAGGGCCAGGTAGCAGCACGATCGCACGCCCGGAGTCTTCCAGCCACAGACCCGGCGCCGTCCCGCGCGGGTTCTCGAGAATTTCCGCGCCTTCCGGCACCATCGCCTGCCTCACATTTACTTCCGGCATTTCGCGACCAAGGCTGCGGAAACGCCCTTCGATGTAGCGCAGGATGGCGTCGTTGCGGCGCAGTTTGCGGCCAAGGAGATCAGCGACCGTCTCTCGCGTGAGATCATCCTCGGTAGGCCCCAATCCGCCACTGGAAATAATCAGCGGTACGCGATTCAGCGCATCGCGAAACGCTTCGGCCAGCAAATCGCGATTGTCGCCAACTACCGTCTTGCGCAGCACTTCAATCCCAATCGTATTCAGCTCCTCAGTAAGGAAGAGCGAATTAGTGTCCAAGCGGTCCGGCGTAAGCAACTCCGAACCCACCGCAATGATTTCAGCTTTCATTCGCTAATTATCCGACCAGTGGCAGGCCGCGCACATCCCAATCCAGCGTGAAAAGAGCGTTTACCGTTGTGAGGATAGCGCGCCCTGACGGCTGGAGCGCCAGCCCGACCAAACCGGATCCGCTGAGCACCGTTTCCGCATGGCCCTGCGGAGTAATTCGCACGATTCCGCGGTGCCCGCCGTGCGACGCCGCGACGTACAGGTTCGAGTCGCGGTCGAACGCCAGCCCCTGCGGACGTCCAAGCCCGCGATAAAACACGGAAACATCGCCGCCCTGCGTGATGCGATAAACGCGATCGTAGCTCGAGGTGGTGGGTCCAGTTACATACAGATCGCCGCTCGGATGAAACGCCAGGTGATACGCAGCCAGCGAAGGCTCCAGCGTCGCGAAAACGAAGACCTCCCGGCTCGGACTAATCTTGAAAATAGTTCCGCTGCGATCCCCGACGTACAGATTTTCCGAAGGATCAAACGCAATGCCCGTCGCGATGCCCATCCCCTCAATCCACTGTTCCGCGCGGCCTTCTGGCGTGACCCGATGAACGGTGCCGTCGTGGCGGCAAGACACAAACAGATTGCCGGTCCGGTCCACGGTTAAGCCCGATGGATTGATCAGCGAAGTGACAAAGGGTTTGACGCTGTAATTCGACGTGATCTTGTAAAGCGAGACCGGCACCCGTTGGCCGCGCGGCCCGCTAAAAGTCACATAAATGTTCCCGTTGGCGTCCACCGCCGGATTGGCCACCGGATGCAGATTGTCCGCGATTTGCACGGCTATCGATACCGGGTGAGGCTGGCTTTCACTGGCCGTCGTGGCCACGCGCACCGTGCCGCCGTTGGCATTGTCCGGTACTCTTGCGATCAGTCGATTGTCTGTGGCCAGCACCAGGCTGGCCTCTGCCTCGCCGAAGTGCACAACCGGCCGTGCGCCGGTCCGCGAAGCGAACCCGCTTCCGTGAATGACGATTTCGCCGCCCGGAATTGCCGCAGCGGGCGCGATTCTATCGATGCGAGGAAATCCGTTTTTTTCTGCCGTGGACCCGAAAGCGAATTTCATACCAGATTAAAGTGTAACGCGAGGCGCAGCAGAATTGCAGCGTATACGCCCGCCATCCAATCGTCGGCCATCACGCCCCAGCCGTGCGGAAGCCGTTCCAGGCTTCGCGCCGGAAACGGCTTCCAGATATCGAACACTCGAAAAAGAATAAAGCCCATCAGCAGGTATTTCCAATTCACCAGGCTGAGCGCAAAAAAAATCGCGTAACCGGAAAAATCAAAATGCTGCGACAGGTGCGGCAGCGCGATGGGGATCAGCGGAAGCAGCAGGGTGAGGTGCTGCCCGGCGACTTCATCAATCACAATGAATTGCGGATCTTTTACCCCGGAGTATTCCGCCACGCGAGCGCTGCTCCATACTCCGATCGCTCCCAAAACGATCATTAATAACGACGCGCAGAACACCGGCAGCCACAGCGCGCTATCGTGAATATCGCCGCCCCACACCAGAAAATGCTTGTCCGCAAACATGGCGTCGGAAAGTGGGTGCTTCGAGAACCAACTACTCACCGACACGGGGTGCAGGAAGAAGATCGCGCAAATCACGATGGTGCCGACGCCCACCAGTGAACCATACGTCCCCGGCGACGGCCGCAGGTACCCGGTGCCAAAGGCGGTGGCGATGGCGTAGGCCAGCCGCGGCTTTTTCTGGGGCGGCGCAGGGGTGGGCGATGCGTCAGTGATGGGTGTCATCCGGCTTGGGTGAATCGTCTAGGTCGTCGTCATCTTCGCTGAAAATGGGCTCGGAAACGACATATTTCTCGGACGCCCAGTTACCCAAATCATGCAGCCTGCAGCGGTCGCTGCAAAAGGGAAATTCCGTGTTGACCTCTGAGTTCGTCGGTTTCTTGCAAATCGGACAGCGGTGTTGCATGGCCCTATGTTTTGGATTTCGCTCCCTCAGCTTTTGATGATGATTCGCCTCATCGGGACGCAGATTTCGCGCCGATGCTGTGCTCGACAGCCGACAGTATAGCCTAGCTGAGTATTCGCAGCGGTGCGCCGGTGGCGATGCGCGTCAGCGTTTCCGGGGCTGGCGCGCTCGGAGTGATAGGCGCACGCCGTGAAGCCGGCCTCGGCAGAATCTCCGTGACGCGGCCAATCAAGTCGTACGCGTCGGTCTTGGTAATTTCCACGCGCGCCACGTCGCCGGTTTCGGCCGCTCGACCGTCCGCCAGTTCGATGTCGGTCAGATAAACCTTGCCGTCGATATCCGGCGCCATGCCTTGCAATCGCGCTTCCCAAACCAGCGGATTTTCTTTCGACGGGCCCTCGACCAGCGCTGTTGCGTTCCGGCCCTTGAAAGCTCGCAGCTTCTCGCGCGAAACCTTCTTCTGGATGGCCATCAAGCGATTGCGGCGATCCGTGATCGTCTCCGCGTCCACCTTTTCGTTCAGCTCGTAGCTGCCGGCGTTATCCACGTCCGAATATTCAAAGACGCCCATCCAATCCAGATTAGCCGCGCGCACAAAATCGCAAAGTTCGTCAAAATCCGCTTCCGTTTCGCCCGGGAAACCGACAATGAACGAAGTGCGCAGCGAAACTCCGTCGATAGTGGCGCGAATCCGCTCCAACAATTTCAGAAACGCGTCGCCGTGCGAGCCGCGCTTCATGCGCGCCAGCACATTGCGGCTGGCGTGCTGTAGCGGCATGTCCATATATTTTGCAAGCCGCGGATGAGCCGCAAGCGTGTCCAGCAATTTCTGCGTCACGCGATTCGGATACGCGTACAAAAATCGCACCCACAGCAAGTCTTCCACCTGCGCCAGCTTGGCCAGCAGTTGCGCCAGCCCATCGCGCAGGCCGAGATCTTCGCCATACGAAGTAGTGTCCTGCCCAATCAGCGTGATCTCGCGCGCCCCACCCGCCGCCAGATTTTCCGCCTCGCGCATCACTGATTCAAATCGACGGCTGCGAAACTTCCCGCGAAGCTGCGGAATAATGCAAAACGTGCAGGGATGATCGCAACCCTCCGCGATTTTGATGTAAGCGGCGTGCCGCGGCGTAGTGATAATTCGCGGCGTCAGATCGTGATAAAGGAACGCGGGCGGCTGCGCGGGCAGCACGCGCAAATCGCCTTCCACCGCCTCGATAATCCGCTCGACTTCCCCAGTGCCCACCACTGCATCAACTTCCGGCACCTGCTCCAAAATCTGCTCGCGGAAACGCTCGACTAGGCAGCCCGCCACAATCAATTTCTTCGCCGCGCCAAATTTCTTGTGCTCCGCCATTTCCAGAATGGCGTCCACCGATTCCTTTTGCGCAGCCTCAATGAAGCTGCACGTGTTCACCACCAGCACTTCCGCCTCATCCGCGCGCGGCGTCAACTCATACCCTTCGCGCGCAAGAATGCCCATCATCACCTCGCTATCCACAAGGTTCTTCGGGCATCCCAGGCTGACAAATCCGACCTTAGTCATAAGCAATGATTTCGCGGCTGAACGCAATCCTCAATTGTAGCACGCTCGATACGGAGGCTGCCGTGACGCTAGCATTCGATAGTAGCTTTGCTTTTGATTTACGCGTTAGTCGTCCACGTAACCCAGACTTGTGCGTGCGCTAGACTGCCAGGTCCATGGGTCACCTTAGTCTGGACGAAGTTTGAAGGTGACTTCTATCTTCCAATCTCCGCATCCCGGCCTGGGTTGAAACTTCCCTTGTTGCACTGCTGATAGAAACGCTGCGGTTGCTTCTTTCGGCTTGACCGATCGGACGCGCGCTTGAATAATCTCGCCGCCTTCGCCGACCAAAAGATTGACAGTTCCTGACAACTCCTTGTCCTTCCACTTAGCTATGTCGCCCTCCGTAAATTTCGGTGGGACCATCCACTTGACTGGGGCGCCGCAAACGGGCTTTTTGTCTTGCGCTTGGGTGAGAGGAGGCACAGCCACAAAAAGGACCGAGACGACAAGAAATTCCAGGCAATACCGGTTCACAGAATTTGTCATTGAGAACAGTTCCTGTTCGGCGTCTGGTTGTTCAATATTTTTTCAACTCTATTATTTGCCAGCATTCCCCGGGCCGCCCACTGGGTGCAGTCGTGGCAGGCGCTCCTGCAAGTTCGGCAAGGCGGGAAACGCGGCGTGCGGCTCCGTCTGATACCAATAGGCCACTGAAAAATAATTGTCGGAGCGCACGTTTGCGTGACCGTGCTCGATCGTCGCGCGCAGTGATTTTGTAAACGTGATGGGTGAGTCCAAGTGGAACCGATACACCGAAGACCGGCCGCCGGCGCGTTCTTCGCCTTTTAATGGCGCGCCGAATTGCGCGTACGAAAATGGATGGTCACCGAAATCGAACGCACCCAGAAAATAATCTTCTGATCCCGTCCCAATAATCGACGGGACTTTCTCTCCGTCGATGAAAATCATATCGTCGCCTTCGCCCCACCATCCGTCCTGGTTCTGCAGCACAGACATGGTCACGCCGGCAAAATGCCCGCGTCCGCT
>Ga0137412_10003369_pt1 | contig 12758 bp, 9 predicted proteins | sample CZODoug2_1_16fun_FD_122160 | JGI IMG/M metagenome (GOLD analysis project Ga0137412, IMG submission 122160) | Vadose zone soil fungal communities from Angelo Coast Range Reserve, California, USA - CZODoug2_1_16fungal (Hybrid Assembly) | ecosystem: Environmental > Terrestrial > Soil > Vadose zone...
GTATCACCGAGGCGCTGTGGGACAAGGTGTTCGACGTCAACCTCAAGGGACCATTTCGGCTCAGCCAGCTCGTCGGCACCCGGATGGTCGACGCCGGCGGCGGGGCGATCATCAACATCTCCACGGCCGGAACGTTCAAACCGCGACCGGAAATCGTGCCCTACGCGGCGGCCAAGGCCGGGATCAATGTGCTGACCGAGGCATTGGCGCACGCATTCGGCCCGACCGTGCGGGTCAACGCCATCGTGCCCGGGACCTTCTTCAGCGACATCAGTAAGGCCTGGGACATGGAACAGTTCGCCCGCGACTCCGAGGCATTCGCCCTGCGTCGCGGTGGTGAGGTCGACGAGATCGTGGGCGCCGCCCTCTACCTCGCCTCCGACGCGGCCAGCTACACCACTGGCGTCCTGCTGCGGGTCGACGGAGGCTACTGCTGAGGTCCCGCCGCCGCCCGACCAACTGATGAGGAATGGCATGCGCATCGGCATCCAGTTGCCCAGCTTCAGCTACCCCACCGGCTCGGACATCGCCACCACGTTCGCGCGTATAGCCAGAGAGGCGGACGAGGTCGGCCTGCACAGCCTGTGGGTGATGGATCACTTCTTCCAGATCGGCTCCGTCGGAAAACCCGAGGAGCCGATGCTCGAGAGTTGGTCGGCGCTCGCCTATGCCGCCGCTGTCACCAAGCGGATCACGCTTGGCACGCTGGTCACCGGCGCGGTGTACCGACACCCTGGAATTCTGGTCAAGACCGTCACCACCCTCGACGTACTCTCGGGCGGGCGGGCCTGGTTGGGCATCGGTGCGGCCTGGTACGAGGAGGAATCCCTCGGCCTTGGCATTCCGTTCCCGCCGCTCGCTGAGCGGTTCGAGCGGCTCGAACAGACCCTGCAAATCGCCCGCCAGATGTGGGCGGGTGACGAGTCACCGTTCGCGGGAATGCATTACCAGCTGAGCCGGCCACTGAACTCGCCGTCCCCGGTGCGTCACCCACACCCACCGATCCTGATCGGTGGTGGCGGAGAGAAAAAGACGCTACGTCTGGTCGCCAAGTACGCCGACGCCTGCAACCTCTTCGACACTCCAGAGCTGCCCCGCAAGCTGGAGGTGCTGCGCGAGCACTGTGCCCGTGAGGGCCGGGACTACAGCGAGATCGAAAAAACGGTGGTGTGCGCTTTGCCGGGCGATGCGACCCTGGCCCAGGCGATCGACGTGTGCGGCAGGCTCGCCGAGCGCGGCATCGATCAGGTGATCTTCTCGCGGGCGACCGCACACGAGCCAGGCGCGGTGACGATGCTCGGCGACGTCGTCGAACACGGGAGCGCAATGACGCATTCGTAGAACCACGCCGAATCGCGCAGCACCGGTTAGGGGACTTGCCCTCGGTCATGAGCTCCAGCACTTCCCGCGTGCGGTTCTCAATCAGTCGTCTCTCGAAAGAGCGCGGATGGGGGTCTGTTGATTCGCGGTCATGTGTGTGGCGGCGGCGTCGAGCAGCTGCTCGACCGCTGCGACCTCGTCCGGGTTGCGTGGCGCGTAGACCAACACGAATGCGGGCGGTGCGCCCGCGGCGCGGCCTGCTGCCGGATGCAGCTCGGCCCAGCGGTGCTCGATGGCTTGGGCCGCGTCGCCCGGGGCCAGCACGACGTGGAATGAGCCGTCGGAGTGGATGTGGCAGATCTCGCCGCCGGAGACCTGACCGTCGGGGTGGATGGGCAGGCCGCGCGCGGCGAATGCCGCGTCGTTGTGCTTTTCGAAGTAACTCTGGCGCATGGCCAGGGTAGGTCGGGTAGCGACGAACGAGGCGATGGTGAGGGTGGAGGTGAACTCTGGGCCCGGGAATTGATCGAGCTGGCGATGCGGGATCGGGTAAGGCGCCACCTTCGGCCGCGGCCCGGGCCGCAGGGGCAGCGGCCCGGTGAGGTGGCCGGACCCCGTCAAGCCTGAGGTGTCGAATGGATCGACCCGCCATACCCGAGCCCGCACAACCGCCATGGTGAGCCACCCACGAGCGGTGTTGGGCAGGCCGCCCGGGCCAAGCGCTACCCACCCGCGGTAATCCCGCACCACCCAAGCGGCGGCGAGCGCGACCGCGGCGAGTACAACCCGTACCCATGGACCGGACCATCCGCGACGAGCCTGGAGTTCGCTCCCGAGAGCCATGGTCGACAACTTCCTCTTGGGTCGAGCCCTCAAATGATATTTAATATTCCATGGACAATTTAAAGCACGAGAAGCCAGAGGACCGCCGCTAGGGGGTCCCAGTGTGGATCGCTGCGTGTTCCGTCGGGCCGGCTGGGGCGGTTCGCGCTGCTACATGGCCGGTAGCGAGGGCGGCCAGTGCATCCGGGTCCGGCAGCTGGCCATCCCCGCGCCACGTGACGTGCAGGTCGGGCCGGACCAGGATTAGGCGGTACCCCTCGTAGACGGACTCGGCGGCGGCGGACCGCAGCTCGAACGTGGCGAACGGTGCGCCGAGCCGGGCGAAGGCGCGGGCGAGGCCGTTGGCGTGCTCGGCGGCACCGGGGGAGTGCAGCAGTGTGAAGCCGCGCCCCAGATGGTCTTGGACCGCCGTCCAGTCATCCATCCAGATGTGTGGCAACCGGGCACCCGGCCAGGTCGTGGGGGTGAAGACGGAGCTGTCCGGGTCCGGGCCTGGCCCGTTCTCGTCCATGATCAGCGGAGAGTCCACGTACCGGTAACCGAGCTCGATCCCGAGCAGGTCGTTGCTCAAGCGCTGCTCCCGGTCGGCGAGCTGCGTGAGTTCGGCCCGCACCCGCTTCCCCCCGGGGGTGTCGGAGGTCATGTCGGGCCGCCACAGGGCGCGCCACCGCCGTCGACCCTCGGCCGCTTTGCGTGAGGCGGCTATATTGCGCGCGCCGATCGGACGGCGCTCGAGGCCGTAGGACTCCAGCAGCTGGGCACCGCCCCAGCCGTGCAGCGTCCCGGCGAGCTTCCACGCCAGGTCAACCGCGTCCCCGGCACCGGTGTTCATGCCGAGGCCGCCGGTCGGGATGACCAGGTGCGCCGCGTCGCCGGCGAGGAATACCCGTCCGTCGCGATACCGGTCGGCCAGCATCAGGTGTTGGGTCCATTGTCCGACGTGGAGGGTCTTGTACAGCACTGGCATCCCGACGAGCGACTCGAACAGACGGGGCATCGCCTCGTCGCTGTCCGCCCCGACGGCGTGCAGTGAGAAGTGCCGCGTGTCGTCCTGCACGATGAGAAACGACGCTGCCTCGTCGGCGAAATGGTAGTGGTTGCCTTTGCCGATCGGGATCCTCGCGAACAGGTCCGGGCAGTGGAAGAAGGCCTGCCGCATTGTCAGGTGCGAGTCACCGTGGAGCTCGATGCCCAGGTTGCGGCGGACTGTACTGCTGGCGCCGTCGCAGCCCACGAGATAGCGCGCCCGCACCGTCCGCTCCGGCCCATCCGCGGAGCCCAGCTGCGCCGTAACGCCGTGATCGTCCTGCGTGAAATCGGTCAGCTCGCAGCCGAACTGGACGGTGACCCCGGGCGTGGTCTCCGCCACCTGGCGCAGCAGCGGCTCGAGGGTGTACTGGGAGATCAGCTGTGCAGGCTCGAGCGGCATGCAGCCATCGTTGACCAGCTGCCCGATGGCCTTCAGCTCGCTGACCGACGGGTACCTGTGGTGTACGAGCGGGGGCCGGGTGAGCGAGTCGGCGCAGATGAAGACGTCCATTGGCACGTCGTTGGGCAGCCCGGCGGCGCGTACCCGGTCGGCGATGCCCATCCGGTGGAAGTACTCCATGGTGCGCGGATTGCAGCGCTCCATCTTCGGCAGGTGCCCCGGCTCCGCCCGCCGCTCGACCAGCTCGCAGCGGACCCCCTGCTGGCCCAACTCGATCGCCAGGATCAGGCCAACCGGGCCGCCGCCGACAATCAGGACATCGAGGTCGCTCATGCTGTCAGTCCTTCCGCCCACCTAGCCGGTGGCCCGCGGAGCAGCGACCTTGCCGGTATGCGGACTATTGTCCGAGATTTTGCTCCAGTAGCTGGGACGGGTCAACTCCTGGGCTGAGAGGCGGTCAGTTTGAGCAAGCGTCGTCGCGATTCGACAAATCGAAAATGTCCGGCCTGCCGTCGCGCCGGCCGGATTCCTAGGCGGCTTGGGGGTCGGGTGGATTGAGAGCGCGCGTCCAGCCGATCGCGTCGGAGCTCGCGCGGGGGCGCGATGGCCTGAGCCAGCCCAGTCCGCGCCATCTCGTTCGCGGGTGCCAGGGTATCTCTTGACAAGCTCCCCTGGACGATGGATCGTACCACTGCGTCCGTATACCGGACAATAGTCCGGTCAATGCTAGGCCGGAGGAGGACTACGACAGTCGTGTCGGGGACCGTCAGTCCGTAGGAGGAGGTGCCCACGATTTAGCTCGTGTTATGCGTAAAGGTTGTCGCGATGCTTGGTCTCATCCAAGGAGGTGCGTATGCCCGTTGTTGTAGAAGTTGTAACCTTCAAGCTTGCACCTGGTGCGACCGTTGGGCATTTCGCTCCGGTCGACCACGCGATGAAACGCGATTACATTTCGAGCGAACTCAAATGGGGGTGAAGCCGGACGCTATTGCATATGTCGTGGTCGGGGGTGGATGGGCGGGCTGCGTCGTTGCCGCGCGCCTGAGCGAGGACCCGCGCACTCGCGTCCTGATGCTCGAAGCCGGTGGAGAGAACTTCCACGAGCACGGATACTACGCCAGTGGTGTGCCCGGCATGTGGGGCGATGAGACGAACTGGGGTTTCTCATCGACTCCGCAATCTGAGCTTGGCGGGCGCACTATCAACCATCCGCGCGGCCGGGTGATCGGCGGTTCGGCCGCGATCAATCTAGGGTCGTGGTCGCGCGGCATCGCGGACGACTATGACAGCTGGGAGCGAGCCGGCGCTTCGGGGTGGGACTGGCCATCCGCGCTTAATATCTACCGGCGGGCCGAGGCCAGCCTTCGGCCCGATAATTTGCGTCGCGGCCGCAACGGCCCGCTGCGCCTTGCGGATGTGCCTGTCGGCAGTCAGATGACGGAACTGTTCCGCGAAGCATGCGTCACCGCGGGCATTGGTGTAACAGGCGATCACAATGGAGCAAAATTCGAGGGATTTGACCGGTGGGAAGCGATCTTCCCCGGTGGGCGGAGGCGCAATTCCGCGGAAGCTTACCTTGGAACAACCGTACGTTCGCGGGAGAATCTCGAGGTTGTCACTGGAGCGTTCGTCACCAGAGTCGTGATCGAGAATGGCCGCGCGGTGGGTGTCGAGTACGAGGTGGCGGGAGCGCGACGGCATGCCCTGGCGTCGTGCGAGGTGGTGCTGTGCGCGGGCACATTTCAGTCGCCCCAGTTGCTGATGCTGTCGGGTGTGGGGCCGGCCGACCATTTGCGCGCCCACGGCATCGAGGTTGTCGCCGACCATCCTGGCGTCGGAGCCAATCTGATCGACCATCCGAATTTCTCCATCGGCGCCGCGGCCGCCTCGGGCGGGGTCGCCCCGGTCAAGCCTGATCCCGACGATGCTGAGCAACTTGAGACGTGGCGGCATACCGGCGACGGTCCGTTGTCGCTGTTCCAGAATCCGGCCATCGCCTTTGTTCGCTCCAGCCGCGATCTGGCCCATCCCGATATCGAGCTTCTGTTTCAGATCAATCCGCCGGTGGACCTGTCCGACGATCTGACAACGGGAGGATTCTCGATCATGGTGGCGAATGTGCATCCGAAGAGCCGAGGGCAGGTTCGCCTGGCGTCGTCCGACCCGCACACCGCTCCTTTGATCGACTTCCGGTACCTGAGCGATCCCGAGGACCTTTCCGCCATGATCGGAGGCACGCGGGTGGCCATGCGGATTGCCGCGACCCCGCCGCTGGCGCCCTACGTCGCGCGCCGTAACTACGATCCGAGGGCGTCCGACGCGCAGATCGGCGCCTCCATCCGGTCCAATTCGGAGTCGATGTTCCATCCGGTGGGAACCGCGCGCATGGGCGCAGTCGGTGATCCGATGGCGGTGCTCGACCCTCGGCTGCGAGTTCGCGGGATCAACGGACTGCGAGTCGTTGACGCGTCGGCGATGCCTGGCATCGTCCGCGGTCACACCATGGCACCCGTGCTGTACGTCGCGGAGCGCGGCTGTGAGCTGATACGGCGAGAAGCGGAGTGATCTTCACAGTCTCTTTTCGCACTGTGAATCACGTCATTTAGTTCTTGGTTCTCAAGTTGAGGGAGTCAACACATGCCTGATATCGCTACTCGAGGGCTACTCATCAATGGAAAGGAAGTTGCCGCCTCTAGCGGCAAGGTCGCGGCGGACGTGTCGCCATGGTCGGGGGAGCCGTACGCATACGTTGCGGCGGCTACCGTCGCCGATGTCACGGCGGCTGTGGATGCGGCGGCGGTCGCCTTTCCGGCATGGTCGGCAATGGGCCCCTACGCCAGGCGTCTCATATTTCTACGTGCCGCCGATCTAGTTGCGTCCCGCGAGAAGCAGGCCGCCGAGATGCTGGCCGGCGAAGTGGGCGCGGCCCGGCCATATGCGGAGTTCAATGTCAAACTATGCGCGGATATCCTACGCGAAGCCGCGGCCGCTATCACTCAGCCGTGCGGTCAGATACTCGCCACCGACACTCCTGGCGCGTACTCAATCGCGCAACGCGTGCCACTGGGTGTGGTCGCCGCGATCTCGCCGTGGAACGCACCACTGGTTCTTGGTATCCGGTCGATTGCGATTCCGCTCGCTATGGGCAACACCGTCGTCATGAAGCCTAGCGAGGACGCCCCAATTTCTTGCGGGCTGTTCCTCGCAGATATCCTGACCGAAGCCGGGTTGCCTACTGGCGTGCTCAACGTGGTGACGAACAACCTGGAGAACGCGGGCGATGTGGTTTCGACCCTTATCGCGGATCCACGGGTGCGCCTGGTCAATTTCACGGGCTCAACCAAGGTCGGGCGCATGATCGGGATTCAGGCCGCCGAGAATCTCAAGCCCGCGGTCCTGGAGTTGGGAGGAAAGAACGCGGTGATTATACTAAAGGATGCCGACATTGACTACGCCGTGTCGGCGGCGACGTTCGGCGCCTTTATGAACTCAGGCCAGGTCTGCATGGCGGCCAACAGGGTCATCGTGCACCGCGACGTCGCCGAGGAGTTCACCGCAAAATATGTTGAGCGCGTCGCCAACCTTCCCTATGGCGACCCGTCGGACCCGAACACCGTGGTCGGCCCAGTTGTGAACATTCGGGCGGCGCAACGAGTATCTGCCCTAGTTGGTGACGCCGTCGCGAAAGGGGCGAACCTGCTCACCGGCACGGGAGAGACGGAGGGCGAGCAGCAGACGCTGCTCAAACCAATCGTGCTGACAAACGTAACGAAGGACATGGAGATCTGGTACGATGAGATCTTTGGCCCAGCCACCGTCATCTATGTCGTTGACAGCGCCGATGAGGCAATCGCATTGGCGAATGACACTGAATACGGCCTAACCGGCGGAGTGATATCGGAGAATTTGACCGACGCGCTCGATGTGGCGCGTCAAATGCGCACAGGGATCGTCCATATCAACGATCAGAGTATCGGGGACGAACCGATGGCGCCGTTCGGTGGCATCAAAAATTCCGGCTACGGCAAATTCGGTGGCACCGCCGGACTGGACAACTTTACCGAGCTCCGTTGGATTACTATACAAGCTGCTGGACACGCGACCTATGCGTTCTGACTGATGCGACCCTCGCTGCCGATGCACGGGAGGCAGCGCATGCCCTCCTATGCGCCGGCGGTGTCCGCCGAGTTGTCCGAGCCGCCCCGGTGAGGGTTGGTCTGGGTAGCGGCTCTCGACGGAGGATGGCGCACTATCATGGGCATCCCCGCCGCGGACCGCACGTGGTCGGACGAGCTCTGGGCCAGTGTGCGCAACGCGGGCAGATCGACGTCAACAAGCATGCGGCCGCGTTTGCGGAACTGACCTCTCACGAGCACGGAGTCGACGTTGGAGACGTCCGCGCTGCTGACCACGGTGGCCACCGGGTCGAGCAGGGGGAACGTGTTGACGTCGTCGGCCCTGATCATGACGAGGTCCGCATCTTTGCCTGGGGTGATCGAGCCGACCTTGTGGTCGAGGCCACAGGCTCGGGCCCCGTCGAGGGTGGCGAACCGGAGCACGTCGCGGTGGGTGAGCCCAGCGGCGAACGGGACATCACGGTCCGGGCCGAACGACTGGATCCGCTCCCACGCCAGCGCCGCGCGCATGGGGGTGAACATGTCGCCGGGCCCGCTGGTGACAACGTCGACGCTGAGCGTCGGGGCGATCCCGTGCCGGAGCAGCGCGCCGATGCGCGGATATCCTTGGCCCATGATCATCTCGATCCACGGGGCGACCGACACCGTCCCGCCGGAATCGGCGATCCGACGCAGCTCGTCGTCGGTGGATTCGTTGCAGTGGATGTAGGTGGTGTCGGGGCCGAGGAGCCCGAGCCGGTCGAGCTCACGCACCGCCTGCACATGCACCCCGGTCATCCGCATCCCCACGTGCACGCTGATCCGGACACCCAGCTCCCGGGCCAATGCCCAGTCGTGGCGGATGATGTCATCGCCATACAGGCCCGGTCCGCGCAGGGCCAGAGCCATGGTCAGGAGTTGGTCGTCGGAGGCGAAGTACCTCGTCCGGACCCGGCGCGCGTCGCTCGGGTGGAGGTCGTGGCCGTTCCCGGTCCACCACTGTCCGCCCGAGCCGCGCCCATGTGCGTAGAGCGCGCGCAGGCCGGCACGTTGCAGCGCGGCGACCGCGGCGTCGGCGTGGTCGGGGGTGTTTGTGCAGTGCGACCAGTCCACGATGGTGGTGACCCCGGCATTGAGGGCCTCGAGGGAGCCCAGCAGGGTTCCGGCGAAGACGTCGTCGGGGCGGAACATCGCGCCGAGCCCATCGTGCATCGTGGTGATGTATTCGTGGAGGGTGCAGCTGGGCAGCTGCCCGCGCACGACAGTCTCCCAGGTGTGTCGATGGGTGTCGACGAAACCGGGGATCATCACGGTTCCCGTCGCGTCGATGATCTCGGCGTCGTTGACATCGAGCCGGGGCGCCACCGCCACGATCTGGCCGTCCTGCACCAGCACGTCGCAGTCGGGAACGTCGCCGATGGCCTGGTCCATCGAGACGACGAAACCGCCGCGCAGCACGAGCCGATCGGGCACGATCCACTCCTCGTCGAGCAGGCTGAAATCTCGCGGAGACGCCCCGCCGCCATCGGGTGCGGCACGCGATGGAACGCGACCGCGCCGGGGTGCGGCACGGCCGCTGGAGAGGGTGTGAAGACCGTCGGTCACGGTGGAAACGGGTCAATGCCGGCTCCACCTGGGACGATAGGACAGCTTTGAGCCGGGGTCAAGAATTGGCGATGGATGCCGCACCCGGTGAGAGGCCCCGTCGCCGGTCATCATGCCGAAGGCGGGTGCGCCGGTGGGCGTCGGGACGTCGGTCAACCGCTTGGCCAAACCGATGGAGGTGCTGTCTGGGTGTTGGTGAGAAACGGCGCGGGGTCGACGTCGCGGAATTTGGCCCGCTCGAACTCGGCTTGGAGGGCGAAGGGCGCTGTGCAGTCGAAGATGGTCTTCGCGGTCATGCCCCTGGTGGGCAGCGTCGAGTGGTAGGCGGGGCTTTGTGAGGGGTCGAGGATGTGCCCGACCACCGCGGGGATCACGATGATCGAGGTGTCGCCCTGGAAGCGGGTGGTCATCGCCCACATCACATCGTTGGTGTCGAACGGGTCGACGTCGTGGTCCACCACGATCACGTGTTTGAGTTCGGCGTAGGTGCCGAGCGCGACGATCGCCGCTTGCCGGGCTCGACCGTCGTCGAGTGCCTGTTCCTTGTGGACCTGGATCACCGCGAGCAGTTTGCCGCCGCCGGAGGTGTGCGCGTAGACGTGCTTGACAAACCCGGGCATCGCCGCTTCGAGTGCGTTCGACAGGCTCGCTTCGGTGGGTATGCCGGCGAGGCTGGTGTGTTCTTCGCCGGGCCCGACGAGCGTTTGCAAGATCGGGTTTCGGCGGGTGGTGACGGCGGTGACCTTGACGACGGGTAGTGCCGGGCTTGCCGGGCCGTTGTAGCCGGGAAACTCCGGCATGGCGTGTCCGGTGTGAGAGTTCTGGTCCTCGGCCACCCTGACTCCGGGGAGGACCTCACCTTCGATCACGATTTCGGCGCGGGCGATCGCTTTCTGCGCGACGGTGAGGCAATCGACCAGTTCGACCGGTTCGCCGCGCAGCCCGCCGGCGATAGTGAGCTCATCGAACCCGAGCGGGGTAGTTGGGGCTTCGAAACAGGCGCCGATATAGATTGCCGGGTCGAGTCCCATGTTGATCGAGATCGGTAGTGGCCGGCCGGCCGCTTCGGCTTTCTGGCGGAATACGTCGATGTGCCTGCCGGGTGCGAAGAAGATGGAGAGTTCGTCGCGTCCTTGCACGCAGAGGCGGTGGATCGTGACGTCGGTGTGGCCGAGTTCGGGGTCGGTGCCGAGTACCAGCCCGAGGCAGAAGTACGGTCCGGCGTCCTGCTCGGTGTTGGTCGGCGCTGGGAGCAAGGTGCCCAGGTCGAAGCCGGGGTCGTCGGCGCGGTACACGACCTCCTGCGCGGGGGCGCGATCGTGGCCCACCGTGACCGGCTCGATCGGCTGCTGGATCGCGGTGCCCACCCGCCGGGCCAGGTCCGGCGAAGGGGAGTCGAGGAGCAGGCCGACCCGTTCCCGGCTGGCCATCAGCCCTACCAGGACCCGGGCGCCGGGGTAGCCGGTGACGTTGGTGAACATCATCGCCGGGCCGGTGGTGGTCGGCCGGGCGACGGTGCCGCCGGCCCCGACCCGCTTGTACACGCCGGCGAGTTCGGCTTGCGGGTCGACGGGGTGGTCGGTTTCGAGGTACTGGCCCTGGTGCTCGCGCAACCGCGCCAAGGCTGAACGCAGGTCCGTGACCGGGGCGTCCTTGCTCATGATGGCGTTCCCCTCAGTAAGTAAAGGCGTGGGCGCGAGAGAACGGGTCATTCCGGCAGCGGACGGCCCCGGGTCTCGGGGCACAGTGGGGCGACGATGAGACCCACGATGTAGATCCCGCCGACCACGGTGGCGGCGATGCCGTAACCGCCGAGCCGGGAGATGATCGCGCCGGACAACAGCGGCCCGAGGAAGGCGACGAACCTGGCCGCGTTGACCACGAATGCCGCGCCCGTCGCGCGCAGGTGGGTGGGGTAGAACTCGGGCAGCCATATCGGCATCCAGGTGTATTGCCCAAGGGTGAAGAACCCGTTCAGCACCAGCACAACCACGATCAAGCGGAGGTCGTGGGTCCACAGGAAGAGCACCGGGGTGAGCACCAGCGAGCTGGCGAAGTAGAGCAGCACGGTGGGTTTGCGGCCGAAGCGGTCGGCCAGGAACCCGAATGAGATGTAGCCGGCGATCCCGCCGAGGTTGTAGATCATGCCGGCGCCGCTGGCCCAGCTGGACGCGGCGTACCCCGACCTGGTGGCCAGGTCCGAAACGTACAGTGGCACCCAGGTGGAGATACCCCACCAGGCCACTGTGGTCGCCAGGGACATCAGCGAGCCGAGAATGGTCAGCCTGCGCAGCTTCGGGTCCACGAAGATCTGCCGCAGCGTGAGCCGGGTGTAGGCCTCGTCCCGCTCGGACAGCTGCTCGGCCGCGCGCTCGCGCAGCTCAGTGCGCCGCCGCTTGGCCGCGATCCACTGGTCGGATTCCGGTACCGAACGGCGCAGCCAGAGCGCGAACAGCGCGGGCAACACCCCGAGAAGGAACATCAGCCGCCATGAGTCGGGGCCGAGTGGCGCGACGAAGTACCAGCACGCCGAGGCGATGAAGAAGCCAACGCCTAGGCCGCACTGCATCAGCCCGGCGGCCTTGGCTCTGGCATTGCTCGGCCAGATCTCGGCGACCAGGGACGCGCCGGTGCCCCACTCCGACCCGAGGGCGATGGCGGTCACGAAGCGCAGCACCAGAAACGATGCCAGGGACCAGGACGCCGCACTGAGGCCGGTGAACCCCGCGTAGAGCACGACCGCGGTGAGCAGGGCCCGTCTGCGACCGAAGTAGTCGGCGAAGATTCCACCCAGAATGCCACCCATTCCCCAGCCCAACAGGGTCACCGCGATCGTGGCGCCGGTGAGGAAGGCGATCGAGCTGGAGGGGGTGTCGGGGTTGAGTCGACGCAGCACCGTGCTTGCGGTGAGGATCAGCGCGTATGTCTCGAACCCGTCGAACAGCCAGCCGAGATTGGCCGCGATCAAGGAGCGCCACTGAGACTGGGTGACACCCTGCCGCCAGGAGCTCCCGGCTGAGACAGTCACGTAGCGATGTCTGGGTAGGGGAGGGTGAAGTGGGATAGGCGGCGGGCATACTCGTGCTGGAAGCCGAGTGGCTCGGGGTAGTCGCGTTCGAACAGGGCGATGAACAGCGCGTGAGTGAGGAATGGGTGCGCGCCGAGTTCAAAAAGGGCGGGGTAGTCGTGTGCGGTGAGCGCGGTGCGCTCGGTGTCGTCGAAGGCGAGCCAGGTTGTCGCCTCGCGATCGATACAGTTCAGGATTTTGGTGGCTAGTTCGGCCTCCCACCACGCCACGGTGCCCGACGGGTCGTTGCGGTACCGCTCGATCAGCTCTGGGTCCCGGTCGACGGTGTACAGGAATTTGTTGAGCAGGTACTTGCTCACGCCGGCGCTCCGTTCGGGTACCAGGTGAAGTAGGCCTCCATGGTGTGGTAGAGGTCGTA